>Ga0193726_1001605_pt1 | contig 17227 bp, 15 predicted proteins | sample H2c1metaG_FD_144928 | JGI IMG/M metagenome (GOLD analysis project Ga0193726, IMG submission 144928) | Soil microbial communities from a riparian zone of the East river system, Colorado, United States - H2c1 | ecosystem: Environmental > Terrestrial > Soil > Riparian zone | place: USA: East River... | reverse complement strand
TGATGTGAGAAATACCAGGGTTGTAGATATTTTTCATGAACTCAAACAATTTGGCCTTAGCGTAGATATTTATGATCCGTGGGCGGATGCAGGCGAAGTTGAACATGAATATGGTGTTACCATCTTAAACCACCTTAATGAAAATGTAACTTACAACGCAATTATTGTTGCCGTAGCTCATGATGAATTTATAAGCTTTGATTATCAGAAGATTAAAAGCAGCAATGGGGTGATTTTTGATACGAAATCCTGCTTGAACAGATCAATGGTTGACGGTAGGTTATAATGAATAATTAACATTGTTTTTTTAGTTTAATAAATATGTTCAAAGATAAAGTCCTAATGATTACCGGGGGAACAGGATCTTTTGGTAATGCAGTTTTGAATGGTTTTTTAGATTCTGATATTAAAGAGATCAGGATATTTAGCCGTGACGAAAAAAAACAGGAAGACATGCGAATTAAGTATAAAAATGATAAACTTAATTTTATTGTTGGTGATGTCCGGGATTTCAATAGTATTAATTCAGCAATGCATGAAGTTGATTATTTATTTCATGCTGCAGCATTAAAACAAGTTCCTTCTTGTGAATTTTATCCATTACAAGCTATACAGACTAACATCTTGGGCGCTGAAAACGTTTTAGAAGCGGCAGCCAGAAATGATGTTAAAAAAGTTATTGTTTTAAGTACTGATAAAGCGGTTTATCCTATTAATACAATGGGTATGTCAAAAGCTTTAATGGAAAAGCTTACGATATCAAAAGCGAGAGACCCCAGGGTAAAAAAGGTAAATGCCATCTACTGTTCTACCCGTTACGGTAATGTGATGTGTTCACGCGGCTCAATTATTCCGCTATTTATCAAACAAATAAAAGAAGGTAAACCTTTAACAATTACAAATTCAAACATGACTCGTTTTATGATGTCATTGGATGAATCGGTAAGCTTAGTGATCTTTGCTTTCAAAAATGCTGAACCAGGTGACATATTAGTGCAGAAGGCACCTGCAGCCACTATTCATGATTTAGCTGTTTCTCTGAAAGAATTATTTAATGCGGATAATGAAATAACAATAATCGGAGCCCGGCATGGAGAGAAAATGTACGAATCACTATGCTCAAAAGAAGAAATGTCCAAAGCAACAGATCTGGGAGGGTTTTATAAAATACCAGCAGATTTCAGAGACTTAAATTATACTAAATATATTCAGGAAGATGGACCAAACCTTATTGATATGGAATACAATTCGGATAATACGGAACGGTTAGACGTTGAGGGGTTAAAAAAATTACTCCTAAAACTGGATTATGTTCAGGATGAACTAGAATCATATAAAAAAGTAAAACTATAAAATGATTCCTTTAGTAAAAACATATCTCCCCGCCAAAGAGATATTAATGCCGAAATTAGAAGAAATTCTATACAGTGGGTACATTGCACAAGGGGAAACTGTTGAACAATTTGAAAGGAAATTTGAAGCTTATATTGGTGAAGGTAACTCATTGTCATTAAACTCAGGTACCGCTGCTTTACATATAGCATTTATTCTTGCAGGTGTTAAGGACGGTGATGAAGTCATAAGCACTGCATTAACGGCCGAACCAACAAATGTTGCCATAAAAATGGCCGGTGCCAAAGTAAGATGGGCGGATATTGACCCAAACACTGGAAATATATGCCCGGATTCGGTTGAAAGTAAAATCAATAGTAAAACGAAGGCCATTTTGATAGTGGATTATGCAGGAATACCTGTTGATGTTGAAAGGTTTCAGCAAATCTCTAAAAAATATAATATCCCGGTTATTGAAGATGCTGCCCATGCTTTGGGAGCAAAGCACAACGGAAAAAAGGCTGGATGCCACTTTCCTTTTACGATTTTCTCTCTGCAGGCTATAAAACACTTAACCACTATTGATGGTGGAATATTGCAAATAAAGGATAATGAATTATATGAGAAGGCTAAGCTTATAAGATGGTTTGGGTTAGATAAAAAGAAAAGCAGACTTGATAATGATATACAAATTCAAGGGTATAAATATCACATGAATAATGTTAATGCCTGTGTAGGATTATTACAGCTTGAAAATATTAGCAGCATAGTTGATCAATACATTACTAACGGAAAATATTTTGATGAAAAATTAAAAAATTGTCCGGGAGTTGAATTATTAAAATATTATCCCAATAGTGAGCCATCTTACTGGCTTTACACGCTTAAGGTTGAAAATAGGGATAACTTTATTAAGAAGCTTGCAGAGAAAAATATAATGGCTTCGGAGCTACATAAGAGAAATGATCATCATACATTTTTGAACGATTTTCCTGAGCCTTTACCTATGCTGGATGAGTTTTATAGTAAGATGGTACATATACCATGCGGGTGGTGGGTAAATGTTGATGATAGAGAAAAAATAGCTGAAGTTATTAGTAAAGGCTGGTAGGTTATGAAGCGTATTTTATATTTATTGGATAATATTTGGTTGGGGGTGCTAATGTCTTTACCCAATATATACTCATTTAATAAACGGAGAGCTGGTTATTACAGAAAAAAAGGAAATAAAATTGGCAATAATGTATCAATCAGTAACAATGTAAGAATTACCGGTAAACTGGAACTGGGAAATGATACATCAATTGCTCAAAATTGTTCAATTTCTGGCGAAAAGGTAGGTGTATACATTGGAGAAAGCTGTATGATAGCCCCGGGGTGTGTTATAGTTGCGTTTAACCATGGTTTTGATATAAAAGATATCCCGATGGTTAAACAAGCAAAAGTAGAAAAAGCAATTTATATCGAGGATGATGTTTGGATAGCTGCAAATTGTACGATTACGTGTGGGGTTAGAATTGGAAAAGGGAGTATAATAGGAGCAAACTCAGTTGTAAATAAAGATGTTCCTTCTTACGCTATAGTAGGTGGTGTTCCTGCAAAGTTTATTAAATATCGTTTCAGTTAAAATAAACGAAATTATAGATATTATGACAGATCTTTTTAAAGTATATATGCCTGATAGCCTTAATACTTTGGCTATTAACGATATATTGAGATCAGGCAAATTAACATCAGGGTTTTATCTTAAAGAATTTGAGGGTAAGCTAAGAGAATTTATAGGTAACCCATATATTGTTGTTACAGCTAATAATAATTATGCCTCCCTTATAGCTTTATCCCTTTGTTCCATTAAAAATGATGATGAAGTAATTGCATCGCCAATGGCTTGTTTAGCGTCAACCCAGCCTATCTTAAACTTTGGTGCAAAAATTATTTGGGCAGATATCGATCCTAAAACCGGGTCGTTAAATCCTGAGGATGTAAAGAAAAGAATTACTTCAAAAACCAAGGCCATTTTGCACTATCATTGGGGCGGATATCCTGGTTATATTGATGAAATTAATGAAATAGGGCTTGTGCATGGTATCCCTGTTATTGATGATGCCATTGAATCTTTTGGTTCTGGATATAACTACTTTCTCTTTTCAGACAGTAAGGCTACCTAATTCAATAGACGGTGGTGCAATTGCTTTTAAATCAAAAGAATTGTTTGATAAAGCTATTAAGATGAGGGATTTTGGAATTACACGGTCAACATTTCGTGATAGTTTTGGCGAAATAAGTTCTGAATCAGACATTTCGGCTGTAGGTTATAATGCATTGATGAATGAAATGAATGCTTTTGTAGGTAGCCAGATAATGGATGATGTGCCCCATCTTATTGAACAACAAAGGGAAAACGCCTTTACCTGGGATCGTTTTTTTGAAAAAGATATTCAAAAACTAAATTACCGGTCCGAAATACTTCCGAATTATTGGATATATTCTTATTTAGCGGATGATCAGATAAGTGAGATGGAGCTTTTTAGGAAGCAAGGAATATATGCATCAAAAGTACATTTAAGAAACGATTATTATTCTTGTTTTGGTCAGTTTGATGATAGCCTAAAAGGAGTAAATTACTTTGCCCAACACCAGCTTTCAGTACCCTCAGGTTGGTGGGTAAATAAGAATGAAATCTTGAAGTTGAATGATTTTGCAAAATAATAAGACCTTATATATAAAACACGATAGTTTATCTGCAGATGCTTTGCTAAATATTTGTAGCATAAAATCAATAGCTTGGCCTTATAGTATCGATAGTCAAATTGAATGGATTAAAAAGGAAATTCATTCAAACGATCTGCATGTTATGCAATATATTAATAACAAGCTATCAGCTTATATGAATCTGATAGCTATAGAAATAATTATAGACAGTGAGAGACAATTTGCATTTGGTATTGGTAATGTTTGTGCATCCGAAAAAGGGAAGGGGTACGGCTCTGTTTTAATGGATAATGTTGGTAAGTACCTCGTAAAGAATAAAAAGGCAGGTTTATTATTTTGTAAAAGTAGCCTTGTTAAATTTTACAATACACATGGGTGGAAATTATTAGACAAACAAACCGTCCATTTAGAATTTGATAATAAGAATATAGAAACAATGGTTTATAACATACCTGTAGATTATTCATTAATTGAATATATGGGAAATGCTTTTTAAATCTTAATCAGCTCAAAGTGTATAAAAATATAATAGCTAATTTTATTGGTAGATTTTTAAGTATTTTTTCCAATTACTTATTTATCCCAGTTTATATTAGTTTACTTGGGATGGAAAGTTATTCCATTATCAGCTTCTCTCTGGTGATTTTGGGTATTACCTCGTTTTTAGATGCAGGGCTTACTGCAACACTTTCAAGAGAGTTTGCTTCAAAAGAACACGACCCTCAAAAAAAAGTAAGAATATTTTCTACACTAGAGTCATGTTATCTGCTTGTAGTAGTATTTATAATTGTAATTTTTGTCTTTTTTTCCGGGTATATAGCTACCAATTGGTTAAAACTTAATCAGCTTGATCCGCAAAAAGCAGCATTTTATCTTAAAATAATAGGAACAGGTGTAGCTTTACAACTACTTTGTAATTTTTATGTAGGAGGGCTTATGGGCCTTGAACGCCAGGTTAAAGCTAATAAATATCAAATTGCCTGGGGTATAATGAGGAATGGTGTTGTTGTACTAATTTTATATTTCTACCCTACATTGACTGCGTTTTTTTGCTGGCAAATTTTTACAACCGTTGTTTATGTTCTGGTGCTGCGTTTTTCTATTGTGAGATTACTTTTAGGGAATTCAAGATTTTACTTTAAATTTAATTTTGATAAAGATATAATAAGAATTATCGGCGGTTTTGCATCAGGAATGTTTTTCATATCCCTTGTGCAAAGTATTAACACACAGTTGGATAAAATTATCATTAGTAAATCATTTAACGTTAAAGAACTTGGTTATTATACCATTGCAAATTCTTTAGCTCAGGGCTTGCTAATTATGGTTGGTCCTATATCGGTTGCATTGTTGCCAAGGCTAACCGCTTTATTCTCTGAAAATAGATCTGCAGAGGCAGTTAAATTGTTTCATAAGGCTTATTTAATAATATCCATTCTGGTTTTTTCAGTTGCGGCTAATTTGATGTTTAATGGCCATAATATTATTTGGGCGTGGACAGGAAATATGAAAATTGCAGATGTATCCTATAAATATGTTCCATTTTTAGCTGCAGGTAGCGCTATACTGGCTACTTTAGTTTTTCCATTTAATATAGCAATTGCAAATAAGTATACAAGGCTAAACAATATTTTAGGTATTGCAACTTTGATGTTTACAATTCCAATGTATTGGTTTATGGTTAAACGATTTGGCCCGATAGGTGCTGCATTTTCCTGGTTTTTACTACAACTTATAATAACCCCTGTTTACATACATTATATAAATAAGTTGTTTTTGAAAGTTAAATCAACATTTCAAATTTTGTTTAAAGAGTTTTTTCTACCGGCTATAATATCACTCTTAGTTGCATTTTTGTTTTCAATTATTAAAACTCCTGTTACCAGCAGATTATTTATTGTGCTTTGGATAGGTATTGCTACTATTAGTACAATGGCAATAAATATCTTTATTTTAGTTCCTCTTGCTCAGATTAAGGGGGTTTATAATTTAGTAAGTATTAAATCAAAAGTTTCCAAATAATGAGTCCAATACTATCTATAGTAATCCCTACCAAAAATCGCTATGAATACTTATTAGTATTGATACAGGCACTTCTTAAATCTCAAAAGAATAATTTTGAAATAATCGTTCAGGATAATTCAGATGATAATTCCACCTTCCTGCCATTTATACATTCTATTCAGGATAGCAGATTAAGATATAATTATAATAAAAACTGGCTTTCCGTTTGTGATAACTGTGACATAGGAGTAGGTTTATCCAAAGGCTCTTACGTTTGTATGCTTGGTGATGACGATGGCATTATGCCATGGGCTATTGAATTTTCTGAATGGATGCTGGAGAATAACTTTGATGCAGCCGTTATAAATAAAGTAGGTTATAATTGGCCTGACGTTACCAGCAAGGTTTGGAACGAGGCAATGTCAGGCAATATAAGCTTACCTGTTTATAAATTTTCTATATCTAATGTAAATGTAGATGAAGAAATTAATAATGTGGTATTTAAAGGCGGGACAACGTTAGGCAAATTGCCAAGAGTATACCATGGAATTGTTTTGAAAAAACGTTTAGATGAATTAAAGACAACTACAGGTACTTATTTTCCGGGGCCAAGTCCTGACATGGCTAATGCAGTGGGTTTAGGTACTTGCTGTAAGAATGTTTGTTATGTGGATTATCCGTTAATTATAAGTGGACATAGTGTTAAGAGTACTGGTGGGCAGGGTGCAAAAGGCGAGCATCATGGAAAAATTGAAGACCAGAATTTTTTACCAAAAGGTACAAAGGATAATTGGACCAGAGATATACCGTTGTTTTGGTCGGGATCTACAATATTAGCCGAATCTGTGCTTAAATCTTTAAGTAATACTAAGTCGTTTAAACTTAGGGACAGGTTTAATTTTAAATATTTGTATGCGTCCTGTTTTTTATTTGAACCCAGGTATTCTAAAGAAATATATGCAGCCATCAAAGAAAAATATAAAGGTTTATCTATCGTTACTGCTTTAATAGGGGTAAGTTATTTTTATATGGTTTTGTTTTTCAAGAGATTAAGGATTTTTATTAGGAATTTCTTACTGTTGAAGTTAAAAATTAAAGACAAAAAACGAAGCTATAATGGCTGTCCCAATATTGATGCAGCAATTACTACAATTGAAGCGCATTTTGTCAATGCTAATTCCAATTGGATATGGAAAAAGTGAGTTTTGTAATGAAATAATAGTGTTGGTTTTATTGACTAAACAGAAAATAAATATTAATGATTTTAAAATCTAATAAGGTAAGTTCTTTCTTTTTATACCTGGCTGCTTTCTTTATCTTTTCAGGAGCTTATATTTTTATTTTGATATTAACAAATTTTGGAATGCTTGCATTATCAAGAGCTTTAACTTTACCTATAAGGGTATTGATTATTTTGAGCCTCTTTATAGCAACATCCTATAATGCCAGAATAAAAGCTCCCATGGCAGTGAAATATATGTTGTGGTTTTCATTTTTATACATTTTTAGAATGATGGTTGATATGTCGGAAAACAATAGATACCATATTGCCTATTCTGAACTCCTCTTATATTTTCTTGCTTTCAGCTTTTTACCTTTTCTCCTTACACTAAGATTAAAGCTTAAAACAGAAAATTTAACTACAATGTTAAACGCAATAGTGCTTTCATCGTTTTTTTTCTCTTTGCTTTCTATTATTACCTATAAAAAGTTTATAGGTTCAGTTGGTCGGTTAAATAGTTCAGCAACGGGTGAGGATGTATTGTCACCATTAATATTATCTTATTGCGGTGCTTTAGCAATTGGAGTAATAACGGCTTATTTATTAAATAATAAAGTAACCTTTCTTAAAAGGATGTATTGTTTTGCCACAATAGGGCTTTCAGTTGTGCCATTTTTTTTAGGCGCTTCCAGGGGATCATTGTTTGCTTTATTTATACCCTTTCTATTTATCATTTTTACAAAAAAGAGAAAAGGATCTGCTAATTTTAAAATAATATTTGTAATAATATTAAGTGTTTTTTTACTGTTTTTTATTGCTGATAAAATTGGAAGCAATTTAGTTGATCGCGTTACAAATATTGATAAAGATGTTAATCAGGGAAACTCTGCCGCTGTACGCACAATTATATGGAAACAAACATTGACACAATTTCTTAATAACCCGATTGCCGGAGATAAATTTGAGATAAACGGGTTTGATGGTTACCCACACAATATCTTTTTTGAAACTTTACAAACTACAGGGATTTTGGGGGCTATTCCATTTCTACTATTAACTATAAACGGATTTACAGCCTCATTAAAAATTTTAAAGTTTGCTCCTATGTATTCGTGGGTACCGGTAATATTTATTCAAAGCTTTATTCAGAATATGTTTAGCGGTGCAGTTTATACTGCAAGTTGGTTTTGGTTCTCTTTGGCTGTAGTTATTTGTTTAAACTTATCACTAAAGGAAAAGTGGAAGAAGCCGGTAAAATCATTTTCTTAATTTGCATGTTAAAGTTATATTTTTGCATACGGTAAATTAGTTATAAATTTTAAGCCCCCATTCTTATGAAAAATAAAGCAGTAATTTTCGTAATCTCTTTGTTATTATCTTTTAAATGTTTTTCACAAACTTCAGGTAACGACAGCTTTAATATCTATGTTTTTCAGAATAGATATACTAATGACGATTACTTTCGTCAACATAGTGTGTTCAAATTTTATCAATTCTTAAATCAAGGGACCATTGATCCTAATAAAAAGTCTGAGATAAATGAAAAAAGCATCCAAACCGCATTAGCGCGTTTGTATCCTAATAATGATGATCAAGGCTTTTTATCTGTTGATTTGGAAAATGATACATTTAATAATTTGCGCCTTTATACTCCGGGAGATCCGCGTTTTAATAATTCAATTGAACAGTTTGCAAAGTTAATCAGCATAATTAAATCTTTCAGGCCAAATGTTAAGGTTGGTATATATGGCCTGCCTTACAGAATTTATTATCCCGGACAGAACGTTCAAAACGAGAATCAAAAACTTGACAGAGTATTGTCCCTATATGATTTTATTAGTCCTTCCCTATATATATTATATCCTGATAAAGAGAAAGGCTCTAATGCTAATGTTAATTATTTAAAACTAAACCTTCAGACCGCCCTGGAATATGGAAAAAGATTAAATAAGCCAGTTATTCCATTTGTATGGTATGTAGTAGCCCCTACTAATAAATTATACGGTGGTGAAATTATTGATAAAGATCAAATGCTTAGTTATATAGCTACAATAAAGAACTTCTCGTGGCAAAATCAAAAGCCTAAGGGCGTTATTTGGTGGGAAGCAAGTGATAAAGGATTTAAAAATATGGTAAAATTGCCCAAAAGACTTAAGACTAATGATACTTCATCAATTAAAAATATAATTATATATGATTATACCAAGCCGTTAATTGATAATAAAAACTAATTGTTTTATAATAAAGAATTTGTATTGCTAACAATTAAATTTTATCGATGCTAAATAAGCCTAAATTTAAAGTAGCAATAGTATATCATTTCTTTGCTCATTACAGAGGATCGATAATAAACAAATTGCTTGAAAATGAGCAAATCGAATACTCATTTATTGGCGGAAAAAAAAAGAATAGCTTTTATAGCGCCTTAAAACTCTTTGATTTTGAAAATAATAGCAGGTTTATTGAAGTAACAAATAATTGGTTTGGAGGATATTATTTATGGCAATCAGGTCTTATAAATGCTTTAAAACAAGAAAAATTTGATTGTGTAATATTTTTAGGCGATTGGAAATTTCTTTCTACATGGCTGGCCGTATTTTATTTAAATATAAAACGTACGCCCACGCTGTTTTGGAGTCACGGTTTATTAAATAATGTTTCATCTTTAAATACATCAATCAAATTACTTTTTTTCAATCGGTTTAAATTTGGAGGATTTGTATATGATAACCGAGCCAAAAATATCCTGGCATCTAAAGGATATTCCAAAAATGTTAATGTGGTTTATAATTCACTAGATTATAATGGACAGGTATCAATAATTAACAGTTTAACAGATGCTGATTATAAAACGATAAAGTTTCCAAAAAATAAATACGTGATATTTTCGGGAAGGATAGATGAACGTAAAGAATTGAAATTACTGGTCAAAGCCCTTTCTATTCTAAAAAGTAAAAACAATATTGTTGATGCATTGATTATTGGTGATGGCGCCTATTTAGATGAATTAAGAAACTATGCTAACGAACTAGACGTTCTTGAACAGTTTATTTTCTACGGTAGTTGTTATGATGAAAGGGTATTAGCAATGTATTTTATTAAATCAATAGCCTGTGTGGTACCTAGTGCAGTAGGTTTGACAGCTATACACTCGCTAACTTATGGTGTTCCCGTTATCACCAACAATGATATTTACTCTCACGGGCCAGAAATTGAAGCCGTACAGGATAATAAAACCGGAACTTTTTTTGAAAAAGGTAATGCAGAATCATTGGCCTCAAAAATTGAAATCTTTGTAAATGCCAGCGTTAACACACGTAACATGTATCGGGAGAATGCCGGGAAGATGATCAAACAAAATTTTACGCCCGAAAACCAATTATTGATATTTAACAAAAGACTATTTGAAATTTTTGAAAACATAATGTGAATAAATGAGTTTAAGTTCATCTATGAAGAGCATTTTGAAAAAGATCAGGATGTATATGTTGCTTACCTTTAAATATAGAATAACATCATATGGAAAAGGCTTTTATATGGGAAAAGATAATATTATCAAATGCTTCGAATTGAACATTGGTGATTTTGTATACATAGGCAATAATTGTCATTTATCTATAGACGATCTTAAAATAGGTGATTATACAATGATAGCCTCTCGTGTCTCAATAGTTGGTGGTGATCATAGGTTTGATATTGTAGGAGTGCCAATAAGAGAGACTGGCAGAGCGGAGAGAAAAGGTGTTATTATCGGTAACGATTGCTGGCTGGGCCATGGGGTAACAGTATTGGACGGGGTTAAGATAGGTGAAGGTGCAATCATAGCCGCTTGTTCAGTAGTTACTAAATCAGTTGAACCATATAGTATTTATGCAGGTATACCTGCGAAAAAAATTAAAAATAGATTTAGTAATGATTCCGATATCAAAGCTCATAGTCGGTCTATAAAAGGAATATATCAATAACCTAATGAAACAAATTATACAATCTTTTAAAACCGGCGAAACAATACTTGAAGATGTTCCGGCACCGCAGGTTAGAAAAGGTGCCGTGCTAATTCAAACCACACGATCCCTCGTATCAATAGGTACTGAACGTATGTTGGTTGAATTTGGTAAATCAAATCTTATTTCAAAAGCAAGACAACAGCCAGACAGGGTTAAGCAGGTTTTGGATAAAATTAAAACAGATGGCTTGGTGCCAACTCTTGAAGCTGTTTTTAATAAGTTGGGTGAGCCATTACCACTGGGATATTGTAATGTTGGTAAGGTAATTGCTGTTGGGGATGATGTAAGCGAATTTAAAGTAGGCGATAGGGTAGCCTCAAACGGACAGCATGCGGAATTTGTGTGTATTCCTAAAAATTTGGTTGCACGGATACCTAACGAAGTCAGTGATGATGAGGCAGCATTTACTGTAATTGGTTCAATTGGTTTACAGGGGATCCGATTACTTAACCCTACTTTAGGTGAAACGGTTGTTGTAACAGGCCTTGGGCTTATAGGCCTGCTAACGGCGCAGTTATTAATTGCAAATGGCTGCAGGGTAATAGGTGTTGATATTGATGATGAGAAGCTTAAACTAGGTGAATCATGGGGGATAATTCCATTTAATCCAAAAAGCGGTGATATTGTTAAATTTGTTGAATCGTTAACAAACGGAATAGGTGCTGATGGTGTTATCATTACAGCATCGGCAAAAACTGATGAAATCATATCGCAGGCTGCTAAAATGAGCAGAAAACGAGGCCGCATTATATTGGTAGGAGTTATAGGACTAAACATTAGTCGTGCGGAATTTTACGAGAAGGAATTATCATTCCAGGTATCATGTTCATACGGGCCGGGCAGATACGATGAAAGTTATGAGCAACAGGGAAGTGATTACCCTCTTCCTTTTGTACGGTGGACAGAAAAGAGGAATTTTGATGCCATATTGCAAACTATAGCATCCGGAAAGTTGCAGGTTAAAGAAATGATAACTGAGCTTGTAGCGATTGAAGATTTTAAAAATATTTATGGAGAAATAGGCTCGCGAAAATCCATTGCTTCCATATTGAAATATCCTGAAGGAAATGGTCAGCTTCCATCAAATACCATTATTTTAAAAAACGCAGATTTTAATTCCTCAAAAGGCATAATAGGAGTAATTGGATCAGGTAATTTTACAAAAATGACCATGATGCCTGCTTTAAAAGGTAGCGGCGCTGACTATAAGTATATTGCAAGCGCAAGTGGTGTAAGCGGCACAGCCTTAGCGCACAAGTATGGCTTTTCACACTCCACAACAAATTACCATGAGATATTAAATGATATTGATGTTGATTTGGTCTTAATTACAACACGACACAATAAGCACGCAGCTATGACTGCTGAAGCTATAACAGCAGGTAAGCATGTATTTGTTGAAAAGCCATTAGCCCTAAATGAAACCGAACTTGCTCAGGTAATAAATGCTTATAACAATCAGGCAGCGCCAAAAACGTTAACGGTTGGCTTTAACCGCCGCTTTTCGCCTCATGTTATAAAGGTTAAAGAAATTATTGGTAACACGCCGGTAAATGTAATTGCAACAATGAATGCCGGGTTTATTCCGGATAGTGTATGGGTAAATGATATGAACATTGGAGGAGGAAGGATAATTGGCGAAGCCTGTCATTTTATTGACCTGATTACTTATTTCACAGGAAGCAAAGTTATAGCTGTTTGTATGAATGCAATGGGTATAAACCCTGCTGAAAATACTGATAATGCCAGTATCATGCTGAAATATGAAAACGGTTCAACTGGAGTGATAAATTACTTTTCAAATGGCTCTAAGGCCTATTCAAAAGAACGGATAGAGGTTTACAGTCAGGAGAGAACCGCTATAATAGATAATTTTAGAGTAACAACGGGCTTTGGCTTTAAAGGATTTTCTAAATTAAAAACCAGTTTAGATAAAGGGCATAAAAATCAATTTCAACAATTAATAGCGGTAGTTAAAAATGGTGGCCCGGCATTAATTCCGTTAGACGAAATTATAAATACGACCCGGGTCTCATTCGCAGCAATTGAAAGCCTTAAAATAAATAGTTGGGTGAACATTAAATAATATTTCGAACATTTTTTAAATGAATATATCAATTATCGCGGGTGCCCGCCCTAATTTCATGAAAATAGCTCCAATTATTGATGCTATTAAACAAAAGCAAACTGAAGGATATAATATTCAATACAGATTAATTCATACTGGTCAGCATTATGATAAGAAGATGTCTGGTAATTTTTTTGAACAATTAGGCATTCCTGAACCTGATGCAAATCTTGAAGCGGGAGGGGGGACGCAGGCCGAACAAACCGCTGCTATTATGGTTAGGTTTGAGAAAGAATTACTTGCAAACAAGGCGGACCTGGTATTGGTAGTAGGCGATGTTACTTCTACTATGGCCTGTGCAATTACTGCTCAAAAATTGCAGGTGCCCGTAGCGCATGTGGAGGCAGGGATCCGTTCTGGTGATTGGTCTATGCCTGAAGAAATTAACAGGTTAGTAACCGATAGCATTACTAATTATTTCTTTACAACATCGGCTGATGCGAATAAGAATTTACGCAACTCTGGCATTCCTGATGAACGAATCTTTTTTGTGGGGAATACAATGATAGATACACTGCTAAAGCAAATGCCTTACCTTTTAAAACCTCCGATATGGAAAGAGTTAGATTTAAAAGAGAAGGAGTATGTTGTAATGACCTTGCACAGGCCCGCCAATGTTGACCAGGAAATGCATTTAAAGAACTTAATTGATGTTATTGTAGCTTCTGCAAATGGTTTACCATTAATATTTCCAGTACACCCGCGTACAGCAAAAATGTTGCAAAACATTGGTGTTTCAAGTTCTAATTTACACCTTATTGATCCGCTTGGCTATCTTGAATTTAATTACTTGGTAAAATATTCCAAAGCAGTTATAACTGATTCAGGAGGCATTACAGAGGAAACTACAGTTATGGGAGTTCCGTGTATGACTTTACGTGATAACACGGAACGGCCAGAAACCTGCAGTATTGGTACGAACGAACTTTTAGGTACTGATCCAATAGCTGTACCACCTGCTTTTGAATGCTTATTTTCTGGAAAATGGAAAAAGGGAAGCATCCCTGAGCTATGGGATGGTAAAACCTCTTTACGTATAGTTGATGCTATTATATCCGTTTTTTCTATCAAAAAAATCTAATCAGTGTTTGAAAAAATTAAAAAAGCAGGCAGAGTACTCAAAAATATGGGTTGGAGATACGTTATCTTCAGATCGGGTTTTGAGTTTAAAAAACGAACAGGGCTTCTAAAGAAGAGTTTTCCTCTAAATCCCGAATTAAAAAGCTTTTATACCTTAAATAGCTGGAAAAATAATGCTCAGCCATTCTTTTTTAATACTAAAGATGAGCTTCAGTTTAAGCTTCCTTTGTCTGAAGAATTAACTATTGCGTATAAAAAAATTTCTGCTTTTGAATATACTTTCTTTTCGAGCCTTGAATTTAACCTGGGTAATGATTTTGACTGGATTACTAACCCTGAAACCGGTTTTAAATATAATGGCAGTGCACACTGGATAGATATTAATGATTATTCAAAAGATGCGGGCGATGTTAAGTTTGTTTGGGAGCCATCACGTTTTTCAAATATATATACGTTTATCAGGTATGAACAATATTCAGGTATTGATTGTTCAAAACAGGTATTTGCTGAAATAGAAAACTGGATTAATAAAAACGAGATTAACCGGGGACCTAATTTTAAATGCAGCCAGGAAATATCACTGCGAATATTGAACTGGACATTTGCACTTTATTATTACAAAAATTCACCTAATCTTACAGAAGATCTTTTTGAAAAAATTCAGCATTATATTTATTGGCAAACGCATCATGTTTATCATAACATAAACTTTTCAAGAATTGCCGTGAGAAATAATCACGCTATTACAGAAACCCTTCTACTTTATATCTCAGGTACTTTATTTCCTGAATTTCCCGAAGCCGCTAGATGGAAAAAAGATGGAAAGCGCTGGTTTGAGGAAGAGATTGCTTATCAAATATACGAAGACGGTACTTTTCTGCAATTTTCAATGAATTACCATAGGGTGGTGATTCAGCTTTTAACCTGGGCTATCCGTTTGGCAGATTTAAATGGGGATGGTTTTAATAGTATAGTTTATGACAGGGCAAAAAAAAGCCTGCTGTTTTTAACAAACTGTATGAATAAAAACAATGGTTGGCTGCCTAATTACGGTGCAAACGATGGCGCTTTATTTTTTAAGTTAAGTGATAATCACTATAGAGACTTTCGCCCTCAACTAGAAGCGTTAAGCTATGCCTTAGGCTTTAAGTGGCAGTTGGGTACTTTTGAAGATGCTAACTGGTATGGACTTAAACCAGGTAATAGTAAGGAAGAAATCGATATTATCAATGGAACAACTGCTTTTACTAAAGGAGGATATTATACTTTCAGGCAGGAAAACTCATTTACCTTTATCCGTTGCGGTAACCATCACGACCGCCCTTCGCAGGCTGACAATCTCCATTTGGATATTTGGTACAATGGCATTAATATATTACATGATGCAGGTAGTTATAAATACAATACCGATGAGGATACTTTAAAGTATTTCATGGGGACACGTTCACATAATACCATTATGCTGGATGATTACGATCAAATGGAAAAAGGACCGCGTTTTATATGGTATCAATGGTCGCAGTGCGAAAATGTAAAGGCAGAGGAGAACAAGAATACATTTACTTTTGAAGGTACTATTAAGGCTTTTCAGCATCTACGTAAAAATATCACCCATACCCGTAAAGTAGTTATCCATAAGGATAAACTGGTGTGGGAAATAGAAGATATAATAAGTGGGAAGCCTGAGGAGATAAAGTTAAATCAGCTTTGGCATACGTGCTATCCTGAATTGCTTGTTTTTGATGGAGTGGCAGGTGGGCACAAAATTGAGCCCCAATTACGTACAGGTTACCATTCCGTTTTTTATGGAAAAAAAGATGTTTGTACAGAGATGGTATTGTCAGCTTCCGGAAACAGTATAAAAACTATCATCTCAATAAAAAAATGAAAATATTATTACTACATCAGTATTTTCTGGAGCTGGATGACTCCGGAGGCTCCCGGTTTAATGAACTAACTGCGCAGTGGACAGACCAGGGAAATGAGGTTACCGTTATTGCGGGTATGATGCATTACAATGGAAATAAAAAGAGGCAGGAATATAAGGGTAAGTGGTTCAAAGAAAACCAACAGGGAAAAGTTTCAGTTTGGCGCACCCATGTTTCAGAAAGCTATAATGCCGGTTTTATTGGGCGTTTGTGGGGTTATTTCTCATTTGTGTTTTCTGCTTTTTGGGCTGGACTGTTTAAAATAAAAGGCAAATACGATATTATTTTGGTTACATCGCCACCACTTTTTATTGGTATTACAGGTTATTTACTTTCAAGGATAAAAAGAGTTCCCTTTGTATTTGAGATAAGAGACCTGTGGCCAGAATCAGCTATTGATACCGGAGTAGTAACCAATAAATTTATTATCAGGCTTGCTTATGCGCTTGAGGCATTTATTTATAAAAAAGCTAAAAAAATAAATGTATTAACCCCGGCTTTCAGAAAAACGCTTATCGAAAAGAAAAATGTGTCTCCGGAGAAAATTATTTTTATCCCCAATGCGGCCGATTTTAGTTTATCTGATCATTTACTTGAAACTTTTGATACTGAATTATTTAGGAAAGAGCATGGCTGGGATGGGAAATTTGTAATAACCTATGTAGGAGCGCACGGCGTTGCCAATCATTTAGAACAAGTGCTTGAAACTGCTGATTTATTAAGAGATACAAATGTGTTATTTGTTTTAATAGGGCAGGGGATGCAGAAAGATCATTTGAAAAGCCTGGCTCTGAAAATGAAGCTAAGTAATGTT
>Ga0193726_1001604_pt1 | contig 17247 bp, 14 predicted proteins | sample H2c1metaG_FD_144928 | JGI IMG/M metagenome (GOLD analysis project Ga0193726, IMG submission 144928) | Soil microbial communities from a riparian zone of the East river system, Colorado, United States - H2c1 | ecosystem: Environmental > Terrestrial > Soil > Riparian zone | place: USA: East River... | reverse complement strand
CAAGCCATGGGGAAGGTCGCGCCCTGGTTCATTCTGGCGGTTATGCTGCTGTCGTATGCTGTGCGGTCGGTCTACATCGAGAGTTGCGGCATGTTCGTCCGTGGCGGCGTGTACCGGGTCGTGAAAGAGGCCATGGGCGGCACCATGGCCAAGATCTCGGTCTCAGCACTACTGTTTGATTATGTCCTCACTGGACCGATCAGTGGCGTGTCGGCAGGCCAGTACCTTGTCGGGTTTTTGAATGAGCTATTTCGCTATGCACGGCTCGACGTGCACCTGTCGAGAGATTCTGCGGCCGCCTGCTTCGCTGTTCTCGTGACTCTGTACTTTTGGTGGGTCAACATCAAGGGCATTCCGGAGAGCAGCGAAAAGGCGCTCCGCATCATGTACGTCACCACCGCCATGGCGGTACTTCTGATCGCCTGGTGCACATATACTTCCTGGGTCCGAGGAGTACACCTGCCTCCCGGGCCGCTCCCCCAAAATCTGCACTTCTCTCCCGAAGCACTGGGCTGGCTACGGGGCAGCCAGCTCCCGACCATTGCAGTCCTGGGAATTCTCATTGGTCTCGGTCATTCCGTACTGGCCATGAGCGGGGAGGAGACCCTGGCCCAGGTTTACCGGGAAATCGAGCACCCCAAGTTGGTCAATCTGAAGAAAGCCGCCCTTGTCATTTTCCTTTACAGCCTGGTATTCACCTCTCTCGTCTCATTCTTTGCGGTCATGATTATCCCCGACCAGATGCGGCCGGCGTTCTTTGACAACCTCATCGGTGGACTGACCATGTACGTCGCTGGCCCGCACTCATTGAAAATAGTCTTTCATCTCTTTGTCGTCCTCGTCGGAGTCTTGATTTTGTCCGGCGCCGTGAATACGTCCATGGTCGGAACCAATGGGGTTTTGAATCGGGTCTCGGAAGATGGCGTTCTGCCCGACTGGTTCCGTCATCCACATTCGCGGTTTGGCACTACTTACCGGATCATCAATGTGGTAGCCGTTCTCCAGCTCATTGCGATTTTTCTCAGCCGAGGAAATGTGTATGTACTGGGTGAGGCCTATGCCTTCGGCGTCCTCTGGAGTTTTGTGCTAAAAAGCCTGGGAGTGCTGGTACTTCGTTTCAAAAGACCAGGGCCCCGTGATTTTCGTGTTCCTCTCAATTTCAGATTTCACGGCACAGAGATTCCTTTAGGTTTGGGAACCATTACCTTGGTTCTTCTTGCCATCGCCACCGCGAATCTCCTTACGAAACCAGTGGCCACTATTTCCGGCATCAGCTTCTCCGCGTTTCTATTCCTGGTCTTTACGGCCTCAGAAAGGTTCACACAAAAAAATAGCCTTCCCGGGACCTATGGCGACCAATTTCAGCTGACTCAGCAACCCGATCTTTCCCCGGCGGCCGTGGGCTGTCGACCTGGTGGCCTCCTGGTTTGCGTCGCCAACTATCACGCGCTTTGGCATCTGGGTTTCGTCCTTAGGCAGGCAAACGTGGAACGACAAGACCTGGTTGTGCTGCACATCCGAGTGGGTCGACGAGCTTCCTCTGGCGAACACGAGTTGGCTCCCGATCAGTTGTTCACCGCAATCGAGGATGTGCTCTTCACTAAAGTCGTCGCCCTGGCTGAAAAGGAAGGTAAACGGGTTCGATTGGCGGTCGTCGAGGCCAACGATCTCTGGGACGGCATGGTTCGTGCTGCGGCTAGTCTCCAGTCGCGCGCCGTGGTATTGGGAAAGTCTTCAAAATTGTCGATCAATCAACAAGCTCGCTTGATTGGTCTGGCTTGGGAGCGACTCCCACAGCCTCGACCCAGGATGGCTCTGGAGATCTATTCTCATTCGGGAGAAAAGCATTTTTTCTATCTGGGACCGCACGTTCCCCACCTTACACCTCGAGAGATCGAGCTTCTCCACAAAGTGTGGCTCGAACTGAATCGGAAGCTGAATGGCGGGGAGCTACATCACCACGATGTGGTCTATTTCGCCCTTAAAGAGATGGAACGGGAAATTGCCGAAGGGAAAGGGGACATGGTGATACACCGCCTCCGGCGATACCTGTTGGAACGTGAAAATCGGCCGAACTATTGATCGAGAAGATCGAGACGCATTTTAAGGGTCCGTCCCTGGTTATGCCGGAGCGTCACGGTACCTAACAAGAAAGTCAGTCTTCGGCCAGTTCGATTCTCTGCCTTGCCCACCTAAATAACGCTTGCATCTCGGACTGCAAGTAGTACCCGGGTCTGATCAAAGGTACGACAGCTACTTTGTTGATGGCTTCTTGGAACAGCTCACGTGCCTGCTCATAGCCGGGAATCTGCACTCGCTTGCCAGTTGAATGACATCATCTTTGGGCAGTTCGTCCTCTGCCAAGAAGGCCAGCAGCAACATGAGACCGTCCGGACCGACGAACCTTTCAAGCGGCAACACCCGACGATGCTCTCGTCATTGCGGAACCTTGACGGAGTGGAACCATCTTGCCGACGGCAGGCCTCGCTGCCCCGGGCACCGGCTGCTGACAGCACGATACCCTCCGTTTGACCCAACGCGACCTCGGGTGAGAGTACCCTTGGCGCCGCGTCCTAGGTCCCTCCGTGAAGGCTCACGCTGCTTTCCCTGTATTCCCTCTGCAACGACCGAACAGGTCAATCATCGCCCGATTGAACGCCGGGATATCGTCGGGCTTGCGGCTCGAGACGAGATTTCGGTCGATCACGACCTCCTGATCAACCCACTCTGCGCCGGCATTCCGCAGGTCGGTCTTGAGCGACGGCCAGGACGCGATCCGCCGTCCGCTCGCCGCGCCTGCCTCGATGATGGTCCAGGGACCGTGACAAATCACCGCCACAGGCTTCCCGGCGTCGAAGAAGCTCTTCACAAATGCCACAGCTGCCGGCTGCATGCGCAGGGCATCAGGATTCATGACGCCGCCTGGCAACAGCAATGCGTCGAAATCACTCCCGTCCGCCCGGTCGAGAGGTATGTCCACCGGGAACTCTTCGCCCCAGTCAACGAAGTTCCAGCTACGCACACATTGACCCTTGGGCGACACGATGCTGGTTTCGGCGCCAGCCTCGTTGAGGGCCTGCCGTGGGTGAACCATTTCGACCTGCTCGAAACCATCGGTGATTAGAATTGCAACGTTCATTCCGTTGAGTTCGTCGATTACCGCCCTCCTCATGTAGGCACGTCCCGCTCCCATAGAATGGGCAGGCTGCCAGGTTATGCTGTTTTCTCCAGACCCGCGTCCCGGAACGAAATGCGAGCAATCGCGCTCCAATCGCCATCGCTCAAACCCTGGGCCATGGCGCTCACAAATCGGTCGTGAATGAGGCTGGCCATTGGCATCGGCACCGCAGCATCTTCAGCAGCAGCCAACACCAGCCGGTTGTCTTTGAAGCCGAGCGGTAATTTGAAACCCACCGGTTCAAACTGATCTGTGGCGATCCTTCCTCCATAATTCCGGAAAATCGACGCCGCAAATGGCGAGCCGGTGAGAACTTCCAGAAACTTATTGGGATCGAGACCGGACTTGCGGACGAGCGCAAAGGCTTCGGCTAGACCTTCAATCGCCGTTGTTATCAGGAAATTCCCGGCTAGCTTGATCACATTTGCGGACGGCGCTTCTTCGCCAACCACAAATGTCTTTTGCCCCATCGCATCAAACAGAAGCTGGCAACGCTTGAGTTGTTTGACTGGTCCGGCGGCAACGATGAAGAGCTTTGCCGCGGCAGCCGCATCGGGACGACCGAAGACTGGAGCAGCCAGGTAGTGGTGCCGTCTCTCCCGATGCAACCCCATCAGCCGCCGGGAGAGCGCCACGCTGATCGTGCTCATGCCGATGTGAACGGCATCGGCAGGGAGCGATTGAAGAGCTCGTCCAGGTCCGAGTATCGCATCTTCCACGGCATGGTCATCCGCGAGCATAGTGATCAGCGCCTCTTCTCCGGCGGCCGCCTCGCCTGGAGTTCCCGCAACCGTCGCGCCCAGTGGCTGCAATTCCTCCGCCCGGCTTCGCGTCCGGTTGTAGACCACGAGCGTATGCCCTGCCTTGATCAAGTTGCGAGCCATCCCCGAGCCCATGCTTCCCAGCCCAATGAACCCTACTTTCATTCCATCCTTCTTTCCGTGAAACTCAAAATGGATATTGACGCGGCGTATGCTCTGCGGTTAACCGTGTCGTTTGAAGTACTGGATGGCTCGCTCGTGAGCTTCGGCCTCCTCCCGGGTGCGGAACGTCCCCAGGTTGCGACGCTTTCCGGTCCTTGGGTCCCTCTTTCGCGAATAGATGCGATATTCTCCGGACTTGAGTTTTCGGATCACGAACGGAGCCCAACTCTTTCGGCTGATTGATCTATAACTCCCTCACTCTCTACCTGGGTTTCACGTGAGAGAATCTCGGCCTCGCTCTAGCCGGACCTGCTCTCTCTGGAATAACCGGCGCCACATGCGGCGGGAATTCCCTGTCGTGCATCGGGCCGAGCGGTCTTCCAACTCGCAAGTCTTCGAGTTGTGGCGGTTCGAGCGGGCGCCCTGGATGCTCCGACATAGCGGGACGCCTTTGCTCAAACGGTACTGTCGGCGGTGGTGGCGCAGTCCTGGTAATCAGTCTCGGGGGGATCGCTCGGGGCGGACTACTAGGCTCCCGGGATGAAGACTGTATTCTTCCATTCGACGGAGGCGGAACGGTCCGCGCTCCGTTCCCTGTTAGTGGGGTATCGCTGGTTCCCAGGGGAGTGGGCTGCCGACTTCCACCCGGAACCGGTCTTCCGACAACTCGAGCGGTTCTGTTTGCGGCAACAAGGTGCTGGGCCCGCACCGGAGGAGGAGGTACGGCCCTTCCGGGCGCGGCGGCACGTTTCGTCGGGTTGACCGTCGGATGTGGCGTAATCTCCGCCTTTAGGAGCTGCTGGGCACTGACTCGGACCATCTGGTGTGCTACCGGTTTTCCACTACCAAGAACGTCCTTCGGCACCGCAGTGGTTGCGATGGTTCGATAGGCATAGTGAACATTATTGATGTTCGTAATGTTCGTGATATTCGTGATATTGGTCACGTTCCGGATGTTGGTGACGTTGACCTCGTTCAGATAACGTCCGCTGTGGTGATACCAGGGAAAGTAAGGTTCTCCGGGCCCTAGCGGGAACCAACCCACCAAACCGACGCCGATGCCGACCGAGAAGGTCGGGCCTCCCAGGAATCCAACCAGAGCGGGGGCATAAACTGGCCTCGCGACGAACGGTCCCGGCAGCCACCCCCACGCTGCTCCGATGAACACCCACCGGCCATAATGAAACGGGCAAAAGCCCCATGGTTCGTCCTCCACCCAGGTCCACCCCCAGGGATCGATCCAGACCCAATGACCGAAGCGGTAGGGTACCCAGCCGACGGGAACAACCGGATGCCAAATGGGCCCATACTCAGCGACCACCGACCAGTGTCCGTAGGTATCCAGATCCTCGTAGCCCGGAGTGGAAGGGCTCACGTATTTTGCCGAGGTAGATGATGCCAGACGCTGGTCGCGCTCCTCGCTCCAAATATCGAAGTCGTCCAGAGGAGGCATGGTGACAGAACCGATCTGGATTGAATCTTGACCTCTGAGTTCGACGGCCTGACCGGTTTGCGGTGTCTGCGAAGCTCCTCCACCGCTTACTTCCAGGCTACCGCTGCTCACGCTTACAACCGTGCGATTGCGCGTTGCGTCGGAAGCAACGCGGTACTTGCCCCCTGCGAGAAGCGTAAGAGTTCCATTGGGCGTGTCAACTTCGACCGTATTGCCGGAAGGTAATTGGGAAACGCTGACCCGGAGTTTACCTTGCTCCAATCCAAGCTGCATCATCTGGTCGTTGAGATTGGTTATTGTCAAGTCTGTCTTTTCCCACAGACGGATCGTGTAAGGCCCGACTTCGAGTTCCACCCTGGCTCCGTTGTCGGTGTAGATGCGATCGCCCGTCGTTGCCGGAAAGTTAAGGGCTGCTTCGCTCCATTGATCCAGGCCTGCCCGCAAGAATGAGACCTTACCCTTGAGGTAGCTGATGCGGGCGACTCGGGCGGGCGGATCGTTGGTTGGCGGGTTCTCTTCCGGCACGGGATTTGCTTGCGCCGAGTTGGCCAACGACGGCTGCGTCAAAAGCGATGACACGAGTACCACCAGAATCCATGCGCAGAATCTTCTTCCAGACTTGAACTTATGTTCCAAGGCTATTCTTTTGAAGGCACCCATCATGTGCGACCCGGATTTTCTTGTCCGCCTCCTACATCCTGGATGCTACTGAGCGTGCACACCTAACGACAATTCGTCGTGAGAGTGAAATGCGGTTCCGAAGGGGCGCTTAGAACTGGATCAGCCCGAGGTCAGAGGCGCTTGTACGACTACAGAAGTAGAGGTTATCGCTTTCATTTTGCCCAACTTTGCGGACGGATTCCGCGAGGTCCGGATGTCGCCGATTGCTGTTCATGGTTCTGGAGGTCTCATCGGAGGAACCTGCGCGGGCCTCATCTGTTTCTCCGCCCATGAGAGCGCCACAAAATGCGCGTAAGAGCCAGCAGTACAACGAATGAAGCAACGAGCCTAAACCCAATCGCCTGCGGGAGCTCATTTCTCTTCTTGTTGATGTCGAATCTCTCGCGTACTTGTGACCGCAGCTCCGAGATGGAACTTTGCAGGCGTCGACGTTGGTCAGCGGCGCGCAACTCCAGCGTATAACTCGGTACAGTAGTCATGTGTCTGGTCCTTCGGCTCGCTCTCGAATAGACCCTTGTCCGCCTTCAGGACTTTGGTCGTTCGCGTGGGAGTCCGTCCCCGGAAGGCCGCCTTCGCCGCGATCGCAAATGGCGTTCCCCCAATCGACCACAACAAACCGGCAATCAGAAACGCGATGAACCAGGCGTACGGATTGTTCCAGAATGCCGCTGCAATCAAGCCAACCAGTGCCAGGGTGAGCAGCAGGTATGCACTAGCCAGCAGCATTGACGCTAATAATCCACATATGAGGGCCTTCTTTGAACTGATATAGTTCTCGACCATCTCGGAAACGAGCATTTGCAGGTGGGTCGCTACGAACTCCCCTGCTTGCTCCTTGACCTCACCCAATAAGTCAGCCAACGGCCGACTGTTGTTCCCCGTAGGCGTGGTTTGGATCATTACGACACGCCCCAGATCACTGAAATAGCGCGCTGCATAACACACAAAATCCACAACAACACCGAGGCTCCTCGGTGGTCCGGGGCTAGGCACCCCTTGGAATAAGAGCGCTGCTGGGCGTCATAGGGCTCCTGCTGAGGGTAGGCTATCGATTGCCAGCGCCCGAGAACAATTCGTCATCAGAGTGACCTGGGAGTCCGAAGCGGCAGGTAGGACTTCCTCCAACCCGGTCAGACGCACTTGTAGGGCCTATGGGGAAGACATCATCGTCAGAGTGTGCTGCACACTTCGTCGCAAAGCCGACTCAAGCCCGCGGATTCCGAAAACGAAAAGGCGAACTACGGTTTGACACCGATCGCTGATTTGATGAGGATAGGCTTTCAAACACAGGATCGAAGGCTGTGGTTCGAAAACGAAGAAGTTGGATGCAGCGAGAAGAGCGCGAATTGAGACCCGTAAGCCGTGCCTGGCGGCAACGAGCGAGGCTGTCCTCGAGCCTAGCGTGCTCTTCACCCCTTTCTTCACCAGCTCGAAGGTCGGCTTCGGCATCTGCGATAACCAGCTCCGTTCCCAGGCAATCAACAGCGCCTGGGCCGCAACGAACTGCATGCCGGATAAAGCTCATTTGGGCAATACGGTGCGCGAGGTCCTGGGTGATGTGGCAAGCGGAAATCGAACCTGCCTTCGAGCGGGTATTGCTTACGCGAAAGCCTGTACTCAAAGAGATTACGGGGACAATACCAACAAGGGAAGGAGGTAGTTCACTGGATCGCCAACTATTTCCCGGTGAAGGACGCAGCCGGCAAAGTTCGGAGCCTAGGCGCAATTGTTGTAGAAGTCACCGAACAGAAAGCTCTGCAAGAATCACTTCGAGTTCTCAGTCAGGAGCTAGGGCGGACAAAAGCGAAGGAGCAACGTCGCGTTGCGCAGGAATTGCATGCTTCTGTCGTCCAATATCACGCAGCTCTCAAACGCAACTTGAGCTACCTGATTCGGCCCATGTGGCAATCAGAAGATCGTGCCGAACTGTTGACGCAGTCCTTCGAATTGCTTGGGCATTTTCCTGTTGTTCCGCTTAAAAGCGCAACCACGGCCCGGAACATCTTTCGGCAACTTGAGCAGGATCCGAGACTCCGGGGAAGTCTTTTTGCGAGAATAGCGGGCAACCCTGAATTGCAGCGAGAGATGCTGCAAGTTCTCTCAAAACACCCGGAAGTACGGAACGATCTCATCAACCAGTTGTCTAGAACGCCCAAATTCCGGCAAGTGTGAGCGGAACGCATTCCGCATGTCCTACGACTAACGCAGTACAGCCATCTCCTACCTACGGTGGACCCGGCCATAGTCGTACACTGCGCGTCTCCCTTCAATCTCACGACGGATTGTTACAGTCCTTCTCCCGCGGCTAGCATCCACGAGTGAATTCGCGAACCCCGCGCCATGAATACCACGCGGGCTGCGCGCTTGCTTTGATTGAGTGACTCCGCCTATTACGGCAACAAGAAAGGTCAGGCCATGGACGGTACCAGGAGAGAGTTTCTGAAGGCGACCACGCTGGGAGGCGTGGCCATGTCGCTGTTCGAGTTTGATCTGGCGCCTGCGTACGCGCAGCTTCGCGAACTCAAGATTGCGCGAGCGACGGAGACGCGTTCCACTTGTCCGTACTGTTCGGTCAGTTGTGGCGTCATTATTTACACGATTGGCGACAAAGCCAAGAATGTAACTCCTCAGGTAATCCACGTCGAAGGCGACCCCGACCATCCCATCAACCGCGGCACGCTATGCCCGAAGGGAGCGTCACTCGAGCAGGACATCCTGAACACGCGTCGGCTCTTGAAGCCGCAAGTTCGCCGCCCGGGCTCGGATCACTGGGAAGACATTGCCTGGGAGCAGGCGACTAATGAGATTGCTCACTGGGTAAAGAAAACGCGGGACGAGACTTTCGTCGAAAAAGATGTACACGGTCGCACAGTCAACCGATGCGAAGGGATCGCATGGATTGGCGGCTGCACCGACACCAACGAATTCAATTACCTGGTCGGAAAATCCATGCGCAGCCTGGGGGTCGGCTATCTCGAAACTCAGGCGCGAGTTTGACACGGCCCCACGGTCTCAAGTTTGGGACCAACATTCGGACGCGGGGCGATGACCAACGGGTACATCGACTTCAAGAACACCGACATGATGCTGATCATGGGCGGAAATCCCGCGGAGAACCATCCCTGCGGCTACAAGTGGGCCATCGAGGCCAAGCGGAACCGCAATGCAAAGATCATCGTGGTGGATCCGCGCTTTACGCGCACGGCTGCCACCGCAGATTTGTTCCTGCAAATTCGGGCAGGGGCGGACATCGCCTTCTTGGGTGGCCTCATTCACTATGCAATCGAGAACAACCGGATCGCGAAGGAATACCTGACTAACTACACAAACGCCGCCTTCATCGTGAAGGAAGGGTTCAAGCTTCCAGAGGATGGCCTGTACTCGGGCTTCGATCGAGCGACACAAATATACGACCAGGCCACGTGGAACTATGAAGAAGGCGACGACGTGAGCGGCGCGGCGGTTTCTGCCGCAGCCGCGGTCGCAATCCATGCGCCGCAGGGCTCTGAGGGCGGAGTTCCGCAGGAGAGCCATCAACAAAACGCGCCAGAGCGGGCAGGTGGCGCGGGGCAAGATTATCCGGCCGGGGATTCAGCGGGAGCAAAGGCCAGCGAGCCGGCGAAACCAACACCCATACTACCGCCACAGGTCGCTTACGATCTTACCTTGCAACATCCGCGTTGCGTCTTTCAGTTGTTGAAGAAGCAGTATTCTCGCTACACGCCGGAAATGGTAGAGCGCATCACCGGCATACTGAAGGGCCAGTTCCTCAAAGCTGCCGACTTGTTCACCTCCATCCGCAAGGATGGCGACATGAAGAAGGCAGGCACGATCCTCTATGCGGTGGGGTGGACGCAGCACACCTTTGGGACACAAATCATCCGTGCTGCGGCAATCCTGCAGTTGTTGCTTGGCAACGTCGGGCGCGTTGGTGGCGGCGTGAATGCTCTCCGCGGCCATTCCAACATTCAGGGTGCCACGGACATGGGTGGAGTGTTCGATATCTGGCCCGGTTACTTGAAGGTGCCAACTCCAACTGACGCCGACTTGAAAACCTATTTGCAGCGCACTACTCCAAAGCCTTCAAAGCCCGCGCAGTGGGATTCGTTCAACTACTGGTTCAATACCCCCAGGTTTGCCATTTCCTTTTTGAAGGCTATGTATGGCGACGCAGCCCAGAGGGACAACGACTGGGCTTTTCACTACATGCCGAAGTTGGACCGAAACTATTCCTGGACTCATATCTGGGACAACATGTACCGCGGTTCGGTAAAGGGGCTCTTCGCCTTCGGCATGAACGGCGTCGCCATTGGCCCCAACTCTCAGAAGAACATCGAAGCGCTCAAGAAGGCCGATTGGCTTGTCGTGGGAGAGATCTATCCCGATGAGACCAGCGAGTTCTGGAAGTCTCCTGGAATCACTCCCGCCGACATGAAAAGCATCAACACGACCGTCTACCGCCTGGCATGTGCGGGTTTCGCTGAGAAAGACGGATCGATGACCAATTCTGCCCGGTGGCTCCAGTGGAAAAACGTCGCACTTCCTCCGCCAGGGGAGGCCCGCCTCGATCAGGACATCGTCGCCCAGATCTTCCTGAAGGTGCACGAGCTCTATAAGACGGACGGCGGCAAGTTCCCGGATCCGATCTTGAACCTGACTTGGCCATACATCGATTCCCGGCATCCGGCACTCGCTGAACTGGCCAAGGAGATCAACGGCAAAGCGCTCGCGGATATCACAGATCCCAAGACGCAACAGACTATCAAGGCTGGCCAGCAGCTGCCGGGTTTTGCCTGGCTGAAAGACGATGGCACAACTTCGTGCGGCAACTGGATCTATTCCGGATGTTGGACCGAGGCAGGTCCGCAAATGGCGCGCCGCGGCACCGACGACCCTTCAGGCCTGGGGTTCTACCAGAACTGGGCGTGGTCTTGGCCGGCGAATCGCCGCATCCTGTACAACCGCGCATCGTGTGATCCGTCTGGAAACCCCTGGGACCCTGAACGGAAACAGGTCTGGTGGAACGAATCGGCGCAGAGCTGGGCGGGAAATGACGTGCCCGATTTCAAAGCAGACTCCCATCCCAAGGAGCATATGGGGCCATTCATTATGAACCCGGAAGGTGTTGCCCGCATATTCGGGCCCCTGGGTGCTTTCGCTGATGGACCATTTCCCGAACACTACGAACCCATCGAGAGCCCGATTCAAAATCCACTGCATCCGCAGCAATCGAACAACCCAGTCGTCAAGAAGTTCGACACGCCTTTCGACAAGTACGGGACCACGAGCGAGGGTTTCAATGTCGTTTGCACCACCTACCGGCTAGTCGAGCATTATCACTACTGGACCAAGAACAATCCCATGAACGTCCAACTCATCCCCGAGCCATTCGTCGAAATTCCGGTCGAGTTGGCCCATGAGTTGGGCATTGAGGGTGGAGAAAAAGTGAAGGTAACCAGTGCGCGAAGCTACTACATCGCAAAGGCCATGGTCACCAAGCGCATCAAACCCATGACGATCGACGGGAAGAAGACGTATCAGATTGGAATTCCGATTCACCAGGGCTACCGCGGCATTCAGGAAGATGAAGGCAAAAACGCGCGGACCATTGTGAACCGGCTGACCCCCACCGCGATTGATCCCAACGCATACACGCCCGAATTCAAGGGCTTCCTCGTCAGGATCGAGAAGGCATAGGAACCGAGCATGAGCCAGGCAACCCTCGAAATCCGCAGAATTTCCGGCCACCCCGGGCCCGTACCTGGCGCCGGCGTGAAGCGCGAGGAACAGGTCTGCAAGTTGGTCGACACCACAACCTGCATCGGATGCAAGGCGTGTGAAGTCGCCTGTCTCGAGTGGAACGGCTATACGTTCAGCGAAACCGTTTTCAATAACAGCTATCAAACCATGCCGGAAACAGCCTGGAACTATTGGAACCTGATCAAGTTCAACGAGCATGAGCGCGAAGACGGCACCCTGATGCTGCTCATGCGCAAAGACCAGTGCATGCACTGCGCCGAGCCCGGCTGTCTGGCGGCCTGTCCCGCAGACGGCGCAATTGTTCAGTACGCCAACGGTATCGTGGACTTTCAGCAGGATCGGTGCATTGGCTGTGGATATTGCATGACTGGATGCCCGTTCAACATCCCCAAGTTCAATCCCGATAACAGGAAAGTCTTCAAGTGCACGCTTTGTTCCGACCGCGTCTCCGAGGGACTCGAACCAGCCTGCATCAAGGCGTGTCCGACCGGTTGTCTGCACTTCGGCACGAAGGACGATATGAAAGAGCTCGCGGAAACTCGCGCCAAGCAGCTCCGCGACAACTACGGTTTCGAGAACGCCGGAGTCTATGATCCACCGGGCGTGGGTGGAACCGGAGTCGTCTATGTTCTCCACGACGTCACTAATCCGGAGGCGTACGGCGGACTACCCAAGGATCCGCACATTCCCTGGGTCGTCCGTCTCTGGAAGGGCCCGGCGAAGTGGATCGGTAATCTGGCGATGTTGTTTGGCGTGGTAGGCGTCAGCCTGCACTATCTGCGCTACGGTCCCAAGCAGGTGGAGGACCGGAAGCATGGGCGAGAGGGGGAACCATGAGCGTCTCGCAGGTCATTGCTTCTGCACACGCAGCAGGTGAATCGGATGATCGCATTCTGCGCTACACCCTTGCCGAGCGCGTGAACCACTGGATTGCCGGATTGTCTTACATGTATTGCCTGATCACCGGCTTGGCCTTCTGGTCTCCGTACATGTTCTGGCTGGCGATCCTGGTAGGAGGAGGACCGACGGCCCGCGCATGGCACCCCTGGTTTGGCCTGGTCTTTACGGCCTCAGTTCTTTGGATGTTCAAGATTTGGCGTAGTGACATGCTGACCACCGACGCTGACCGCGCTTGGCGGAAAGCGATGCCGCATTACATCCGAAACGAAGACGAGAATCTGCCCCCGATCGGCCGCTTCAACTACGGCCAGAAACTCTTCTTCTGGCTGACGGTCTATAGCGCGATTCTGCTGGTCCTTTCCGGACTGGTGCTTTGGTTCCCGGAGGCCATACCCTGGAATCTACGCTGGTTGCGATATCTTGCGGTGGCCGTACACGTGACTGCCGCCCTCGCGAGCATCGGCGGCTTCATAATTCACGTCTACATGGGTACCGCCATGGTCCGGGGAGGATTCACTTCGATCGTTCGCGGCGAAGTCTCCTCGGCCTGGGCCGGGCTGCACCATCGCCTCTGGTATGAGCAGGTCACAAAGAAGGAGTCTGAAGGAAAATGAAGCCATCCAAGTGGGACCGACGAATCCAGCGTGCCGAAGAGTTGGCCGCAACACATCCCTTTGCGTGCGAGGTAATGCAGTTCTACAAGCACCTTGTTGGTCTCCAGAAAGCAATTTACCTGTGTGTCGAACAGACTCGTGGAGAGGGCCGCAGCCACAGCAGGGCGAGCTTATTTGGCTGCCAGCTGGACGTCGATCTCTTGATGCCGAAGTTTCGCGAGTTTCTGTCCGACCTCGGGACTGGTCAAGCCCAGCCGATTGCACGGACGGCCAAGGCGCTGATCTCTCAGCACGCCGACCGACGCCTGGATTTGCTCATTTCCGCTTGGGAAAATGCGTCCGAGTTCCAGCCCGCCGGCAATCCCGAGTCCATGCTGGCATGGCTCTTTCTGCAGCCGTATGCCGAGAACCTTGCGGACCACAATACACGTACCCCTCGACGCGGGACGCCGGTGCGTTGTCCTTTTTGCCTCGGGAAACCACAGGTTGGCGCGCTGCGACAAGAGGGAGACGGGGCAAAACGGTTTCTGATTTGCTCGCTGTGCTCAACCGAATGGGCATACGGACGAATTGTCTGCCCCGCGTGTGGCGAGGAGACCGTCGACAAGCTCGCGATTTACACGGCGAGTCAGTTCAACCACGTCCGAGTCGAAGGCTGCGACACCTGTGGCCACTACATCAAAACAGTCGACCTCACCAAGGACGGCCTTGCGGTGCCGGTCGTTGACGAATTGGCGACCATCCCTCTGAACTTCTGGGCCCACGAGCACGGCTACGTAAAGATGCAGACAAACTTGCTCGGAATCTAGATCCACACGCCGTCTGCGTGAACACAAAAAAGGCCGGTGGAGAGACCGGCCATCGGGAGGCGCAACAACGGGGGCTTTCGGAATCCTATTTGCTCGCTCTATTGTTAATCTCGAGCTTCTGCTCCAGCTTCTCGAGTTTCGCCCTGGTCTGCCCGAATTGGACGAAAGACGAGATCATATCCGACAACTGACGAACAGTCTCGGAATTCTGTTTGAGATACTCCGTATACGAGCCCGAAGTGGGCCGCGTTGGCTGCTCTTTGAGATGGTTGATTGCTGCGGTGGTGTTGGAAGCCAGCTCTTTCATGAGCGGCATCATGCGATCGATCGCCTGCCGTTGCCAAGAAGAGGCCGAATCGCGTGCCGCATTGAGTTTTTCAACCGACTTAGCCAAGTCGTTCACATCTTCCTTCATCGTGTCCAGCATGGCTGCATGACTCTGCCAACTCACATCGGAGCGTGTCAACGCTTCCATTTCGTCCGCGTCCCGACTCAATACCGCAGCCTTCTCTCTGGCGTCGGAGAGAAGACGCGAAACCTCCGCATTCTCCTCGTTGTTCTGTGCCGGCGCCAGCGCCGACAGAAGGAACAACATTGAAGTAAGCAGAACTCCGGTTATCAAACGATACGTTCCTTGACTCACAATTCGCATACTGATCTCCTTTCAAGAAAGACTTTCAAGAACTAAGACTTTCGCTCTGCTCTCGCCTCTGCATCTCGAACCGCAGCCAAGAAGGTGCGGGCTGCGTCGGGCGCGGGTACTTTCCCAGTTAAGGCTTTGCGGGGCGTAACGTTGCCGCCATACACAGCTCGCATCACTTCGCTGTCGGGCCGCACATAAGCTCCGTCCAGCGAGACGCCAGCGAATATCCCCTTTGCCCGCGAATAACTTAGGATTTCGGTCTCAAGCTTCCAATCGATTCCGGCGCTTGCGTGTCGCCCCACGGGCCCGGCAGCGGCGGACGCTTCTGCCCCAATTTCGAACTTGTCCGAGAGCAGCCGATCCATGCCTCTCTGGTTCATAATCATCAGTACATTGTCGACGCCCTCGATTCCGATCTGCGCACCGAAGCTCCCGCCGGCGATAGTGAAGAATGCTGGGGCGCTCCATCCATTTTCGGTACGGCAGGTGGCGACACCTTTACCGCCTCTCGCTCCTAGGATGAAACCACCTCTGATCTCATGCGGCACCACTGCAATACATTTGGCATTTCGTACGACTTCCTCCGGTATGCCCTTATCCGGAGCGTTCATGATCTGTTCGAGGACCTCGGTAGCTCGCTGCAGTCGATCTTCCACCCTTTTCCGGGGAGTATCCGCCCAAGCGAGAGTCACGAGCGCCAAAGCAGCGAGCAGTGTCATGAGCTTGTTCATCTGTGTTCTCCTAAAAGAGCATCCGAGAGCGATCCAAGTCCCTGGTCCGGCTCGAAGCGAGGTGCGCCGGCCAAAGAAATTGCGACCGATGTAGGCACAATCTGGCTTGCCCCGCGAGTCACCCCGAAAGCCGCAGAGGGCAGATAACACTCCCCAGCCGAATCTCGAGGCGGCTTGCGCCGCCCCGAACCATGCTTAGAATTCCACCGTGATCAGGTTTTCCACCGAGGTGATTCCCGGCGCCGACCAAGCCACGCGTGCTGCCTCTTCTTTCTCAGCCCAGGCGCGAACCCTTCCCCTCACAACCGCTTTGCTGCCTTGCACTTCAACGGTGATCTTGTTCGCATCGATCTCCGCGTTGCGCACCAGCGCGTCCTCTATTTTCTTCTTCAGTTCCGAGGGTGTGACGCGGGGCTTGACTGTGATCAGGTTGGTGACTCCCTTGACGCCTGTCAGGCGGCGTACCACCCGTTCGGCATCCAGCTTCTGGTATTGCCACTCTACCTCTCCTTTGAGGCTGACCCAGCCCTTGGAGACAGTAACTTGGACCTTGCCGGAGGGCACGAAGGCGTCCCATTCCAGCGCGTGCACTGCGGCTTCCGCGATATCGGGATCTGTGCGCTCGGTGGCCAGCTTAATCTCGATGTCGTTGGCCACAGCCTTGACGCCGGTAACCTTGTGGGCGGCGTCCTCGGCACTCCACTTTTTGAGATAGGAGTCCACCCAGCCCGTAAGGGTTACGACACCATCTCTTACGGAGACGCCGATTTCATTGGGTTGAATCTGGGCATCCCATTTCAGTTCAGCGAGAACGTCCTGCTGGAGTTCCTGGTCAGTCCGGTTTAGTGTTGCAGTCGCCATAAGCTTGTTCCTCCTCTAGTTATTTGTCTGCCTTGTTAGTGCGTCAGCAGTGCTCCGCGCTCCCGCAGTCAGCTGGATGCGGATTGGCGGTTTTGTCGCACAGCGGTTATTTATGACTGCACTTCCTAATTCCGGATGCTAGCGAACAGCGAGGCGTAGAACAATTCCTCAGGAGAATGAATTCAGCTTCCGAAAGGACGCTTAGGAGCCCTTCCACCACGGGTCAGAGGCGTCGCTACGACTTTAGCTGTAGAGGCGCCACACACGCTTTCTGCCCAGTCCTCTACCTAGACGTACGACCCGATTCCGGTTTCGCCAAGAATGGACCGCGCTAGGCGCCAACGTCTGCTGTCTCCGTGGTCTCGCTTAGCTGCCGAAGCCTCTCGTGAATCGCGCGAATCGCGGGCTCATGCTCCAGAATCACATTACTGCTACCTAGGTATTGGTACGTGGTCTGATATGAATCGAACAGGCGGGGCTGGGTTTTGGTGTTCCGTGTTGAGGGCTCTCCAGACGGCGTCGGCGGTCTCGCCAATACCGTTCCTCTCGACCAATTCCCGCGCCATCGCCGAGAGCATGTCATCGTCTTCATCGATGCTCTGCAATCCTTCGCCGGCGAACTTGCCCTCCATGGTGAGGGCCACGAGGAGTTTCTTTCCCATAAGCCGCAGACAAGACGTCTGCATGGTCCCCT
>Ga0193726_1001603_pt1 | contig 17248 bp, 17 predicted proteins | sample H2c1metaG_FD_144928 | JGI IMG/M metagenome (GOLD analysis project Ga0193726, IMG submission 144928) | Soil microbial communities from a riparian zone of the East river system, Colorado, United States - H2c1 | ecosystem: Environmental > Terrestrial > Soil > Riparian zone | place: USA: East River... | reverse complement strand
CGCCGTTCTGAACTATATCGGGGTCCAGAACGGCGAAGTCACGCCTCCCGGCATTACTTTCACCGTGACGGCGATGACCGGCGGCGCGACGAACCCACCCCTCACGACGCTGCTCGCGAACTGCGGCATCCGACCCTTTGACTTCATCTGCCTGCCCTATACCGACACGGCCTCGCTCAACGCGCTGGAGTCCTTCCTCGGCGATCAGGCGGGCCGGTGGTCAGCCGAAACGATGCTGTTCGGGCATGTCTTCTCGGCCTTCGGCGGCACGTTCAGCGCCCGCGCGACGTTCGGCGAGTCCCGCAACGATCAGCACGCGTCCATCCTCGGCTACCCGAACGGCGCGACCGGCTCCCCCACCCCGGCATGGCTGGAGGCGGCGGATTGGTGCGGCGCGCATGCGATCCTGATCCGGGTCAATCCCGCACAAGGCGTCGTGGGTCAGCAACTCAATCTGTTGGCGCCTCCCGATGCCGTGATCGACAATCCGGGCGAGCGCAACATCCTCCTGTTCGACGGCATCAGCACATTCACGGTTGACCCGACCCGAACCTGCCGGATCGATCGCTCCATCACGACGTACCAGACCAACCCGTCCGGCCAACCCGATAACTCCTATCTCAACACGAACCTGCTGTTTCAGGCCATGTACGCGGCCCGCTACATCAGTTCGCAGTTGACGACGCAGTTTATCGACGCCGGCAAGATCCTGGTCGCCAACGGAACGCCGATCGGACCCGGCTCGCCCGCCGTCACGCCGAATGGCATCCTGGGTGCCGCGATCGCGATCTATACTTACCTCTGCACGATCTTCGTGGTGCAGAACCCGCAAACCTTCGCGGCCAACGCCACGGCGCAGATCGGCGGCAAAGGCCAGGTGTTGCTGTACCTGCCGATCGATTTCTCCGATCAGGTCATCAACATCGCGATCCTGGCACAGTTCCAGCAAACCACCTGAAGGGACTGATCCATGTCCGGCACCACGCTCGCGCCCACGACGCCGACGAACCGGCGCGTCTCTGGCATCACGTCGTTCACCGTCAACGGATCGGCGTTTCAGGTGATCGAATTCATCTGGGACCCGGCCGTTCAGGAAAACGAGACGGTCCGGAGCCTGTCCGGCGTCGACGGGTATAAATCCCTCCCGGTCGCGCCGTTCATCTCAGGCAAATTCCGCGACAATTCGACCGTGAGCGTGACCAGCTTCACCAACCTGACCAACGCGACCCTGGTCATCCAACTCGCGAACGGCAAGCAGATCGTCGGCCATAACCTCTGGTACACGGGCCGCCCCGGCGTGTCCGGCGCCGAAGCTGACTTCGACTTCAAGTTCGAAGGCGTGGCCGGAACCATCATGGAAGTCGGAGGCCCGTCTTGAGCGATTGGATCGACGTTCCGGAACCCATCACCTGGACCCTTCGCGAGCCAATGATGCACAACGGCGTCTCGTATGCCACCATCACGTTACGCGCTCCGACCGGCGAGGACATGATGAAGGCAAGCGCGGTTCGAGGCGCGTCAAACATCGAGGTCGTGCATCGGCTGGTCGAGACTGTCTCCGGCGTGCCGTATGACGTGCTGAAGAAAATCCCGGAATGGATGACCTCTCAGATGGCGTCCTATTTCGATGAATTCGCGGGGCAACCGATGCCTGACCCTTTGGAACAATGGCGGAAGGACCGCCGGGAAGCCGCGCGCGTCGCCACCCTTCCGCCTCCGGACGAAACCGCGCCGCCGTCCTGATCCATCTCGCCCGGACCGGTGAGATCGATATCCTCTGCGCTCGTGTCGGCCGATTTTATGGCGACGGCTACCGCTGGGCCATGACGCTGCGGATACCTGAACTGCTGCGGCTCGCCGGCCTGATCGTCGAAATCGAAAGGCGCGAACGTGTCAGGTAAATCCGGCTTCGCAATCGGTATCGGCGTCGTTGACGAAGCCAGCGCCAAACTGGACGCGCTGAACAAACGCATCCAGGCGCTCAATGCGCCATCAGAACGTTTTAACAAATCGATGACGAAATTCGGCGAAGTGACGGGCATCACCCGCGTCGCCGAGGGTGTGAAGGGGCTGGGTGACAACGCGCTGGAAAGCGCGCGGGCGTTGGAGAGGATGGTCTCGCCGCTCGGGTTGCTGACTTCCGCCGCTTCAATCGCGGGCATCGCTGAACTGACGCGCCGCTGGGCTGATGCCGGCAACACGATCGGCAAAGTTTCGTATCAACTCAATACGCCGGTCGAGAAAATCTCCGCGCTGCGCCTCGCCGCTAAGATGGCCGGCGCCTCGGCTGAGGGTATGGACAGCGCGCTCGGATCGTTAAATGATCACCTCCATGCCGTGGCGTTCCACATGGAGAAATCAACACTTCTGGATCAGCTTGGGATTAAGGCTGGCACACAGGATAACGTCACCAGTGTGGCGACGGCGCTCGGCCAACTCGCCGACCACATACAAATGATAAAGGACCCTCACACCCAACAGCGCGCCCTCGATCTTCTGGGTATGGGCGATCTCCTTCCGCTGCTGAAAAACGGCAAAGCGGGCCTCGACGAATTCATTGCCAAAGCCCAGAAAACCGGCGGCGTCATGACCGGCTCGATGGCCGAGGACGCGAAGCAACTGCACACCGCATGGGAACGGCTTGGCGGCGATATCGATGGCGTGGTGAACCGGCTTACGGATAAGTATGAACCGAAGATCAAGGGCCTTCTCTCGACGACATCGGACTGGATCGAGAAGAACAAACAAACCGCCGACAGCATCACGGAAATCGGGACTGCCATCCTGGGGCTTGTCGCCCTGAAGCCGGCGGCCTGGATCTTGCGGTTGCTGGGTCTGGGCGCGGTCTCCACCGTTGGGGGTGCCGTCGCCGGAGCCGTCGCTGGCGAAGAAATGCTCTACTACGGCACCCGCATCGGCGATGCTGGCCCGTCGCAGTCCGAAGAGGACGCGCTCTCCAACTTCAAGGGCCGTAACGAAGGCCGCAACCGCACCCTGGCCGGGCCCCGCGCCAATAGCGGCAACGCGCTCGACACCGGCACCGTCTCGCGCGCCACCCAACTCCACGACAAGCTGATGAAAGCCGGCATCCCCGGCATGACCGATGCGCGGGCCTGGGGTTTCGCCGGCAACGCGGTTCAGGAAAGCCGGGCCGATCCGAACTCGCAGCCCGGCGACATGGGCGCGGCGCACGGCCTGATGATGTGGCGTGACAGCGCCGACGGCGGCCATCGCTACACCGATTACCGAAACAAGTACGGCCACGCTCCCGAGCAAGGCAACATGGATGAAGCGGTCGACTTCATCAAAACCGAACTGACCGGGTCCGAAGCGGCGGCGTGGCGTAAAATCCAGCAAACCGGCAATACACCCGGCGAGGCCGGCGCCGCGGTGTCAACCTTTTACGAACGGCCCAAGGATACGGCCGCCGAGGAAGAGCGTCGCTGGGGACTGTCGCAACGCCTGGCCGGCGGCGTGCATGTCACGGTCGATGTCAAACACAACGGCACCTCCGCCGCGTCCACATCAACCGCGTCCGGCGCCGCGACGACCGCGCCACCCCGCATCGAAACCAGCATGCCGATGGGCTTATGAGCGGCTTCACCAACATCACGGGCATCGCGGCCCCGACCTCGGTCGCCGGGTTCGCCGGCCTGCTGCAAATGGCGTCGTTCCGCGGCGTGCCGTTCAAGGTGGTCGCGTCTCAAGTCCGGGTTGGGCGGCGGATCGCGACGCACGAATATCCGTTCCGCGATGGCGGCTGGCCCGAGGATATGGGCCGCGCGATGCGGACCTATTCGTTCACCGGGCACGTAATCGGCGATCTCGCGCCGGCTCTGCAACTTGCCCTTACAACCGTCCTGGAACTCCAGGGCAGCGGCATCCTGATCCACCCCTCGATCGGCGCCGTGAATGTCGCGGTCCTGTCGGCCGGAACAGCGGTCCATCGTGACAACGGGCGCATGATCTCGCTCGAAATGACGTTCATCGAGGACAGCGGGACGGTATTCCCGACCGCCATCATCGCCACCGCCGTTTCAGTGCTCCTCCTTTGCGCTGGTGTGTTGGGCGCGGCCAATACCGATCTGGGTGGCGTCGCGATCCCCGCCGCGCTGAGCGGGCCGGAACCTGTCGCTGAAGGCGCCTCGGTCGTTACCGGCTTCGTGGGCGCGACAACGATCGGCGGCGGCAATCCTGGTGCCATCATCAGCATGGCGACGGCCCTCCCGCCGCCAGACACCAATACGACCTATGGCCGTTATGCGGTCGGGTCCGCCACGCTCGCGCTGCCGGCCGGAACAACGGTCGCGACACTTCAGGCCCAACTCGCCAACCAACGCGCCGCCATCGCCTCCACTGGTGCCACGGCCGTTTCAGCGGCGCTGTCCTACTCCGCGACTACCGACATGGCGGACGCCCTGGCGGCCATCGTGGAGGCGATGCGGGCCGGCATCACCGATCCGGCGTCCCAGGTTCAGGTGCTCCTCAGCCTCGCCCAATTTTCGTTCAACGATACCGCGACGGGCACGATCGGTGTTGGCGCCGCGATGGTGGCGATGCGGGACGCCATGGCTGCGACGTGCCGCCGGGTCGCGATGACCAGTCTGGCCCGCGCCTCCGCCGCCTATCAGCCGGTCAGTTATACCGACGCCGCCAACCTCCGAACCGTCCTCGCGGCGGCATTCGATGTGGAAATCACCGCCGCTGGCGATGCCGGCGAGGACGCGACCTATACCGCGCTTAAGCAGCTTCGCGCCGCCGTCATTCTGGACCTCACGACCCGAGGCGCGTCACTGCCGAGCGTCGTCACGGTCAGCCTGCCGAGTTCAATGCCGTCCCTCGCCATCGCGCAACGGCTCTACAAGGACGCGAGCCGGGCCGATCAGATCGCGGCGGAGTCGGGCGCGATTCACCCGGCGTTCTGTCCGGCGTCGTTCCAGGCGTTGGCGGCGTGATCAGGGGTAGAGCCGGATCGGCGGCGGGTTGCCGCGCAGATCATAGATTGGCGTCAACTTCACCCGGCCGGCTGATCTCTCAACGATGAACTCGTAATCATAGCCGACGCTGCCGTTAAACGTGATCACGATATGGGTCGAGCAGCCCGCGCCCGATTGTTCAAGTTCCGACACCGCGACGGGTCGGGCGGCGGCGCCGTTCATCCGGAGTGGATAATCTATCGCCGACTGGCGCGCGCCCTCGGATGTCAGGCCAGCGCAACCATGGGCCATCGCGGGCGCGGATAGGGCGATGATCGCGAAAAACACCAAGCTTCTCATTTACGGCCTCCCGAACATTTTATGGACCATAGGCAAAAATGAGCGCCAGTTCCACAGATGAAGTCTCCATCCAGGTCGGAGGCACACGGTTCCAGGGTTGGCAGTCGGTCCAGATCACCCGTTCCTGCGAGACAATGCCCAATAGTTGGGCGGTCGCGGCCTCCACGGAGTTCTTTCAGGGCCCGGCGCTTACGCAAACCCGACCTGGTCAGGCCTGTAACATCTACGTCGGCAACGACCTCGTCATCACCGGCTGGATCGACCGCCGCACGATCGACGTTGACGCACGGCAACACCCGGTTGTTCTGAGTGGTCGTGGCATCACCCGCAACCTCGTCGATTGCAGCGCCGATCTGATCAAGGACCCCGGACTGCTCGGCGGCGTCATCAACGCGACCAGCACGCTCGACCTGGCGCAACGGCTATGCAAATCGTTCAAGATCACGGCGCGATCGGTCCCGACAAACCTCGGCCTCGCGATCCCTGGCTTTCGAGTGAACCTCGGCGAGACACCCTATCAGATCATCGAGTCCGCCGCCCGATACGCCGGCTTCCTGGTTTACGAGGACCAAAACGGCAACCTTGTCCTCGATCAGGTCGGAAAAACCAGCCACGCATCAGGCTTCGCGGTCCCGGGCAACGTCGAGAAAATCCGCGCCGAACGATCGGTCGATCAGCGGTATTCCGATTATCTCGTGGTCTGGACCGCCGTGAACCAACTCGCGGACCTCGGCGCGCTCTCCAATCACCGCGCCGAAACAAACGACCCGACCATGACGGAATACCGGCCCCGCATCATCGTTTCGGAGCAAATCACCCCGGCCTATGACGTCGGTCTCGCCCGCGCGAAATGGGAACTGGCGCGTCGTTTGGGCCGCTCGCAAGCCGCGATGGTTACATGCGACTCGTGGCGCGACGTGGCGGGCAAACTCTGGACCCCGAACATGCTGGCCGCGATCGACGCCCCCTCCGCCGATATCAGCGGCGCCACCTGGATCATCGGCACCGTCACGCTCCGCAAGGACGCGTCCGGCACCCACGCCGACCTGGTGCTGATGCCGCCGGATGCGTTCAACCCGGAACCAAACCCGCTCAATCTGTTCGACAACGAACTGGCCAGGTCGCCCCAGACCTCACAAAACCCGGCGCCGCCGTCGACCGATCCGCCGGCCTCCAGCGCGACCGGACAAGGCGTCAACGCCGCTCCCGGCGCGCCCCCGACCTGACGACCAACCAGGAGTCAACCAATGGCCGACCTGGAAGCCCGCGTTCTGCAACTCGAACGACTGGTGGAGCGGCTGACCCGCCGCGCCCGGGTTGTGGCGTGGGGACGATCAACGATGGCGGCCGATGACACTGGCGCCGTGCAAACCGTGCAGGCCGGATTCGACGCGATGACGCGGGGCGACGCCATCCCGATCATGTACCACCACGGGTTTTTCTCGTCACCGCCGATTGGCGCCGATCTGCATGTGATATTTCTCAATGGCGATCGATCAAACGCTGTAGTTGTTGCTGGCAACCACCAAACATCCCGGTTCAAGGGCGCGGCCTCGGGTGACGCCGGACTCTCCGCGCAAGGCCATTTGATCCACCTGAACGTGGGCGGCATCACGATCGAAGGCAATATCGGCCACACCGGCAATTACACGCTGACCGGAAATCTGACCGTCACAGGCTCAATCATCGCGGGCTTCGGCGGCGCGGATCAGGTGACGGTGCAGAAACACATCCACGACGGCGGCGATCCACCGACGCCGGGAACCTGATTGTGGGTGATATCCGCATCGTATTCGACCCGCTCACCGGAACGGGCGACTTCAACATGCTCGGCGCCGGTCTGGAACTGGGCCACGATCTCGAAACCGCCGTGCTGATCAGCCTGTTCACTGACGCGCAAGCCGACCCCGGTGATATCGTTCTCGACAGCGATCCGCGCGGCTGGTGGGCGGACACTTACGCCGCATTCGAGGATCCAGCCCTCCCGACCATCGCGAACGACCGGATCGGCTCGAAACTCTGGCAAATCTTCAATATGCCGCGCACCCAGAACACGTTGAACTGGATGCGGGACCAAATCCTGATCGCGCTCAATTGGATGCTGAAAGACGGCGTCGCGTCATCGATTGAGGCGTTTCCACGGTTCACCAGCTCGGGCGGTGTTGGCGCGGTGGTCAGGATCACCGCGAACGGCGTTCCGACCGTTTATGACTACGCGTGGGCGCAGGAGACGTAAAATTGCCGTTTCCCCGCCCGACCTTAACCGCGTTGCGCACTCAGGCGATGCAGGACATAACGGCGTCCGATCTGCCGAACGCCGATGGATTTCTGCGACGCTCCGCCCTTCGTATTCTGGCGTGGGTTCAGGCCGGTCTCGCCTACCTGCATTACGGTTATCTCGACTGGATCGCGCGCGAAGGCGTGCCATTCACCGCGACTGACGAGTATCTGGAAGCGTGGGCCTCTCTCGCCCCCACCGGAATTCTACGCGAGGCACCGACGCCCGCGACCGGCCCGGCCCAATGGTCAGGCACGACCGGAACGCCCCTGCCAGGCGGTACGCTCTGCAATCGGGCTGACGGGGTGCAATTCTCAATCGTCAACGGCGGAACGGTTGGCGGCGGCAATACGGTATCTGTGACGGTCCTGGCCGTCGTTCCGGGCTCAGCGGGTAATACCGACTCCGGCTCACCCCTCACGCTCGCGACCACGATAAGCGGGATCAATCCAACCGGTGTGGCGCTCGCCGAACTGACCGGCGGCACCGACCTTGAGACGGACAGCCATCTGCGGATGCGGATGTTGCAAGCCTTCCAAAACCCACCCCAGGGCGGCGCGATCGCCGATTACATTCTCTGGTGCCTCGCCGTGCCGGGCGTGACCCGCGCATGGTGCCTGCCGCTCGGCCGCGGCCCCGGAACCGTCGTGGTCTACACGATGTTCGACGTGACCGAGGCGGCGTTCGGGGGCTTTCCGCAAGGAACCAATGGTGTCGCCATGGCGGAGACGCGGGACACGCCAGCGACGGGCGATCAACTCGCGGTCGCGAACTATATCTTTCCGCTTCGGCCCGTCACGGCGCTCGTCTACAGCGATGCACCGACAGGCGTCTCGCAGAACTTCACGGTAAACGGTCTCGTTCCGAGCAATCCTACGATCCAGGCCTCTATCATCGCCGCGCTTGCCGCGATGCTGGTGCAAAAAGCCTCGCCGCTCGCGGACTCCTACATCGATCAAAGCGACGCCGACGATGCGATATCCGCCGTCCCCGGCGTCGTTTCGTTCCGTGTCGCCGCGCCATCGTTCCCCGTGACGCCGGGTCTCGGTAATATCCTGGTGTTGGGCACCGTCACGTTCTCATGACGCGGTCGCCGATTTTCGGAGATGTTGATTTTCAGCAGGCCATGCAGCGCTCTTTGCCGCGCGGCCGCATCTGGCGTGCCGATACCGGCGCCACACTCGAAATGGTCCTGACGGCCCTGGCACCGACGTATACGCGAAGCGCCGCCGCATCACTCGCTCTGCTTACCGATATCTTCCCCGCCACCACGACAAATCTGTTGACGGAATGGGAAGAAACGCTCGGCCTGCCGGACCCGTGCACACCCCTTAACCCCACATTCGAGGCGCGACGCGCCGCTGTTCTGGCGAAATTCACCGCGACGGGCGGCCAATCGATCGCCTACTTCACCAGGATCGCGGCGGCCCTCGGCTATGCCATCACCGTCACGGAATTCACCGGATCGATGGCGCTCGCCAATACCTGGACAGTCACCGCGCCATCGATCAGCGTGTCGCCGTTTCTGTTCGGCGGAAGTTTTGGCCAGCCCTTCGCGTCCTGGTCGACCGGCGAACTGGAATGCCGGCTCAATCTGCTGAAGCCCGCGCACACCACGCTTCTGTTTAATTATGCCGTTTCGCTGATCGATGATGGCGGCGTTCTCACCCTGTCGGATTCGACCGGATGGCCGCTTTCCGCTCCAGGCACGGCGGGCGCGGCATGGAGCAATGCCGGCGTCGTCAGCATCGCACCAGGCGCCACGTACAACGTGCTATCGGCTCCGATTTTCTTTGGTCACGTCACGGCCGCCGCGCTGTTGGCACTCAATCTCGGAATCAATCTGCCGACCACGTCCCCGGCGTCCGGAACGGGACAGTTATGGAATAGCGGCAATGAGGTGTGGATAGCATGACGCGACGCCTGTTTGCCGCGCTGGCCTTTTGGCTCGCCATTGGAGTGACGGCCGCCGTGGCGGGTCCGTGCCCGACCGATTCATCGGCGGGTTTCGCCTGCCCGACATACTCGCATCCGACATTCATCGGTGGCGCCCTCATGGGGGCCGCATCCAGCGACCCGACCAGCCCGGGCGTTGGCCAGACCTATTTCAACACGACGCTGAAAGCACTCAAGAGTTGGGACGGAACCGCCTGGGACACGGGCGGCGGCGGAGGCGGCGGCTCCCCCGCCGGCTCAACCGGCAACATCCAGACCAACGGCGGCGGCGGCGCGTTCGGCGCACTGACCGACACCCAACTGACGACCCACATCGGCACATTCACGTCATCGCTCAAGGGCCTCGTCCCCCCATCCGGCGGCCTCTCGACCACCTTCCTGAACGGCGCGGGCGGCTTCTCTGTCCCGCCGGGCGGTGGCGGCTCCTCCTACGCACTGCCCGACATCATCGGCACGTATGGCGGCGATCCCTCCGGCGCGGCCGACAGCACAACCGCCTTCCAGAACGCGGGTGCGTCCGGCGCCTGGGTCGTGGTCGAAGGCGGCACGTACAAGATCACCGGCACCATCCCGATCGCCACCGGCACCTATCTGGTGGGCGGTGGCACGACTTCCGTCACCGTCACGTCCACCTCGACCTCGCTGCCTCTGGTTTCGTTCGCGAATGGCGTGAACAACGCGGGCGTCAGCGGCATGAAGATCACCCGCTCCGTGACGCCTGTCGCGGGCGCGTATGGGATTGTCACGGATCATACATCCGCGTTCGGCGACGTGGAACGGATCACCCTACAGAACCTGGAAATCACGAATCAGTGGAACGGCCTGTCGCTCGGGCCAACGAACTTTTCGCTGATCCGCGATGTTTCAGTGGAAAATTGCCTGAGCGACGGCATCAACCTGATCAATACGGTCGGCAATTCCAGCGCTGGATCGAACCCGCTGCAATGGACTCTCGACCACGTCCTGTCGGAATTCAACGTTGGCCATGGATTCCAACTTAACGGCACGCTGAACACACAGATCAAGAGCGGAACACCGATTTCGGTCGGTGAATGGAAGAACCTCTCGACCTTCGCCAACACGGGCGGCGGCATCCTGGTTGGTGGCACCGCCGCCTCGCCGTTCTGGGGCGTCCGTCTCGGCAGCAACTCTTTCATCGGCGGCGACGGCAACACCGAAATACTGATGGACAGCTTCGGCGGCGATCATCTGATCGACGCGGATATTGAACTGGCGGGCCAAAGCGCGACCGGACCCGGCGGCGGCACACCACAAAGCAACGTCGGCTACGGCATCTTCGTCACCGCTGACAACAGCGGCGTGAATATGCACGTCAACGTCAACGCGAACTCGTTCGACGGCATCTCTTGCGCCGCCAACCTGTACGGCGCCTTGACGGCGCCATGCATGATCACCGGCTCGCAGATCACCAACAACGGCGTGGCGCTGGTCTCCGGCGCACAGAGCGGGGTGACCATGCCGTCCGGCACTGGTGCCGCCGTGATCGTCAGCGGCGGGTTCATCGGTTGCTGGAACGAGCGCGCTCCGGCACCACCATGGCCGGGGACTCTGGTGACGGCGGGCGGTTGCCCGCAGCAGTACGGCTACAATATCGGCACCGATAAGTTCTTCTCGACCGGCGCCATCGTCGGCATCGCCAACAACGCGATCTGGCCGTTCTTTACCAGCCTGGGCGCGTTCGTAAATAGCTGTTTGGACAGCATGGCGGGCGGGACTTGCAACTCGGGTGGTGGTGGCGGAGGGGGCGTTGCCTCGGTGGTCGGTGCGACCGGCGCCGTCACGCTATCCAATCTCGTGTCCGGCGGCGTGGCACCCCTCGCCAGCCCTGGCCTGACTGGTGTTCCCACGGCTCCCACGGCAGGCGGCGGGACGAACACGACGCAGGTCGCGACGACGGCTTTCGTGCAAACCGCATTGGCTGGCGCGGGCGGCTGCACCTTCACCCTGGCGCCGCTCTCTCTTGGCGGCCTGACCACCAGCCCATCGACGATCGGCTGCACCAGCGTGGGCGCCGATATCTACATTACCCCGATCGCCAACAACACGTTCCTGGCCAATACGTCCGGCAGCACCGTTTCGCCCGTCGCCAACAACATGACGGCGTTTATGGACTCCGCGATCGGCGCCACGGCTGGAGAGATTTTCTACCGCAGCACCAGCGGATGGGCTGCGCTGGCACCGGGTTCCAGCGGCCAGATACTGACCGCGAACGGAAGCGGCGCCAATGTGTCCTGGGGTTCCGGCGGGGGTGGCGGGGGCACCGTTACCAATATCGCGACCGGAACCGGATTGATCGGCGGCCCGATCACGTCAACCGGCACGATCGCCTTCGCCAATATCAGCAATAATCTGCTCCTCGGAAATGCCTCTGGTGGTGCGGCGCAACCGGTCGGCATCAACATTTCGTCGTTTCTGGACAGTGCGGCGGGCGCGACCGCCGGCGAGATACTTTACCGTAGCACTGGCGGCTGGACCGCGTTGGCACCCGGAACGGCGGGAAACGTGCTGACGGCGGAGGGCTCCGGCGTCAATCCGCAGTGGCTCACGCCAACGTCCGCCAGCCTCGCGGATCCCGGCTTTCTCGCCATTCCGATCGCGGGATCGTCACACAATTACATCCGCCAGTGGGGCAACGCGACCATCTCATCCGGCACGTCTGTTGCCGTCACGTACCCGCAAGCCTGTCCGAACGGAATACTGGGCGACCCGCAGGTTACGCCAGCGGCGGCCGGCGGTGTTCAGGTCTCAGCCGCGGCCGGCAGCGTCACGCTCAGCGGGTTCACGATCTTCGGCGTCAACTCTGCTACGGGCGGCTCGCTCACGTCTCAGCCGTTCAACTGGTCGATGGAATGCTTTTGATCCGCACACAAGGAAGCCTCATGCGTAAGTCTCTCTTTATCGCGCTATCGTTGATCGCCGCGCCAGCGCTGGCCCAACCCGCACCGAACATGCAGCAGGCGGTCGATGCCGCCTCGGCCCAGGCGTGCGCCAGCATCATGAATATGCGCGGTCAGATCATCTCCGATCAGAGCGACGCGACGACGTTGCGGCAGCAGATCGCGGCGTTGCAACAGCGGCTCGCGGATATGGCAAAGCCGGCCGTCGCGCCATCGGTCGTCGTCACCCCACCGTTGAACGGTGGTGGCGCGTCAATCCCAGCCGCGGCCGCTCCGCCGACGAAAGCCGAATAATGGACCGCCTTATCGCCACGAACACCGTGCCGTTCGCGTTCGCTGATCGAGCGCCAGGCGCCGGCACCCCCGGCTACGCGACGAACGGCAATCCCTCCGCCGGCCTGCCCGCGACTGTCTGGCCCGCGTACGAATTCAACGCGATCCAGGACGAGATCATGAACGTGATCGTCGCGGCCGGGATCACGCCGGATGGGAATAACTGGACTCAGCTTTTAGAGGCCCTGACAATCCTTTTTGGTGCCGGAACATTCTCGGTCGCCAATCCGGGATGGTTGGATCTTCCGCTTGGCTTCATCCTGAATTTTGGCAGTCAGAACGTCGTGGCGGGTTCGACGGCTACCCTGGGCGGCTCAGGTTACGCGAAACCGTACACAGCCCTTCCCCTGTTGAGCTGGTCGAACCCGGGCGGCACATCCACGGCAGGCGCCTTCCCCGGCAATTTGAACGTACGGAACTCTGGCGCGACCATCACCGCCGGAACGATCACCAATCCGAATTCATTCACGATCGCTTACGACTGGGGCGTTATCGGCAGATGAGCGGCGCGCTGCGTGGCGTCATCATTGACGCGCCAATCGAAGTTCTCGCCTCAAAGTTTCCCGACGCGGTATTGGATTACGCGGTCGCGATTCCGTTCGCGATCGATCCAGATGTGGACTTCATTTCATCCGTAACGGTCCAGGCAAAGCCATCCGGCGCGGGCGAGATCGTCATCAATTCGTTGTCGGTCTCCGACGATATCCTGATCATCACCGTGGCGGGCGGTCAGGCGGGCCGCCTCTACACATACAAATTCGCGGTCGCGATGCAGAACGGGCGCGGATTCACATTTGTCGCGGTGCAAAAAGTCACGCCGGTATCGCCATCCGATCAGGCGCAACCGGTTCCGAGCCGCGCCTTTGGTCCACTCACCACATGGACTTACGGCCCGTCGCTCGACTTTTCGCAGCCGCGCAACAGCATGTATATCTTCTAGGGGAACGACATGGCGAACGATGCTGAGGGTTCCCTTTCGGTTATTGACGGGAAATCTGTGCCACAAGCGCTTCTCGCTGGGATTGGCCCAAATGGCGCTTTCACTTACGAGGTAATTCTTCGCACGAACGGCGCGATGACCGGCCCGGGCAATCCACAAAACACCGTCGATATCGCCGCGGGGACATCCCTCGTTTCGTTGCTGGCTGGCCAGGTAACTGAGACGGCGTCCCTCGTCAGCATCGAGGCGTCGGCCGTCACGACCGTCACGCTGCTCGGCCTGATCAACGCCAGCACGGGCGCCGGTGCCACGGCGGCGGGGCAGGCCGCGATCCTGGGCGTGCTGGACACCATTGAGTCCGCCGCCGTCGCGTCCGCCACCGCGACGCTTCAGGTGACGGGCAATAACCTGCTGGTTACGGTCGCCTCTGAAACAACCGCCGCGGCCGCCTCTCTTGTGACGATCGCGACCAACACCACTTCGCTCGCGACGCACGCCGACCTTGTGACGCTGAACGCGACCCAGGCCGCGAATGGGACCGCCCAGGCAACCGCCGCCCTCCAAACCACCGGCAACACCAGCGCCGCCACCACGGCGACCCAGACCACCGCCAGCGCCACAGCCCTCGGTACCCCCGCCGACGCGGCATGGTCCGGCACCGGCACATCCACCATCGTCGCCGCGCTCAAAGCGCTCTGGGCCGCCCTGACGGGCACGCTCCAAACCTCATCCCCACCCGTCACGGGCCACGGCTCGCTCGTCCTCGCCCCGGCTACCAGCACGCCCGCCAGCACGGTCACACTGGCCACCAATAGCGCGCCATGGCCGACCAATCCCGGCCAGGTGATCGTCATCAATCCCGGCGGCAATCCAGCCGCTGTCGCCCCTCTGGGTGGCGCGGCGGTGGCATCGACCGGCATCCCGGTCCCGGCCAACGGTGGCTCGTACGGCTTCCTCAAGCCCTCGACCGGCATGACCCTCATTTCAACCGCCGGAACAACGGTGATTTTGCAATGGTAAGATTTCCGCGCCTCGCGCTGGGGCTGCTGCTCGCGGGTCTGTCCGGGGCAGCATTGGCCGCGCCTGGCCCGACGCCGCCGTTCAACGGTGGAACCATCGGGCAACCCCTGGCCGCCCCCTCGATCGTCCTCGGCGCGGCAACCGGCGGCAATCAGGGCGCCGGCACGCTCAATGCCGCCGGCATCTTCGTCAACGGCGTCGCGGTCGGTGGTTCGTTCAATGGCGGAACGATCGCCAATCCGCTGATCGGGCCTACGTTCAACGCGACCGGATCGGCCGGGTATCAGATCAACGGCGCCAACGGAATGTCCATCGGCACGGGAACCAATCCGGCCATGTTCATCGGGCCATTCGCCGGTGCCGCATATACAATGAGCGGGGGGCAGTTCGCGTTTGGAGCGGGCTTCGGTGCGCTCATGAGCCTTACCGCCGCCAATGTCGAAGATACCTGCGGGGGCACGCTTGCGTGTCAGTTTTTAACTACCGGAGGCTTTGACAGCGGTTGGGGACTTCACACGATTGGATACGAAACGACAGCATCCAACATTACCGCGAGCGGCACTGATTCGCACCGCAACGCGGTCGGAGCGTCGAATACGAACTCGTACGGCGTCTCTTCCGGCCGCGACGGCGCTTCGCAGTTCAGCCAATATTTCGGTGTCGCCGCTGGCGAGGGGAACTCGGCTTCGATCGCGCTTGGTGGTTCCGTGACCGGCGGTGGTGGCGATCATCCCTGCGTTACTTTCGTCGCGGCGGCAAACGCGCCGTTCGCGGGAATTCCATCAACGCAGATATGCTATACCACTACCAACACCGATACGTTGACCACGGCCGCGGCAGCCCTTAGCGCCAACATCGCCGCCGCTCATCTGGGTAACAGTCAGGGAACGAGCGTCAATGCCCAGGTCTCAACAATCGCCGGGGGTCCGGCGACGATCGGATTAGATTTCCCTGGCACCACAACGACAGGATGGGCGCCAACGATCACGTCCACGGGGGCGGGCGGCGTGACATTGACGATCGGCGCCGGTTTCACGGGTGGCCTGAATAACGTCATTGGCGATCATTCCCTGGAGGGCTTCGGTGCCCTCGTGGCGCAGCATCTTTCACTTTTCGGCGCGAATATTCTTCCATGGTGCAGTACGTGCGAGCTGGGAGTGGTCATGGGAAACAACTCGGCCACGCACGGCACGACGATGCAAAAGTTCACCATTATCGGCGAGGCCACGGGCCAGACATGCGCCACGGGCTTCGGTATCCTTCTTATCAGTTCCGACAACCAGGCCGTCGATTGTCCCGCGGGCAACACGAACAGCTACCTGAACGTCGAAAATATCATCACGTCGACCGGAACCGGCACTCCCTCGACTTCCAACACCCAAATAGCCGGCAATCTGAACGTCGTCGGCGCCATCGAAAGTGGCGGCACTCCAGGCATTGCGTCGAAAGTCTGCGTCACGTCCGGCGCGACGATCACGATTACGAACGGGCTCATCACGCTCACCGCCGGCTGCTAACCAACAAAGGAACGCCCGTATGCGTTATATCGTTCTCGCGCTTCTGCTTTTCGCCACTCCAGCGGTGGCGCAACAGACCTCAATGCAACAGGAACTCGACAGCGCACAGGCGCAAGCAACGACGGTCATCTCCAGTTTCCGCCAGCAGATCATCGCGGATCAGAATCAGATCGCGGGGTTGAAGCAACAGGTTGCCATGCTGACGAAAGAGCGGGACGACCTGAAGACGGCGGCTGACGCGGCGAAGAAGACGGCGGACGCTCCGAAAGAACAACCCGCGCCACCCAAGTAATCCCCGCCCAACGGAGCGGACCCGACGACATCCCGCACCGTCTACGCCCCGAGGCAATCGCGTGTTGTTCCGAAATAATCAGGCCCGCATAAGGAATTTCGAATGAGCGTGTACCCCACCGAAATTTGCGTGTATGGTTCAGCGAACATGCCGGAAGCGGATGGCGTCACCGTGGGCGGCGCGGTCGATCTCACGCGCCTGATCTCGTTCTCGGACATGGCCACGAACGGATTGCTTGATTTCGTTTCCAGTTCAGGAGCCGACACTGCGACCAAGATCCAGGTCAGCGGCCTCGACGGGTCCGGCATTCAGCAGACGCCCGCGGCCGCGACGCTCAACGGCACAACCAAGGTCGCCGGCACCCAGACATTCGGGCGGTTGCTGTACGGCGCGACGTCTGGTGCCACGGCGAACGGCCCGCTCGCCAACCCCACCGGCACGGCCGCGGTCGGTGACGTCGCCGCGATGGCGCACACTCTGACCATAACGGCTCACACCTGCCAGGCCGGGTCGGCGAACCACACCGGCACGACGCCGCCGTTGATCAAATTGCAGTCCGGCGATGGCGCCTCGATCGCGCTCGGTATGGTGATCCGAACCACGGGCGGGACCGGGCCGAGCCAGCTTCGTGTCGCATGCAGCACGTCCGGCACCGGCGCGGGCCAGTATGGGACCGACATCATCGCGGTCAATCGCGACTGGGGCACGATCCCGGACG
>Ga0193726_1001602_pt1 | contig 17260 bp, 17 predicted proteins | sample H2c1metaG_FD_144928 | JGI IMG/M metagenome (GOLD analysis project Ga0193726, IMG submission 144928) | Soil microbial communities from a riparian zone of the East river system, Colorado, United States - H2c1 | ecosystem: Environmental > Terrestrial > Soil > Riparian zone | place: USA: East River... | reverse complement strand
ATGACCATCAGAACTCCTGGTACAACGAAATTGGGAAGCAATCGACCAATGGAGATGAGACGACATCCCTGCGGCCAACGTAATCCCCCGTTTGGGTATCCGCATCCTCAAAAGAGCAGCCTGCAATAATGATCGGCGATGAATGCCGCGAACAGCGTCATCAGGTAAGTGATGGAGAAACGAAAGGTTCGAATGGGAAGGTCAGGCCTAACGCCTCGGTGAAGAGCCAGGGCCAGGTAAAGAAAGCGCGCATCGAGCACCAGCGCGGCCGCGAGATAAATCAATCCGCTCATGCCAATGACTACCGGGAGCAGCGTGCACAGAACGAGCAAGACCGTGTAGAGCACAATCTGCCGGCGCGTGTACGGATTCCCGTGGGTCACCGGCAGCATGGGGATGCCCACCTTCGCGTACTCGTCGCGTCGCGCAATTGCGAGTGACCAGAAATGTGGTGGAGTCCAGGTAAAGATGATCAGGAACAACACCAATGCCTGCACATCGATGGAGTGAGTTACAGCCACCCAGCCGAGTACCGGGGGCGCTGCGCCGGCGGCGCCACCGATCACGATATTTTGCGGTGTCGCGTGTTTGAGCCAGCCGGTATAGATGACCGCGTAGCCAATGACTGAGCCGAACGTCAATAGCGCGCAGAGACTTCCGACCGACAGGCTTAGCACCGCCATTGAGCCCGCACACAGGACACCCGCGAAGGCAAGCGCCTGACTCGTCCGCAGACTCCCCGTCGCCAGAGGCCGCCGCCGGGTGCGCGCCATCTGTTTGTCGATGCGCCGGTCGAGGATGTGATTGAGTGTCGCTGCGGAGCCGGATGCCATGGCGATACCCAGCGTGCCGAACACCAAGGCCGGCAGCGGCACCATCCCGGATGAAGCCAGAACCATCCCGACGATTGCTGTGAACACGATCAACAAGCTCACTTTGGGTTTCGTGAGCGCAAGATATTCGCGCCACCTTAGGCAGGACAGTGCGGTTATCAGCGAGTCATCTGGGGCGATCGCCATGGTCAGCGGGTGATTGCTTCGGCTGTAACGCTACCGTTGCATCTGCATCAGTCGATCCATGGGCATCATATTGTGGTTCAAATGAGCCATGATGATCATCGATCCGAAAACCAGGAGACCCACGACGAAAATGCCAAAGGCGAGCGCGAGAATATTGTTGGTCTGGTCCGGCGCGCTCGAGATGTGCAGAAAGAACACCAAGTGAACCCCCATCTGAGCAATTGCGAGAACTCCCAACAGGATCGGGATGCCCGGCGAATAGATTAGATCACTCGAGGAGGCCCAAAAGGACGCGAGTGTTAAAACGACCGCATAGCCTAAGCCCACCAGGTAACTTTGGCGCGTGCCGTGGGTGCGCACATTGGCACCCGGAGCCATGCCTTGAGCTTCGATTTCGGTACTCATAAGTGCGCTCCTAAATACACAATGGTAAATACGCCGACCCAAACGATGTCGAGCGCATGCCAGAACAGGCCAAAGCAGAAGAAGCGGCGGCTGACCATCGGCTGGAATCCAAGCGTTGCCACCTGCAATAGCATGACGATCAGCCAGCACAGGCCCATGGTCACATGCAGCCCATGGGTGCCCACCAAGGTAAAGAAGGCCGAGAGAAAAGCGCTGCGGGTCGGCCCCGCACCAAGCTCAAGCATGTGACTGAACTCGCTCACTTCGAGACTCAGAAACGTGACACCTAAAATGAACGTGATCGCCATCCAAAAATAGGTTGAGTTTCTATCTCCGCTCTGCACCGCGAGCGAGCCAAAACCGCAAGTGACGCTCGAGGCCAGCAGGCAAGCTGTCTCGATCAGCACATGCCTTTTATCGAACAGGTCGGCGGCCGTTGGGCCGCCGGCGGTCTCGCCCGAAAGTACCGCGTACGCGGCAAAGAGCGCGGCGAATATAATTATGTCGGATAACAAGAACAGCCAAAAACCGTATCCCGCAACGACGCGCGTTGGCGCAGGGCCCCGAAGCGAGAGCGGCACTGCATCGCCGCTCGCGAGCGCTTGTTCCGTAGCGCTCATACCGCGCTCTCCTTCAGCCCATGGAGACTCTCGTAGGCGGCGACCTCTTCTCCGGACACCTCGATCTCGCCATCGGTGCGCCAGGCCTGCCTGAGACAAACCACAATCGCCCCGAGAAGTCCCAATCCGGCGCCCCACCAGATGTGCCAGATGAGAGAGAATCCCCACAATACCGCAAAGAAGGCGAGAAAGAAGCCCGTCGGATTATTGCGGGGGATATGAATCGCTTCATAGGTCCGCTTGCCGTTGCGATCCTGCGCGCTTCCGCGCTGTTGCTTCATGGCCCAGAACGCATCCGCGCGGCCCACCGGCGGCAGATGCGAGAAGTTCCACGCCGGCGGCGGGGACGGAGTCGACCACTCGAGTGTTCGACCGTTCCACGGATCCCCCGTCACATCGCGATTAAGTTCGCGCCGCCGAATACTCACGGCGAGCTGCACACCAGTCAGCGCTATACCTAAGAGGATCAATATTGCGCCCGCGAGTGCGACGAGCATGAGCGGCTGCCAATGCATGTTGGAATAATGCTGCATGCGCCGCGTAGCACCCATGAGTCCCAGCACGTAGAGCGGCATGAAGGCGAGGTAGAAACCGATGAACCAGCACCAGAACACCGCTTTACCAAGCCGCTCATTCAGCGTGAAACCAAAGGCCTTCGGAAACCAATAAGTGATGCCCGCCATGACACCGAAGACAACGCCGCCAATGATCACATTGTGAAAGTGCGCGATCAAAAACAGGCTGTTGTGTAATACAAAGTCAGCCGGCGGGATCGCCATGAGGACACCGGTCATACCCCCGATGACAAAGGTCACCATGAACCCGATCGCCCAATAAACGGGCACCGTGAAACGGATGCGGCCGCCGTAAAGAGTGAACAGCCAATTGAAAACCTTCACGCCCGTCGGCACCGCGATGAGCATCGTCATGACGCCGAAGAAGGCGTTCACGTCTGCGCCGGCGCCCATGGTGAAAAAATGATGCAGCCATACCAGGAAGGACAGCACACAGATCACCATCGTTGCCATCACCATCGAGCGGCGGCCGAACAACGGTTTGCCCGAAAAAGTCGCGACCACCTCCGAGAACACCCCGAATGCGGGCAGTATCAAGATGTACACCTCCGGGTGTCCCCAGCTCCAGATTAGGTTGATGTACATCATCGGATTACCGCCGAGATCGTTGGTAAAGAAATGGAAACCGCAATAACGATCGAGCAGCAGCATCGCAAACGTCGCCGTCAAGATCGGAAAGGCCGCGACGATCAGCAGATTCGAGGCGAGCGCGGTCCAACAGAAGATCGGCATCTGACGGTAACCCATACCCGGCGCCCGCAATTTCAAGATCGTGGTCGTAAGATTAATGCCTGATAACAACGTACCCAGTCCCGAAATCTGCAAAGACCATAGGTAGTAGTCGACGCCGACACCCGGGGAGTAAGCGACTTCACTCAACGGCGGATAGGCAAGCCAGCCGGTGCGGGCAAATTCGCCGACCACCAGCGACACGTTCACCAACAGCACTCCCGCTGCGGACAGCCAGAAACCGATGGAATTAAGCACTGGAAAGGCGACATCGCGCACGCCAAGCTGTAGCGGCAGGACGAAGTTCATGAGCCCGATGACAAACGGCATGGCCACGAAAAAGATCATAATCGTGCCGTGTGCCGAGAAGATCTGATCGTAATGTTCGGGCGGCAGATACCCCTGTGCGTGACCGGCGGCAAGGGCCAGTTGGCTGCGCATCAACATGGCGTCAGAGAAACCGCGCACCAGCATCAGGAGCGCCAAGCCTATGTACATCACGCCGATGCGCTTGTGATCGACGCTGGTGATCCATTCGCGCCAAAGGTAGGGCCACCAGCCTTTGACAGTCACCAGGGCCAATACGCAAAAGATGATGAAACCGACACTGCCGGACGCGATCATGACGACCGGCTGGTCGAAGGGAATTGCCGCCCAGGTGAGCCTGCCGAACATTTTATTGCCCTCCTTGCGGCGAGACGGCTGCCATAGACCTTGACGAAATCCTATCGAACAGGCCCTCGCTCACCTGCGCGTAGGTCTGCGCCCCGTCCGCCTTGGCGGGCCTCGTGAGGTCCTCAAATGTGCTCGCATCCAGGACGCCACCCTGCGTCTTTGTCGCGCTGACCCAGCTCTTGAATGCCTCGGCTTCAGTCGACACGAGATCAAAGCGCATGTCGGAGAAGCCATCGCCGCTAAACTGCGCTGAGAGACCCTCGTAAGTGCCGGGTTCGTCGGCCTGCAGATTGAGCCGCGTGACCATGTTCGGCATCGTATAGATCTGACTGCCCAACTGAGGCACGAAAAAGCTGTTCATGACCGTCGTCGAGGTCAGGCGAAATCGAAGCGGCACTCCCGCTGGGACAACCAAACGGTTCAGGCTCGCGATCCCCTCATGCGGATAGATAAAAAGCCAGCGCCAGTCGAGGGAGATGACTTCGATATCGAGGGGTGCCGTGGATTCTGCAAGCGGCAGCGGGGGATCAAGGTCATGTGACCCGGTCCACGCGATGCCGCCGAGAAATAGGACAATGAGGGCCGGAATGGACCAGATGATCATTTCGATCCGACCGGAATATTCCCAGTCCGGCCGGTAGCGCGCCCGTTTATTTTTGGCGCGAAACCACCATGCAAACATTAGCGTGAGCACGATCACCGGAATGACGACGGCAAGCATGATCGCGGTCGAATCGTAGAGAATGATTCGCTCTGCCTTGCCCACGGGACCGCGCGGGTCGAGAACACCTTCGTTACAAGATGCCATCAACATCGCGGCACTCGTGATCGAAATTGCTCGCAGCCACATTGCCGATCCGCGTGGTGTTCTCGTGACCTCCGGCGACATCCGATCCGGGCTGGGGGCGTGCATCACGGACTCCATCGGTATCCCCTGGCTCGGTTAGACATGCACAGGAATTCTGTGGGAATCCCGGGCCCTTCCCAATCCCCCCAATGGGGGGCCGACCACCCTCGTGATGTGCCGGCAATCATCACTCATCGAGCGCCCGTGCTGGCCCCGTATTGATCCTTGGTTATCTCAGTGACCTCGGAATTCTGCAGCGTCACCGTCGAGCGAGTCTTTCCGTCCTTGAACGTGATCGCGTCGCCGGAGTGCTTCAGCTTCGTGGTGTAGTACTCGCTACCGGATTCCGCATCCTTGACGATATAGTAGGTGCTACTGCATGCGGCCAGACCAAGTGGTATGGCCACAAGAACGATTGCCGCGAGTGGAAATCGAACGTTCATATTTTCTCCAAGTTTGGGGAACACGGGCTCACATCGGAGGCATACTAATCACCGCAGGTCCTCGTATGTATTACAGGGGAAAGTCTGACGGCAGCGCCGCCAGTCGATGTATCCCCCGGATGGGGGCCGAAACGATCCTTTGTCACTGCGCGCAGTCCCCCATTGAGGGGATACATCGGGCAGCGGCGCCCGCACAAGCTAATCATCACGGCGCAGAGAAATCCCATCGCATCGCAGTGGATGTCACCGGACGAAATCGCCCATGAGCCCACGACACCCGAGGAACGAAGCATTGAGCGAGATGAGTCACGAGATCTCGGCATGATGGCATCGGACAAACTTCATCGTGGCGCCTCTCGCTAGACACGTGGAGAGCCGAACGCCGTTTCTCGCCTTCCTTGCGCAAGAGCTCGCGCCAAGAGAAGGCCGCGGGCTCGCCGCGGCGCGTATCGCCGCGGGCTGCACCATCACGGTTGCAATTGCGATGACGTTTCGGATTCCGCTCGCCGCGTACATGGCCTATATGGTGTTCTTGGCCAGCAAGGACGACATAGCGGGGACTGCGCGGATGGTCGTGGCCGCATGCCTCGCCATCACCCTCGGCGTCCTTTTCTCGCTGGGTCTCGCGCAGATCTCCTTGGGCGATCCGGCAATCCGCCTGCCCGCGATGGCGCTGACGACCTTCCTGGCGATGTTCAGCGCTCGCACCTTCGCGCTCGGGCCCATTTCCTTCCTCGCCGGCTTCATAGTCGTGACGATGCAGTCAGTGGTCGACCAAGTGCCAAATCCGGAAGCCTTCACGCGACTGACCCTGTGGCTGTGGGTGGTGGTTGTCGTTCCCGTGGCAGTGACCATGCTGATCAATCTGCTCTTCGGTCTTGCCGCATCGGCCGTGGCCGAGCGCGGTGTTAGGAAGGTCCTCACAGATCTCGAGGCCGCGCTAACCGGTGGCGAAATCGCCGGCCGACTCGGAGAGTGGCGCGCAATCCTGGTGCCGCTCATCGAAAAGTCGCGAAATCCGGCGGCAATTCATCGGTTGTTGGATGTATTGGTCATTCTCGAGGCCTATCCGGACCCAATCCCGCCGCCCGAACGAACACGTCTGTCCCATCTGGTTCGCGGCTGCCTTGGCGCGCTGGAGCGACGAAAACTTGTAACCGAAGCGCCTCTCGAAACGGACTCGACGCCGGAAGCACTTGCGGCGACTCGCGCCTTCGCTGATCTGCAACGAGAGTTCTCCAGCACACCGGCACCCCAACCCGCTCACACTGAGCAAAAGCCGCGTCAGCTGTTCGTGCCCGATGCGTTGAGCAATCCCGCTCACTGGCAGTTCGCGCTGAAAACGACCATCGCGATCATGATCGTGTACGGCGTGTACACGATGCTCGATTGGCCCGGCTTGCTAACTTCGATCGTGACCGTCTTCTTCGTCGCGCTCGGGAGCGTAGGTGAAACGGTTCACAAGCTCACGCTGCGAATCTCGGGAGCGCTCATCGGTGGCTTGATTGCAGGACTATCGATCGTATTCGTCCTTCCTCACTTCACCGACATCGGGCAGTTGTGCGCGCTCACTGCGGTGGTCGCGCTGTTCGCAGGTTGGGTCACCACCAGCAGTGAGCGCTTGTCCTACGCCGGCATGCAGATCGCTTTGGCGTTCTTCATGGGGATGCTGCAAACGTACTCGCCTGCCAATGACCTGACCGTGCTGCGAGACCGGGTCGTCGGCATCCTCTTGGGCAATGTCGTGATGACAGTCGTGTTCAGCAGCCTATGGCCCGAGTCGGCGATCACGCGACTCCGTGGCGCGTTGGCGGATGCGCTGCGTGCTATCGCCGCGCTCCTGAGATCGCCACAGAACGCTGAGACCAACAGACAGCACACGGTCGAGGCTCTGGCGCGGGCAGACAACTTCAAAGCGCTCAGCCAATTCGAGCTGCAGATGCTGCCGCGGCAGACGCATTTGCCCGAGCTGCACAGCATCGAGCGATTGGCCGGTGCCGCTTTCGTCGCCGCCGGCGAGCCGCTCGCGCGCGACGTCGATGCACGGGCAGTTGCCTCACTCGGCGATTGGTTGGATCTGGCGGCTCACGCGACGGCCGAGGACAGCGCGCTGCCATCGCTTGCAGAAGCTGCGACGACCGCTAAATCCGGGACGGCTGCACAAACGGCAGTTTCCAAATTGACTTTCGAGACCGAACATGTCGCAAATTCGGCGCAATAGCCGTAACTGAACGGCTCTGCGGCTGCTGCTTGAACTGTTCGTGATGCCTACTCCCGGGTTGATCGCAATTGCTTTCGGCGCTCAGCCCCCCGGATGGGGGACTCCACGATGCAGGGCGGTCGCACACAATGCAGGCGTGACCACTCTCGACGCATCGATGCCGGAGCACAGCTCGCCGGATCTATTGATGGTAACGGCTCAGCTCATCGAGGCCGCGTGTCGCGCAAGGGACGGTGACAGCGACGGCACCAGAGCTCATATCGCCCGTGCTGTAACGCTACTGGACGGACGTTCCTGGCCGAGGGTTAACGGGCAAACCAGCGACCGAGGCCCAAGGAAGATCCTTCGCGGCGGTTTCGCGGCTTGGCGTTCGCAACGGCTCGCGGCGCACGTCGATGCCAACCTCAGTGCCAAGATCGTCATCAAAGACCTTGCGGCATCTCTCGACATGAGTGTCGGTCACTTCTGTCGCGCGTTCAAGCGCTCCTTCGGTATGCCTGCTCGCATCTGGATCAGACACCGGCGCATCGAGCTGGCTCAGGGTCTCATGCTTACGACCGGCGCCTCGCTAAGTGAGATCGCCTTGAGCTGCGGCATGAGCGACCAATCGCATTTCACGCGTTCGTTCCGGCGCATCGTCGGCGAGACGCCGTCTTCCTGGCGACAGACGCGGCATGGCGCCATTGAGGCACAACAAACGGGCGACCGGGCGCGAATTTCTCTGCGAGGCGGCCAGCAAATGCCATTGCGGGCAGCAGAATGAGCTACCACCAAAAACTGCCGCGCATGACGCCTCTGGAAATAGAAAAAGAGCGCGGCGGTACGGACCCGCCGCAAATAGCTTCCCGCAGGGGGGCGCGGGAAGGAGGGAGCTCGAGTACCGGCGCGGCCGATCTCACCCAGACGCGCAGTCCGGACGCGAAATGAGCGAAAGGAACTTCTTCCACCGTTCCTCCGCGCAGACCGTGCATGCGCCCCGGGTAGCTAACGACCTTGCGGACACCGACGTAGATGCCGTGATGCAGATAGCCGCGCCGCGGTGTGACAAGGTGCGAACCCAACGGGGGTCCTGAGAAACGAACGTCATGATTGTCTCCTCGCCTGAGCAGGCGCGTGGCAGCGTCACCGCGGCCTAAGTGTAAGTGGACGCTCGCTCACAGCGCGCTTCCGACCGCGGCGTAGGTCGCGAGCTCGCGCACGCTGTGATAGAGGGCTTGCGTCTTTGCGTTGGGCGGTATGCCGAGGAAGCGCGTCAGCAACTCGCGGCAGCGCTTGTAGGCCTGTAGCGCCTCGCTGTGATCTCCGAGCTGCTGGTGGCAGAGCATCAAGCCCTGATACAGACCCTCGCTGAGCGAGTCGAGTTCGAGCCCGGATCGATACAGATTCGCCGCATCCTCCCAACGGCGCGCGCGTTCGCACGCACGCGCCGCATCGCGGATGGCGCGCAGCAACGAATCACGCAACTCCTGGCGCGCCCTCAAGACCCAGGGTCTTTCAGCCTCGTGCTGAAGAAAATGCCCTTGGTAGAGGCGTCGGAGCCGGCCGATCCTTTCAATGCCATTCGCGGCCGGATCACGAGGCCGCTGCAGCTCCTCCTCGAACTCCCACATGTCGACCCACAACTGATCCCGGTCCAGGCTGACCTTGCCGCCCTCCATGCGTACCGCGTCGCGCGCACCGAGCAGCTGGCGCAGCCGATAGAGTGCGCTTTCGAGTGCGTGGTACGCGGCATCGCCCTCAGAATCCGGCCATAGCGCATCGATCAGCACGCCCGCGCTCACTTCGGTTCCGCCAAACGCGATCAGGGCCTGCAGCAGCTCCCGCGGTTTGCGTAAGCGTGGCGGGATGATGTTAGGGGTGTCTCCCGTGAGTAAGCGAAAGCGCCCCAACACATGGACCCTGAATCGTTCGCGGTCGGACATAGCAAACCCCTTTTGAGACCCTGAAACATCATTTGCGGAGATAGGAAACCACCGGTTCACGGCCTAATACCATTGCACGTGCGTAAGGAAAAAATGCACGCGTGCAAAATCCACGAACCGAGGGATACGAAAAGCTACACTTTCGTAGAGATCGGTTACGACTTAGGTACGGCGATGACATGTCTCAAAGCCTAGAACACGGGCATCAGGATGCGCTTGTAGGTAGAGAACGCCGGATTGTGGATTCCTGCGGGCGCGGTGGAACGTGCAGGTCTGCGCACGCTGGCGTAGCATCAATGCAGATTTTGCCCGGCCGACGCTTGCTATGACGAACGACACCCGCCTCATACGCATTCTTTCTGTGGACGACCATCCCTTGTTGCGGTCGGGAATTGCGGCGCTCATTGAAACGCAGCCCGACATGCGGATGGTGGGAGAGGCCTCAAACGGGAATGAGGCGGTGCAGCGTCACCGGGAACTCAATCCTGACGTGACGCTGATGGATCTTCAAATGCCCGATATGAGTGGGCTGGATGCCATCATCTCAATCAGGACAGAGAAACCTACGGCACGCATCATCGTTCTCACCACCTACGCGGGCGACGTGCTCGCGCAACGGGCCTTGAAGGCCGGCGCGCAGGCTTACGTGCTAAAAAGCCTGGTTCGTACCGAGATACTAAATACCATTCGCGTTGTGTATGCCGGCGAAAAGCAGATCCAGGCAGACGTCGCCGCCGAAATGGCAAAGCATACGGCTAATGCTCTGCTGACTGCTCGGGAGGTCGAGGTCCTGAAACTGGTTGCCTCGGGGTACGCGAACAAAGCGATTTCCGCTCATCTGAACATCAATGAGGAAACGACGAAAACCCACATCAAGAACATTCTGGCGAAACTGGGCGCCAGAGACCGAACCCATGCAGTGTCGTTGGGAATGAAGCGAGGGATCATCTTGCTCTAATCGACCCAAGGGTGATGCAAGACTCACCCTTTTGAGGGTTATCGCGAAGTTGTATTCCCGTCTCATACTGGGGTGTGCAAAGGCTCTTTTCAACGTTCCCCAATTCGTGGCCCGGACTCGGGCTGTTGATTCTTCGATTTGCCACCGGACTCTCATTGGCCGCCGAAGCGCATGTGGCCAGCGATCTTACCGACACGGCAAGTTTGCTTGCTCGCTACGTGGTGGACGGCGTAGCAGTACTCACATGGATTGGGTTATGGACGCCGCTTGCAGCCGTCGCCGGGGCGGTGATTCAGATCAGCGTCATCATTTTTGGACACCGATTCGATTTGTCGTTGCTGGTCTTCGCCGCCGCGGGCTTGTCGCTGGCCATGTTGGGGCCGGGAGCTTGGTCCTTCGATGCGGGCCTGTTTGGCCGCAAACGCATCATGTAATCGCAGCTGCACGCCTCGCGGACTTAGGCTTGGTCACCGCAAGGAGCGCAGCCGATTTTTGAGCCGGGTGAATAGGGATCTACGCGGCTCTGAGTAGGCGATCTCGGCTGGTATCCGAAGCTCAACTTCGGTACCCGCATTTCTCTCACTCCACACATAAAGCCGACCGCCCAGCGTCTCGCTCCGTTCGCGCATGCCGGGCAATCCCCAGTGCCCGGGCCTGCGTCCACGCGCAAGGAACTGAGGATCGATCCCTACCCCATCGTCACGTACTCGCATGCTCAGTTCCGCGTCCCCAAAGGTGACTTCAGTTTCAATGTGAAGGGCATTTGCGTGGTGATATGCGTTACGCGCAGCTTCGCGCAAGATTCGATAAGCCTCATCACGGACGAGCGGCTTGAGCGGTCGCGGCCTGCCCTCAACCACCAGTCCGTAGTGAGTCTCCGACTGCCGGTCGATTTCAACGCCGAGCTCTGCTCCCAATGTTTCCAACGACGTGGTCAGGTCGCGATCGTCGAACGAGGCGGCGCGCAGGTTCTCCACTGCGCCCCGCCCCTCAACGATCGCTTGATCCCCCAACTGCAGCGCGGAATCCAGAGACTTCGCGGCGTCGCCGGCACGTCCCGGTAGCAGTTGCCTCACCGCCTGAAGTCGGAACATCAATCCTTGAAAGCCCTGCAAGAGCGAGTCATGCAGTTCGCGGGCAATTCTCGTCCGCTCGTTGAGGCGGTCCTCCATACGCTGTTCCAGACGCTTGCGCTCCCTGGCGGTGACTTGACGCAATCGGCCGAAGAACAGTGCGGCGAGGAGCAGGATCCCAAGGGTGAATACCGCGATGCGAAACGATAAGGTCTGGTAGAAAAGATGCGGGATGATCAGGGAGATTGTGGCGCCTTGAGTATTCCAGACGCCATCGTCATTGGCAGCGATGACCTGGAATACATGGCGACCTGGAGGCAGGTTGTTGTAGTAAGCGGTACGCCGCGTACCAGCCTCTTGCCAACTCTCATCGAAATTCTCCAGGCGATACTTGAATCGGACACGGCTGGGGATCGAAAGGCTGGTCGCCGTATAGTCGATCGCGATATTGCGCACATTTGGAAACAGCGTCAGCAAGGCTGCCGGCTCACGATGCCGTCCATCATCCGTGACGTCCCCAATAATGACCTCAGGAGTCATCGTGTTTTTGAAATGCTCACTTGGATCAATCGAAGCAAAGAGTTGGTCCGACTCGAACCATATGCGACCGTCATCGCCTTCAAGGACAGTGGGCATGGGCCGAACTCCCCTCGCCATTCCGGGCAGGCCATCGAGGGTGTCGAACTTCTCATATGCAAGCGTCTGTGCGGGAGCTACTTCGGGACGCGTGAGCTCCTGTCTGGTGACGTGTAGGCCGCCGATCGACGTGTGTAGCCACAGGTCGCCGTTCTTGGCCTGCAGCAGACCCGTCACGCTGCCGAGCGCGCTCAGGCCCGGTATCGATTCGAAGTGGTCACTGTAAACACGTTGCAAGCCTTGCTCGCCGCCTATCCACAATTGGTCGTTGATCCTGGCGAGGACCTGAACAGCCCCGACCTCGATGCCTTCCTTCTCGGTGTAGAGGCGCCAGGCATCAGACATAAGCGATGCAAGACGGCCCTTACTGTACCCCAGCCATACTGAACCATCCGCGTCAGGATAAATCACAAAGGGATAGTCGGATGCCGGGATGCCGGGGACCAAAACACGCTCCCACTGGTGATCCCACAGTCTGAACAAACCCACCCGCACCACGGAGAGCCACAAGTCACCTCTGGCGTCGCGGGCAATGGCTTGGGTGCGACGCAGTGTGTCGCCAGGTGCATCGGCCAGCTCACGAGGAGGAGCGGCAATCTCCTCCCAGGTGCTGTCGTTCAGCTTCCACAAGCGGCCGTATCCTCCAACCCACAGGACTCCCGTTGCGTCGCGATAGGATGCGGTGATCTGAGTTGGCCCCCCTCGATAGGGCACCATGCGTCCAGCCTTCAGCTGAAAGAAGTCATCGCCCGGGGCAGGCGCGTAGTGGGTGGTAGCGACCCAGAGGGAGTTGTGATTGCCGGTACCCAGAACGACGAACTCCGGAAATGGGCCATGCCTTTTCAGGCGTGGGACCCGCAGCTGCTCTAGACCCTCTACCGTTCCGAACCAAAAATTTCCCTCACGGTCTTGAAGCGCGGAAAGCGGAGCCCCGGTGTTGAAAGACAAGAATCGGGGATCGGGCATGGGCTGACGTTCGGCCGTCGCCGCAGGGTCACGATCCAAGGAAGGTATCGGTAATACGCTTACGCCATGCGCGTCGTCTCCAGCCCACAAATGTCCGGCTCGATCGATGAGCCAGGAATCAGTGTGCGCTGGAGGGAGGCGGCGGCAGGGAGGAGTGTCGTCGCGAGTGGGATCGAGCAGATAGAGACAATTGTTCACCACGTGCCATACGTGCCCATCAGGATCCCGCACGAACTGCTGTTCAGCCGGCAGATCGTAAACATGTACCCGGCTGGAGCCCCGGCGCAGTAGAGCGAGTTTGTCGGCTGACTCGATCCAGAGGTCACCGGACTTGTCGACCATGACGTTAACCGCATTCGGTGATGGCAATCCCACAGTCTGTGTGACGTCAGTCCAGCGTTGACCGGCAAGCCGCGCCAGTCCTCGAGTGGTGCCGGCCCAGACGACACCGTCGGGTTCGATGGCAAAGGATTCCAGTGTTCCATTGGGCAAGCCACCGTTTTCCGTCGGATAGTTCTTAAGTCCTCGGCTGCCGAGGAAGCTTGCTCCACCATACTGGTAGCCGATCCAGAGGCCACCGGACTGCGGAGCCCCAAGTGCCGTGATGAGATCGTGGAGGAGCGGAACACCACCCACTGCTGCGATCCGCGCAAATCGGACTCCGTCGAACCGATAGAGTCCGTCCGAAGTACCCAGCCAGAGGAAGCCATCGGAAGTCTGCGCCAAAGCTGCCGTGCGGGCGGGGGCTCCCTGTGCGGGACCAAACGATGTGTGCGAGTACTCCGTGATGTCCAGCGGCGGCGGCGAAGCGACGGCGTGGCCGACGAGGCAAAGAGCGGCACAGAGAGGCAGGCTGCGCATTCGGCAGAGAATATGCCTGCGACGATTGTTTTGGGGAAGTCCCTCAAATGAGGGAGCTTTTGTCCACTGCAATTCGCGATCCACATTCTTTGCAGCCGCTGATACCGTTCCTCCACAGTGCAAATACAAGCCTTCGAAACGCAAGCCAGTCCTAAGGTCGGTCAGAGCCGATCGAGCGACTGGATGCACCATGTGATAGCGCTGCTGAATGTGGCGATTGGTCACCTTAGCGGGGAAGGGGCGGCGCACGGCGCCATACTCGAGGCAACCTCGTTGTTGCGAAGGCAGGTTGGTCCACAACCTGTGGAAGGGACCGCGGACGACGGAAAAGAGCGTTTGCTGGCATGGCAGGCACGCAAGGTGCTCGACTATATCGACAGGCATATCACCAGTCGCGTGCTTGTCGCAGATCTATGCGCGCTGGTGTGGCGCAGCGAAGCGCACTTTTCGCGCTCCTTTAGGCGCACATTCGGGTACTCCCCCCACGCCTTTGTGATCCGGCGTCGCGTCGAATTGGCTGCGAAGTACATGCTTCAGACCGATATGTCTTTGAGCGACATTGCGCTTGAATGCGGATTTGTCGATCACGCGCATTTGTGCAAGCACTTTCGAGCGGTCACTGGAGAAACGCCGGCAGCCTGGCGACGTGCGAAAAGCACGCAAGGCGCGCACGTGGAACGAGCAGATGGCCTCGACGGAGGCGCACTAGGCGAAGTCGTACTGGCATGATTCCTTGCCGCTACTCGCCGCCGACATCGTGCCTCTGCACGGCGCAGCGTACGCACGCGAGCAATTCGTCCGCGGCGAACGGTTTTATGAGATAGCAAACCACGTTGGCTTTGATTGCTTGCGCCTGCATCCGCGCGTCCGGATAGGCGGTCATGAGAATCGTGGGAACCGCACGATTCGAGGCGACCAGATGCTGATGTAGCTCGAGTCCGGACATCTTCGGCATTCGCATGTCCGCGATCAAGCAGCAGACCTGGCTCAGTCGCCTTGACTTCAGCAGGTTTGCGGCACGCGCAAACACGGCCGCCGAAAAGCCGGCAGACTCGAGCAAATCCTTGGTTGTGTCCCGGATTGACTCGTCATCGTCAACGATCGCAACCAGCGGCCCCTTGGGCACTCCGATCTCCCGATGGGCATTTGAAGTGCAAGATTAGTGCGCACGGACCGTGCGAGACAATTGCCCGAGCGGCGGGGGCGTCTGCACCGGCGGACAATTCAGGCGAGGAAGGTATACAGTCACTACGACTTTGGTATAGATCGCCTACGACGTTGCAATAGGCTCGCCCAGCCGGTCCGCCATTCGCACCAGCTCGGGCAGCGATCTGGCGTGCATCTTCCGCATGACTTGCCCGCGGTGAACCTTTACCGTCATCTCGCTCAAGCTCAGTTCCGCTGCGATTTGCTTGTTTGGCCGCCCGATGACAACGAGCGTCATGATCTGCCGCTCGCGCTCAGTGAGGGTAGCGAAACGCTCGCGCAGCTCGGCAAGGTATACCGCCTCGCGGCGCCTTTTCCGATCACGCTCGATTGCCGCGTGAATTGCATCGAGCAGATCCTGATCGTGAAACGGCTTGGTGAGGAACTCGACGGCGCCCGCCTTCATCGCCCTCACGCTCATCGGGATATCCCCGTGGCCGGTGATGAAAATCACGGGCAGCGCCAACCCCTCTTTCGCGAGCTCTTTGTGAAACGTCAATCCGCTCATCCCTGGCAATCGTACGTCGAGCACCAGACAGCACGGTGCGTCCGACGGCTTGCTCTGCAGAAACTCCTGCGGCGCGGGGAATGTGCGCACCTCAAGGCCCACACTGCGCACGAGATCCTCGAGCGCCAAGCGCATCGATGGATCATCGTCGATGACGAACACGACGGCTCGCTCCTCAACCATGATAAGACTCCCTTTAGGATCGATCCGGGCCCCGCACGCCAGGCCGATCTCCAACTATACCAAGCTACCGCGCGTACCTACGAAGCCGGTTCGTTGACCGGCAATGAAAAAGAGAACACCGTGCCATGGGGTGCGTTCGCCGCCGCCGAAAGACGACCGCCATGTGCTTCGAGGATCGAGCGACTGATCGACAAGCCGATGCCAAGTCCCTCTGCCTTGGTCGTGTAAAAGGGCTCAAACAGGTGCGGTGCATGCTCCGGGTCCAGTCCCGTCCCGGAGTCGCGCACTTCAACGGATACGCTATCCGGCGCATCCGAAATTGACACGATTGCCAACTCGCGGCGCCGTTCTTTGATTCCGCTCATTGCCTCGATGGCATTGATGATCAGATTGAGCAGCACCTGCTGCAGCTGCACCTTGTCGCAGCGCACGAGCGGCAGATTGTGGCCGAGCCGTGTTTCGAGCAGGATTTCGCTTCGGCGCAGCTGGTATTGCGCAAGCGCTATCACCTCGAGAATCGTTTGATTGATGTCCAGCCATTCCTTGCGCGGCGCCTGGCGCTTCATGAGTGCGCGAATGCGCCGGATGACTTCGCCCGCCCTCTTACCATCGTTCGCGATGCGTTCCAGGGCCCGCCGGGCTTTGTCCATTTGTGGAGGCTTGGTCGCCAGCCAGCGTGCCCCGGCGGCTGCACTCGTGACAATGGCGCCGAGTGGCTGATTCACCTCATGCGCGATCGATGCAGTGAGTTCCCCCATCGTCATGACACGTGTCATGTGCGCAAACTCCGTCTGCGTGTTACGCAGGGATTCCTGAGCTTGCCGCCAATCGTGCACGTCGGTTGAGGTGCCGACGAGTCTCAGTATGTTCCCTTCTGCGTCCAGTACCGGCACCGCACGATTCAGATGCCAGCGGTATGTCCCGTCGCATGCGCGAAGTAGCCGAACTTCCATCGCGAAACCCCGCCCGGAGCGTATGCCGTCCCAGTAGCTCTCGGATGCTCTGTCTCGATCCTCCGCGTGAATAGTAGCCATCCACGCCTCGGGGTGTGAATTGACGTATTCAGGTGTCTGGCCGGTGTATTCGAACCAAGCCTGATTCACGATGTCGGGAGTCCCGTCTGGCGTCACCGACCAGGCCGCGACTGGGATCTGTTGCAACATGCTGACCCGTAGTTGCAGCTCATCGACCGCCGCGGTGCGCTTCGTAAATTGCCCGATCTGGCTGCCGAGGGTTGCCATCATGTCGAGCAGGTCTTGGTCGGGCCGCCAGACATTGCGACTCAGAAAGCCCATGACGCCCAGAACCTCGCTGCCGAGCAGGATGGGAAAGGCAAAGGCCGCGTGCAACCCTTCACGTGCGGCGGCGTCTCGGTGCGGAACCTCCGGGTCTTGGGTGATATCTGGAATGTAG
>Ga0193726_1001601_pt1 | contig 17269 bp, 19 predicted proteins | sample H2c1metaG_FD_144928 | JGI IMG/M metagenome (GOLD analysis project Ga0193726, IMG submission 144928) | Soil microbial communities from a riparian zone of the East river system, Colorado, United States - H2c1 | ecosystem: Environmental > Terrestrial > Soil > Riparian zone | place: USA: East River... | reverse complement strand
CATCACGCAATACCCTCGATGGCTTATATCGAGTGCAAGAATTGCGGCGAGCTGAAGCGGCCGCACATGGTGTGCTCGCATTGCGGTTATTACCGCGAGGACATGCCGGTTCTGGCCGACAGCGCGTCGGCCGAGAAGTAATCCAGCACGCCGCCGGCGATGCGCTGGCATTCGACAGGCGGAGCGTCCCAATGAGCGCGGGTAAGATCGTCCTGGCGCTCGACGGCATGGGCGGCGATCACGCGCCCGCCGTCGTCGTGAACGGGGCCGACATCGCGCGCGAGCGCTATCCCGGCACATCGTTCCTGCTGTTCGGCGATCCGGCACGCCTGAAGCCGCTCGTCGACAAGCGCAAGGGCCTGGCCAAGGCACTCGAGATCGTGCCGGCCGAGGATGCGGTGCTGGCCGAGGACAAGCCGTCCTTCGCGCTGCGCCGCCGCCGCAAGTCGAGCATGTGGCTGGCCGTCGAAGCGGCAGCCCAGGGTCGTGCGGACACGGTCGTGTCGGCCGGCAATACCGGCGCGCTGCTCGCCATCTCGATGTTCGCCATGCGTATGCTGGAGGGCGCGGACCGGCCCGCTTTGGCTTCCTTCCTGCCGACGTCGCGCGGCGAGACGGTGATGCTTGATCTCGGCGCCAATCTTGAATGCGACGCCGGCAACCTCGCTGAATTCGCCGTCATGGGCAGCGTCTTCGCCCAGGTCCTGCTGGGCCTCGACCGGCCCAAGGTCGGCCTGCTCAATGTCGGTTCCGAAGAGCTCAAGGGCCACGAGGAGCTGCGCCAGGCCGCCGCCTGGCTGCGCCGCGACGGCGCGCCCGTCGACTTCCACGGTTTCGTCGAGGGCAATGATATCGGCGCGGGCGTGGTCGATGTCGTGGTGACCGACGGCTTCACCGGCAACGTCGCGCTGAAGGCGATCGAGGGCACGGCCAAGCTCTATACCCAGTTCGTGCGCGACGCCTTCCGGACATCGACCTTCGCCAAGGTCGGCTACCTGTTTGCTTCGGGTGCCTGGATCAAGCTGCGCAAGCGGGTCGACCCGCGGCGCTACAATGGCGGTGTGTTCCTGGGCCTCGACGGTGTCTGCGTGAAAAGCCACGGCGGCGCGGACACGCTGGGCTTCGCCTACGCCATCGGCGTGGCCGTCGACCTGGTCCGCTACGAATACAAGAACAAGCTTGTCGAGGGCCTGGCCAGGCTGCGCCAGGTGACCGCGACCGCCGAGGCGTCGCCGCCGGCGCTGCAGGCCACCGGAGGCGCCGAGTGATTCGTTCCGTCGTTCAGGGATGCGGCGCCTATCTGCCGGACAGGATCGTTACCAACGACGAGCTAGCCAAGAGAGTGGATACCTCCGACGAGTGGATCCAGCAGCGCACTGGCATCAAGCAGCGCCATATCGCGGCCGACGGCGAGTTCACCTCGCATCTGGCCATCAAGGCCTCGGAGCGCGCGCTCGCCCACGCCGGGCTGAAGGCGTCTGATCTCGACCTCATCATCCTGGCGACGGCCACGCCCGACGAGACGTTTCCCGCCACCGCGACGCGGGTGCAGGCCGCCCTCGGCATGACCAAGGGTGCCGCCTTCGACGTGCAGGCGGTGTGCGCTGGCTTCGTCTATGCCGTGTCGGTGGCCGACAGCATGATCAAGAGCGGCGTCGCCTCGACGGCGCTGGTGATCGGCGCGGAGACCTTCTCCCGCATCCTCGACTGGAACGACCGCGGCACCTGCGTGCTGTTCGGTGACGGCGCCGGCGCCATCGTCATGCGCGGCGAGGAGGGCAGGGGCACCTCAGCCGATCGCGGCGTGCTCGCCAATGCGCTGCACTCCGACGGCCGCCAGCACGACATCCTCTATGTCGACGGCGGCCCGTCCTCGACCAGGACCACGGGCTTCCTGCGCATGGAAGGCAAGGAAGTGTTCAAGCAGGCGGTGGTCAACATGGCCGCTGTCGTCGGCGAAGTCCTCGACAAGGTGGGCCTGGCACCCAAGGACATCGACTGGCTGGTCCCGCACCAGGCCAACAAGCGCATCATCGACGGCACCGGCCGCAAGCTCGGCCTGAAGCCGGAGCGTGTGGTGATCACGGTTGACCGTCACGCCAACACCTCCGCCGCCTCGATCCCGCTGGCGCTCGACACCGCGGTCAAGGACGGCCGCATCAAGAAGGGCGATCTGCTGCTGCTCGAGGGCATTGGCGGTGGCCTGGCCTGGGGCGCCTCGCTCATCCGTTGGTAGTAACGGCTGATTGAAACAAACCCGTCCGCAACGGAACGGGAACAGACGGCGATTCAAGGCCAGCCTCTATCCTACTGATATTGACCGCTTTCCAACCTTAGAGTAAGGATTAACTGGGGGAAGGAAGGGTACCGGATGGAAGGCCGGACTATCACGCGTGCCGATCTGAGCGAGTCGGTGTTCCAGGAAGTGGGCCTGTCTCGCAACGAATCGAGCGATCTGGTCGAGACGATTCTCTCTGAAGTCGTCGAGGCCTTGGCGCGTGGCGAATCGGTAAAGATCTCGTCGTTCGGGAGCTTCACGGTTCGCGACAAGGGCCAACGCGTGGGCCGCAATCCGAAGACGGGGCAGGAGGTTCCAATCCTGCCGCGCCGCGTACTCGTCTTCCGAGCGTCGAACGTCCTTAAATCTCTGATCAACGGGGCGCCCGGCGAGAACAAGGGGTAGTTGGGAAAAGGTGGGGGTCTAGTCATGGCCGTATCGGTTCAGGCCGCCGAAAGGCGGATTGAAAAGTCGGCGCAGGCGTTTCGCACGATCAGCGAGGTTGCGACCGAGCTCGACGTTCCACAGCACGTGCTGCGGTTCTGGGAAAGCAAGTTCAGCCAGGTCCGTCCGCTCAAGCGGGGCGGCGGCCGGCGTTACTACCGGCCGGAGGACATCGATCTTCTGCGCCGCATCCGCACACTGCTCTACGAGGACGGCTACACCATCAAGGGCGTGCAACGCCTTCTGAAGGAGGGCCGCGGACGCCTGCCGCAGCAGCAGCGGCTCGATCTTGCGGCGGAAAGCGCGCTCGAGAGCCTGCGCATCGTGTCGGCGCGTGCCGAGGCGATGACCGGCGGGACGCGCCAGCCGCTGCCGCGCACCGGCCCGCAGCCGTCGACCACGACGCCGCGCGCCGCCGTGCTCGACCTGCACAAGCGGCGCGAGATCGAATCGGTGCTCGAGGACCTCGAACAGGCGCTGACGCAGTTGCGCAGCACCTTGAAGGCGACCAACTGACCAGGTCCGCGGAGCGCTGCCGGGGGGCAGCGCTTCGAGGGTTTGGCATTTGGATCTAGACAACGACCAAATCGGGTAGACGTCGCAAGAAACGGCGACAACCACCTGATTTTTCCCGGTTTCTCGCCGAACGAGGGGTTTGGCGAGAGACCTTTGCCGGCATCGTCAGAGGGGGACGCCGCCGTGTTTGCAGATCGCGATATCGCGCGCCGTGAGGCGCGATCATTCGACGTCTTTGCGTTGAATGATAATGAGTTGGAAGGTAATCTTCCCACATTACATGAGCTTCTTTACCTGCGCCGCGGCCTTTCTCAAGCGGGCGGCAAGCTGCCGCTGTTCGATCTCGACGGCCAGGATGTGGACGCCGCCATCGTGCGTCGCTGCCTTGAGCGCGGTTGGGCCGAGCCGTGGTTCAACAATCCGCTGAAGCCCGAGTGGCTGGTCTGCAAGCTCACGCAAACCGGTCGTCGGCTCGCGACGGCGCCGTAACCACCCAGGCGACACCGGCCGCTCCGATGAGTAGCGAAGCGGCCAGCAGGAAAGCCGCGCCCGGCAGCCAGTTGATCAAGTAAGCGAAGGTCGCGGTGAAAACGCCGGGTCCGATCATTCCGGCGACGCTGCGCGACGAGCTGTTGGCGCCCTGCAGTTGGCCCTGTTCCGATGGGCTGACGCGACGGCTCATCATGTCCTGAAGCGAGGGCCCGGCCACGCCCCACAGCGCCATCACGGGCACGCCCAGCCAGAACCACGAGCCGGTGGGCGCGAGGGCATAGATCATCATGCCGAGGCTGCCGGCCAGCAATCCGGCGATCAGCGCGCGTCGCGTGCCGAGCTGCGCCACGGCCGGGCCGACCACCAAGCCCTGCACGAGGGCACTGCAGATGCCGACGAAGGCGAGCGTGAGGCCGACCATCGTCTCGCCCCAGCCATAACGGTGGGCGGCGTAGAGCACGAACACCGAAGGCAGCACTTGATGGGCGAGGTTAACGATGAAGTCGATCGTCGCCAGGCCTAGCAATTGACGCTGCGAGCGCAGCAGATTGAGCGAGCCCACGGGATTGGCGCGCTTCCACTCAAACGCCATGCGCCGCTCCGGCGGCAGCGATTCGGGCAGCACGAACCAGCCGAACGCTGCATTTGCCAGGCACGCTGCGGCCGACACCCAGAACGGCAGGCGCGGATCGAGTCCGCCCAGCAGGCCGCCGATCGCCGGCCCCACCACGAAGCCCAGCCCGAAGGCCATGCCGATCAGGCCGAACGCCTTGGCCCGGCCGCCGGGCGGTGTCACGTCGGCGATGTGAGCGAGGGCGCGATCGCCATGAAGATGTAGTCGAGGCCGAGACCGAAGCAGGAAATCAGGATCACCGGGCGGCGGCCGTAGCGGTCCGACAGCGCGCCCAAGAGCGGTGAGCAGAGGAACTGCATCAGGCCCCACACGGTGGCGAACAGGCCGAACATCTCGGCTGCGCCCGCAGTGTCGCCGCCCATGAAGCCCAGCACGATCGTCGGCAGCACCGGGATCATTACCCCCAGCGCCAGCACGTCCAGCGTCACGGTGCAAAAAATGAAGGCAAGCGCACGCCGGGCGTTCATTGCGACGTCGTGGATGGAGGGGAGAGGAAATTGGTCGGGGCGACAGGATTTGAACCTGCGACCCCCAGTCCCCCAGACTGATGCGCTACCAGGCTGCGCTACGCCCCGACCGGATGCCGCTTCTGGCGCGGCAGGGGGGCTTTAGCGCGAATGGCAGCGATGCCGCAAGCCGGCTTGCACGGCGGCCGGGCGGGGCGGATACAGGCCCCATGACGAAAGCTGTTCCAAACCAGCCTCGGATCGCGATGGGCCAGATCGCAATGGGCCAAATCGCAATGGGCAAGCGCGTGCTGGCCTTCTCCTCGATCGGCCATGCGCTGATGCACATGATGACTGCCTTCTACGCCGTGATCGTGCTGACGCTCGCTATTGCCTGGGGCCGGTCCCCCGAAAGCCTGCTCGAGCTCTATGCGCCGGCCGCTATCCTGCTCGGCATCATGTCGCTGCCGGCCGGCTGGGCAGCGGACCGCTTCGGTGCGCCGCTCATGATGGTGGTGATGTTCGTGGGCCTCGGAGCCTCGTCGATCGCCTGCGGCCTGGTGGCCGAGGGCGACACTTTTGCGCTCGCGTTGGCGCTCTGCTGCCTTGGTGTCTTCGGCGCCATCTACCATTCGGCCGGAATCGGCTGGATCATCCGCACCGCCCGCGAGCAGGGCCACGCCATGGGCGTGAACGGCCTGTGGGGCAGCGCCGGTCTCGCCCTCTATGGCATCGTGCCCGGCGTGCTGATCAGCTTGGCCTCATGGCGCGCCGCCTTCATCGTGCCCGGCATCGTCTGCCTTGTCGTCGGCGCCGTGCTCGCCTGGCAGATCGGGCAGGGCAAGGTGGGCGACCGGCCGATGCCGGCGACACCGGGCGTGCAGCCCGGGCGCCGCGAGTTCTGGCGGGTCTTCTCCGTGCTCTCCGTCACCATGGCGCTCGAAGGCGTCATCTGGTCGGCCGTGATGTTCGGCGCCGCCCTGGTGTTCGAGACCAGGCTGGCCGGCGACATCGCCCGCCTGCGCGACGGACTCGCCTCGTGGGGCGTGGCCACCCAGGCCGTGCTGTGGGTCGGACTCGCGACCTCGTTGATCTATGTCGTCTCGGGCATCGCCCAGTACGCCATGGGCCGGCGCATCATCGATCGCTATCCGCTGAAATCGATTTATGTCACGGCCTCGGCGCTGCAGGTTTTCGCCATGCTGGCGCTGGCCATGGGCAACGGCTACGGCGCGCTCGCCGGCGCCATCGTCTCGGCCGTGCTGAGTTCGGCGGCGGGCCCGGTCGAGAACATCCTGATCGCGCGCTATACGCCCAGCCGCTATCACGGCCTGGGTTTCGGCGCGAAGTTCGTCGTGGCGCTGGGCGCCAGCCCAGTCGCCATCGTGCTGATCGCCTGGGTGCGCCAGACGACAGGCAGCCTGGACGTACTGTTCCTCGGCCTGGCGGCCGTCGCGGTCGTGATCACCCTGGTCGCGCTGTTGTTGCCGGGCGGCGGGCAGAGGGAAGCCGTGCGCGCACCGCTGCCGCAGCCGGCCGAATAGGTCGCTACTTCGCGCGCGTGCCCTTGGCGGCCTTGTAGCTGGGGCGCGACAGGCAGCGGTCGAGCCAGGCGCCGGCATTGGGAAACGGCCCGAAGTCGAACTTGATCGGCTTCGACCAGCTGCAGATCGAGGCGAGGTTGAGATCGGCCACGGTGAAGGTCGAGCCCAGCAGGTAGTCGTGGCCCTGCAGCGCACCGTTCAGTACGCCGAACGGCTTGGGCAGCGCCTTCTGCGCCTCGGCCACGGCCTCGGGCTTGCGCTTGTCCGGCGCGGTCATGAACATGTCGATCAGGATCGTGAGCAGGGGCTTCTCGACCTCGGTCATGCCCCAGAAGCTCCACTGATGGCAGAGCGCCTGGTCCTCGAGGCTCGCCGGGAAGAAACCGTTCTTGCCGTGCTTGGCGGCGAGATAGAGGTTGATCGCCATCGATTCGAAGAGCTTGAAGTCGCCGTCGACCAGCGCCGGCACCTTGCCGTTGGGATTGATCTTGAGATACTCGGCGCCCTTGAGGTCCTTCATTTCCATGGCGACGTGCTCGAACGGTATGTCGAGCTCGTGCCCGATCCAAAGCGCGCGTGCCGCGCGCGATGCTGTCGGGCCATAGATTTTGATGGTCACTGTGAAGTCCCCTCACCCAATCAGCGGCGACGATAGTGCAGGCCGCCGCCGCGGTCTAACTATTCCCCAAGCCCATATTCCTGGCCGATATAGCCATGCCGATGGCCGAAACGCTCGGTCATTACCTCGGCGATATCCTTGTCTGGCCCCGCGACCCAGGCGCCCGAACGCACGGCATATTTCTTCGCGGCCCCTGTAGCCTTCGGCGCCTCGCCTTTCTGCAGTGCCCGAGCGGCGCCCATGACGAGCTTGCGGAACTCGACGATGCCGATATCGGTCGGCCCGAGATGTTCCCGGGTGCGGTCCTGGATCGGGCCCTGGCTGTCCTGGATGGCCGAGTCCTGCTCGCTGACGCCGGTGATGCCGGTGAAGCTCTGGCTCTTCTGTTGCGCGCGGTCGATCAGGTAGTCGTTCCCGGCATTGCGCAGCGGCACGTACTCGTCGTCGACACAGGAGTGCACGCCGAAGCCGCCGTCGAACTGCGTGCGCTCGGAGTTGGTGAAGGCCCGGTCGGGCCGCCAGCTGTAGGTGTAGATCCAGCAGCTCGTGTCGCTCACCGGCACCCAGGCCTGGCCATAATAGACTTCGCCCGGCATCGCCGCCGGCGCGAAGGCGTGGTTGGGCATCAGGAACTGGGCGATGCGCCAGTAGAGATCGGCCGTGTCGGTCTTGCGCGCGCCGCCGATCACCAGGCCGGCCTCGTGGCCCAGGATGCTGAACTTGGGTCGGGGATCGTTGCGGATCCAGCGCACGCGATGGTCGGGCTTCGACTGGTCGCCCAGCGCCGCCGAGCGGCTATAGATGGCCAGCGCCACCTTCTCATCCTTGGTCAGTACGGCATGCAGGAACGAGAAGTGGGCGGTGTCGATGCCGCCCTCCAGGCTCTGCACCCAGTTGCAGTCCTGCCATTTCTTGGAGACGTAGCGCTGCGCGGCCGGCACCAGGCCCATCTCGAGCTGCGGCAGCTCCGGCATCGATGGGCGCGGGCCCATATAGACCCAGATCATGTCGCCCCATTCGCGCGTCGGATAGGCGACGAGCTTGATCGTGGCCTTGTAGTTGGACTCGGGCGGCGACGTCGGCAGGTCGACGCAGTTGCCCTCGACGTCGAACTTCCAGCCGTGGAAGGCACAACGCAGGCCGCACTCCTCGTTGCGGCCGTAATAAAGACCGGCGCCGCGGTGCGGACAGTGCGGCTCGACGATGCCGACCCGCCCGTCGGTGGCGCGGAAGGCGAGCAGATCCTCGCCCAGGATCCTGATCTTCTTCGGCGGACCGTCGCGCTCCGGCAGCTCTTCGGAGAGCAGCGCCGGCATCCAGAAACGGCGCAGGAGCTCGCCCATCGGCGTGCCCTTGCCGCTGCGGGTGAGAAACTCGTTGTCGGCCTGGCTCAGCATCAGTCACCCAGTCCGTATTGCTCGCCGACATAGCCGCGGCGATGGCCGAAACGCTGGGTCATGACGGCATCAAGGTCCTTGTCCGGTGCGGCGACCCAGCCTCCGGCGCGCACGGCGTAGCGGTTGGCGGTTTGCGCCGCTTTGGGTTCCTCACCGTTGCCGAGCGCGCGGGCCGCGCCCATCAGGAGCTTGCGGAACTCGACGACGCCCACGTCGGTTGGCCCGAGATGCTCGCGCGTGCGATCCTGCATCGGGCCCATGCTGTCCTGGATCGCGGCGTCCTGCTCGCTCACGCCTTCGATCCCGGTGAAGGTGTCGGTCTTCTGCACCTTGCGGTCTATCAGGTAGTCGTTGCTGAGGTTGCGCCGCGGCATGTAGTCGGCGTCGACCTCGGCATGCACGTTGAAGCCGCCGTCGAACTTGGCGCGTTCGGCATTGCTGAAAGGGCGGTCGGGCTGCCAGCAGTAGGTGTAGATCCAGCATGTCACGTCGTCGACCGGCACCCAGCACTGGCCGTAGTAGATCTCGCCGGGAAACGCGGTCGGCGTATAGGCGTGATTGGGCATCAGGAACTGCGAGATGCGCCAGTAGAGATCGGCCGAGTCGGTCTTGCGCGCCGCGCCGACGAGCAGGCCGGCATCGTGCCCGAGTATGGTGAACTTGGGCCTCGGGTCGTTGTGTATCCAGCGAATGCGATCGTCGGGCTTGGACTGGTCGGCGATCGCGGCCTTGGCAAGTGCCGCGCGCGCCTTGGCCTCGTCCTTGGCCAGCACGGCATGCAGGAACGAGAAGTGGGCGGTGTCGAGCGCGCCTTCGACGCTCTGCACCCAGTTGCAGTCCTGCCACTTCTTGGTGACGTAGCGGCTGGCGCCCGGCACCAGGCCGATCTCGAGCTGCGGCAGCTCGGGCATGCGTTCTTTGGGTCCCATGTAGACCCAGATCATGTCGCCCCATTCGCGCGTCGGGTAGGCGAGGAGCTTGATCGTGTCCTTGTAGTTGGACTCCGGAGGCGAGGTCGGCAGGTCGACGCAGTTGCCGTCGACGTCGAACTTCCAGCCGTGGAAGGCGCAGCGCAGGCCGCATTCCTCGTTGCGACCGTAATAGAGGCCGGCGCCGCGATGCGGGCAGTGCGGCTCGACGATGCCGACCTTGCCGTCGGTGGCGGCTCGACGATGCCGACCTTGCCGTCGGTGGCGCGGAAGGCGAGCAGGTCTTCGCCCAGGATCTTGATCTTGCGGGGTGGCCCGTCGCGCTCCGGCAGCTCTTCGCTGAGCAGCGCCGGCATCCAGAAGCGGCGCAAAAGCTCGCCCATCGGGGTGCCCTTGCCGCTCTGCGTCAGGAACTGGTTGTCGGCCTGGCTCAACATGGCTTTGAAAGGTCCCTCGGCTTCGCTCGGGACGACGGGGAAACAGCGGGTGCTATTTCCCCGTCGCCTTGGCCAAAGCTTGCTCCAGATCGGCGATGATGTCGTCCACCGTTTCGATCCCTATCGACAGGCGAAGCACGTCGGGCCCGGCGCCGGCCGCGACCCGCTGCTCGTCGGTGAGCTGGCGGTGCGTCGTCGAGGCGGGATGGATGATCAGGCTCTTGGCATCGCCGATATTGGCGAGGTGCGAGAACAGCTCGACGCTGTCGACCACTTTTACGCCCACGTCGTAGCCGCCCTTGACGCCGAAGGTGAAGATCGAGCCTGCGCCCTTGGGCAGGTATTTCCTGGCAAGCGCATGGTACTTGTTCGACGGCAGGCCGGCGTAGTTGACCCACGCCACGGCGGGGTGGCCGACGAGGTATTCGGCGACCTTCTGGGCATTGGCGCAATGGCGCTCCATGCGCAGCCCCAGGGTCTCGATGCCCAGCATGGTGAGCCAGGCGTTGAACGGCGCCTGGCTGGGGCCGAGGTCGCGCAGGCCGACGGCGTGGCTGTGGAAGGTGTAGGCCATGTCGCCGAAGGTCTCGAAGAAGTTCAGCCCGTGATAGGCGGGCTCGGGCCCGGCAAGGCTCGGGAACTTGCCGCCCTTCGCCCAGTCGAACTTGCCCGAATCGACCACGAATCGACCACCGCGCCGCCCATCGAGGTGCCGTTGCCGCTCAGGAACTTGGTGGTCGAGTGCACGATCAGGGTGGCGCCGTAGTCGATCGGCTTGCAGAGCCAGGGCGTGGCCAGCGTGTTGTCGACCAGCAGAGGCACGCCGGCGGCCTCGGCGATGCGTGCGATCGCTTCGATGTCGCTGATGACGCCGCCGGGATTGGCCAGGCTCTCGATGAAGAACGCCTTGGTGTTTTCCGTGACGGCGCGCTTGAAATTCTCCGGATCGTCGGCATCGACGATCTCAGCTTTCCAGCCGAACTTCGGATAGGTGTTGCGCATCTGCTGCAGCGAGCCGCCATAGAGTCGCGACGAGGCCACGATCTCCGCGCCCGGCGACATCAACGGGAAGAGGCCGAGCACCTGCGCGGCATGGCCGGAGGAGGCGGCATGGCCGGAGGAGGTGACTGTGCAGCCACGGCCGCCTTCCAGGGTGGCGAGCCTGGTCTCGAGCGCCGCATTGGTCGGGTTGGTCAGCCGCGAGTAGATGAAGCCCACGGTCTGCAGGTTGAACAGCGCGGCGGCATGGTCGGCGTCCTCGAATACATAGGCCGTTGTCTGGTAGATCGGCTGGGCGCGGGCGCCGGTAGTGGGATCGGGGGCGGCGCCGGCATGCACCGACAGGGTCTCGAAACCGTAGGTCTTGTCGCTCACCGCAATTCTCCAGGTCTGGAGGCAGGAAAGGCCTCAGTGTCCGCAAGAAGCCGGCAAATGAAAACCGGCTTCCCGCGTTTCATCAACGGCGCTAGTCGAGGGCGCCGGGGCGGGGCTGCGGCTGGCCGTGGAAGGCTCGCCGCACGAAGTCGGTGACCCGCTGCGAGAACAGCGCGGGATCGGTCGGCGGCAGGTAGCTGCCGTGCTTGTAGCCGTAGCCGTCTTGTATCTGCCAGGGGAAGGTCACCGGCGAAGCGGCCGGCGGGGGCGGGCCCTCGTAGCCCAGCGCCGCGCGGAAGAACGCGTGGTCGTGATGGAGGATGTTCGAGATCGGGTCTCCCAGCGGGAAGGCGAGCTGCAGGACCGTGTCGCTGTGCGACGCCAGAAGGAAAATCGTATCGGCGTTGGCGGCGGCGCTTCGGTATTCGGCCGTCAGGCAGTCGCGATTGATCGCCGCGGCCGCGAGGCAAAGCATGCGCGCGCGACGGTCGAGATGGGTCACCGCCTCGAGAACGAGGCGTGCCCCCAGGCTGTGCGAGAAGAAGGACACGCTTTGCGCCTCGGACAGCCAGCGCGTGCAGAAATCGGCGAGCCGTCGGCCGCACTCCATCGCATCGCTGCCCTCGAACGGATAGTTCACCGCCGGCATCCAGAAATCGCCCGGCCACAGCACGCCGATGAAGACCTCCGACGCGGCCAGGCCAAGACTGCCGTCGAGCAGGCCGAACGAGTTCGCGCCGCTGCGATAATTCACGTTGAAGCCATGAATGCCCAGCAGCACGTCCTTGCCGGCGACCTTGGCCGCGATATCGGCCCAGGCCACGGTTTTCAGCGCCGGCGGCGCCTCCGTCCCGTTGCCCTCGAGCAGGTAGGGATCGACGATTGCGCCGCCGACGCTTTGCGAGCGGAAGTTGAGATAGAGTGTCATCGTCGATCAGCGCTTCAACGCGCTGGCGGCCTTCGCTGCCGTGGTGAGCGAGGTCGCAAGATCCTTGGCGATCGGCGCCAGCGGCGTGGCGACCACCCCGACGATCGCCGCCATCAGCAGTGAATCGCGATTGAACGTGCCGTCCATGAGCCACCGCGCGGCGACCGCCAGGACGATGGCGCAGCCGGCGGCCCGCCAGGACGATGGCGCAGCCGGCGGCCGCCAGCTTCGTGGTGTTGCGGTAGAACTGGTCGGCCCGCTCGTAGCCGAAATCGAGGACGGCGCTCACCATCACGTCATAGGTGCCCAGCACCCTCATATCCTGCTCGGTGACCGCCTCATCGTTCTGGATGTGCCGGGCCGCCAGCGTCAGATGATCGGCATTGACGCCCACGGCGGCGGCCATGGCGGGCGCCGTCTCGGGTGTCAGCATCAGGTGAATGAGCGATTTGGCCGTCGCCTTCTGGACGGCCTTGGGCACGCCGTTCAGCCAGTTGGCGCGCAGCGTCGCCATGATCTCCGTGCGCCCGAAGGCCGCCGCGCCGCCGGCGGTGGCCAGCAAGGTTTCGACCGCCTTGCGGATATAGCCGAAGCCCGGATTGGACATGCCGCCCCAGAACGCCTTGCTGGCGTCGACCAGGCCGAAGGCCGCGGTGCCCAACGCGCCGGCGGCGGCGATGAGCTTCACGATGTAGCCGAGGTCGCCAGCCAGTTCGTCCATGGTCGTCTCCCCGCCGTCGCCGCCAACTTTAGAGGCCGGATATGCGGACTTCAAACAAGGCGTGTATCCGGCGATCCACTATCGCGAGAACACGATGCATGCCGGGCTGCCGACGTTGACACGGATGCGCACGTTGACACGGATGCGCATCGGTGCCAGGCGCCCGTCACGGGCGATGCGATAGCCTATGATCGATCGGCCGTCCTGGTTGGCTACGTAGAGGAAGCGCTCGGCGGGATCGAAGGTGAAGAAACGCGGCGTGCGGCCATGGGTCGGCACCCACTGGCGCGGCGCAAGCGTGCCTTTGGTTGGATCGATGGCGAAGACGCCGACGCTGTCGTGGCCACGGTTCGTGACGTAGAGGTTGCGGCCGGCGCGATCGACCGCGATCTCCGCGCCGGTGCTGTAGCCGGTGAACTCAGCCGGCGTCGATGGGATCGTCTGCAGCGGCGTGAGCGCGCCGGTGCGGCGGTCCTGGCGATAGGTGGTGAGGGTCGAGTCGAGTTCGTTCGTGACGTAAGCCAGCGCCTTCTTCGGATGGAAATCGATGTGCCGGGGCGCGGCGCCGGGCCGGGCGGCGACGCGGTTGGCCTCGACCAGCACGCGGCGCTTGGGGTCGAGGCGATAGGTGATGACGACGTCGGAGCCCTTGCACGGCACGTAGAAGAAGCGGCCCTGGCGGTCGAGCGGGATGTGGTGCACGCACATGGTGCGTTGCTGGATGCGATGCGGCCCCAGGGTCCCCGTGACCGTGGTGAGCGTCCGATAGGGAAGCAGGCTGCCGTCGGCGGCAACCGGCAGCACGGCGAGGGAATCCGTGCCGTAGTTGCAGACCGCGAGGAAGCGTCCCGTCGCGTCGAAGGCGAGATGCACCGGATTGTAGCCGCCGGTGGATTGCCGGTTGAGCGGCGCGATATGGCCGGTCCGCGGGTCGACGGCGAAGGAGTTGGCCTCGGTACGATCGCCGTGAACCGAGTAGAGATGCGTCCCCGCGCTGTTGAGGGCGAGGAACGACGGATTCTCCAGCCCGCCCAGGTGCTGGACGTGCGTGAAGGCGCCGCTGCGGCGGTCGACGCGATAGACGTTGATGCCGTTGCCCTGGCCCCCGCGCTCGGGCGTGGTGTAGCTGCCGACATAGGCGAAGAGCGGGCGGTTGCCGCGAAGTGTGCTTTTCATGCGCCGAGTGTGGCGAGAGCCTGCGGCCGCGACAATCATCGTGTTGCCCGCGCCTGATCAGCCCGCGAGCACGACACCAAGCCCGGGCTTGCGATCCTCGAGGCGGATGGTGAGGCCGTGCAGGCCGGCGATCGCCTTCACCAGCGCCAGGCCGAGGCCGCTACCGGCGGTCGAGCGGCTGCGGTCGAGGCGGTAGAAGCGGTCGAACACCCGCTCATGCTCAATTTCCGGAATGCCGGGCCCGTTGTCGGCGACCTCGATCTCGAAGCCGGTCCCTGTCTTGCGCAGCGCCAGCGACACCGTCGAGCCGGCTTGCGTGTGACGCAGCGCATTCTCGACCAGGTTCGAGATCATCTGGGCCAGCAGCTGGCGGTCGCCGGTGAGGCTGATGCCGTCCTCGATCTGGGAGTCGAGCGTGTGCTCGGAATCCTCGGCGGCGGGCTGGTAGGCTTCGCCGACGCTCTTCACCAGCTCCGAGAGGTCGACCTCGGCGAAGGCGCGCTTCTGCGCGCCGGCCTCGACCTGGGCGATGCGCAGCAGGGCGGAAAAGGTTTCCAGAAGCTCGTCGGCCTCCTCGATGGCGGCGTCGGTCGCGGCATCGTAGTCGGCGGTGGTGGTGGCCCGCGCGCGCGCATCCTCGAGATGCTGGCGCAGGCGGCCGAGCGGCGTGCGCAGGTCGTGGGCGATGTCGCTCGAGACCTGGCGCAGGCCGTCCATCAATTGCTGGATGCGGCTCAGCATGGCGTTGAGGCTCGACACCAGCTGGTCGATCTCGTCGTGGGTGCCGCGCACGGGAATACGCGCCGACAGGTCGCCCTCCATGATGGCGAGGCTGGTGCGCGTGATGGTGTCGATGCGGCGCAGGAAGCTCGTGCCGATCAGCGCGCCGCCGGCGATTGCAAGCAACAGCGCAAGGCCGCTCGCCCACACGAAGGCGCGCCTCGAGACCTGGCGCAGGCCGTCCATCAATTGCTGAATGCGGCTCAGCATGGCGTTGAGGCTCGACACCAGCTGGTCGATCTCGTCGTGGGTGCCGCGCACCGGAATGCGCGCCGACAGGTCGCCTTCCATGATGGCGAGGCTGGTGCGCGTGATGGTGTCGATGCGGCGCAGGAAACTCGTGCCGATCAGCGCGCCGCCGGCGATGGCAAGCAGCAGCGCGAGGCCGCTCGCCCACACGAAGGCGCGCACGATGGCGTGCTGCATCTCGGTCAGGCGATCGGCATCCTGCGCCACCAGCAGGAAGGAACCGTCGGATAGCGTGAGGCCGAAGCCGGTGAGCTTGGATGGCGGGGCCTCGGGCTCAGGCGTGTCGGTCTGGGGCACGAAATCGACGACGCCGTTGACCGGCGGCATGCCCGGCAGGTTGCCGACCACGACCCGGCGGCTGGGCGCCTGCAGCAGGTAGAAGATAGGACCACGCGTGCGGAAATTCATGCGCCGCGTGATCTGTTCGGCCAGGCCCGGCAGGCCGCTGCGGCTGTGGATCTCGGCCAGCTGGTAGGCCTCGGTGCGCAGCACGGCGGCCATGTCGGCCTGCATCGCAGCCGTCGCCGTCCAGTACACGGTGACGAACAGCGCGCCCGCCGACAGCACGAACAGCACGGCATAGATCAGCGGCAGCCGGAAGCTCGCCGAGCGCAGGATCCTAATCAGGCGCGCGAATGACATAGCCTGCCCCCCTGACCGTATGGAGCAGGGGCTTGTCGAAACCCTTGTCGATCTTCGAGCGCAGCCGGCTGATATGAGTCTCGACGATGTTGGTCTTGGGATCGAAATGGAAATCCCAGACCTTCTCCAGCAGCATGGTGCGCGTTACCACCTGGCCGGCGTGGCGCAGCAGGTATTCCAGGATCTTGAATTCCTGGGCGAGCAGCTCGATGCGCCTGCCGGCGCGCGTCACGGTGCGCGCCAAAAGGTCCATCTCGAGGTCCCCGGCGGAAAGCGATGTCGCCGCCACGATCGGCGGCCGGCGCGCCAGGGCGCCGACGCGGGCTAAAAGCTCGGCGAAAGCGAAGGGCTTCACCAGATAGTCGTCGCCGCCCGCCTCGAGGCCGGTCACGCGATCGTCGATGCCGCCCATCGTCGTCAGGAACAGCACCGGCGTGCGCACGTTGGAGGCGCGCGCCGCCTTGACCAGCGACAGCCCGTCCATGGCAGGCAGCATGCGATCGACGATCATCACGTCGTATTTCTCGCCGGTCGCGAGATAGAGCCCGTCGCGGCCGTTGCCGGCATGGTCGACGACATGGCCGTGCTCGCGCAGGCCCTTGGCGATGTAGTCGGCGGTTTGCTTGTCGTCTTCGACGAGGAGGATTTTCACTTAAGTCCTGACATCTGGTTGCGGCCCCATCTGCCGCCATTCCAAGCCAAACGCAACGATCCCCAACTATACAAACATTCAATGAAGCGGCCATCCGGTCGCCATGGGTCGAGTCCCATATTCCTCCTGCGAAATCCCCCCGAAGGAGGTAGTTCATGACGAAGACCAAGACCATTCTGACAGCCCTGGCGCTTACGACCGCGCTCACCGCGCCGGTGCTGGTTGTTCCCATGCTGACGGCACCTCCGGCCATCGCCGGCCAGGCCGCGGTGCAGGATCTCTCCGATCTCGCCGCCAAGGTGACGCCTGCGGTCGTCAATGTCGCCGTGACCATGAAGGCCGGCGCCGCCGACGACGACGAAACCCAGATGTCTGACCGCTCGCAGCAGCAGCAGCAGATGGAAGAGTTCATGCAGCGCTTCGCCGAGCGCTTCGGCCAGCAGGGCCAGCCCGGCGGCAAGCCGCAGATGAAGCCGCAGCAGCGCCAGGCCCAGAAGGCCCAGGCTGTCGGCACGGGCGGCGGCAAGCCGCAGATGAAGCCGCAGCAGCGCCAGGCCCAGAAGGCCCAGGCTGTCGGCACGGGCTTCATCATCGACGCCAACGGCTGGATCGTCACCAACTTCCACGTCGCCGGCAAAGCCGACTCGATCACCGTCACCCTGGCGGACGGCCGCAAGCTGCCGGCCAAGATGGTGGGCGGCGACGAGAAGACCGACCTCGCTTTGATCAAGGTCGAGAGCGACAAGCCGCTGCCCTATGTCACCTTTGCTGACGCCACCAAGGTGCGCGTCGGTCAGCCGGTGATGGCGGTCGGGAATCCGTTCGGCCTGGGCGGCACCGTGACGACCGGCATCGTGTCGGCGCGCGGTCGCGACATCCACTCTGGTCCGTTCGACGACTACATCCAGACCGACGCCGCCATCAACCGCGGCAACTCGGGCGGCCCGCTGTTCGACATGGACGGCCATGTGATCGGCATCAACACCGCCATTTTCTCGCCGAGCGGCGGCA
>Ga0193726_1001600_pt1 | contig 17270 bp, 15 predicted proteins | sample H2c1metaG_FD_144928 | JGI IMG/M metagenome (GOLD analysis project Ga0193726, IMG submission 144928) | Soil microbial communities from a riparian zone of the East river system, Colorado, United States - H2c1 | ecosystem: Environmental > Terrestrial > Soil > Riparian zone | place: USA: East River... | reverse complement strand
GCCCTTCGAATCTGATGGGGTCGCCACGATACGGCCGATCTGCATCTCGGTGCGCATCTTGATGCCGCTGTCCTTCAGGGCCTCGTGCACGGCCGTACGGCACTCCTCGTCGAAGCCGCGCAGCACACGGTCGCGGCGCAGCACCAGGTCGACGTGGCTGCCGAGCCCGTTGAAGATGCCGGCGAACTCGACGGCAATATAGCCGGCGCCGACGATCGCGATGCGCTTGGGCAACGGATCGGGAAGATGGAACGCCTCGTTGGAGGTGATGGCGAATTCCTTGCCGGGAATCTCCGGCACGACCGGGCGGCCGCCCGTCGCGATCAGGATCTTCTCTGCGGTGACGGTCTCCTCACCGACCTGAATGGTGTGGCGGTCCATCAGCCGGCCGCGGCCCATGTGCAGCTTGACGCCCGCGCCGTCGAGCAGCCGGAGATAGACGGCGTTCAGGCGATCGACTTCCTTCTGCACGTTGTCGCGCAAAGTGGCCCAGGAATGCGTGGGCTCGGGCACGGTCCAACCGTAGGCCGCGGCGTCCTCGAACTCGTGCGCAAATTTGGATCCGTAGACCAGCAGCTTTTTCGGCACGCAGCCCCGGATCACGCAGGTGCCGCCGACCCTGTAGTCCTCGCAGATACCGACGCGCGCCCCATGGCCGGCGGCGATGCGCGAAGCGCGTACGCCGCCTGAACCGGCGCCGACGACGAAAAGATCGTAATCATAAGGCATGTGGATAACCTGAGAACAAAACCGCAACTCGGCCATATTTCGGTCGCGGGGCAGACTATATCGGCGCTTAGACGGCCGGGTAAGGGAAATGGGGCGTGTGTTTCCATCTCCTGATACAACTTAAAGGATATGGTCCGATGCTGAAATTCCTCTCCCTGTCTGCCGCCGCCCTGCTCCTGATCGCCGGCCCCGCGCTGGCCGCGCCCGATGACATGGTGGCGACGCCCGAAAAGCCCGCCCGGGCCTCGAGCGCCGTTCCGCGTGGTCTCATGCGTTACGACACCAACAAGGACGGCGCCGTCGACCGCGCCGAATGGAAGGCCGCCCAAGAGGCGCGCTTCAAGCAACTCGACGCCAATGGCGACGGCAAGCTCACCCAGGACGAGCTGTTCGCCCGCACACCCGCGATCGGCAACAGCGTGCTGCCGACCGACCGCCAGGCGCAGCGGCAATCGACCTATTTCCAGCTGCTCGATGCCGACAAGGACGGTGTGGTGACGCTGGCCGAGTTCATGGCCCAGGCCGACCGCAACTTCGCGCGCTGCGACATCAACAAGGACGGCCGCATCGACACCGCCGAATGCCGCCAGGCGCTGCAGCGCAGGTCGACGCAACGCTGATTCCCTCTTCCTCCTCCCCCGTCATACGGGGGAGGCCGGGAGGGGGAAGGCCACACCGACGATCATGCCAAGAAGATGATCTGAAACAGTGAGACGCCTCGACTGCGGCTGTCCCCCTCCGCCCTGCGGGCACCTCCCCCGTATGACGGGGGAGGAATAGAGGTGACGACCTCAGGTGCTCTCGGCCGCCATGATGTCGCCGAACAGCTCCCACGACTCGTCCTTGAAGCGCGAGAGCTGGACGGCCTGGATCGGATAGAAGTCGGTCGGGCTGGTGCTGACGTTGATGCCGGGCAGCAGCAGCGGGATGCGGACTTTCTGGAAGTTGGCGGCCTGCTTCATGACGTTTTCGCGCGTGAGGTCGTCGCCGCACTTCTGCAGGATCTCGCGCATCATGGTGGCGACGGCATAGGCGAAGATGTAGTTGGCGTCGCCCTGGTTGGCCTGCGGCATGTACTTGGTCATGTACTCGCGCCACATCTTCATCTCTTGGTCATTGTCCCACTGATGGTCGGTGGGATCCTTGAGATAGGCCGCCGTGATGATGCCCTGGCTGTTGTCGTAGCCCGCCGGCTTCATGACCGAGGTGACCGAAGCCGAGACATTGTTCAGGTACTGGGCGGGCTTCCAGCCGATGTCGCCGGCCTTGCGGATCGATTGGGCGGCGAATTTCGGCGTCGAGATGTTGAAGAACACGTTGGCGCCGGAGTCCTTCATCTGGATGACTTGGCTGTCGACCGTGGGATCGGTCACTTCGTAGGTGACGTGCTTGACGATCCGGCCGGCCTCGTTGCCGAGGCCGTCCTTGAAGCCCTCGAAGTAGTCCTTGCCGTAGTCGTCGTTCTGCATCAGCACCGCGAACTTGGCGTCCTTGACGTTGGCCAGCGCGTGCTTGGCGTAGATGACGCCTTCGGTGTGGTAGTCGGGCTGGAAGCCCATCGTCCACGGGAACTCCTTGGGCTTGCCCCACTTCGACGCGCCGGTCGACACCAGGAGGTGCGGCACCTTCTTCTGGTTGACGTATTTGTGGATCGCCGTGTTGGTCGGCGTGCCCAGGGTATTGAACAGGCAGAGCACCTTGTCCTGCTCGACGAGCTGGCGCGTGACCTCGACGGACTTGGGCGGCGAGTAGCCGTCGTCGAGCGTGATGAAGTTGATCTTGCGGCCGTTGATGCCGCCGGTGTCGTTGACCATTTTCCAGAAGACCTGGTGGGCCTGGCCGATCACGCCATAGGCCGAGGCTGGGCCGCTATACGGGCAGAAATGGCCGACCTTGATTTCCTTGTCGGTTGCCCCGTCGTCGTACTTCTTCTGGGCGGACGCCGAACGCGACGCCGCGAACAATGCGGCAGCCGACGCGCCGCCTACGAAACCACGCCTACTGGTAATCAACGCTCCCTCCTTCGTTAGAATTTATGCCGTGAGGTTCACTCGAAAAGCGCGCCTTGAAAAGGGTAACCGGCCAAGAAAAAGGCCGCCAACCGGCGGCCTTTCCCATCGTCTGCAAGTGAAATCAGGTGCTTTCGGCGTGCATGACGTCGCCGAACAGGTCCCACGTGTCGCCCTTGAAACGCTGCAACTGGACCGCCTGCACCGGATAGTAGTCGGTCGGGCTGGTGCTGACGGTGATGCCCGGCAGCGCCATCTTCAGTGGGAACTTCTGGAAGTTGGCGGCCTGCTTCATCAGGTTCTCGCGGGTGAGGTCGTCGCCGCACTTCTTCAGCGTCTCGTGCATCAGCGTGGACACCGAATAGGCAAAGACGTTGGACGCGTCCGACAGGCTGGCGCCCGCATTGTGCTTGCCCATCCACTCCTTCCAGCTCTTCATCTCGGCATTGTCGTCCCATTGATGGTCGGTCGGATCCATCAGATAGGCCGCCGTCAGCACGCCCTGCACGTTGTCGAAACCCGCCGGCTTCATGACCGAGGCCACGCTGCTCGATACGTTGTTGAGGTACTGGGCCGGCTTCCAGCCGATATCGCCCGCCTTGCGCATGGCCTGGGCGGCGAATTTCGGCGTCGAGATATTGAAGAACACGTTGGCGCCGGAATCCTTGAGCTGGATCACCTGGCTGTCGACCGTCGGGTCGGTCACCTCGTAGGTCACGTGCTTGACGATCCGGCCGACTTCCTTGCCGAGACCTTCGCGCATGCCCTCGTAGTAGTCCTTGCCGTAGTCGTCATTCTGCATCAGCACGCCGATCTTGGCGTCCTTCACGTTGGCCAGGATGTGCTTGGCGTAGATGACGGCCTCGGTGTGGTAGTCGGGCTGGAAGCCCATGGTCCATGGGAATTCCTTGGGGTTGCCCCATTTCGACGCGCCGGTGGCGACGAACAGCATCGGCACCTTCTTCTGGTTCATGTACTTGTGGATCGCCGTGTTGCACGGCGTGCCGAGCGTGTTGAAGGTGCACAGCACCTTGTCCTGCTCGACGAGCTGGCGGATGCACTCGACCGTCTTGGCCGGGTTGTAGCCGTCGTCCAGGGTGATGAAGGTGACCTTGCGGCCGTTGATGCCGCCGGCGGCATTCACGCTCTTCCAGTACGCGTCGATCGTCTTGCCGATCACGCCGTAGGCCGATGCCGGTCCACTGTACGGATTGGTGTTGCCGATCTTGATCTCGGTATCGCTTGCGCCCTCCGAATACTTCTTCTGCGCAAATGCGGTGCCCGATGCGGACAACGCAGCAGCGCTCGAAACGCCCGCGAGAAAAGTGCGCCTATTGGTCTTCAACGTGCCCTCCTATGGTTTTTTGTTATGCGAAAGAGGGTCGCCTGAATCACGGTCCGTGAAAAGAGAAAAAACCGCCTGGCGGTATACAAGATTTCAATCTTGCGTGTGGAAGATGCCCAAAGAAAAGGCCGCCGGAACCCGGCGGCCTTCATTCACTCATGACCCCTCCCCCGCCATACGGGCGGATTCGCGGGAGGTCACGATCATCTCCGGCGTGTTCGCCACCGGCTATTGCGAGAAATTCAACTCCGAAAAGCTCAAGGTCCTGCCGGCCGGCAGCTTCTACACCGAGCCCGCCAACTTGCCCCACTTCATCGAGATCAGGGAAGAGACGGTGCTATAGGTGAGCGGCACCGGTCCGAGCGGGCGCCTCTACCTCGACCGCCCGGACGATTCGAAGTAGCCGAGTTACTTCGCGGCCTTCTTCGGCTCGACCACCTCGAACATCACGTCGAAGGTGTCGAGCATGGCGAACAGCGCCTCGGGCTTGGCGGCATCGCCTTCGACCTTGGCGAGCCCCGCTTTCACCGCCTCGGGCAAGATCGTCTGCCGGAGCGCCAAGGCGTCGAGCGCCGGACGCGCAAGCGTGAGCGTGGTGTCGGCCCTCGCGGTTTGGCGGCCTTGCACCCAGGTGAGTGCCGAGTTCGAGAGTATGAGCACAAATTGCTGGCGCAGGTCGGTGACGGCGACATTGATCGTCATCGCCTTGCCCTCGGCCTTGGTTGCATCGAGACGGCTGCCGAGATAGTCGAAGAACGCAGGCGTGGTTAGCGCCTTTATCGTGTCGGCGTTGGCGGTGCCCTGGCCTGGGATCTTCGGCATACCGTTGCGCAGCTCGGCCGCGCCCACGAGATAGGCGTCACGCCACGGCCCCGACTCGGCCTGGTAGCCCATCTGCTCCAGCGCATCTGCGCAGAGCTCTCTCGCGGCGCGGTTGGCGGGATCGGCGAACACGATCTGGTTCGTGGCGCTCGCCACCCAGCGGTATTCGCCCTTCCTGAAATCCTCGCGGGCGTGTGCGATCACTGCGTCGGCGCCGCCCATGTATTCCACCGTCTTGCGCGCGTTCTCGACCGGCGGCAGCGGATTGAGGTTGGAAGGGTTGGCGTCGTACCAGCCGAGATACTTCTGGTAGACCGCCTTGGAATTGTGGCTGAGCGTGCCGTAGTAGCCACGCGCCGACCATTCGCGCTCGAGGCTGGCCGGCATGTGCAGGGTCTCGGCGATCTCCGCTGGCGTCAGGCCGTGATTGATGAGGCGCAACGACTGGTCGTTGATGAACTTGTAGAGGTCGCGCTGCGTGGCCAGCAGATGGGCGACGCGCTCGCGGCCCGCGACCGGCCATGTGTGCTGGCCGATCACAACGTCGGTCTTGTCGCCGAACATATCGAGCGCCTCGCCGATGTAACGCGACCACAGATTGCCGTCGCGCACCTCCGAGCCGCGCAGCGTATAGAGATTGTGCATGGTGTGGCTCACGTCCTCGGCCGTGTCGAGCACGCCGAACTGCGGCAGGAAGATCAGCATCTCGGCCGGCGCTTCCGAGCCAGGCGCCATGTGGAACGTGACCTGCACGCCGTCAATGGTGCGCGTTTCGTCATGCTCGACCATGGTGGTGGGGGCGATCAGGCCGATCGGCGCGCGGCCGATCGCCTTGCCGATGCCGCTGTCAACATGGCCACGCGGCCCGGGCGGCAGGATAACGCCGAGTTGGTATTGCACGCGCCGGCCCATGGCAGTGCCCGCCAGCACGACCTCGCCCGCCACAGCCTCGTTGAAACCCGCCGGCGCCAGCAGCTGGACCTTGCCCGACGCCACGTCGGCCTCGCTGGTGACGCCCTTCACTCCACCGAAATGATCGGGATGGCTGTGGGTGTAGATCACCGTACCGACCGGCTTCCTGGGCCTATGCTGGTAGTAGAGGTCGAGCGCGGCGTGCGCTGTTTCGGGGCTGCCGAGCGTGTCGATCACGATCAGGCCGCTGTCACCCTCGACGATGGTCATGTTGGAGATGTCGAAGCCGCGCACCTGGTAGACGCGCTCGGTCACCTTGAACAGGCCGTGGATGGCGTTGAGCTGCGCCTGGCGCCACAGGCTCGGGTTCACGCTGTCGGCCGCCCCCTCCTGCTTCAGGAACTCGTAGGGCTTCATGCTCCACACCGGCGGGCGCTGGCCCGTGCCGGGCACCAGCGCATCCGGCACGGTGCCGACGAAGCCCTTCATGGCATCGTCGAAATCCTGGCGATCGGCGAAGGGCAAACTCTTCGCCATATCGGTATTGGCCTTGAGCGTTGCGGGCTCAGGCCCCTTCGGCACGACCTGGGCGAGGGCCGGTGCGCTGGCAAGGACGACGAGGGTAAAGACACTACGGAGCAACATTGGCGGCACCCAGGAAGTTGATGAGCACGGGAAGGGTCTCGTCGGGGTTCTCCTCGTAGATCCAGTGGGCGCAGCCCTCGAGGGTCGCGGCCTTCAGGTTCCGCAGCCCCGCGGCGGAAAGCTGGCGCTGCAGGCCGTTGCCGGCCGGGCTCTGGCAGGCAAGTGCCAGGGCCGGCACCTTGGCGAGCTTCGAGGCGTCGGCCTGGGCGAGGAACTCGGCGTCGCCGTCGAACGCCTCGTAGCCCATGAAGGCCGCGCGCAGGCCGCCATCGAGCTTCAGCGACGCGACGTAGCGCGTGACGTCGTCGGCCACGAACTTGCGGGTCTTGGAGCGCGAGTTCATGAACCAGAGCACCAGCGCTTCTTCCCGGCCCTGCCACTCGGCGGCCGACTCGTCGACCTTGGCGAAGCGCGCGAAATGCTGGGTGCGCGGATTGGTCGACGCGAAGCGCTTGAATTCGGCGGTGCCGGCCAGGCCCTCGATGAAGGCCTCGGCGACGGTGAGGCTGAGCAGGCGCTCGGGATACTGGACCGCGAAGGCGTAGGCCACGCGCGCGCCGAGGTCGTGGCCCATCACATGGGCGCGCTCGATGCCGAGCCGATCCATCAGTTCCTTGACGTCCTGTGCCGCCGTCTTCTTCTCGTAGCCCGACGGCGGGCGCTGCGAGCGGCCGCTGCCGCGGAGATCCGGCACGATGACGCGATAGCGCCTGGCGAGTTCAGGCACTGCCGCGGCGAAGGTATCGCCGGTCTCGGGAAAGCCGTGCAGCAGGATCACGGCCTGCGGCGGCCGGATGGTGGGCTCGGTGCGCGCCGCGATGTCGCGATAATAGAGCGAGACGCCGTTCACGGTGACGACGCCTGTCGTGACGGCAAGTCCGGCCGCCTGCGCTACCGCCTCCACCGATACCTGCTCGGCGCGGGCCCCGGGCACTACGAGACACAACGCTACAAATGAAACTCGCCAATCCATGTCGCCGCTCCCGTTTGACAACCCGGCCCGGAGATATTCTCATCGTGAGCTCGACGGTATGCGCATTTTTGCGCAATGGATGGGCGGTAATGCGCAAGCGGACATGGACTGGGACAACCTGAAATTCTTCCTGGCGTTGGCCGAAACCGGCAGCCTGTCGGGCGCGGCGAAGCAGCACCGCGTCGACCATTCCACGGTGGCACGTCGCGTCGAGGCACTCGAAAGCGAACTGGGCGTCCGCCTGGTCGAGCGCCTGACGCGCTCCTACCGGATCACCGCCGAAGGCGAACGCGTGTGCGAGCAGGCCCGCAAGGTCAAGGCCGGGATCGCCGAGATCGTGCGGCTGGCCAGGGATACCGACACCTCACCGGAACGCATCGTCCGGGTGAGCGGCCCGCCAACCTTGCTCTCGCGCTTCCTCGCGCCGCGGCTGCTGCCGCTGCAGAAGGAGCATCCCGGCTTGCGCATCGATCTCGTCGGCGAGGCACGCGTGGTCAATCTCAGCCAGGGCGAGGCCGATCTTGCCCTGCGCCTCATGCGGCCGCGCGAGAAAGGCATTGTGGCCCGCCGGCTCGCGGTGGTGGGCCACGCGCTCTACGGCTCGCGCGAGCGTGTCGCCCGCCGCGCGAACGACCAGGATTACCTCGGCTACGATGAGAGCCTCGATCACGTGCCGCAGCAGCGTTGGCTAAAAGCCCTGGCCGGCGACCGCGGCTTCGCGCTGCGCTCCAACGACCTCATCACCATAATGACCTCGGCGCGTGCCGGCCTCGGCCTCGCAGTGCTGCCCTGCATCATGGCGAGCCATGAACCTGAACTGGTCCGGGTGCCGATCGAGCCGCCGCCGCCCAGCCGCGAACTGTGGCTGCTCTTCCACCGTGATGTCGGCCGCTCGCCCGCCGTACGCGCGGTCATCAACCGGATCACCGAAATAACGACGGCGGCGCGAAAGGCCTTTCTAGGCGAACGAAGCTGATCGGTTCAGCCCGTAGAGCTTCACCACGTTGTCGTGCACGATCTTCTTCTGCACCGAGTCGGAGAAGCCGGCGAGGTTCTTGGTCAGCGTCTCGCGCGAGTTCGGCCAGATGCAATCGGGGCGGTCATACGGGGGAGGGTTGGGAGGGGATCAGGTGCTTTCGGCGTGCATGACCTCGCCGAACAGGTCCCAGGTCTCACCCTTGAAACGCTGAAGCTGGACAGCCTGGATGGGATAGTAGTCTGTCGGACTGGTGCTGACGGTGATGCCCGGCAGCAGCATCGGCACACGGTACTTCTGGAAGCTCGCCGCCTGCTTCATGAGGTTGGCGCGCGTCAGGTCGTTGCCGCAGCGTTTCAACGTCTCGGTCATGAGCGCCGCGACCGCGTAGCCGTAGATGTGGTTGGCATCGGCCTTGTTGGCCTGCGGCATGTTCTTGTCCATCCAGGCGCGCCACTCTTTCATCTCGGCATTGTCGTCCCACTGCTTGTCGGTGGCATCCATGAGGTAGGCCGCCGTGATGATGCCCTGGGCATTGTCGAAGCCCGCCGGCTTCATCACCGCGGCTACCGAGGCCGACACGTTGTTGAGGTAGTGCGCCGGCTTCCAGTCGATGTCGGCTGCCTTGCGGATGCCCTGGGCGGCGGCCTTGGGCCCCGAGACGTTGAAGAAGACGTTGGCGCCCGAGTCCTTGAGCTGGATGATCTGGCTGTCGACCGTGGGATCGGTCGCTTCGAAGGTGACGATCTTGACGATGCGACCCTCTTCCTTGCCCAGGCCTTCCTTGAAGCCGCCGAGATAGTCGCGGCCGTAATCGTCGTTCTGATGCAGCACGGCGATCTTGGCGTCCTTGACGTTGGCGAGGATGTGCTTGGCGTAGATCACCGCTTCGGTGTGGTAGTCGGGCTGGAAGCCCATGGTCCATGGGAAGTTCTTCGGATCGCCCCACTTCGACGCGCCCGTGGCGACGTAGAGCTGCGGCACCTTCTTCTGGTTCATGTATTTGTGGATCGCCGTGTTGCACGGCGTGCCGAGCGACTGGAACAGGGCGAAGATCTTGTCCTGCTCGACGAGCTGGCGGACCATCTCCACCGTCTTGGGCGGGCTGTAGCCGTCATCGAGCGAGATGAACTTGATCTTGCGGCCGTTGACGCCGCCGGCGTCGTTCACGACCTTGAAATAGGTGTCGATCGTCTTGGCGATCGCGGCATAGGCCGAGGCCGGTCCGCTATAGGGGTTGGTGTTTCCGATCTTGATCTCGGTGTCGGAGACACCGTCATCGTATTTCTTCTGCGCGAACGCCGCGGACGGGCCGGACAGAAGGGCCAGCGCCGACGCGCCGCCCACGAAACCACGCCTCGTCGTGTCCATTGCAGACCTCCCTTTTATGAGTTGTGCGGGAGTTTCTGCCAGAATCGGGCAAAAAAGAAGGCCGCCCTTCGGCGGCCCTCTTCACTAGCTCGGCTGCTCCCGAGCAGCCTTCAGCTGCCTTCGGCCGCCATGACCTCGCCGAACAGATCCCAGGTCTCGCCCTTGAAGCGCTGCAGCTGCACCGCCTGGATAGGATAGTAGTCGGTCGGGCTGGTGCTGACGGTGATGCCCGGCAGCAGCATCGGCACGCGCAGCTTCTGGAAGTTCGCCGCCTGCTTCATGACGTTCTCGTGGGTGAGCGTGTCGGCGCACTTGGCGAGCGTCTGCTGCATCAGGAACGATACCGAATAGGCATAGACGTAGTTGGCATCGCCCTGGTTGGCGCCGGGCATGTACTTGTCCATCCAGGCGCGCCACGTCTTCATCTCGGCGTCGTCTTCCCACCTTTTGTCGGTCGGATCCTTGAGGTAGGCCGCCGTGATGATGCCCTGGCCGTTGTCGAAGCCGGCCGGCTTCATCACCGACGTCACCGAGGCCGAGACGTTGGTCATGTACTGAGCGGGCTTCCAGCCGATGTCGGCCGCCTTGCGGATCGCCTGCGCCGCGAACTTCGGCGTCGCCACGTTGAAGAACACGTTGGCGCCGGAGTCCTTGAGCTGGATGATCTGCGATTCGACGGTCGGATCGGTCACCTCGTAGGTCACGAGCTTGGCGATGACGTTTCCGGCGTCCTTGCCGAGACCTTCCTTGAAGCCGTCGACATAGTCCTTGCCGAAGTCATCGTTCTGCATCAGCACGCCCACCTTGGCGTCCTTGATGTTGGCCAGGATGTGCTTGGCGTAGATGACGGCCTCGGTGTGGTAGTCGGGCTGATAGCCCATGGTCCACGGGAACTCCTTGGGCCGGCCCCACTTGGAGGCGCCGGTCGCCACGTAGAGCTGCGGCACCTTCTTCTGGTTCATGTACTTCTGGATCGCCGTGTTGGAGGGCGTACCCAGCGTGTTGAACAGGCAGAGTACCTTGTCCTGCTCGACGAGTTGGCGCACCACCTCGACCGTCTTGGCCGGGCTGTAGCCGTCGTCGAGGGTGACGAAGTTGACCTTGCGGCCGTTGATGCCGCCGGCGTCGTTGACGCTCTTCCAGTAGGCTTCGATGCCCTTGCCGATCACGCCGTAGGCGGATGCCGGGCCGCTGTAAGGCCCGCAATGGCCGAGCTTGATCTCGCTATCGCTTGCACCGTTGTCGTACTTCTTCTGTGCGAATGCCGCTCGCGACCCGGAGAGCAACGCCAACGCCGACGCACCTCCGACAAACCCACGCCTACTCGTAATCAAAGAACGCCTCCCTTTTTTGAAAATGCCGCGGAAGTTTCTTCTGGAATCCGGCAAAAAAGAAGGCCGTCGGGGTGCGACCTTCCGCACTTCGGTTATGTTGCAACCGGCGCTCGGGCCCTGAAATTGTACGGCCCGGGAAGGTTAAAAATCCTTCGCGCCGTCAGCCGCTGGCGCGCTGCTTGAGGGCCTGTTCTCTCGCCTTTGCGCCAGGGCTGCGCATGCTGCGCACCAGGTAGTAGACCCCGCCCACGATGCCCATCGGCATCAGGTACATGAGCACGATCAGGATGACGCCGAACACGGTGTAGGCCGAGAGGTCGAACGGCAGGCCGAGGTCGTTCTTGACGAAGGTCGAAAGCGCCTGGGCCGAGTTGTCGACCAGCACGTAGAAGATGCCGCCGACGACCGAGCCGGCCAGCGAACCGACGCCGCCCACGACCAGGCCAATCAGGAACTTGATCGACAGGAAGAAATTGAAGCTGTCCGGCGCCACGAAGGCGATGGCCGAGGCCGAGAGCGCGCCGGCGACGCCGGTGTAGGCCGCGCTGATGCCGAAGGTGACGGTCTTGTAGAGGGCAGTGTCGATGCCCATCGTGTCGGCCGCCATGTACTGGTCGCGGATCGCCATCATGGCGCGTCCGCTGCGGCTGTTCAGGATGTTGGCGGCGGCCCAATACAGAAACACCATGACGACCAGGCAGTAGTAATAGAGCCACTGGTCCTCGTTCAACGGCAGGCCGAAAGGCACTTCGGGCTTGGAGAGCACGATGCCCTGCACGCCGCCGGTCAGGTCCTCCAGCCACTTGTATTTCAGGATCTGCGGTACCGAAAGCGCCAGCGCGAACGTGGCGAGTGCCAGGTAGTGACCCTCGAGCTTGAGCGCCGGCAGGCCGAACAGGTAGCCGACGATGAAGCACATCAAGGCGGCGATCGGCAACGTCGCGTAGTAAGGCATGTCGAGCTTGTCCATGAGGATCGCCGCCGTGTAGGCGCCGACCGCATAGAAGGCGCTGTGGCCAAGCGAAATCTGGCCGTTGAAGCCGGTCAACAGATTGAGCCCCAGCACGGCGATGGCCGCGATGATCATGGTGCTGACCAGGAACAGCCGGTAGTTGGAGACCACGTCCGGCAGGACCGGCTGCAGCAACGGCACCAGGAAGGCCAGCGCCAGCAGGACCCACAGCCACTTCTTGGGAAAGGCCGGCATGTCAGACCCTCTTCACGACGACGCGGCCGAACAGGCCGGCCGGCTTCACCGTCAGTACGAAGATCACGATGATCAGGGCCACGGTGAGCTTCTCACCGTTGCCGATGATGTAGACGCCGGTGAGTTTCTCGATCTGGTTGCCGGCATAGGCGACCATGTTCTCGAGCACGCCGACGATGAAGCCGCCCAGCACGGCGCCACCGGGATTGCCGATGCCGCCGACCAGGGCGCTGGCAAAGGCATAGAGCAGGATGCCGCCCATCATGTTGGGGTCGAGATAGACGATATGGGCCACCATGCAGCCCGCGACCGCCCCGACCGAAGCGGCCAGTCCCCAGCCCAGCGCCAGCATCCAGTCGACGCGGACGCCGACCAGCCGCGCCATCTGCGGATTCTGTGCGGCCGCGCGCATGGCGAGCCCGAGCGGGGTGTAGCGGAAGAAGACGAACAGCAGGCCGAGCACGATCAGCGTGACCAGCACGACGCCCAGCTGGTGCGGTCCGATGACGCCCGCGATGCCGAAGCTGCTCTTGGGGAAGGGCGACGGATATTCCTTGATCAGATAGCTCCAGATCGCGCCGGCCATCGAGTTGCAGATCGCCAGAAGGCCGATAAAGACCACGACGATCGACAGGACAGGCGCATTGTGCAGCGGCCTCAGGATGACCCTCTCGATGACGACGCCCATCACGAACGAGAACACCACCGCCGCCGCGAACGCCACCCAGAACTCGGCGCCCCAGCTCATGAGCTGCCAGCTGATGTAGGTCGAGAACATCGCCAGCTCGCCCTGGGCGAAATTGATATGGTCGGTCGAGACGTAGATCATGACCAGCGCCAGCGCCACGCAGGCATAGATGGCGCCATTGGCGAGGCCGGATGCGATCTGCTGGAGGAACTGTTCCATTTCCCTGCCTCAGTACCCGAGGTACGACTTGCGGACGTTCTCGTCGTTCTTCACGACCGATGAGGGACCCCACATCACGACCCTGCCGGTTTCCAGGACGTAGGCGGTATCGGCGAGGTCGAGGGCCAGTGCTGCGTTCTGCTCGACCAGCAGGATGCTCACCCCCTCCTCCTTGTTGATGAGCCGCAGGATGCGGAAGATCTCGACCACGATCAACGGCGCCAGGCCGAACGACGGCTCGTCGAGCAGCATCAGGCGCGGCTTCAGCATCAGGGCACGGGCGATCGCCAGCATCTGCTGCTCGCCGCCCGACAGGGTGCCGGCCTGCTGCTGCATGCGCTCCTTGAGCCGCGGAAAGTAGCTGAAGACCCGCTCGAGCTCGTCCCTCACTCCTTGCTTGTCCTTGCGGGTGTAGGCGGCGATGCGCAGGTTCTCGTCGACGGTGAGCGTCGTGAAAGTGCCGCGGCCCTCGGGCACATGGGCGATCCTGAGCCGCACGATCTCCTCGGTCGGCATGCCGTTGATGTCCTTGCCGTCGAACCGGACCGAACCCTCGGTGCGCACCATGTTGCAGATGGCGCGGAGCGTCGTCGTCTTGCCGGCGCCGTTGGCGCCCAGCAGGGTGGTGATGCCGCCGGCTTCGATCGCGAAGCCGACGTCGTAGAGCGACTGGGTCTGGCCGTAGAACGCCTTCAGGGCCTTCACTTCCAGCAGCGCGGCCATCACGAGGTCCCCAGATAGGCGCGGATTACCTCGGGATCGCGCTGCACTTCGGCCGGCGTGCCGTCGGCGATCTTCTTGCCGAAGTCGATGGCGACGACCTTGTCGGACACCGACATGACCAGGCTCATGTGATGCTCGACCAGCAGCACCGTGACGTGCTGCGTGTCGCGTACCCGCTTGATCTGGCCTTTCAGCACCTCGATCTCTTCGTGATTGAGGCCGGCCGCCGGCTCGTCGAGCAGCAGCAGCTTGGGGCTCGAGGCGAGCGCGCGCGCGAGCTCGACCCGCTTGCGAATCGGGAACGGCAGGCCGCCGGCCACCGCGTTGGTGAACGGCACGAGATCCATGAAGGCAATCAGCTCATGGGAGCGCTGGGCGATTTGCGCCTCCTCGGGCGCCACCTTGGGCAAGCGCAGCGCGTTGTCGAAGAAGCTGGTGGAGCTGCGGCTGTGGCAGCCGACCTTGACGTTGTCGAGCACCGACATGCGGTCGAACAGCGCCACGTTCTGGAAAGTACGGCCAATGCCGATCTGCGGGATGTTGTAGCGCGGGCGCCCGAGGATCGACTTGCCCTCGAACAGGATGTCGCCGCCGTTGGGCGTGTAGAGCCGGCTGAGGCAGTTGAAGAGAGTCGTCTTGCCGGCGCCGTTGGGGCCGATCAGACCGGCGACCTGTCCGGGAAAAACGTCGAACGTCACACCATCGAGAGCCACGATGCCGCCGAAGCGGACCGAGACATCGCGCACGCTGAGCAGCGGCGAACCGCTGGAGGAAGACGGTGCTGGCATGTTCACGCTGGTTTCGTTGGCCGGCAAATATTACGCCCCGGCATCGCGAAATTACCCTTGCCTCCCAAGTACTTGCGACCCTTCTCCGGAGTCGGCGTTGCGGCCACGATGGCCTATCCCAGTGGGGGACGCAACCCCAATGCCGCCACGCCACGCTTTCGGCGCGTTTGCGTCGCAGGATTGATCCGCAGCGCGGACGTTGACACGCCACGCGTTGCCGACGATACGAAGCCACCCCTCCCAATGCGGGTTCACCGCCGATGAAGCGCTTTTTCAGTCCGATCCTCTTTACTGCAACCGTGCTGGCCCTGCCGGTGGCCGCGCAGACTCCGCCAACGCAAGGCTGGCCGGCCAACCGGCCGCCGGACCAGTCCGCCCCGGCCGCCAAGCCGCCACAGGGCACTCAGACTCCGCCGGCGACCAAGCCTCAAGCGAGCACCACGCCGGGTCCCGGCCCATCACCGGCCGCCGGCACGCCACCGGCCGTGCCGCTGCCGCAGTGGTTCGTCGAGATCGACACCGACAAGAAGGGCGAGGTCACGCGCGCCGAATTCCTGAAGTACCGCATGAAGTCGTTCGAGGAACTCGACGTCAACAAGGACGGCAAGCTCACGATCGAGGAGTTCACCAAGGTGGCCGAGCCGCCCTTCTCGCAAGACGTGCCCAATGGGCCGACCCTCGAGGAGCGCAAGAACCGGGCGCGGGCCGAATTCCAGAACCTCGACACCAATCGCGACGGCTTCGTCGAGCGCGCCGAGGCCGAGGCGCTGGTCCATTCCGAGTTCAACCAATACGACACTGATCGCGACAACAAGGTCACCGAGCCCGAGGTGCGCCTGATCGTGCAGCGTTCGCTGGCGCGCGAGGCTGCCGAACGCCAGCAGATGGAGGCGCGGCGCCGTCAGGGCATGGCGGCGATCAACGACTTTATGGATATGCAGCTGCGCGAGGCTGACAAACTCGACAAGAACAACGACGGCAGATTGAGCCAGCAGGAATACGCCATCCTCGCGGGACCGGCCGACGGGCCGCAAACCCAGGGCCTGCTGCCCTACGACATCCGCCGGCAGCTCGTCATGCGCAAGTTCCAGGAGATCGACACCAACAAGGACGGCCAGCTCGATCGCGTCGAGCTGACCAACCACGCGGTCAAGCAGTTCCTCGAGATGGACACCAACAAGGACCGTTTCCTCACCGAGGAAGAGTTCAAGAAAGCGCAGGAAGCCGAGACCAAGAAGATGCGCGCGATCATCCAGGCGATGCAGCCGGCGCAGCCTGCCACGCCGCGGCCGGCACCGGCGCAGCCGCGGGGCGGCCAGGCGCAGCCCGCCCCCGCGCCGCAACCGCAGGGCCTCGCGCCCGGCCTGCCGCAGGGCACACGGTAGGCACCGACGGCGGCCTGCGGAGCCATCTCTGTCAATGCGGGCTCGCCACCGATGAAGCGCTTTTTCGGTTCGGGCCTCTTTGCCGCGGCCCTTGTGACCCTGCCGGCGTTCGCCCAGACTTCGGGGCCGGTGCCGTTGCCGCAGTGGTTCGTCGAGATCGACATCGGCAAGAAGGGCGAGGTGACGCGCGCCGAGTTCCTGAAGTATCGCATGAAGTCGTTCGAGGAACTCGACGTCAACAAGGACGGCAAGCTCTCGCTCGATGAGTTCATCAAGGTGGCCGAGCCGCCCTACTCCGCGGACGTGCCCAATGGGCCGACCCTCGAGGAGCGCAAGAACCGGGCGCGGGCCGAATTCAACGAGCTCGACACGAATCGCAACAGCTTCGTCGAGCGTGCCGAGCTCGAGGCGGTGATCCATTCCGAGTTCAACCAGTACGACACTGACCGCGACAACAAGGTGACCGAACCCGAGGTACGCCTGATCGTGCAGCGCACGCTGGCGCGCGAGGCCACCGAGCGCCAGCAGATGGAGGCGCGCCGCCGCCAGGGCATGACGGCGCTCAGCGACTTCATCGACATGCATCTGAAGGAGGCCGACAAGCTCGACAAGAACAACGACGGCAGGTTGGGCCAGCAGGAATACATCGCGCTGGCCGGCCCGGCCGATGGACCGCAGGCCCAGGGCCTGCTGCCCTACGACATCCGCCGGCAGCTCGTCATGCGCAAGTTCCAGGAGGTCGACACCAACAAGCACGGCCAGATCGACCGCGTCGAGGTGACCGCCTATGCGGTCAAGCGATTCCTCGAGCTCGACACCAACAAGGACCGTTTCCTCAACGAGGACGAGCTCAAGCAGGCGCAGGAAGCCGACGCCAAGAAGGTGCGCGAGCTCATCCCGACGATGCAGCCGGCGCCGCCCCGGCCAGCGCCGCCGCCACAACCGGCCCCCGCCCCCGCCGCGCCGCCAGGCCTGGCGCCCGGCCTGCCGCAGCGCATGCGATAGGCAGCAACGGGCGCTACTCGACGGTCACGCTCTTGGCGAGGTTGCGTGGCTGATCCACATCGGTGCCCTTGGCGACCGCCGTGTAGTAGGCGAGCATTTGCACCGGCACGGTGTAGAGGATCGGCGCCACCACCGGATC
>Ga0193726_1001599_pt1 | contig 17281 bp, 15 predicted proteins | sample H2c1metaG_FD_144928 | JGI IMG/M metagenome (GOLD analysis project Ga0193726, IMG submission 144928) | Soil microbial communities from a riparian zone of the East river system, Colorado, United States - H2c1 | ecosystem: Environmental > Terrestrial > Soil > Riparian zone | place: USA: East River... | reverse complement strand
CGACGCGCCGCCGGTGGGCGTGCATGACACGGTGCTGGATTATTCCGGCTTGTTCGTGATGCCGGGCCTGCTCGACGTGCACACGCACCTCGCCTACGGCAACGCCAAGAGCGAGGAGGACATCGACCTCTACCAGCCGATGGAATTCCGCGCCCTGCGGGGGTTGTTCTTCGCGCAGAAAGTGGTGGCGGCCGGCTACACCTCGATCTGCGCGCCGGGCGATTCCGGGCAGATCAGCCTTTCGGTGCGCAATGCGATTAATTTCGGCTTGTTCGATGGCCCGCGCGTTACCGCGGCTGGGCGCTATCTGACAACGCGGCAGGGGCTGACCGATTGGTATCCGACGTGGATCGGCGTGCCCGACACCTCGATCGGCCGGCTGGTCACCAACAAGGACGAGGCGATCGAGGAAATCCGTGTCCAGGTCAAGAACGGCGTGGACTGCATCAAGCTCGCGATGGATGGGGTGCAGACGCGGGACGACGGTTCGCTGGTCGCGGCGTTCAATCAGGACGAGACGACGACCATGGTCACCGAAGCGCATCGCCTCGGCAAGCGTGTCGTGGTGCACGCGGTGGGCCGGGAAGCGATCCTCTATTCGGCCCGCGCCGGAGTGGATTTGATCTTTCACGCATATCACCTCGATGACGAATGCATCGACGCGATATTGCAATCCGGTAGCGCGATCGGTCCGACCATGACCTTTCAGCGTAACATCATCGACTTTACCCAACCGCACGAGCCGGCGGCGATCCGGGGCCGGCCCGCGGCGGTCGAACGTCAATACGCCGCCGCCTGCGAGAATCTGCGCAAGGCGCGCGTAGCCGGCATCCCCATGATGACCGGCACGGATTCCGGCTTCGCCGTGACCCCTTATGGTGAGTGGCACGCACAGGAACTCGAGATATTCGTGCGCGACCTGGGTTTTTCAGCGGCGGAAGCGTTGCGTTGTGCAACCTCGGTCACCGCGCGCTTCATGGCGAATGGCGGCCGGATTGGCGTTTTAGAGGGTGGCCGCTTCGCCGATTTCATCGCGGTGGATGGTTCGCCGTTGGAGAATATCGCGATATTGCAGGACAAGAGCCGCATCCGCCACGTGCATATCGGCGGCAAGCGGATGCAAATCCCCGAGCGTGACTACGACCCGCGGCAGGTCACCGACCGCAGCCTGACCAATTGGACCGATCTCTATACGCAAGAACGGGTGCGCGCGCTGTACCCATCGCGAGGGCGGCTCGCGGCGGCAGCTGAATAGAGTGTTCATTCCGGCCGGCATTTCCGTTGCACATCGGCGGGCTATTGGATCTCATCGCCGATGTACACGCGCGGCGGGAACAGGTCCGGCGGCACACCGGTCTCCCACCCGCCCAACGGCATTGGCCGTTCCATCTCAGTCCACGCGCCGCTGGCTGGACCGCCAGGCGTCGCTCGAGTGGCCACGATCGCCATGATCAGAACGACCAGGGCGACAGCCAATCCGGTTCCGGCATCGCGCCAGAACGAACGATTGCCGTGCCGACGTGCCCTCGTGCGATGGAGCCTGAAGGTTCGCGAAAGTGTGGTCACGGCGGTTCTCCAACCCTTGAACTGTGGTTCCGCAGATAGTCATGCGCGCCGCCGGAGTGAATCCCGCGTTTGGACACAATATATATGCGATATTCGCACAGATCGGTCGCCGGCTTCTCATCCCGGCCCGGACATGGCACTTCCCCATGGTCCGGACGACCTGCCGGCAGCAAAGGAGACCCCATCATGGCGAAGGAGATATTGTGCGGTTTCGGCGTCGACGTGGATGCGGTGGCCGGCTGGCTCGGCTCGTACGGCGGCGAGGATTCGCCCGACGATATTTCGCGCGGGCTGTTCGCGGGCGAGGTCGGGTCGCCTCGCCTGCTGAAACTGTTCCAGCGGTTCGGCATCAAAACGACCTGGTTCATTCCCGGCCACTCGATCGAGACCTTCCCCGAGCAAATGCGGGCCGTCGCCGATGCCGGCCATGAGATCGGCATCCATGGATATTCGCACGAGAACCCGATCGAGATGACCCGCGAGCAGGAAACCGCGGTGCTCGACAAATGCATCGACCTCGTGACGCGGCTGTCCGGCAAGCGGCCGACCGGCTATGTGGCGCCGTGGTGGGAGTTTTCCACCGTCAGCAACGAGCTGTTGCTGGAACGCGGCATTAAGTACGACCACTCGCTGATGCATGACGATTTCACGCCGTATTACGTGCGGGTCGGCGACAGTTGGACGAAGATCGATTACTCCGGGCAACCCGCTGACTGGATGGTGCCCTTGCAACGCGGCCACGAAACCGGACTGATCGAGATTCCGGCGTCATGGTATCTCGACGATCTGCCGCCGATGATGTTCATCAAGAAGTCGCCCAACAGCCATGGCTTCGTGAACCCGCGCGATATCGAGCAAATCTGGCGCGATCAATTCGATTGGGTGTATCGCGAGATGGAATACGCGGTGTTTCCGATCACCATCCATCCCGACGTGTCGGGCCGGCCCCAGGTGCTGCTGATGCTGGAGCGTCTGTATGCCTACATGATCAGCCATCCCGGCGTGAAGTTCGTTACGATGAATGAAATGGCCGACGATTTCGCGTGGCGCTTTCCGCGCAAAACGTAACACATGTGTTCGCTCTGCGGCGTACTGGGCGGCAACGAGCATTGGGCCGATGCGGTCGCGCGGCCCGGTGTCTATACGCGCAACGCCAGCCCGATCGAGCGCCGCCGCGCGCGGGCCAGGCAGGTACGTATCGCCAATCGGATCCTGGCACAATTCGGCATGACCGTTTCGGATTGGCAAGGAGTCGCGTTCCTTTTGTCAACACGCACCGGCGCGTCGAGAATCATCGATGATCTTGGGCATTTGTGGCCGGTCGCCGAACGGCTGTGCGGTCGGGTTTGCGATCCGCTGGCGTTGTCGCTGATCGAACGGCTGGAACAGAGCGATGGTTGAGGCTTTCACGCCGGTCAATCTGCTCACCGGTTTTCTCGGCTCCGGCAAAACGACGTTGCTGCGGCGTCTGCTGGCCGACCCGGCGTTGTCCGGAACTGCCGTGCTGATCAACGAATTCGGCGAAATCGGGCTCGATCATCATCTCATGGAGCGGATCGACGAGACGGTCGTGCTGCTGCGATCGGGGTGTCTCTGCTGCACCATCCGCGGCGAGCTGGCGGGTGCCATACGCGACCTGCATTCCAGGCGCGAGCGCGGATTGCTGCCGGCGTTCGGCCGGCTGGTCATCGAGAGCAGCGGCCTCGCCGATCCGTTTCCGATCCTGACGACGATCAAGGCCGATCCGGTGCTGCGCCATCACTTCCGCGCCGGAGCGGTCATCACGACGGTCGATGCGGTGAACGGGCTGGCGCAGATCGAGCGGCATGGCGAAACGATCCGGCAGGTGGCGGTCGCCGACCGGCTGGTGTTGACCAAGACGGATCTGGCGGACCCGGCCACGACCGCCCGCCTGACCGCTCGGATAAGGCGGATCAATCCTGACGCACCGATGATCCGTGCCGATGCCGCCGCCGGCGCGCTGCTCCATCATGACAGAACCGCGTCGGATTTTTCTGCTGTGCCGATCGACGACGTTACCGATGGGAACCGCCACGGCGAAGGCATCCGCTGCTTCGTGGTGACCGTGGACGAGCCGATCGACTGGACGGCGTTCGGCGTCTGGCTGACGATGCTGCTCAACCGGCATGGTGACAAAGTATTGCGGGTCAAGGGCATTCTCAATCTCGCCGGCGAGATGGCGCCGGTGGCGATTCACGGCGTTCGGCATCTCGTGCATAACCCCGTCCATATGGCAGCCTGGCCGGATGCGGATCGGCGTTCGCGTATCGTGTTCATCGTTGACGGCATCGAGCCGCATCTGGTGCGACGGTCGCTTGCGGCGTTCAATGGCCTCGGCACGGCCGTCGCGGCGCCGGTTTGATTCGTCAGGCTCCGCGGCCCCCGAACGACCACGTCAAAACCGGAGGAGCTTCCGAAATGACCACCGATGTCCCGGACGCGAACGAAGCCATGCGGCGCTATTGGAACACGGTCGCCGGGCCGCGCTGGGTGGCGAGCCCAGGATGGAGGGAGCGGCGGAATCGGGAGAGTCTGGGGCTGTTGCTGGCTGCTTTGCGGCTTACCGGCAGCGAGAGCGTACTCGAAATCGGTTGCGGCACCGGGGCCGTGACGCTGCCCCTCGCGGAAGCCGTCGGCGCGGGTGGCCGTGTCGTCGCGGTCGATATCTCCGAACCGATGCTCAACGCCGCCCGACAGCGGATCAGCGAGCACGGGACACGAAATGTCACGCTGTTGCCCGGCGACGCACAAGTGTTGGCGTTCGAGCAGGCTGCATTCGACGTCGCGACCTCGCGCATGGGCGTGATGTTCTTCGCCGACCCGGTGGCCGCGTTTCGCAACATCGGCGGCGCGTTGAAGCCGGGCGGGCGTCTCGTGTTCGCTTGCTGGGCGCCGATCGCGGAGAACCGGCACTGGCTGATTTCATACGAGATCGCGCTTCGCCATTTGGGACCGCCGGCGCCGTCGGCGGATCGGGAGCCAGGCCCGCTCGCGTTCCAGGACCCCGATTTCATCCGCGGCGTCCTGTCCTCGGCCGGGTTCGCGGATATCGCGGTCGAGCGGGCGCACCCAACCATCCTGTGCGGCAGCCCCGAGGAAGAGTCACGCCAGGCGTTGACGATGGGGCCAACGGCACGGCTGATCGAAGCGAAGCAGCCCGCCGATCCGATACGGACGGCGATCGCCGAGGAGATCGCCGCGGCATTCGCCGCTGAAGCGAGTTCCGGCGCGATCCGGCTGCCGGCGACGATTTTTCTGGTCAGCGCGAAGCGCGCGAACGGCTGAACCGCGCGGATGTCCAACCACACGGAACTGTCTCGATCAGAAGCCAAGGGAGGCAACCATGACCCTGGAAGTGCGCCGCATTGTCACTGGCCATGACGCGGCTGGAAAGGCCATCGTCGCATCCGATGAGCGCATGACCGGCACCGTTCGTACTGGGCGTGCCGGAATCGCGCGCTGCGAGATCTGGTCCACCGACAAGATGCCAGTGGACAACTCCGATGCGGCCGCGGCGGAGCAACGGCGCGGGTTCGTGGTCCGGCACAATTACGTCGGCTCCGGTCAGGGAACCGTCGTGCGCATCACCGAATTCGCGCCCGGTTCGCCGAAGTTCATGCACCGCACGGAGACGCTCGACTATGCCATCCTGCTGTCCGGCGAGTGCGACCTGGAGCTGGATGACGGCGTGACGGTTCACCTCACGCAAGGCGACGTTGTCGTGCAGCGCGGCACGATCCACGCGTGGGTCAACAACGGAACGCAGCCCTGTGTGTTCGCTTTCGTTCTGATCGACGCCGACCCGGCTGAGGCGGGTGGGCAAAGCTTGCGGACGCACTATCCGGCCTGAGCGCACCGGCGGAAAGGTTGACTTTCGGTCAATGACAATGCGTCATGCCCCTCCCCCGATTTGTTCGAGGGAGCGGCATGACCTCAAGGGCAAGAGTCGATCGCAGCCCAGACTTGTCATTGACGAAACGGCCCGGTCCGCGCAACCTACTGGCGAGTTTCCAATGACCCGACAGCGGGCCTTGGAAATCGGGACAACCCCGGCAAGCTACGCGGCGAACACGCAAGCAGACAACGGAGGGAGAAGATGGCTGAAATCCTGGGGCTCGGATGCACGCACCGGCCGGTGATGCTGCGCCGGAACGAAGACTGGACCGGCATGATGAAAGCCTCCCTCGACGACCCGGGCATGCCCGAGGAAATGAAAGACCCGGCCAGTTGGCCGCCGCAATTGCGCGAAGAACTCGGCAATGATTGGGGTGCCGGCTCGGCCGCGCGGGCCCGCGAGGTGTACCGCCGCCATTTCGCCGCAACCCGCCGGGCGCTCGATGATTTCAAACCCGATCTGATTGTCATGTGGGGCGACGACCAATACGAAAACTTCAAGGAAGACATCGTTCCACCATTCGCAGTGCTCGCCTACGAAGATCAGGACATCCAACCCTGGGCTCATCGCCGTTCGCCGGCCAACCCGTGGAACGAACCGGCCGACAAAACGTTTCGCGTGCGTGGCCACCGGGAGGCGGGAAAATACCTGGCCTCGCATTTGATCGGGGCCGGGATCGACGTCGCCTATGCCTACAAGCCGCTGCACAACAAGATGGGCCACGCGTTCGAGAACACGTTGCTGTTGCTCGACGACGAACGGCGCGGCTTCGACTATCCGTTGGTGCAGTTCAGCGTCAATTGTTATGGACGCCGGGTTAACGCGGCGCAAGGGCTGCGGCTGCCGTTGGCGATGCGTGACCAGATCCGCGATCTCGACCCGCCGTCGCCCAACCCGCACCGTTGCATGCAGGTCGGCGCCGCCACCGCGCGCATCATGGCCGACAGTCCGTGGCGCGTCGCGCTGATGGCGTCATCGAGCTGGTCGCACTCGTTTTTGACAGAGAAGCACTGGCAACTCTGGCCCGACGTGGCCGCCGACCGGCACCTGTACGAGGCGCTGGAAGCCGGCGATTATGCCACCTGGCATGGTTACCAGACCGATCAGATCGAGGAGTCCGGTCAGCACGAAGTACTGAACTGGTTCTGCCTGTTGGGCGCCATGGAAGAACTCGGCCGCAAGCCCAACCACAGTACCTTCATCGAGACCTGGGCTTTTGTTTCGCCGGTGGTGTTCGCGCATTACAATCCGTGATTCTGGATCGCAGCCGAACGCGCCCTCAGACAGTCATCCCCGGTCAGGGCCGCCGGGGTTTTCGAGTCTTTGGGCGATTTCAGACACGATGGCGTCATGCCTGAACGGTGCATCGTTCCGCCGCCCGTCGGGATGCGGTTGGCCGAGAACGCTGATACCGCTCAGTCTGGCGGCCTTCGCCCAGGCGGTGAACAATCTCTGAGTCGCGGTGGGCAGACCGGGCGGCGCTAAGTCCTTGGCGCGGAAGACCGGAGCCGCGACCAGGTCGACGGCGGAGCCAGCCCGCGGCGATCCACCTTGATTCCTGGACCATGTGGGCCCAAATGATGCCTCACGTGAGACCGGTCGGGAGGCCAACAATGGGCGCTATCGTGGACCCAGTCTCCGAGGTCCTGGGGATCAGGGCATCGGGGCCATACCCACTGATGTCCGCTGTCGAAAAGGGACTGCCTCTCCGGTCACTGGACCGGGTTGTCCGCGCCGTCGCGCCATCCGACACCAGGTTTGTCTTTCAGATCGTTCCGCGCGCGACCCTGGCTCGACGCCGAAAAGCCTGGGCGACCGCCAAGGATCGCCTGGAAGGCCGGCTTTCCGCGGAAGAGGGTACGCGGTTGGCCCGGCTCGCCAGTGTCTGGGCCATGGCGCTCGAGGTCTGGGGGACTGAGGAAGCGGCTCGCCGGTTCATGTTCGAAGCGCACGAGCTGCTGCATGGGCGTCGGCCGGTGGACATCGTGCTGGAAAATGAACTTGGGCGACCGATCGTGGAAGGCATTCTGGGTCGGCTGCGATACGGATCGGCTGTGTGAGCGCCCAAACGCTCGATCGGGTTCTCACGGCATATCGCATTGGCGATCCGGCGGGGGCTTACCCGATTTTCGATGCGACGGGCTCGAAGCTGTGGCCTGGCCGGTGGAACACCAGCATCAGCCCAATGATCTACACAAGCGAACACTACAGCCTGGCAATGCTGGAGAAACTCGCGCATGGCAATGGGCACATGCCGCCCAATCAGCACTGGATCTCGATCACGATCCCGCCGGGCGTGTCGTACGAGGTGTTTTCGACCGCGCATCATCCCGGCTGGGATGCTGAGAACTGCCTCGTCGCGAAGGCGTACGGCGAGGCCTGGTGGCAGTCTATGCGGTCGCTGTTACTGATTGTCCCCAGTGTAGTTGCACGAATGGAACGGAATGTGCTGATCAATGACGGTCATGCCGAGGTGCATCGGATCACACATGGGCTGCACGAGCCTATCTGGTGGGATCAGCGGCTGTTCCCGGCTCCCGGGGCAGCGAGGCGGCGGGGGCGGGCCAGAGCGGCGCGTCAGGGTGGGCTGTAGGCCGGCTCTCGACCCAAACTCGCCGTTTAATGCCGCACTCGCCCTTCCCGATCGCGGACATTAGTAAGGCAGCATGTCGCAAGCAGTAGAGGAGGCCAGGATGGGACGTGTCAGAGTCGCGGGGTTTTCGGTGTCACTGGATGGGTTCGGAGCGGGCCCGGAACAGAGTCTTCAGGATCCTCTGGGAAAGCGCGGGACGGAGCTCCTTAGCTGGTTTTTCGGAACCAAGACGTTCAAGGCCATGTTCGGGCAGGGCGGCGGCTCGGAGGGCGTGGACGAGACCTTTGCGCACCGCTCGATGGACGGCTTCGGCGCCTTCATCCTCGGCCGCAACATGTTCGGTCCCGTGCGCGGGGAATGGCCAGACGATAGCTGGAAGGGCTGGTGGGGCGACAATCCGCCGTATCACGCTGCGACGTTCGTCCTGACGCACCACGCCCGCGAGCCGATCGTTATGCAGGGCGGCACCACGTTCCACTTCGTCACCGACGGGATCCACGCCGCGCTCGAGCGCGCACGCGACGCCGCGGGAGCACGTGACGTCAAGATCGGAGGTGGTGTCTCGACCGTTCGCCAATACCTGCAAGCCGGTCTGATCGATGAACTGCACTTCGCGTTCTCGCCTGTCCTGCTCGGACGGGGCGAGGCGATGTTCGAGGGCCTGGATCTCCCTGCCCTCGGCTACCGCGTGATGAAATCCACTGCCACAGACCTCGCGACGCACGTCGTGCTCGGGCGCCAGGAGAACGAATAAACCTCCGCTTCCGCGGCTTCGTCGCCAGATAGAGGTCGGGCGGCAAACCACCACAATGCAGTCGCGCACCGCTGGAAGTGCGCCATTGGCATCCGTCTCAGACAGTCGACGCCAGTGCCGGCCACCGGTCGGCCCAGGGCGCCAGGGCTTCAAGTCTCGCGGCGATTTCGAAAACGACGGCGTCATGCCCGAACGGCGCGACGATCTGCACACCGATCGGCCGCCCGTCGGGATGCGGTTGGCCGGGAACGCTCATGCCGGGTAGCCCAGAGGCATTGATCCAGGCGCCGAACATTCCCTGCGTCGCCGGTGAGAGACCGGGCGGCGCGTCGTCCTCGGCGCGCCAGGCCGGCGCGGCAGCGGTGGGACAGATCAGCGCGTCGTAGTCTCCCCAGGCGGCGGTCACATCGGCACGCCACGCGGCGAGCGCGTCCAGTGCATCGACATAGGCGGCGGCCGTTATCGCGAGACCGCGTTCGGCGGCGGCCCGAACATTGTCGCAGGTGTCCTCACGCCAGCGATCCGGGAACCGAACCACGATCCGGGCCGCGGCCGCCGCTGTCAGAGTGGCATGAAACCCACGTAACGCACCGAGATCGAAGGGGGCCGATACGGGGCCGACCTCGCAATTCGCACCCTCCAGACCGCTCACGGCGGCGCTGACACTGGCGGCGACCTCCGGTGTCGCGCCTTCATCGCCGATCGCGGTGAACCAGCCGATCCGAAGCCGGCGGCCGGGCGTGACTTCCGGAGCGGGCGCGAATCGTTCCGAGTACGGGTCGCGTGGGTCCGGACCGGCGAGCACGCCGTAGAGCAGCCGCATGTCGCGCATGGTTCGCGCGAATGGACCGATGACCTGGAAATCGATGCATGTGGCCGGAAACCCATACCGGCGGGGGATTCTCCCGGTTGACGGCCGCATCCCCACGAGACCGGTATAGGACGCCGGGAGCCGCGTGCTACCGCCCATGTCGGTGCCGATCGCGAGCGTCGTGACCCCGGCGGCGACGGACGCCGACGCACCTCCCGACGACCCGCCAGGGGTCAACGCGCGATCCCAGGGACTGCGCGTGACGCCCGACAACCGGCTGTCCGTGCGGCCCAACATCGCGAATTCCGGTGTCGTGGTCTTGCCGACGATGACGGCACCCGCGGCTCGCAGGCGTTCGACGCAGATGTCGTCGCGGTCGGGCACATGATCGCGGAACAGCAGGCTGCCCCACCGCGCGGGCAGGCCGGCGACGAAAATATTGTCCTTTACCGAGACGGGGATCCCATCCAGCGGACCCAGCCGGCAGCCGGCAGCCTGGCGCGCGGTGGCGTCCCTGGCCGCCGCCAACGCACCGTCGCGGTCCACATGGGTGAAGGCGTTCAACACCGGCTCCAACGCATCGAGCCGGGCCAGCGCCTGTTCGAGCAATCGCAGCGGCGTGGTGTCTCGCGCGTCCAGCAGCGCCGACAGCGCCGTGGCATCCAGTTGCCAGGTCATGGGTTGGTCTCCCGAAATGGCGGCGCACCTCCGCCGGATGACCGCCATGCTATGAAGTTCGCGGGTTTCCTGCCAGGGACAGCCGCCAGGGACGGCCGATAGCGCCGAACGTTCCAGACGGTCAGCCCTCGCGATGGATCACGATATCGAAACCTTCCGCCGGTGTGGGCGGCTCGAAGTACCTCGTGAGTTCCTCGAACTCGGCGCGGCTGACGGTGTATTCGTGCCGGCCTTCCGCGTTGCGGACCTGTAGGCGCGCGAGACAAACTTCATCCGGCACGTCGAGGAAATGCAGTTGGTGCGAGGCGCCAGCCGATTCGAAGATACGCCGCATCCAGGCCCGGCTCGCGATGGTGTTCGCCGGCCAGTCCATCACCACGCACAACCCGGCGCGCAGTAGGTCGGCGACGTGCGGGCCAATCGCATCGCGGAGACGCGGAATTAACCGGGCATAATCGGCGACCGACTGAAGCTCCTGCTTGTAGAGCTTCGACATCCAGTGGTCTTGCGCGATAACGATGCTGCCCGGCGTCGCGAGGCGTTGGCCGAGGGTCGATTTGCCGGCGGCGACTTTACCGCACAGCATGTACAAAACGGGCGCGGCTTCGGACATTGGAACCGGTTTCCGTGAACGCGTCATGGGGTGTGCGACCTGGCGACGGCCGGCGGGCGCAGCGTGGCCGGTTCAGACCGGGACGGTAATTCGCGGCGCCCGCATGGCATGGGAAGACGTTAGCGCCGGAGCCCGGTCCACGCCAGTCGCTGTCGTGCCACGGTACTTGGATATAATTGAATATTCGATCAGTCTCGATGGCCGGAGCGGACCAAATGACCCGACACCGCGAGTGACCCGATGACCGTCTATTTCACCAGTGATCATCACTTTGGGCATTCCGGCGCTCGCAGCCTGTACCGCCGGCCGTTCGCTTCGGTTCCCGAGATGGATCGGCGAATGATCGAGCGCTGGAACGCCGTGATCGAACCCGGCGACGAGGTATGGCATCTGGGCGACTTCGCGGTTCGTCAACCTCCTGAACGCGTGGCCTCGCTGTTAAGCGAGCTGCATGGCCGGAAGCATCTCGTCATGGGGAACAACGACGATGCCGGCGTCACCGGATGCGCCGGTTGGAACAGCGTTCAGGCCTACGCGGAATTGACGGTGGCCGGAATGGCGCTGGTGCTCTGCCACTACCCGTTCCGGACGTGGCGGAACATGGCAAAGGGCGCGATCAACCTGCACGGCCACAGTCACGGCAGGCTGAAACCGTTGCCGCGGCAGTTCGATGCCGGAGTGGACGTGTGGGATTTCCGGCCGGTCGCGATCGGTGACTTTTTAAGCGGGTCGAAGGCGCGTGCGCTTTGAGCTTCCGCCAACGCCATCTTGACCCTTCGCCGCCCGGCCTCCCACTATCGCGGCGCGAGATTGGCCGCGACAACAACGCTCGGAGGCACATCATGGTTGAAAGAGCACCGTTTCTGACCGCCGCCTATAGCGCGTATCACCATCGCGGTCTGCCGGCGGACGACGAGGAGATGACGCGCGTCGGGCCTGACACGCCGTGCGGAGAATATCTGCGCCGTTTCTGGCAGCCGGTCATCCTGACCAGCGAACTGGGCGACCTGCCGCGGCGCCTGCGCATCCTCGGCGAAGACCTCGTCGCGTTCCGTGACCGGAGCGGTGCGATCGGTCTGTTGGAACTGCATTGTCATCGCGGCACTTCGCTCGAGTACGGTCTGATCAGCGACAAGGGCATCCGCTGCTGCTACCACGGCTGGCTGTTCGACGTGGATGGCGCGATCCTCGAGACGCCGGGCGAGCCCACCGACAGCACGCTGAAGGATCGGCTGTGTCACGGCGCTTATCCGGTGCACGAATACGCGGGCCTGGTGTTCGCCTACATGGGACCGCCGGATCAAAAGCCGGCCTTTCCGGTGTTCGATACTTATGACCTGCCGGGCTACCGGCTGGTTGCCCGCGCGCCCACCCTGTGGGACTGCAACTGGCTGCAGGTCAAAGAAAACAGCATGGATCCGGCGCACGTCGCGTTCCTGCACACCCTGCCCGGCAGCGAGGGGTTCAGCGCCGATTTCAAAGAACTCGCCGAGTGGGACTGGATGGAGACGCCGGTCGGCATGGTCTACATCGACACGCGGCGCTACGACGACAAGGTCTGGGTGCGGGTCGCCGATTTCATTCTCCCCAACATCCACCAGTTCCCGCCGAACCAGGATCCGGTCGCCCTCCGCAACGCGATCAACCGCCCGCAGGCGACCACCTGGGCGGTGCCGCTGGACGATACGCACACGATGCAAATCGGGTATTATCGCGCGCCCGAGGGCCGCGATCCACACCGCGGCACCGTGTTCGGTCAGGATGGCAACCGATCCTACGCGGAACGGCAGCGGGTTCCCGGTGACTGGGACGCCCAGGTGAGCATTCATGACGGGATGGCGCGGCATGGGCTGGAACATCTCACGTCCACTGACCGCGGGATCATCATGATGCGGAACATGCTCCGGCGCGGCATTCGCACGGTCCGCGAGGGCGGGGATCTGGGCTACCGCATCCTGACGAATGGCGCGGCGGTGCCGACGTACAGCCATGACCGGGTGGTGCCGGGTATCGCTCCGGCGGCGACGCCCGAGGCGGACCGGCGATTGCTGCGCGAGGTCGCGCGCGACGTGGTGGCGGAGACCGTGAAAAGCGGGCTTCCGGCGGGTTGATGGCCGTGGCGAAAAGGTCTGACTTATGCAATAGATGCTGACGCCGGACTCACCGCGGTGTGCGGCGGTTTCGTGCCTATCGCGCTCCATCGTCATGGCCGGGCCCCGACCCGGCCATCGTTCGACTCCAATTTGTGGTGCGGATGGCCCGGTCAGGCCGCACAGGCGCCACGTTACGATTCGGAAACTACAACCGTAGCATGCGCGTTACCCCGGCCGCCGCGCGATCAAATCGATTTCGATCAGACCGCCGCGCGCCAGAGCGGTGACCCCAACGGTCGTGCGCGCGGGCAACCGGGCAGCGCCGAAATACGTGAGATAGATCGCATTGAACGGGGCGTAGTCGCGCTCGAACGCGGTCAGGTAGACGCGCACCATGACGACCTGTTCCAACCCCGCGCCGATGCCGCTCAGCACGCGCCGCAGATTGTCCATCACCTTGTGCGTTTGCGCCTCGATCCCGTCGGGCATGGGACGCAGGTCGTCGTCCGGGTCCGTCGCGAGCTGACCGGTGACGAACAGCCAGCCATCCTGCTCGACCGCGTGGCTGTACGGCGCGACCGGAGCCGGCGCGCCGCGGATCAGATGAAACAGTGGTTCCATGTCAGACGACCTCTTCTTCGATCTCATTGACCATCCGCGGGGCGCGCCGCGGCCGATCCGGACCTGGACCGGGTCAGGGCGCCGCTGCCCGCGGACAATGCCATCATCCATGAACCGGATGCGATCACCCAGGGACCTTCGAAAGCCCAGGGACCTTCGATCGCTCCAGGATCGATCCCCCGTGGGACTGGGCCTCCCCTGAAGTTCGATTACACTCGCGAGGAATGCCCGACGGGTCCACCGCCTGGCCAACACGGCAAGCGACGTCAGCGCGAGATTGGGGGAACCGAGATGGCCAGCCGTACTATATCTCTGGCGCTGCATACCACCGCATATACATTCGCCTCGAGTAACTATACCGTCACCAATGACGGCACCGTCTCGGTCACCACTCCGATCGCGATCGATTTCACCGGCACCGCCGATACGCTGATCAATTTCGCGTACATCACCGGTGCTTCCTACGCGGTCCTGTTCGCTCCCGGCGGCGCGAACAGGCTGGTCGTCGAACCCCACACGACGCTCTCGGGCACCGTCAGCGGCGGCAATTCCGTGGGCTCCGGCGTGGTCAGTACTTTGGAACTGGCATCCAGCTTCTTCACCGGAACGATCGGCGGGCTGGGGTCGCGGTACATCGATTTTGGGTCCGTCGTGGTCGATCCGGGGGCGAAATGGTCGCTGTCGGGTTCCGATACGATCGTCAGCGGCGCCACCCTCACCAACGCGGGTTTGCTGAGCGGCAATGGGATCACCCTCGCCGCGGGCGCGACATTCATTCAGAACGTATCGGGCGGACAGATCACCAACGCCAGCGGCGTCGCGGTGTACGGCAACGCCAGCGGCGCCGCGACGGTGTCGAACTATGGCCTGATCGGCGGTGGAACGCCGGGCATCGGCATTTACCTCAAAGCCGGCGGCACGATCAGTAACCTCGCGAGCGCGGGCGCCATTGGCACCATCACCGGCGCCGTTGGTATTCGCGCCAACGGCCCGACCACGCTGATAAACGCCGGAAGCATCAATGCCGCTGCCAACCAGGGCATTCTGCTGTTCGCGGGCGGACGGGTCACCAACAAGCAGGGCGGCACCATCTCCGCCATCGGCGATGCCGCCGTCGCCATCGTCGCGGGCACGGCCGCCGTCAATAATTACGGCGTTATCCGAAGCGGCACGGCTGGTGGAGTAAGCGCGGTCATCCTTGAGGCGGGTGGCACCGTGACCAATAACGCGGGTGCAACGATCGCGGCGACATATGGTGTTTTCCTCGCCGCCGCACCCGGCCTGGTGATCAACAATGGCCTGTTGAGCGGTGGCACCGCGGCGGCCGGGCACGGCCAAGGCGCGGCGCTGATCGCGGGCGGCGCCGTGACCAATCAGGTTTCCGGAACCATCGCCGGGTATATCGGCGTCGGTATTTCCGGAGGCGCCGGTACGGTAACAAACGCCGGCACGATCAGCGGCATCAAGGACGCCGTCACGCTCGCCGCCGGATTGGCGAACCGGGTCGTGGTCGATCCCGGCGCGACGTTCACCGGTACCGTCGATGGCGGCAACACCGCCGGCGGGACGGCAGTCAGCACACTGGAACTCGCGTCGGGCGCCGGCGCGGGAAATCTGACGGGTGGGATCGGCGCCAAATATATCGGCTTCACGCAGGTTCAGGTGGATGCCGGCGCGCAGTGGACACTCAGTGGAGCCGGGACGCTGGCGCCCGTCGTTCTGACCGACGGTGGCACACTAACCAATGCCACCACCCTGACCAATACCAATGCCACGCACGGTTTCGGCGTCACGTTGACGACCGGCGGCGTGCTCATCAATCGGGGAGCGATCTCGGCGCTCCACGATATCGCGGTGAGCGGCCGGACCGGCCCGGTTACCGTGACGAACGAACAACAGATCTCAGGTGGATCGACAACCGCTCCGGCGATCTATCTGGGCGGTGGAGGCATGCTCAACAATCCGGCTCTCGGCCATGTCATCGGCGGTGTTTGGGGAAAGAACGCGCCGATAACCGTGGCGAACGCCGGCCTGATCCGGAACTTCAGCATATACTCGCTCCAGTTCGCGACCTATCTGACGAACGGCACCGCACTCGTCCTGGGCGATGGAGGCGCCGTTACGAACCTCGCCCCCGGCGTGATCGAGGGGGCTTATCGCGGCAACGGCGTCTCGGGCATCGACGATCCGATCACAGTCACGAATTCCGGCCAAATCGTGAGTTCTGCCGCCACCGGGTCGGGCATCACATTGGCGGCGGGTGGCCGGATCACCAACCTCGCGGGTGGTGTCATCGGCGGTAATCTCTCAGGTGTCAGGGCCACCGGCGACACGACGATCGTCAACTACGGCAATATAAACGGCGTGCCGGGACAAGCGATCTACCTGACGGCGGGTTCGCCCGGCCGAGTGGTGGTGCATCCCGGGGCAGTCTTCTCCGGGACCGTGCAAGGCGGCGACCTGCCCAACCTCGCGGCGCTCGACACGCTGGAACTCGCGGCCAACACGACGGCCGCGACCGGATCGATGACCGGGCTCGGCACCAAATACATCCAATTCTCACAGGTCGCCGTGGACGGCGGCGCGACCTGGCAGTTCGCGGGAGGTAATACGGCCGGCTATCAGGTGACGCTATCGGTCGGCGGAACCCTGACCAATACCGGCACGCTGAGTGTCATCGCCGGACTCGGCAACTTCAACGCTTACAGTCCCGGCGGCTCGGGCGGCGACGCTCACCCGGGTGGCGTGCCGGTGGCTATCACCCAGGGCGGCACGGTCATCAACAACAATACGGCCCTTGGAGGCCCAGGGGGCACGGGCGGCGCGGGCTTCGCCGGCGACGTCAGCGATGGTGACCTGGGCGGCGCGGGCGGCTCCGGCGGTCGCGGCAGCGCGGCGCTCTCCATCGGCGCGGGCGGCGTGGTCTTCAACGGCGACGCGTTCAACGTCGCCGACACTGTCATAGGCGGCTCAGGTGGAGCGGGCGGGACGGGCGGTGCCGCCGGGAACAATGCCGCGCACGATGGCGGCGCCGGGGGCTCGGGTGGCGCGGGCGGCGCGGGCCTCTATTTGTCCGCCGGCGGCTGGGTGGTCAATCGGGCAACGATCGCCGGCGGCTCCGGCGGTGCCGGAGGCAACAGCGGCACGAACTTTTTCGGCATCGGCGCCGCGGGAGGGTCCGGGGGCGCGGGCATCGCCGGCACCAGCGGCACGGTCACCAACTACGGCGCTATCGGTGGCGCCCTCGGCGGTGCGGCCGGGAGCGGCACGAGCCCAGGTGCTGGTGGGGCGAACGGCGTGGGGGTCTCGTTCGCCAGCGGTGGCACGGTGACAAATATTGGCCGGATCGCCGGCGCGGGTGGTGCCGATGCGATCGATTTCGGAATCGGCGCAGCGCGGCTGATCTATGCGCCGGGCGCGAGCTTCGCCGGCATCGTGAATGGCGGCAACACACTCGGCGGCGGGATCGTCAGCACTCTGGAACTCGGGACGGCTGCCGCCGGCGGTTCGCTTGCCGCGGGAGCCATGCTGACCAAGTTTAGCACGGAATTCGTCAATTTCGCATCGATCCAGGTCGATACCCGCGCCTCCTGGGGCCTGGGATCGGGAGACACGCTTGCCACCGGGGTGACGCTG
>Ga0193726_1001598_pt1 | contig 17286 bp, 13 predicted proteins | sample H2c1metaG_FD_144928 | JGI IMG/M metagenome (GOLD analysis project Ga0193726, IMG submission 144928) | Soil microbial communities from a riparian zone of the East river system, Colorado, United States - H2c1 | ecosystem: Environmental > Terrestrial > Soil > Riparian zone | place: USA: East River... | reverse complement strand
CTCGGTGCTGTCCGCTTCCTGCCCGACCGCCCAGGCGTCCTGCGGGGTCAGCGCGGCCACCGCGGCCAGCCCGGAGTCGAAGCCGCCCAGCCCGGGCATCGCCACCTGATTCCAGGCGCTCCCGTCCCAGTGCACGATCAGCCCGCGGCGGCCGGCGCCGGTGAGGCCGACGCCCCAGACATCGCCCGCCGAGGTGGCGGCCGAGCCGAGCACCTCGTTGAGGCCGCCGGCGGCCGGGAGCTTCCCGTAGCTCGCGCTGTCCTGCGTCCAGGTGCTGCCGTCCCAGTGCCGGATCAGCAGCCGCCGGCCGAGGTCAGTCGAGCCGAGCGCCCAGGCGTTCGCGGCGGAGGTGGCGACGACGGTGTACACGCCGCCGTCGGGCCAGGAGGTCACGGGGCGCGGACGGTAGCTCGCGCCCAGGGGCCGGGCGGCACCCGCGGGCCCCGCCGGGCGGGCGGCCGCGGGCGAGGCGCTCCCGGCCACCGCCGCCGTCATCGCGGCGAGCGCCGCGCCCGCCACCCGGGCGGCCCGCGCGGCGCGCGGCGTGATGCGCATAATGGATGCTCTTCTCTCCCGGCAGCGGCTCGCTAATGGCCGGAAAGGTCAACGGCCGGGGAGATTATATGGGTATACGCCGGTATCCGAATCGCGTTTGGCAGCAACGACGCGAGCCGGCCGCCGGGCGCGGGCCCGGGCGGCGTGGCATCCGGCGCCGGCTCGCCCCGCCGATAAGGTGGTCCCCGCCGTGAACAGGGGGAACGATGAATTCTGCTGAGCGACCCGGGCCGCGGACCGGGACCAGTCCCGGGCCGCGCGCGGCTTCTGGCGCCCTGCGGCGCGCCGCGCGGCCCCGGCTGTCCCGCCTGCTCCCGGGCGACGCCACCACGTTCAGCGGCCCGAAGTGGACGACGGCCATGCTGGCCGCGGTCAATGGCGTCGGAACGGTCCGCAGCCTCATCCACATTCTCGCCCCCGACAGCGGCGCCGGGTCGATCGCCTCGATGGATACCAAGGTGGCGGGCGGCGACAACATCGTCGGCCTGCTGGCCCAGTGGGGCGGGGGCCAGCTGCTCGAGGCGGGAGTCATCTGGGTCGTGCTCTGGCGCTACCGCGGGCTGGTTCCGCTCGCGCTGGGCGTGGTGACGGCCGAGCAGGCCCTGCGCGTCGGGATCGGCACGTCCAAGCCCCTGGTGACGGCCCGGACGCCGCCGGGCGCGCTGAGCTGGGGGCTGCTGCCCGCGGCGGCGGTCGCGCTGGCCGCCTCGCTCACCGGAAGCAGCGAGACGGACTGAGCCCCGCCGGCCCGCGGTGGCCCGGCGGGCGGGCTCTCAGCCCCGGCTGAATACGGCGTGGACGGCGAGGATGCTGTGCATGGACGACATGCCCAGCTGATTCCAGGTGAGGCCGAAGTCGCCCCGGTTGAACGGGACCTCGGCGTCCAGGACCACCTCGCCGGCGGCGGCGGCGGTCACCGCGGCGTCGAAGGAGGCCGGCCGGGTCTGGTCGCGCACGGTGAGCTGGCCGGTGACGGTGACGCCAGTGCCGGACGGCGCGATCCCGGTGACGGCGAACACGATGTCGGGGTACTTGTCGCTCTCGAAGAAGTCGGCTGAGCGCAGGTGGACGTCGCGCTTCTTGTTCTTCGTGTCAACCGACGCGGCGGCCACGGTAATGGTGCCGGCGACCTGCCCGTCGTCCGCGACGGTCCCTGCCCCGGACACCTGGCCGAAGGCGCCCTTGACCGGCACCAGCCCCCAGATGCTCTTGCTCCGCAGGCCGACCGTGGACCTGGCTCCGTCCAGGACCCAGCTGCCCGCGAGCGCCTTGTCGTCCAGCAGCGCCTGCAGTGTCGGCGCGGCCACCTGTCCCGGCGATGTCATGGGTCCTCCAGCTTAATTTGGTTCCACATCAGAAATAGTTTTGATCTGGAAAACAATATATACTGGGACTGGGCCTGTCAACGGGAGGAACGATGGCTGACGAAGCGGGCGAATCCGCGCACTCGGCGCTGTGCCTGCGCCTGATGCAGCTGTTTCCCCGCGTGTCCCGGGGGATGCGGCGCTGGCAGGACCACGCGGCGCCGCGCACGTCCGCGCCGCTCGGCCCGCGTCACGTGGCCGCGCTGGAGCAGCTCCGCGGCGGCCCGCTCGGCGTCGGCGAGCTGGCTGCGCGGCTGGGCCTGACGATGCCCACCGTCAGCGGCGTGCTGGCCGACCTGGACCGGGCCGGGCTCGTGCAGCGGCATGCCGACCCCGCCGACCGCCGGCGCACCATCGTGCAGTTCGCGCCAGGCCAGGTCGCCCTCATCGGCCAGTGGCTGGATGGCGCCGCGAGCCCGCTCGCCCGGGTCCTCGACCAGCTCAGCCCGAGCGAGCAGGAAGCATTCCTGAAGGCCATGAGCCTGCTCGAAACCGAGCTGCAGGCCCACCAGCCTGCCCGCCAGAGGTAGGGCGGCGCTAGCCCAGGGCGGCCAGGCCCTGGAGGTCGACGCAGGTCCGGCCGTGCGCCCGGACGAAGGCCATGAGCACGTTCGCGCAGGTCCGGCACCGGACGACCGTGCCCGGCGCCTGCAGGTAGACCACCAGCTCGGCCACCGGCCGGGCATCGCCGCAGTGCCCGCAGACGCTGCCGGCGCCGGTCATCTCGGTCCCGAACACCTCGTGCAGCAGCCCGCCGATGGCGTTCCCGTCAAGCGCGTCCAGCACGTCCATCATGTTCCTCCCGTCGCCCCGAACCGCTCGGTCTTGACCCGCAGCGGCGGGTAGCCCGCCTGCACCAGCGCCTGCGAGGCCGCCTCCACGAAGCTGGTCGGCCCGCACACATAGGCCAGCGGCATCGCGGCGGCCGGCCACGCCACCTCCCCCAGCAGCGCCGCGTCGACGCGCCGCGCGTAGCCCGCCCAGCCCGCCGGCTGATGCCGGGTCAGCGTGTGGATCACCTCGACGCCGGCCGCGGGCCGGCCGAGCTCGCCCTGGTAGATCACGTCGTCCAGCGAGCGCGACGAGTACAGCAGCCGGACCGGAACCTCGCTGCCCGTGCGCTCCCGGTGCCGCAGGATCGCCCGCAGCGGAACGATCCCCGACCCCCCGGCCAGCAGCAGCAGCGGCCCGCCGTCCCCCGGCCCCCAGACGAAGTACCCCCCGATCGGCCCGCGCAGCTCGAGATCGTCCCCCGGCCGCAGCTCGTCGGTGAGATAGGGCGAGACCTCGCCGTCATCCAGCCGCTCCACGGTAATCGCGACCGGCTCGCCCGGAGCCGACGCGATCGAGTAGGACCGCTCGGCCACGTACCCGTCCTCGGCGGTCAGCCGCACGTCCAGGTGCTGCCCGGCCTGGTGCTCGGGCCAGTCCGGCATGTCGAGCGTGATCGTCTTCACTGCGGCGGTCTCGCCGGAAACCGCGCTGACCCTGGCGACCTGCCAGGTCAGTCGCCCGCGTAGCGCTGCTCGCGCCATGGGTCTCCGTAGATGTGGTAGCCGTAGTTCTCCCAGAAGCCGGGGTCGTTGGTGTCGCGCAGCTCCAGGCTGCGCACCCACTTGGCGCTCTTCCAGAAGTACAGGTGCGGGACGAGCAGCCGGGCCGGGCCGCCGTGCTCGGGCTCCAGCGGCTGCCCGCCGTAGGCGTAGGCGACCCAGGCCTGGCCGCCGGTGAGGTCGGCCACCGGCAGGTTGGTCGTGTACCCCCCGTCGCAGTGCGCCATCGCGAACGGGCCGTCCTGCCCGGCCTCCGCCAGCAGCGTGTCCACCGACACGCCCTGCCAGGCCGTGTCCAGCTTGGACCACTTGGTGACGCAGTGGATGTCGACGGTCACGTCCTGGCTCGGCAGGGCCCGGAACTCGTCCCAGGTCCAGGTTTTCTGCCGGTCGCCCCGGCTGACGGAGAAGCTCCACTGGTCCAGGGCGGTGTGCGGTGTCGGGCCGGCCGACAGGACGGGGAAGTCCTTGACCAGGTACTGGCCCGGCGGGATCCGCCCCGCGTTCTCCCCCGGGTCCTGACGCCTGCGGTGGAATCCGCGCGATATAGGACTCATAACCGTGATCATCCCCCGTCATGCTCCCATCCGAAACGAGGCCGTCCCCGCCCCGTGCCGCCCGGGGAGGCCTCAGCCGTCCCGCCCGCCAGGTACTCGTGGGCGACGCGCACCGCGGTCGCGCCGTCGCCGACCGCCGAGGCGACCCGCTTGATCGAGCGGTACCGGGCGTCCCCGGCGGCGAAGACGCCGGGGACGGACGTCTCCAGCGGCAGCGGCGCCCGGTCGAGCGGCCACCGGGACGGGTGCGCGCCGTCCGCCGCCACGTCACGCCCGGTCAGGATGTAGCCGCGCTCCAGCTGGATGGCGCCCGGCAGCCACCGCGTGCAGGGCTCGCCGCCGATCAGCACGAACAGCGCGTCCGCCCGGGCCTGCTCGGGCCGGCCCCGGTCGCACAGGGTCAGGCCCTCCAGGTGGCCGTCGCCGTGCGCGTCGATGACCTCGGTGCTGTTGCGCACGGTGATGGCCGCGGTGGCCTCGATCTCCTTGACCAGGTAGTCCGACATCGAGTGGGCCAGGCTGTCCCGCCGCACCAGCATGGTCACCTGCCGGGCGTGCCGGGCCAGGTGCAGCGCGGCCTGCCCGGCCGAGTTGCCCGCCCCGACGACGAACACGTCGCGGCCGTCCATCGCCCGGGTCTCGCTCCCGGCCGCGCCGTAGAACACGCCGGAGCCGACCAGCGCCTCGATCCGCGGCACGCCGAGGCTGCGCCACGCGATGCCCGGCGCCAGGATCACCGACCGGGCCGCGACCTGATGGCCGTCGGCCAGCCGGACGACCCGCTCGCCGCCCACGTCGTCGAGGCCGGTGACGGCCTGGGAGAACACCATGTGCGCCCCGAATATCCAGGCCTGCTCGCAGGCTCTGCGGGTGAGCTCGTGCCCGCTGACGCCGTGCGCGAAGCCCGGGTAGTTCCTGATCATCGGGCTGCTGCCGGCCTGGCCGCCGGAGACGGTCTCCTCCAGCACGACGGTCTGCAGGCCCTCCGACGCGGCGTAGACGGCGGCGGCCAGGCCGGCCGGCCCGGCCCCGACGATGGCGACGTCGCACTGGCTGAGGTCGGTGTGCGTGCTCCCGCCGACCGCCTCGACGATCCGGGACGGCGTGGGCTCGACCATCGTGTAGCCGTCGTGGCGGATCATGACGGGCAGCGCTCCCCCCTCCAGGCCCCCGCGCTGGAGGAGGGAGCGGCCCGGCTCGCTGCCGGCGGGCACGAAGCGGAACGGCACGTTGAAGCGGATGAGCAGCTCGCGCAGCTCGTTCGTGCCGCGGCCGGCCAGGTCGCCGACGATGGTGAACAGGTCGAAGCCGGATTCCTGGTCCTTGGCCCAGTCGGCCAGGAACTCGCCGACCTCGCGGTAGAGGTCCTGCTCGAGCAGCCACGGCTTGGTCAGGTGATAGTCGGCCTGGCCGAGCGTCATGGCCTGGACGACCGGGCTGCGCACCGAGTAGTCGCGCTCCACCAGCAGCACCCGCTTCGCGGACGGGTGCAGGTCATGGGCGCGGGCCAGGAAATCCAGCCCCGGCATCTCGCTCATCTGGTGGTCGACGATGAGCAGCGCCACCGGCTCGTCCTGCCCGGCCAGCCGCCGCAGCGTCGCCAGCCCCGCGGCGGCCGACGACTCGCCGAGGACGCGGAAGTCCTGGCTGAATCGCCGGCCGAGATCGCCGCGGAGCGCGCGCACGACGCCGGCGTCGTCGTCGAGGACGAACAGGACGGGCCGGGACATCGGCTACCGGGCCGCCGCGGCGGCCGGCTGGATGTTCTGGTTGACGTGGAAGACGTTGTCCGGGTCGTAGCGCTGCTTGACCTGGGCCAGCCGGTCGTAGTTGCCCCGGTAGGCGGCCTTGATCCGGTCCTGGCCCTCGTCGCCCATGAAGTTGACGTACGCGCCGCCGGCCGAGTGCGGGTGCAGCTCCTGCCAGTAGTCCTTGGCCCACTGCGTGATGCGCTCGGCGTTGGCCGGGTCCGGGTCGACGCCGACGATGACGCCGGCCCAGCCGCCGTCCCGGTAGGCGAAGGCCGTCGCGTCGGCGGGCACCCGGCTCGCGGCGCCGTCGATGGGGTACATGTGCATGGTGGAGTGCCCGGTCGGCAGCATGTCGCCGTACTTGCGGTGCACGGCGATCGCGGCGTCGGAGATCTCGTTGAAGAAGTCGGCCCGCCAGTACCACTGCAGCCCGGCCGGGTAGAGGGCGTCGAACGCGCTCTGCAGCACGCTGAACGGCATGGGCTGCACGCCGACCAGCAGCGGCGAGCCGAACGACGTGACCGGCTCGAGGACCTCGGCGGCGCGGTCGTGCGGCCCGGTGTAGCACCAGACGATGCCGCACGCCGGGCGGCCCCACAGCTCCTCCGGGAACGGCGGCGCCGGGGGAATGGTCAGCAGGCCGATCCAGCCGCTCAGCTCCTCGGGCAGCGCGGGCAGCACCTCCCGGTACCAGCGCATCACCGCGGGCGCGTCGGCCAGGTCATAGAGCACCGGGCCGCCGATGATGGTGCCGGCCTCGCCGATGTCGTGGCAGCGGAACGTGAACGACGTGACCACCCCGAAGTTGCCGCCGCCGCCGCGCAGCGCCCAGAACAGGTCGCTGTGCTCGCTGTCGCTGGCCGTCACCAGCGTGCCGTCGGCCAGCACGACATCCGCGGCCAGCAGGCTGTCGACGGTCAGGCCGAAGCGCCGGGAGAGGTAGCCGATGCCGCCGCCGAGGGTCAGCCCGGCCACGCCGGTCGACGCCAGGAAGCCCGACGGCGTGGCCATGCCGAAGGCCACGGTCGCGTGGTCGACATCGCCCCAGGTGCACCCGGCGTCGACGCGGACCGTGTGAGCCGCGGGATCGACGGTGGTGCTGCGCAGCAGCGACAGGTCGATGACCAGGGCGTCGTCGGAGACCCCGAAGCCGGCCGCGTGGTGGCCGCCGCCCCGGACGGCGATCTCGATGCCGCGGTCGCGGGCGAAGTTCACGCACGCCACGACGTCGGCGGCGTCCCGGCAGCGCGCGATGGCCGCCGGGTACTTGTCGATCATGGCGTTGTAGACGGCGCGGGCGTCGTCGTAACCGGGGTCCCCCGGCGTGATCAGGTCGCCGCGCAGGGCGGCGGCCAGCTGCTCGCGGGCCTCGGTGCCGAGGCCGGCAGACGTGGTGGTCATGGGGTTCCCCTCCAGGTGAACTGCCCTGTCGTTCAGGACCCTCATGACGCTAGGAGCCGCACCGTTCGCAGATCGTTCCCGGCCGGGCGCCCCGTCAGTCCGCTTCCTGCGTGACGGCGAACGGCCCGGAAACGCCCCGTTTCGCCAGGTCGGACTCGCAGCGGCGGAGAAGCGTGACGCTGCCCTGGTCCGCGGCCATGCGGGCCGCGGCGCGCAGCCGCGCGATGGCGGCCGCCTCGTCGTCGTAGGCGGCCCGCATCCGCATCACTTCCGGCAGGAACCACAGGTCGTCGTGGGCCAGCCCGGCCGCGAGGGCCCCGTCGAGCGTCGCCCGGGCCGCGCCGGCCTGATGGTGGCGGGCATACAGGTCGGCCAGGACGGCCAGCCAGTACGGCATCCGGGCGAACGAGCCCGCCGCCTTGAGGTTGGCGACGCCCTGCCGGGCGACGCCGATGCCCGGCTCGTCCGGGCGTGACCAGCCGTCCAGGATCAGCGCCCACTCGCGGTAGTAGGCAAACTCGTACCGTCGGCACAGCTCGCCCAGCTCGGCGATGGTGTCCCGCAGCGCCGGCCGGTCGCCGCGCAGCTGGTGCAGGATGCTGAGGTAGCCGAGCGCCACCGCGAGGTTGTACGGGTCGCCGATCTTCCGGGCCAGCTCGAGGGCATCACGGCAGCTGGCCAGGGCGTCGTCGTCGTGGCCCAGCAGCCAGTGGGCGTGGGCGGCGAAGGACAGGCCGTGCACGTCGGCCCGGGTGCCGATGCTCAGCGAGGGACCGCCGCTGGTCAGCCGGACGGCCAGCCCGAGGTGCCGCACCGCCTCCGCGGGCCGGCCGAGGCTGGCCGCGGACCCGCCGACGGCGAAGTGCGCCGGGCCGCTGGACGGCGCCTCGGGGTCGACGAGGGCCAGGGCGCGGGTAGCCGCCCGGTAGCCGTCGGCGGTCCGGCCCTGGACGAACTGCGCGCTCCACAGCCCCACCAGGGCGGTGAGCATCAGGTCCCGGCGGCCCAGCGACTCGGCCAGGGCCACCGAGCGCTCGAGCACCTCCTGCAGCTGCGGGGACGAGTAGCCGAACCGGGCGTTGAGCGGGGCGGCCATCGCGCTCAGGACGTCGAGCTCCTGGCGGTCCCGGTCCCGGCCGGGCGGCAGGCCGCGCACGACCGACAGCGCCTCGGTGTGCAGCCGGATCGCCTCGGCATGGGCGAAGCGGCCCTTCGCGATCTCGGCGGCGCGCTGGTAGTAGGTCACGGCCCGCCCCGGCCGGCCGCCGCGGGCGTACTGCTGGGCGAGCTGGGCCGAGACGGCGTCGGTGTCGCCGGAGTGCAGCAGCTCGAGCGCCTGCGCCACCCGCCGGTGCAGCAGCCACCGTTTCGGCGGGCTGACCTGCGCGTAGGCGGCCTCGCGGAGCAGGTCGTGGGAGAAGTCGTAGCCGTCCCGGTACTCGCGCATGATCCGGCGGCGCCACAGCTCGTCCACCGCGGCCACGACCACGTCGGCGTCGAGGTCGCTGGCCTCGGTGAGCAGGTCGAGGGTGAAGTTCGTGCCCGCCGCCGCTGCCAGGCAGGCCACCTCCCGGGCCGTGGCCGCCGACTGCTCGAGGCGGCCCTGGAGCACGGCCATCAGGTCGCCGCCCGGCCGCGGGCTGCCGCTGAAGTCGACCCGGCCGCGGACGGCCTCGATGACGAACAGCGGGAAGCCGCCGGTCGTGGCCTGGAGCGGGCCCGCGTCGCGGGCCGGCAGCGGCAGGCCGGACACGGCCTCGGCGAGGCGGGCCGTGTCGGCGGCCTCGAGCGGGCTGACGGCGAGCTCCGTCAGCAGCCCGGTGGCCCGCATCCGGACCGTCCAGTCCGCGAGGTCGCGGTCGGAGTCCAGGGTGTCGTCGCGCAGCGTCCCGGCTACCAGGACCGGGGCGGCGGGGGCCAGCCCGAGCAGGAAGGTGACGAACGCCAGCGTCTCCAGGTCGCACCACTGCAGGTTGTCCAGGACCAGCAGCATCGGCCGGTCGACGGCCATCAGGGCCCGGGCCAGGCCCTCGAAGAACCGGTGGCGCTGCCAGGCGTCCGCCATGGCCCGGTAGCCGGCCCCGCGCTCGCCGCGCCCCTCGGCCGGCAGCAGGCGGCCCACCTCGGCCCGCCAGGCCGGGTCGAGCGTGGCCGTGGCGGCCTGGACGGCCGGGGTGCGCAGCCAGTCCGCCACCGGCGCCAGCGCCAGCCGCCCGGACGTCCCGAAGCACTGGCTGCCCGCGACCACCGCGCCCTGCGCCCGGGCCAGCGCCGCTATCTCCGCCACCAGGCGCGTCTTCCCGACGCCCGCGGCCCCGCCGACCAGCGCCAGGCCGGGCCGGCCCGCGGCCGCCGTCCGCCACGCGTCCTGGAGCACGCGCAGCTCCCGCGACCGGCCCACAAGCTGGGCCGCGGCCCGGCCGGAGCGAGCCGGGGCGGGCTCGGCCGCCGGCCGGGGGACGCCGGACGGGTCCTCGTCGGGCGCGTCGGCGATCAGGCGCTGGAAGGCCTGCCGCGTCTCCGGGCCGGGGTCCACGCCCAGCTCGCGTTCCAGGACCGAGGCGCAGTGGTGGTAGGTGCTGACCGCCCCGGCGCGGTCGCCCAGGTCGGCCTGGAACAGCATCAGGGCGCGGTACCCGGCCTCCTCCAGCGGCTGGAGCTGGATCCGGCGGCGGGCGGCGGCCGCCGCCCCGGCCAGGTCGCCGGCCCGGGCGCGCGCCGCGCCGAGCAGGTCGCACAGGTCCGCGCACTGCCGGTCGAGGCCGGACCGGGCCTCGATCAGCCAGTCCTCGTACTGGCCGGGCAGCAGGTCGCCCTTGTACACCTCCAGGGCCGCGGTCCCGCGGGCCAGGATCTCCGCGTCGTCCCCGGCGGCGGCCGCCGCCAGCGCCGCCGTCCGCTCGAGGTCGAAGACGCGCAGGTCGACCCGGCAGGTCGCGGTGTCCCGCCAGCACAGGTCCCTGGAGGTCACGACCAGGGACGGCTCGCTCCCCAGGAGCTGGCGCAGGTGATGCAGCTCGCGGCGCAGGTTGGTCAGGGCCTGGGCGTCCGCCGACTCCGGCCAGAACAGCCCGGCGATCCGCTGCCGGGCCTGCGGCGACCCGGCGTGCGCGGCCAGGAACGCGACCAGCGCGGCCGAGCGCGCCGAGGGCGCCCGCAGGCCCGCCCGGCCGTCGGTGGTCATCACCTGCTCCCCCAGCAGGGACACCTGCAGCATCTCGACGCGGCCTCCTGGCATGGAAAACTCAGCCCTGCCGCCTCGGGGACAGTTTCCCCCCGCTGGTCAGCAGCCGCAAGCGCCGCGCCGGCGCGCTCCGGTCCGCCCGGCGCCGCAGCGCGGCCGGGCTGGGTCACCGCGCGGTCAACCCAGTAGGTACTCCGGGTAAAGGATCGTGGCCGCACAGTGACGATGAGCGAGCCCGGCCTGGCCTGAGAGTCCGCTCATTATCGAACGCGCATTCGTAATAGGAACGCTGCCCCACCTGGTGAGCGCCCGCCGCAGAAGATACTGTAATTGCGGGCGTCGCGGGGGATGGCTGGCTTTGTCTGGCCTGGCGGCGGAGATTCACCGCACGGCGCGGATGACTACTGGGGGGTGGTCCGGCTATCCGGTCCTGGGCACGGCTGGCACTGCTGACAGTGCCGTTTGCCATCTCGGTGGGGGCGGCCGCCGCCCGGCTGGTGGTCGGCCCCGGCTGGGGCCTGCTGCCGCTGCTCATCGTCGGGCCGGCGATAGCGGCCGCCCTCGGCGGCGCGGCCTACACGCTGGCGGCCGGCGCCGTCGCCCTGGGCGCGGTCATGCTATTCGACGTCCGGATCATGCATCAGTCCGTCAGCCACCACCAGACCATCGTCGCTTTCGCCGGGGCCGCCGGCGTCACCGCGTTCGGCATGCTGGCGGCCCGGCACCGCGACGAGCGGACCCGCGAGCTGGAGCAGGTCAAGATAGTCGCCGAGGCCGCCCAGCAGGTGCTGCTGCGGCCGGTGCCGCGCCAGGTCGGCCCGGTCAAGCTGGCCGTCCGGTACCTGTCGGCCTCCTACGGGGCCCGGGTCGGCGGCGACCTGTACGAGGTGGCCGTCACCCCCGACCACGTGCGGCTCATCGTCGGCGATGTCGAGGGCAAGGGCCTGCCCGCCGTGCGGACCGCCGCGGTGGTCACCGGCGCGTTCCGCGAGGCCGCCTACGAGGAGGCCGGCCTGCCCGCCATCGTCGCGCGGATCGAGGCCAGCCTGGCCCGCGAGCTCGGCGAGGAAGAGTTCGTGACCGCGGTCCTGGCCGAGATCAGCCGGCCCGACGACAAGATCGAGCTCATCAGCTGCGGCCACCCCGCGCCGCTGCTGCTGGGGGCCGGGCAGCCGAGGCCGTTCGGCCCGGAGGTGAGCGCCCTGCCGCTCGGCCTCGGCCACCTCTGCGCCGCGCCGCGGATCCCGGTCACCCTCACCTTCGAGCCGGGCGACGAGATCCTGTTCTACACCGACGGGGCCAGCGAGGCACGCGACAAGGCCGGGACGTTCTTCCCGCTGACCGGCTGCGCGTCCATGCGGGCCGGGCACGACCCGGACACGCTGGTCGACCGGCTCAGCGACGAGATCACCCGCTACGTCGGCCACGCGCCCGAAGACGACATCGCGCTGCTGCTCGTCTACAAGGACCCGGACCTGCGGATGCCGGCCCTGGCGGCCGACCCGCTGGAGCCAGGGGCGGCGAAGTAGCGGAACGCCCGCGGCGGCTCGCGGGCGGCTGGAACCTTCCTCACCTACTAATCGTCCTAGTAGGAGATCTACTATTGGGTTTAGTAGGAGAGGGCTCAGCCGGGCAGGCCCGGCGCCCCGGCCGAGGAAGGACCGCACGTGGCACGTACCCGGAACTCCAGCCCGGCGAGCAGGCCGCCTGGACGGCAGCAGGGCGCAGGCTCCACGCCGCGCGCCCGCGAGCGGATCGCGGCCCAGCAGGCCGCGAGCCGGCGCGCCGAGGCCCGCCGCCGGCTCCTGATCGCGGTCTCCTCGGTGACCGCCGTCCTGGCCGTCGCGGCCGCGCTGGTCGCGGTCAAGCTGACCTCGCACCCGCCGGCCGCCGCCGGCCATGAGTCCGCGGCGGCCGCCGGGGTCGTCCGGCAGGTCACGACCGTCCCCGCCGCCGTCCTGGCCCGGGCCGGCGCGGGGCAGGCGGCCACGGCGCTGCAGCCCGTCAAGACGGCCGCGCCGCCGCTCACGGCCGGCGGCAAGCCGGCCATCGTCTTCGTCGGCGAGGAGTCCTGCCCGTTCTGCGCCGCGGAGCGCTGGTCGCTGATCGTCGCGCTCTCCCATTTCGGCACCTGGACGAACCTCGGGTCCACCACGTCCTCGGCGACCGACGTCTACCCGAACACCGCCACCTTCTCGTTCCGGACGGCCGGCTATCACAGCACGCAGCTCACCCTGCGGACCACCGAGCTGACCGACAACGCCGGCCATCCCCTCCAGCCGCAGACCGCGCTGGACACGAAGCTGATCGGCACCTACGACGTCCCGCCCTACGTCAACAGCGCGGACCAGTCCGGCGCCGTCCCGTTCCTCGACATCGCCAACCGCTACGTGCTGGCCGGCGCGCAGTACAACCCGCAGGTGCTCGCGGGCCTGTCCTCCGCTCAGATCGCCAGCCAGCTCCGCAACCCGGCCAGCCCGGTGGCCCGGGCGATCGACGGCTCGGCCAGCGTCATCGTCGCGGCCATCCACTCGGTCCTGCACCCCTCCAAGTAAGGCCGCGGGCTCCCGCCGGGTGCGTCCTGAGGCTGGACGCCCCGGCGCCGGGCGGCCTATATTTACCCGCGAGTTAAGTTGACTCCGGGGGTTCAGCGGAGGGCGACGGTGCCATGCCCGGCATGAACAGCGGTCTGGACCCCAGTGACCCGACGGTGGCGGCGGCCTTTCAGTCGGCGCTGCTGCACCAGGGCATCGCGGCCCTGGTCATCTTCGCGGTCTTAGCGCTGGCCTGGGTCGCCGCCCGCGACCGGCACCCGGCGGCGGCCGCCGCACCGCGCCCGGCCCCGCCGGAGCCGTCGTGGCGGCGGGTGCTGCGGATCGGCTTCGGGGTGCTGTGGCTGTTCGACGGCCTCCTGCAGGCGCAGCCCGCGATGGCCGTCGGGATGCCGTCGCAGGTCATCGAGCCGACTGCGGCCAGCTCGCCGCACTGGGTCCAGGACCTGGTCAACTGGGGCGGGACGACCTGGTCGTATCACCCGGTGGAGGCCGGGGCGGCGGCCGTGTGGATCCAGGTCGGGATCGGCCTGTGGCTGCTGTTCGCGGCCCGCGGCCCGCTGTCGCGGCTGGCCGGGCTGGCCAGCGTCGGCTGGGGCCTGGTCGTGTGGGTGCTCGGCGAGTCGTTCGGCGGGATCTTCGCGCCGGGCCTGAGCTGGCTGACCGGGGCGCCCGGCGGTGTCCTCTACTACTGCGTCGCGGGCGCGCTGATTGCCCTGCCCGCCCGCGCCGCGCGGAGCCCGCGCCTGGGCCGCCTCCTGCTCGGCGGCACCGGCCTGTTCCTGGCCGGGATGGCCGTGCTGCAGGCCTGGCCGGGCCGCGGCTTCTGGCAGGGCACGCTCGGCGGCCAGCCCGGCTCGCTGACCTCGATGGTCGTCGACATGTCCGGCACGTCCCAGCCCGGTCCCCTGGCCGCGCTGGTCACCCGGTTCAGCTTCCTGGTCGCCGTGCACGGCTTCGCGGTGAACCTGGCCGCGGTGGCCGCCCTGGCCGTGCTCGGCGTGACGCTGACCGCTGCCGCCATCGCCGGGCCGGGCGGCTGGCCCGGCGCGCGGCCCGCGCTGCCGCGAGCGGCCGTGATCGGGCTGGCCGCGCTGTGCCTCGCGGACTGGGCGCTGGTGCAGGACCTCGGCTTCTTCGGCGGCGTGGGCACCGACCCGAACAGCATGATCCCGGTGCTCCTGGTCGGGGTGGCCGCCTGGCTGGCGCTGCGCCGGGCTCCCGGCCCGGCCGAGCTCGCGGATTTCGGGCCGCCTGCCCGGGCCAGCGGTCCGCCCCGGCGGTCCTGGCCCCGGCCGGGCGGCCTGCCCGGGCGGCCCCGGCTCCGGCCGGCCGCCCTGGCCGGGACGCTCGCCGCGACGAGCCCGCGGGCGATCCTGTCGGCCGCCGCGGTCGGGGTCATCCTGCTGGGCGCCGTCCCTATGGCAGCCGCCCAGGCCAGCCCGGACGCCTCGCCGATCCTGGCCGAATCCATCGACGGCGCCGGCGCGCCGCTCGACGACCCGGCGCCCGACTTCACCCTCACTGACCAGGACGGGCGCCAGGTCTCGCTGTCCGGCCTGCGCGGGAAGGCCGTGCTGCTGACCTTCCTGGACCCGGTCTGCGTCACCGGCTGCCAGGCCCAGGCGCAGGAGTTCCGCCAGGCCAGCGAGCGGCTCGGCGCCGACGGCCGCCGGGTCATGCTGGTCGCGGTCAACCTCAACCCGGTCTACGACACCCCGGCCTACACCCGCGCCTTCGACCAGGAGCAGCAGCTCACCCGGCTCCCGAACTGGCTGTTCGTGACCGGCAGCCCGGCCCGCCTGCAGGCGGCCTGGCGGGACTACGGCATCGCGTCGCAGCTGCTGGGCCCCGGCCTGACGCTCGGGCACAGTAACGCCGCGTTCGTGATCGGGCCCGGCGGCCGCCTGCGCGAGGAGCTGAACTTCGACCCGGGGCCGGGCACCGCGGCGACCCGCTCCTCGTTCGCGACGGAGCTCGCCGACGCGGCCCGGCAGGCCATCGCCGGCTGACGGCGCACCTGCTGTGAGCTAGCGACGATGGGGTTATGGTGGGCTGATCCCCTCAGCCGCTTCGGTGGCTGAGTGCGAGGCCCCCGGGCAACCGGGGGCCTCTGCGTTTTACCAGGTAGTTACCAGCCGGCTGGCCAGCCGGCCCCGGGCGCTCCCCGGCGGGACGCCACAATCTGGTTCAGGCGATAAGCAGGCGAAGGCCGAGCTCGGCCGCCTCGAGATCGACGAGCTCGGGGTTGCGCTCGGCCCACCGGCCGGATGCGAGGTCCGCGCGGAGGCTGCGCACGGCCCGCTGCTCGGCGTCCGGGCCGACCCTGGCCCACCCCGATACTCCGCGACGGACCCGGTCGTCCAGGTATGCCCCGGGCCGGCGCCAGTAGGCCTCGAAGAAGCCGTCCGCGCAGTCCCACGGAATGAGCACCGGCTCGATCCGGGCGCCGATCGCGCGGGCCTGCTCGGCCAGCGGAGGCCGGCCGGCGACAAGCTCGGCGGCCTCGGGCAGGTAGTCACGAGTCAGCCAGAACCGGCGAAGCCATCCGGCCTCACTGCTGTCGTGGGTGAACACCACCACGCGGCGGGCCACCCGCCGCATCTCGCGCAGGCCCGCGATCGGGTCCGGCCAGTGATGGATGGTGGAGAAAGCCATCGCCGCGTCGAAGGACTGGTCCTCGAACGGAAGGCTCTCCGCGGTGGCCGCCACGCACGGCGCCGAGCCTGCTGGACGCTGCGCCCGCATGACCGCCGACGGTTCCACTGCGGTGACGTCACGGCCGGGGGGCTCGTAGGAGCCGGTGCCCGCCCCGACATTCAGGACGGTCCGCGCATCGCCGAGCGCAGCCCAGACCTGGGCGGCGATCCGCGGCTCGGTGCGCCGCGTCACGGTGTAGGTGGCTCCGATGGTGTCGTACAACTGCGCGCTGGACATGACGCTGCCTTCCTGGCTGTCACCGTCGCCATCCCCGCACTGCGGACATGGCCCGGGCAACGTGTCGCCGCGATGTATCGAGCTGATATATCCGAACGATACGTTTCCCCGCGCAGGTGCACAACCCGGACGGTCTCGCCGTCATCCAGGGTGCCGGCCGGCTGCCCGGAGCCACGCCTGGGCGCCCAGCTGGACGGCCTCCCAGGGACTGCCCAGGGGCGGGGTGTAGGACAGGTCGAGATCGCTGACGGCATCCACGGTCATTCCGTGGAAGATCGCCGTGGCGGCGATGTCGATGCGCTTGGCCACCTCGGCGTGCCGGTGGCCGAACAGCTGCATGCCCAGGAGCTGCCCGGTGGAGCGGTCCCCGGTGACCCGCATCGTGATGGCGTGGCTGCCGGGGTAATAGGCCTTGTGGTCATCGGCCTGTGACTCGACGGTGAGCGGGTCGAGCCCGGCGGCGGCGGCCTCGTGGTCGCGCAGGCCGGTGCGCGCGGCGGCCTGGTCGAAGATCTTGACGACCTGGGTGCCGAGGCTGCCCGCGAACTCCCGGTTCCCGCCGAGGGCGTTCTCGCCCGCAACGCGGCCCTGCTTGTGCGCCGTGGTGCCGAGCGGCAGGTAGGCGTCGCCGAGCAGCCGGTGGTAGGTGGTGACGCAGTCCCCGGCGGCGAGGACGCCGGGCAGGCTGGTGCGCATGGCCCGGTCCACCGCGATGGCGCCCCGGGTGCCCAGCGCGGCCCCGGCGCCCGCGGCCAGGGCCGTGTCGGGGCGGACGCCGGCGACGACCAGGACCAGGTCGGCCAGCCGGATCACCGGGCCGCCAGCGGCTGAGGTGGCCTCGACGCGCAGCCGCCCGGCCGGGCCGGAAGGAGCGCGGCTGACCTGCCGGACAGTCGTGCTGGTCAGCACCTCGACGCCGCGGGCGGCGAGCTGGGCGTGGACCAGGGCGCCGAGGCTGGGGTCGACGGTGGGCAGTACCTCGGGGAGCTGCTCCATCTGGGTGACCGCCAGCCCGCGGGCGGTCAGGGCCTCGGCCATCTCCAGGCCGATGTAGCCCGCGCCGACGATGACCGCGGCGGCCGGCGCCGACTGCTCCAGGGTCCGCATCAGGGCGAACGTGTCGCCCATCGAGTGCAGCAGGTGCACGCCGTCCGCTGCGCCGAGCGCGTCCGGGCCGCCGAGGCCCGCGATCGGGGGGCGGACCGGCACGGCGCCGGTGCCGACGATGAGCTGGTCGTAGGGGATCAGCTCCTCGCTGCCGCCGGGGCCGGTGACCAGGAGCTGGCGGCCGCCGGCGTCGATCCGCCGGGCGGTGGTGTCCAGCCGCAGGGTCATCCCGGTGGCCTCCAGGTCGGCGGCGGTCCGGTGGGCGAGGTTGCGCCAGTGGGCGACTTCCCCGGACACGTAGTAGGGGATGCCGCAGATCGAGAAG
>Ga0193726_1001597_pt1 | contig 17312 bp, 14 predicted proteins | sample H2c1metaG_FD_144928 | JGI IMG/M metagenome (GOLD analysis project Ga0193726, IMG submission 144928) | Soil microbial communities from a riparian zone of the East river system, Colorado, United States - H2c1 | ecosystem: Environmental > Terrestrial > Soil > Riparian zone | place: USA: East River... | reverse complement strand
AATCCGATCGTGACCGTCTGCGGCGAGATCGCGACATCGATCGAGCCGCTTTCGATGAGCTCGGCATAGGAGGGCTTGTTGATCAGCGCCATGACCTTGTGCGCGCCCAAGCGCTTGGCCAGCATGGCCGATAAAATATTCGCTTCTTCGGAATTCGTCAGCGCGGCGAAAACATCCGCGCTGTCGATATTCTCCTCGAGCAGCAATTCCTCGTCGGCCGCGTCACCGTGCAATACCGTGGTGCTCTTCAATTGCTCGGAGACGCGCCGCGCACGCTTGCCGTCGCGTTCGATGAGCTTGACCTGATTCTTGCCTTCCAATTCGTTGGCAAGCCGCAGGCCGATGTTGCCGCCGCCGGCAATGACCACGCGGCGCGCCGGCGCTTCTTCGCGGCGCATTTCTTTCATCACGACGCGAATATTTTCACGCGCGGCCAGGAAGAAAACTTCATCGCCGTCTTCGATGACGGTGGTGCCCTCGGGTTTGATGCTCTTGCCGGCGCGATAGATGGCGGCGACTCGCGCATCCGCTGACGGGATATGCTCGCGCAGGGTGCTCAAGGCCTGCCCCACCAGCGGGCCGCCCTGCAGCGCGCGAATGCCCACCAAGCGCACCCGGCCGTCGGCGAAATCCAGCACCTGCAGCGCACCCGGATAGCGGATCAGGCGGGCCACGTACTCCGTCACCAGTTGTTCAGGGCTTATCCAGACGTCCACCGCGACCGCGTTCTCGCCGAACAGCCGGTCTCTCTCGGTGTAGTCGGCCGAGCGCACGCGGGCGATCTTTTTCGGCGTGCGGTACAGCGTCCAGGCCACCTGGCAAGCCAGCATGTTGACTTCGTCGCTGTTGGTCAGCGCCACCAGAATATCGGTACTCGCAATCCCGGCGGCTTCCAGAATGCGCGGGCTGGAGCCATTGCCGTTGACCGTGCGGATATCGAGGCGATCCTGCAGATCCCGCAAAATCTCCTCGTTGTGGTCGACGACGGTCACATCGTTCGCTTCCTCGCGAGAGAGGTGATACGCCGCCGTGCGGCCCACTTGTCCGGCACCTAGGATGATGATTTTCACAGCGGCGTTACTCTACACGACCTCGAGATTGGCGTAAGACAGCATCAACCACTTGGTGCCCTGCCTCTCAAAATTGACCTGAATCCGGGCATGCGGTCCGTTGCCCTCGAAATTGAGCACCACGCCGTCACCGAACTTGGAATGCCGGACGCGGCTGCCCATGCGCATGTTCGCCGCGGGCGTCTCTTCAAGGGAGCTCGAACGCTTGACGAAAATCGGCCGGGACACCTGCAATCGCGGCCGTATCTCCTCGATGAGCTCCGGCGGCAATTCGCCGATGAAGCGGGAAGGCTGACCGTAGGTGTCGACGCCGTAAAGCCGGCGCTGCTCCGCATAGGTGATGTACAGATGACGCATTGCACGCGTCGCGCCGACGTAGCACAGGCGCCGCTCCTCTTCCAACCCGGCCAGGTCGGCAACCGAGCGTTGATGCGGAAACAAGCCGTCTTCCATGCCGGCGAGAAACACCACCGGAAATTCCAACCCCTTGGCCGAATGCAGCGTCATCATCTGCACGCAATCGTCGTAAGGGTCGGCTTGACCCTCGCCGGACTCGAGCACCGCATGGGCGAGAAAGGACTCGAGCGGCGACAGCTCGGATTCAGCCTCGGTTTCCGGTGAAAATCCTCTTGCCGCGCTGACGAGTTCCAGCAGGTTCTCGATCCTGCCCTCGCCGCGCTCACCCTTTTCCTTCTTGAAATGCTCGATGAGGCCGCTCATTTGAATGACGTGGTCGACCTGCTCGTGCAGCTCGAGGCCATTGACCTCGCGAGCGAGCTTATCGATCAGGTCCATGAAGGATTGCAGCGCCAGCGCCGCCCGTTGCGCAAGCGCGCCCTGTGCGCAAGCGATGGCGCTGTTCCACAGCGATGTGGAATTCGAGCGCGCGTTGTCGCGCACCAGGTCCATGGTCTTGGCGCCGATGCCGCGCACCGGTAGATTGACCACGCGCTCAAAGGACGTGTCATCCGCGCGGCTGGCGACGAGGCGCAGGTACGCCAAGGCATCCTTGATTTCGGCGCGCTCGAAGAAGCGCAGACCGCCGTACACCCGGTAGGGCATGCGCGCGTTCAAGAACGCCTCTTCAAAGACCCGCGACTGGGCGTTCGAGCGATACAACACCGCGACCTCGCGACGGGCACCGCCGCGGGCAACCCATTCGCGGATGCGATTGACGACGAAATCAGCTTCATCGCGTTCGTTGAAGGCGGCATACAGCCTGATGCGCTCGCCGTCTTCGCCGCTGGTCCACAAGGTTTTGCCCAGCCGTCCGGCGTTATGGGCAATCAGCGCGTTGGCGGCTTTGAGGATGGTGCCCGTGGAGCGGTAATTCTGTTCCAGCTTGTAGAGCACCGCCGCCGGAAAGTCGCGGCGGAACTGATTCAAGTTCTCGACCCGGGCTCCGCGCCAGCGATAGATCGAATTGTGCGTGACGACGCCGCCCGCGATGAAGTTATGGGTGCGCTCGACGTTGATGTCGTAGACCTCGGCATCGTAGGTCTCGTACTCGATGCGCTCCACCACGTCGAACCGGCCGGAATCGACCGCCATGACCATGCCGCTGCGGATGCTGGCCGCCGCAATGAAGGGCAAAGACCTCTCGAGCATGTGTCCCTGAAGGACGTAGCGGCCGTCGAGCCGCTCGCGGATGGCGCGTGCAATCGACATCAATTCGCCGAAATCGGCGCGCACGGTCTCGAAGCGCCAGCTTAGGGCCCCAGCCTTGGCAGCACGGACACTGAGACCCATGGCTTCAAGGATGGCGCGGTCCTCGGGCGACACGCCTACCACGGAAATACGATGCATCGGTGCGCCGCCGCGCCGGTCGCCGCACAGCGTGATGACGATGTTGCGGCGGTTGGAATTGCGGCCCTGTGGCTGATGATGCGGCCGGTCGATGTCCAGACCCACTTCTTCCAGCAGCCGTTCGGCGGAAACGAGTGTGTCGAGCGAGCTGGATATCCGTCCCAGATGGGCGGCATCGTGCACGAAACCGTTGCGGGCTTTGCCCTCGCGTGGAACGAAGGGACAGGTTGGAAGGCCGAAGCGCAGCGCCGTCAGCACTGCATCGATGCGCGCTTCGTTCTCGCTGGTATGGGTACGGACGATCCACAGTGCGTCCGCATGCTCTTGGAGGGCGCGTTGCTTGAAGCCCACGATGAGCCTCGCTTGCCCTTCGGTGCTCGCTTGCCCTTCGGTGTACACCTGCGAGGTGCCGAGCCGGTAGCCCACACCTTCCTTGTGCATGAGGTACAAGAAGTAGGTCTGAGGCGTCTCGCCGAGTACGTAGCCGGCGAAGTGCACATGCTCGGGCGTGCTTTTGACGACGGCGCCGGAGCGCAGATGCACGCACACCAACTGTCCCTGGCGTCGCTTCGCGAAGCACTCGGTCACGCGGGCCGGACGCAGATCACCGCTGCCATAGTTCGACAGGACGGAATCGCCGGGGACGATCGACTCGATGGCGCGCTTCGCGCCGTCGCCCATCGTCACCTGAGTCCCGGCTGCCAGACACTGATCGTCATCGCCGACAACAAACGGCATGCCGTCGGGCTTGGCGAGCAACATCAGCCACTTGTACTGAATGGCATTGGTATCTTGAAATTCGTCCACCAGCACGTGTTGGAAGCGGCTGCGGTAGTGTTGCAGCAGCGCGGGGTTATCGCGCCATAGCTCGTAGGCGCGAAGCAGCAGTTCCGCGAAATCCACGACCCCCGCCCGCTGACAGGCGTCTTCGTACGCTTGATAAATCTTGATCAATTGGCGCCGGGTCGGATCGCCGTCGTCCTTGATGTGCTTAGGCCGGTGGCCTTCGTCTTTCTGGGCGTTGATGAACCAAAGAATTTCGCGCGGAATCCAGCGCGTCTCGTCAAGATCGAGCGCCTTCAAGACCTTGCGCAGCACCCGCGCCTGATCCTCGGAATCCAAAATCTGAAAGCTTTGCGGCAGGGCGGCCTCGCGCCAATGGATGCGCAGCAGCCGGTGAGCCAAGCCGTGGAAGGTGCCGAGCCACATCGCGCCGCTCGGCAACCCCAACAGGGTTTCGATGCGGCTGCGCATCTCGGCGGCGGCCTTGTTGGTGAAAGTAACCGCCAGGATGCCGTTCGGCGAAGCGCCCTCGACCTGGATCAGCCAGGCGACCCGGTGCACCAGCACCCGCGTTTTGCCGCTGCCTGCCCCGGCCAGCACCAGCGCTGACCCTAAGGGCGAGCCTACCGCCTGCCGTTGATCCTCGTTCAGGCCGTCAAGAAGATGAGATACATCCATAAGGGCGCGGATTGTACTGCACGTGCGCCTTGAGCAGCTTCTTGCATTTCAAGAGATTTTAGGGCGGCTTTCTTCGGCAAATTCAATCAGCGCGAGCACCAGGGAAAGCACTACGGGACCTGCAATCACGCCAATCGCGCCGAAGGCCGGAATACCGCCCAGAACGCCTACAAACACCGCGAGGGCGGAAATTCTGGCGCGCCCCGAGATGAGAATGGGCCGAAGCACGTTGTCGAGCCCCCCGAGCAGGCATCCCCAGATCAAGATAAAAATACCGGCGCCCCAGTGCTTATCGAAAAACAACCAAATGACCGCCGGTATCCACACGAATGCCGCACCGCCCACCGGCAACAACGACAACAGCGCCGCCAACACGCCGAACACCACGGGCGATGGCAGGCCGGCGAATGCAAAGCCTATCCCTAACAAGAGTCCCTGCAGCAAGGCCGTCACGGTGGTGCCGAAAACGATGGCGCGGGTGACGGCGCCCAATTGGCTGAACAGTTTATCCTTGCGGTCCTCGGCCAGCGGGATCAAGCGCCGCGCGCGCGCGATCATGATGTCCCCGTCGCGCAGAAAAAAGAACAGCAGAAACAACATGATTGCAAAAGCCAGCAGCGAGCCCAAGGCTCCCAGAAAAAGCGAACCGCCCCAGCTCGCGGCGCGCTGCATGACCTCGCGCGTGCCGGACACCAGCCAGGATTGCACCTGCTCGGCCGAAATGTCGGCGTGTGCCTGCAGCCAGGTATTGATGCGCGCGATCCAGGGAAATTGCTGCAAATCCGAAAATGACTTGATGTCCATCTCCGTCGCCGATTGCTGCAGCTGCCTGAGCAGCGCGGAAATCTGCGAGACAAACTCGACCGACAGTGCGCTCAAGGGCAGCAGGATGACAATCGGCGCGAGAACCGTCAGCACGCCGGCGCTGAGCGATTTGCTCTTTAGGCGGCGCCGCCAACGAAGATTCAGGGGAAACAGCAGAAACGTGAGAAACGCCGCCCACGTCATCGGCAATGCAAACGGCCTGAAAATCAACAGCAGCGCAAACCCAAGAATTGCCGCAACGGCAAGCGTAAATACCCGCGAGTAAAAACTAGGTGTGGCCGGCATCGGAACATCCTAACATTCGGTATGCACCCCAGGAGCCTCTATGAGTATTCTCCGTGGCGAGCGTGACAGCATCGCCCGATCGGCATTCAGCGCCGCCAGCATCGCCCGATCGGCATTCAGCGCCGCGCCCCGCGTCGGCTGCATTCTTTTCGGCCTGTTGGCCGCCATGACGTCGAACTCAGCCGCACCGTCCGGCAATGCACCGGCCACAGCTTCGCCGGCTACAACGTCGTCGGCGCCGATGATGGCGCCGTACGGATCTTGGGCTTCGCCGCTCAGTGCGGAGGCCCTTGCCGCCGGCGGGATTTATTTCGGCGATCTGCGAAGCTCCAAGGGGCGCCTGTATTGGACCGAGAACGTACCGGCCGCGGGGGGAGCGATATCGCTGTTCCGCTTCGACAACGGCGTTGCCGCGCCGGTCACCTCGCCTGCGGCCAACGTGCGCACGCGCGTGCACGAATACGGCGGCGCACCCTTCATCGTGGTGGGCGACACCGTGTACTACAGTCAATTCTCCGACCAGCGATTGTATGCGCTGAAGGCGGCGGCACTGCGGTGCCGGTGACGCCGCCCAATTACCGCTACGCCGATTGCATCGCTCTGCCCGCCGCCGGCGATGCGGGCGCTGCCCTCATTTGCGTGCGCGAAGATCACACGGCGGCCAATGTTCGCAACATGTTGGTGCGGCTGAGTCTGCCTGTGACCGGCGCCGGCGAGGTGCTGTTCGAGGGCACCGACTTCGTGGCATATCCGCGCTTGAGTCCCGACGGCCGCCGGCTCGCTTTCATCTCGTGGAATCATCCGAACATGCCTTGGGATGGAACTGAACTCAAGGTGGCGGAACTGACGCCCCAGGGTTTGAAGGCGCCGGTGCTCATTGCCGGTGGCGCGTCCGAATCCGTGCTCGAGCCGCAGTGGGATCGCGACGGCACGCTGTACTTTATTTCCGATCGCAGCGGTTTTTGGAACCTGTATGCACAGCGCGATGCGCAGGTGCATGCGGTCTGGCCGCGCGCAGCCGAGTTTGCGGAGCCGCTGTGGTCCTTCGGTCAGTCGAACTATGTGCTGCTCGGCGATGGGCGTGCATGCGTGAGTTTCGGTGAGCGGGGCTTTGGCCGGCTTGCGATCGTCGACCTCAAAGCCGGTACGGCGCGCGTGCTGGATCTGCCGTATGTGGAATTCTCGCATCTGACCAAAATCGATGGGCAGCACATCGCGGCGATCGCCTCGTCCTCGAAGTCTCCGCTGTCCATCATCAGCATCGACATCGCCAAGCCTGCGGTAACGACCTTGCGCATCGCCGGCACGTCGCCGCTTGCGCCGGAAGCCGTGTCGGTCGCGGCGCCCATCGATTTTCCGAGCGCTTCAGGACGAACTGGGCATGCGTTTTTTTACCCACCGGCCAATCCTCGCTATCGAGGAACTGCGGGCACTCTGCCGCCGCTGTTGGCGTTGGTGCATGGCGGTCCCACGGCGCAGGCGTCACCGGGGCTGCGCTCGAGCGTGCAATTTTGGACGAGCCGCGGATTCGCGGTGGTGGACGTCAATTATGGCGGCAGTTCGGGCTACGGCCGCTCCTATCGTCGGGAATTGAATGGCCAGTGGGGCGTGGTGGATGCCGAGGATGTGATCGCGGCAGTTCGCTTTCTGATCTCTGCCAAGCGTGCAGACCCCGAGCGCACAGCCATCAGCGGCGGCAGCGCCGGCGGCTATACCGTGCTGGTGGCTTTGAGTACCAGCGATGTGTTTCGCGCCGGCGCCGATTTCTTCGGCGTCTCCGATATGACCGCGCTGGCGCGCGATACGCACAAATTCGAGAGCCGCTATTTGGATTCGCTGATCGGACCGCTGCCGCAGACGCAAGCCGTGTACGACAGCCGTTCGCCGTTGAATCATCTGGATGGATTCAAGGTGCCGGTCATCGTCCTGCAGGGCGCCGATGATCCGATCGTTCCGCCAAATCAGTCAGAGCGCATCGTCGAGGCACTGCGCGCGCGGCACATTCCGGTGGCCTATGTGCTGTATCCCGGCGAGAGCCATGGCTTCCGCAAGCCGGAGACCATCATTAACTCATTGCAGGCCGAGTTGTCGTTCTTCGGCCAGGTGTTCGGCTTCAAGCCGGCCGATCAGCTGCCGCCGTTGACGATTGAAGGCTTGGTGCCTGCGTCCTGATGTGAGGGCGCGGTACCGGGCGCTTGCGGAACTTCCTGGTCGAGCAGCCATGCTTCGATCATGGCGTTGACGGTTTCGGGTGCTTCCTGCTGTACCCAATGCGACACCTGCGGCAGATAACGCAGCGTCAAGTTGTTGACGTACTGATCCGTGCCATAGGTGAGTTCTTTGCCGAGAGCCGCATCGGCTTCGCCCCAAATCATGAGCGTGGGTTTCTCAATACGCGGCGTGCCGCGGCGCCGGTTGCGCTCCATGCCGCGAAGCAACGCGCGGTAGTAATTCACCATGGCGGTGAGTGCTCCGGGCTGCGCAGCGTTTTGTTGGTAGACGCGCAACACCTCATCGGGGAAGCGGGACTTGTCCACCGCCATGCCGCGAAAGGCGCGGCCGATCGCTTCATAGCCATTGCGCGCCAGCGCCCATTCGGGAATCTTGGGAAGCTGGAAGAAAAATATGTACCAGGACTTCATCAATTGCCGCCAAGTGCGCAGACCCCGCTCCGCCAGGGCGGGATGCGGCACATTCATGATGATGAGCTTTGAAATCGGCGGCAGGCCGAACATGGCGTAGTACCAGGCGATCAGTGCGCCCCAATCGTGGCCAATGAGCACCACTTGTTTTGCGCCAGAGGCCTCGATCAGCGAGGCAACGTCCTCCAGCAGTTCTTCGAGCGCATATGCCGCGACACCTTGCGGCCGCGAACTGCGGCCATAGCCGCGCAGATCCGGCGCCCATACCAGGTAGCCCAGGCGCGCGAGCAGCGGCATCTGGAAGCGCCAAGAGAACGAGGACTCGGGGAAGCCGTGCAGGCAAAGCGCCAGGCGCTCGCCGGATCCGGCCGTCGCCACATTGAAGTCGATGCCATTGGCGCGCACGATCTGATACTGAATGGCGTCCATGAAGCGGAATACTACACGCGCGAGGTGCCGCAGTCGGGGTTGTGGTCAATCGCGATTTGAGTCATAACGCGGGCTTGCCGATGATAAAAACCTAAAAAAGAGGGAGATCAGAACCCATGACCCGCTTACATCTCATCCCGGCCGTTCTAGCCGTGCTGTTCGCCGCCGGATGTACTGAACCTGCATTCGATGGCACGGCTGAAGCCGCCAAGCTGGCGCAGCGGGACGCCGACTGGGCGAAGGCCTCGCTTGAAGGCAAGGATATCGAGAAGATCGTGTCCTATTGGAGCGACGATGCGCGAGTGCTCGAATCGGGACAGCCGGCATACAGCGGCAAAGCGGCGATTCGCGCCTTCGTCACGGCCAGCTTGAAGATCCCCGGCTTCAAGATCCATTGGGTGTCCGACAAACCGGTGTTGTCGCCGGACGCGAAGATGGCCTACATGCTCAGCGATGTTGAGACCACCGCACCGGGCGCGAACGGTGAGCTTGCGACCACGCACGGGCGCTCCGTGACCGTTTGGCGCCGCGATGGGGCGGGTGAGTGGCTCTGTGTCGTGGACATCTCCAACGATCCGCCGGCTGAAGGCGTGGCCGTGGTCGATCGCCGCTAGCTAAGGGATGAGCCTTTCGCTTACGGGAAGAACAGACAGTGATCGAGGATGAGCGCGGCGAACAGCAGCATTAAATAGGTGATCGAGAACCTGAATGTCCGCATGGGCAAGTCCGCTCTGCGCCCCTGATTGAGCGCCAGCACGAAATAGAGGAACCGCGCGTTCAGGCCGAGCGCGGCGGCCAGATAGATCAGGCCGCTCATGCCGGTCAGATACGGCAACAGCGTGGTCAGAATCAGCAGGATGGTGTAGAGCACGATCTGCAGGCGCGTGTACGGTATGCCGTGGGTGACGGGCAGCATCGGAATTCCCACTTTGGCGTAGTCGTCGCGTCTGGCGATCGCCAGCGCCCAAAAATGCGGCGGCGTCCAGGTGAAGACGATCAGGAACAGCACCAAGGCATTGGGATCGATGGAATTCGTCACCGCAGCCCAGCCCAGCACGGGCGGAGCGGCGCCGGCGGCGCCGCCGATCACGATGTTTTGCGGCGTCGCGCGCTTCAGCCACAGGGTATAGACCATTGCATAGCCGATGAGCGAGCAAAATGTCAGCGCCGCGGTGAGGGCGTTGACGCCCAACCCGAGAATGAGCATGGATGCGGCCCCGAGCGTCACCGCAAACGCGACGGCATGAGCCTCCCGCAGATGTCCGGTGGGCAGCGGCCTGCGGCGCGTGCGATTCATTTGGCCATCGATGCGCCGATCCAGAATGTGATTGAAGGCAGCCGCGGAACCCGACGCCATGGCGATGCCGATCGATCCAAAGATCAGCGCCTGCAGCGGAATCCAACCCGGCGATGCCAGCACCATGCCGACGATGGCCGTAAAAACAATGAGCAGGGTGACCTTGGGCTTGGTCAGCTCCAAATAATCCCGCCAGCCCCCGTGGCCGACGACGGCAAGGGGCGCATTATCGGGTACGGAGGTCATGGAGCAAGGGTACCACGCCGATCTTGAGGCGCCGGCCAGAGCAATCGCAGCAGAGTGACTGTACAGACGACCAGCAGAGCGGCCCCTGCATTGTGCAAGGTCGCAAGCGGCAACGGCATGGCGAAATGCACCATCGTCACCCCGATGCCGATCTGCAGCAGCACTGCACCGATCAGAAGGCCGCCGATCACTCTCAAGCGGCGGCTGCGGGCGCGCGCGAGGCATAAGGCGCCGACCACACTTAAACTCAAAGCCACGACCACAGCGCCGATTCGATGCGTCACGTGAATCGCAATGCGCGCCGCATTCGCCAGCACGCCACCGGTGTAATCGATGTCCAGCCCGCGCCAGAGCACGAAGGCGTCCCGAAAATCCATGGGCGGCCACCAAGATTGCTGGCAGGTGGGCAAATCCGGACAGGCCACGGCGGCATAGTTGGTGCTGGTCCATCCGCCGAGGAAAATCTGTGCCAGCAGCAGCGCAAGTCCCAGCAGTGCGAATTTTCGCAAGCCCATTTCGCGGGGCGATAGGTCGCGCCGCTCAGGCGTGAGCGACAGCCACCACAGGATTGCCAGCGTGGTCAGGCCGCCCAACAAGTGCGCGGTGACGATCAAGGGTTTGAGCAGCAGCGTCACAGTGAGCGCGCCCAACGCGCCCTGCAGACACACCAAAATGAACAGCAGTGCCACCGCGACCAGCGGCTGCTCGCGATCCTTGCGATTCCACACCGCCCAAACCAGCAGACAGCCAATGACAATTCCCAACGTGCTGGCAAAATAGCGGTGAATCATCTCGTGCAAAGCCTTGCTGAAATTGTGGTCCGCATGCGGATAGATATGCCCATAGCATCCCGGCCAATCCGGGCAGCCAAGGCCTGCATCCGTGAGACGCACCCAGGCGCCCAATACGACCACCGCCGCGGCCAGCAAGGCGCCGGCGAGGGCAACGCGGCGAAACCACATGAGACGTTTCTGCGGATCCACTTCTTTTCAGCCTATGGAAGAGAGGCGCAGCAGGCGCTTCATGTCCTCGAGCATGCCTTTCGACTTCGCGTCCGGGGCATAGAACATCATGGCGTTGCCCAACGGGTCTATCAAATAGACGGGATGCGCACTCACGGCGCCCTCACTCTTCGGCAGCAAGGCGAGCAAAGGATCGTCTGCGGGGCTTGCGCGAATGATGATCAGGTCGGGATGCGCCGCCTTGAGTTCCTGGAAGTCGCAGCAATCGCTGTCGCCGATGAATACCCGCTGCACCCGATTCATTTCCCGATCCAGAGCCAGGCGAACCTGACGGGTGTCGTACAGATGCCTGCGGCATTCATCGTCGCAGCGGCCGCGCTGCACATACAAAAATGTCCACTTTCCTTTGAGGAATTGCGGATTGGTTTCGCCCGCGTCTGCGCCCGCGCCGCCCGCACCTGCGCCCGCGCCGCCGGCAAGCGGCAGAGCCAAGGATGGCAGAGGGCGCGCGGGTGCGATGAGCTCTCCCGCATTGACGTGGCCGCCCGGGTGCCAACTCTTCCCATAATACAAATAGAACGAGAGTCCCAAGGGCGCAAAAAACATCAGTGCCACGCCGATCAATGTGCGTCGCTGGCGCCGATCATGGGCGGTCAGGGTCATGCGGTGTTGTCTACGCTTGAGCGGCGAAAGTTGGTGACGATGTAAATGACCAGCAAGGCGAGCGCCAAGCCAAACCATTGCACCGCATAGCCGATGTGGCGCATCGGCGGAAATCCCGGTGCGCTCCAGTCGCGCACATAGCCGTCCGGCTCCTTGGGATCGAGCAGGATCAGGTCGGCGGCGGGAGTCCAGCTGGATTCCTTGAGCAGCTGCGCCACTTGGGAATGCGTGGGGAAATTGGCGACCACTGGATAGGGGGGCGCCAGCGCGGCCGGAATCCCCATTCGAATGCCGGGGCTGGGCAGGTTATCGGTACGGCCGCGGATATGGCGCGCATCGGCGGCAACGGGAATGACCGGCCGCTCGGCGCGGCTCGCCCCCAAGGGCACCCAACCGCGATTGACCAGCACCCAACCGCCGCCCTGCAGCGCGAAGGGCGTGATCACGAAATACCCGGCGCGTTCGGCATTGACCATGTTGTCGATCAAGACCTGGCGCGTGTCGTCGTAGTGTCCGTCGGTTTCAACCCGGCTGTAACGCGGCACTTTGGGAGTTTTAAGATCGATCGCTTGCGTGGCTTGCGCGCCTGCCGCGAAGGAGTCGAACAGCACGCGCTTCTCCGCCGCCCGGTGCAATTGCCAGCGTCCCAATGAAATCAGCATGGCAAGCAGCGCGATGGTGAGCAGCGTCGTGAAAAGCCGCGGCGCGAAGGTGCGGTTCTGAAATTTGATGGGCACGATATACTGCGACTTCTCGAGGTCTAGACGCGCCAGATGCTATTCAAATATCTCATTCTCGTGATGCTCGTGCTGATCCTGATCAGCCTGGGCAAGGCGCTGTTTCATTTGTCCAGCGCACGTGAGGACGATGGCAAGAAGATGGTCACGGCCCTGGCCTGGCGCATCGGGCTGTCGGTGGCGCTGTTCGTGCTGTTAATCGTCGCCTATCACAACGGTTGGATCGAACCTCAACACGTGACGCCGGGTCACAGCCAATAGACGAAAAAGAACAGACCGAGCCAAACCACGTCGACGAAGTGCCAGTACCAGGAGACCGCTTCGAAGCCAAAATGTCTCTTGGGCGTGAAGTGGCCGTTCAAGACCCTGAACCAGATCACCGTCAGCATGATGGCCCCGACCGTCACATGCAGGCCGTGAAAACCGGTCAGCATGAAAAACGTGGAGCCGTAGATGCCGGTGCCGAGCGTGAGTCCGAGCTTGGTATAAGCCTCGTGGTACTCGGTCGCTTGCAGGCCGACGAACGTGAAGCCCAACAAAAAGGTCAGGGCCAAAAAAATCTTCAAGCGCGTGCGGTGCCCGGTGATCAGCGCATGGTGTGCAATGGTGACCGTGACGCTGCTCGACAGCAGGATAGCCGTATTCACCAGAGGCAGCTCCAGAGCCGGCACCGTCTCGAACGTGCCATTGGCGCGCGGCCCCAAGGTGGCAGGACCATTGGTCGGCCACACGCCGTCATAGTTGTTCCACAGCAGCAATTTACTGAAAACCTTTACACCGTCGCCGGAGAGCCAGGGCACCGACAGATTGCGCGCGTAGAACAAGGCGCCGAAGAAAGCGGCGAAGAACATCACTTCGGAAAAAATGAACCACATCATCCCCAAGCGGAACGAGCGGTCCACGGCCATGTTGTACATGCCCTTTTGATTCTCACCGATGACGGTGTGGAACCAGAAAATAAACAGCAACGCCAGCATGGTGAAGCCCGGCAGCAGGAACCACGCGGGCAGCCAGCCATTGAGCGTGACGATGGCGCCGGACATCAGTGTGAACAGCGTTACGGACCCATAGATGGGCCAGGGGCTGCCGTGAGGAATGTAGTACTGATCTGCCGAATGCTCTTGCGCCATATTCGAGGTCTCTGACGGTTTAAAACAATAGTTTAGCGAGTGAACTCAAGGCTGTGTTGCGGTTTGCGTCGTGTCGTAAAAGGTGTAAGCCAACGTGAGCCGATCGACGTTGGCCGGCAACTGCGGGTCGACGATGAACCGCACGGCCATATCGCGGCCTTCGCCGACGCCGAATTTTTGCGGCGTGAAACAAAAGCACTCGGTCTTGTGAAAATACTGCGCGGTGCCGGTGGGAGAAATGCTGGGAACGGCCTGAGCCACCGACGCCACCGACGTCAAATTCTTCGCGTAGAACTCGGTGTCGTACAGCTTGCCCGGATGAACGCGCATCGACGCGACCTTGGGCCTGAATTCGTAGCTGCCCACGGACGCCGGGGACGCGACGAACTCGATGGTGACCTCGCGATTCGGATCAATTGCCTCGTGCGCCACGGCGGGACCGGCCTTGGCCTCGGCATTGCCGATGCCGACTGCCCGGCAAAAAACGTCGTACAGCGGCACCAATGCCCAGCCGAAGGCAAAGCTGCATGCCGTCATGATCAACAGCCCGCGGATCAGCTTGCGGTTGGCGCGCTTGAGATCCATCAGTGGTGACTGCGAAAGACCAAGAGCGCGATGAATCCAAAATAGAACGCCAGCGCCAAGGTTGCCAACCCCAGCGCGGCGTTTCGAATCCGCAAGCGGCGTGGATTTTCCGCCGCGTTCACTTGACTTCGGGCGCCGTGGTGAAGCTGTGATAAGGCGGCGGCGAGGACAAGGTCCACTCCAGGCCGTTGGGCCGCGCATCGTCCCAAACCAGGGCGCTGGCTTTCTTGCCGCCGCGTATGCACTGGACGATCACGACGGCAAACAGAATCTGTGAGGCGCCGAAACAGAAACCGCCGATGGAGGAAACCATGTTCCAATCCGTGAATTGCACGGCGTAGTCAGGTATGCGCCGCGGCATGCCGGCCAATCCCAGGAAGTGCTGCGGAAAGAACAGCACGTTCACGAAGATCGTCGACAGCCAGAAGTGCCACTTCGCCAAGGTCATGTTGTACATGTGGCCGGTCCATTTCGGAATCCAGTAGTACACGGCGCCCATGATGGCGAATATTGCGCCCGGCACCAGCACATAGTGAAAATGCGCGACCACGAAGTAGGTTTGATTGTACTGAAAATCCACCGGAACGATGGCCAGCATCACGCCCGAAAAGCCGCCGATGGTGAACAAGAACAGGAATGACAGCGCGAACAGCATGGGCGGTTCAAAGCTCAAGGAACCGCGCCACAGCGTCGCGGTCCAGTTGAACACCTTCACGCCCGTGGGCACCGCAATCAGCATGGTGGACATCATGTAGAACAATTGCGCGGCGACGGGCATGCCGTCCGCGAACATGTGATGGCCCCAGACGATGAACGACAGGAACGCGATCGAGGCGATGGCGTAGATCATCGACGTCGCGCCGAACAGGGGTTTGCGTGCGAAGGTCGGCAAGATTTCCGAGATGATGCCGAAGGCCGGCAAAATCATGATGTACACCTCGGGATGGCCGAAGAACCAGAAAATGTGCTCGAACATCACCGGATCGCCGCCGCCGGCCGCATTGAAGAAACTGGTCTTGAAGAAATGATCGGTCAGCAGCATGGTGACGGCGCCGGCCAGCACCGGCATCACCGCGATCAGCAAATACGCGGTGATAAGCCACGACCAGGCGAACAGCGGCATTTTCAGCAAATTCATGCCCGGCGCGCGCAAGTTCATGATGGTCACGATGACATTGATCGCGCCCATGATCGAGGACGCGCCCATCATGTGAATGGCGAAGATCAGCATGGGGAACGCATCGCCGGTCTGCAGGGACAGCGGCGGATACAAGGTCCAACCCGCCGCGGCCATGCCGCCCGGCACGAACATCGTCGACAGCAGCAACGTGAAGGCGAAGGGCAGGAGCCAGAAGCTGAAATTGTTCATGCGCGGCAGCGCCATGTCCGGCGCGCCGATTTGCAGGGGGACCATCCAATTCGCCAGGCCGACGAAGGCCGGCATGACGGCGCCGAAAATCATGACGAGCGCATGATTCGTGGTCATCTGATTGAAGAACACCGGGTCCATCAACTGCAGGCCGGGCTTGAACAGCTCGGCGCGAATCAGCATGGCCATGGCGCCGCCGATGAAGAACATGATCAGGCTGAACACCAGGTACATGGTGCCGATGTCTTTGTGATTGGTGGCGGGCGCCGCCGGAGCCGGCAACGCCGCTTGCTTGACGGCGGCTTTCTGCGCATCGACCCACTTCTTGAAGTCATCGGGCGTGCGCACATCCACCACAATGGGCATGAAGCCGTGATCCCGGCCGCAAAGCGCGGCGCACTGGCCGCGGTAAAGGCCTTCCTTGCCGGGATCAACCTTGAACCACAGCTCGTTGACGAAGCCGGGAATCGCCGCGCGTTTTGCGCCGAAATCCGGCACCCACCACGCGTGAATCACATCCTGCGAGGTCAGCAGCAAGCGCACTTTGGTGCCGCTGGGGATGACCAGAGGGTGGTCGACTTCCAGCAGATAATTGGGGACCGTATTGGGATCGATGCCGGAATTCTGTTGGCGCGCAAAATTCGAATCGCGCGCAAGCGTGGAAAAGAAATCCACGCCCTCCGCGGCATCCATGTACGAGTATTCCCACTTCCACTGATAGCCGGTCACGCGGATGGACAATTGGGAATTGCGGGTGTCCTCCTGTTTCAAAATCAGGTCCGCGGCGGGAATGGCCATGACCACCAGGATGATCACCGGGACAATGGTCCACATGATTTCCACCCGGGTGCTGTGAAGCATGCTGGTGTCGGCAACCGCGCCCTGTGAGTGGCGGAACTTCACCAGCGCATAAATCATGGCGCCGAACACCACCACGGCAATGCCCACACAGATCCAAAAAACCTCCATGTGCAGGCCATACATGTCGCGCGCCAAGTCGGTGACGCCTGTCGGCAGGTTGTAGCCGTTCGACGTATTCGTAGTAACTCTCATCTAAACAGGTCCCCTATTTCACAACTTCAAGCGGCGGCGATTCATTCATGCCGCCGACTAACCGACCCAGACGCTCCGCCAGCAAGCACCGATCTTCCTCGGTGAGGAAACTGCCGACCTCATACGCCCGTCCATGGCTCTCGATGGTCAGCCGGCTGGTCCCTAGACGCCTTGGCGGACTGCGAAGTCTAACCTTCGCCCAATGCCTCGCAAACTCCTGTTTTGCCTCACCACGGCGCGAGCGGGTCACGAGACTGACCCGAGAATCCGTAATGACGACCGTTTGGGTGTAATGCCGCCGCTTCAGGCTGGCGTGCAAGGCTACTCCAAGGGCCAGCATCTCCAAAGCCCAAAACAGCAAAATCGGCCAAAATCCTTGTAGGACGAAGAATAGGGCAAAGCTCAAGGAAAACAGACATGTAGCGCCAAAAAAAACCTTGGCGGCCGGGGGTGTGAGCGAACAATTTGGCGCCAGGGTAATGCGCTGTTCCATGCCGGCAAGGATAGCCTAACCTCCAGCGCGCCGTGCACGGGTTTAAGGGGGATTATTTATCCCGTCGAGCGCGCAATTCACGCTTGATTTCTTCGAGCGACACACTGGCCGAATCTGCAGAGCCGCGCCGCGTCGCCTGCGCCGGTACCCATGCATGCGCGAACACGACTTCGTAAGTGGCCGGCAGCCGACCGTCCTGCCGAAAACTCTCATAAGCCGCCTGCATCGCAGCGAACTTTCGGGTGCCGGTAAGGCCCTT
>Ga0193726_1001596_pt1 | contig 17317 bp, 11 predicted proteins | sample H2c1metaG_FD_144928 | JGI IMG/M metagenome (GOLD analysis project Ga0193726, IMG submission 144928) | Soil microbial communities from a riparian zone of the East river system, Colorado, United States - H2c1 | ecosystem: Environmental > Terrestrial > Soil > Riparian zone | place: USA: East River... | reverse complement strand
GAATCCATCTGCGGGCGCATGGACGCTATTCTCGTGCGCATCGGGGAGATGTGCCTTGCAACACGAACGATGGCTCCTTCTGGAACGGCTCTTCGCCGAGTCGCTGGCGTTGCCGCATGCGGCGCGTGATACCTTTCTGACCCGCGCCTGCGGCGATGATTTGGACCTGCACCGCGAGATCGACGAGCTTCTGCGCTCGCACGATGCGCCGGGAGCCCTCGACGCCGCACCGCTTTCGCCTGAACCTGCAGCGCTCCACCCCTCCTTGGCCGCCGGTACCTGCCTTGGATCGTGGCGCATTCATCGGCTCATCGGTCGCGGCGGCATGGGCGAGGTGTATGCCGCCACGCGCGCCGATGGCGCGTTCGAGCAGCGCGCGGCTCTCAAGCTGCTGCGCTACGAGGCCGTAGGGGAGATGCAGCGATTCAATGCCGAGCGTCGCATCTTGGCCCGCATGGAACATCCGCGCATCGCTCGACTTCTCGACGGCGGCACGACCGACGACGGGCGGCCGTTTACGGTAATGGAGTTTGTCGAAGGGCGCTCGCTCACCGACTACTGCCGCGAACACCGCTATCCGCTGCAGCAGCGTCTCCAATTATTCGCACAGGTGTGTGACGCCGTTGCGTTTGCACACCGCAACCTGGTGATCCACCGCGACTTGAAGCCAGCGAATATTCTGGTCGATGCCGACGGCGGGGTGAAGCTTCTGGATTTCGGAATCGCCAAGCTGCTGGACGCAGCCGCGTTGCCGCAGGATGCGGGTGTCACGATCGCGCCGTTTACTCCCGACTACGCCGCGCCTGAGCAACTCAGCGGCGAGCCGGTGACTACCGCGACCGACGTCTACGCGCTTGGAGCGCTGCTGTTCGAGCTGTTGACCGGAGAGCGTCCACTGCGCACGCAAGGTCTGCCATCGACACAAGCACTAAAAGTGCTGATGGATCGCAAAGCGCCACTAGCCAGCCGGATCGCGCAAGCGAAACCCGATGCCCCACTGAGCGCTCGTGTGCTGCGCGGTGACCTGGATGCGATCGTGGCGAAATGCCTGCGCAAGGAAGCAATGCATCGCTACGAAACGGTCAACGCGTTGAAGCATGATCTCGAGCGATATTTGCGGAACGAACCAGTGCTTGCGCGCAGCGGCGCGCGCGCCTATGTCGCGCGTCGTTTCGTACGTCGGCATTGGCTGCCCATTACCGGCTTGGCCACATTGGTACTGGCCATAGGCGTTGCCGCCATCTATGCCAATAACGCGCGGTTGCATACTGAGCGGGCCCTGCACCGCGCGGATACGGTGCGCGATTTTGTCATCGACTTGTTTCGCCAGAACGACCCAACAGCGGGAAACGGCACGACGATGAGCGCGCGCGAGCTCGTCGATCTCGGCGCGCGGCGCGTCGAATCGGGGTTTGGTGACGACATCGATATGCGCATCGAGCTGCTTGGGGTCACGGGCAACCTGTACGATTCGTTAGGCGAATACCAGCGCAGCACCGAACTGCTGGCACGTCGGCTCGATCAGGCAACGCAGGCTTATATGCCCGACGATCTGCGCCGCATCGAAGCGCAGCTTGACATGGCAGGCGCCCAAGCCACTGCGGAGCGTTTCGAAGAAGCGCAAGAGCTCCTCGCTCGGGCCTTGATCAGAGCTGCGCCCGAGCGTGCCAAGTCGCTGCCATTGCGTGCTCGCATCCTGCTTGCAATAGCCGCTATTGAGGACAGCCGCGGCAACTACCTGAAGGCGGTCGACTGGGCTCAGCAGGCGATTGATGTGCGCAAACGATTGCCAACGACGACCTCGGCGGATATGGCTGAAGCGCTCGCGCTTCGCGGCCTGTATATGTTTCGCGGCGGACAAATTCCTGAGGCCGAACAGCCACTGCGCGCGGCGCTCGCTCAGCTCAACCCGGAAGACCCCGACAACTTCCGAACGTTGCTTCGCGTGCGCCTGTGTCTTGGCCAGGTGCTGACATCGCTGGGTCGATTCGACGAAGCGCTACCGCTCTTGCGTGCGAACGCCGCAGCAACCAGGCGACTGTATGGCGACGAGCATCCGGTGCTCGCCGATGCGCTGCATCAGCTCGGTGCAGTAATGCGCCAGAGCGGAGATGCCAAGTCGGCGATTCCCATTTTTCAGGAAGCGCTGGAAATCTACGAGCGCAAGTACGGTCCCGAGCACAGTTTTACCGCTACGGCTCTAACCAGTCTGGGACAGGCGCTGAGTGCAAGCGGGCAACATCAACCAGCCATAGATGCACTCGCGCGCGCGCATGACATCTATGTGAAAACGATGGGGCCGGGGCATACTTTCACGGTGATCAATGCCATCGGGCTCGCCGACGCGCGACTTGCTGCCGGTGATTTCGCGGGAGCCGAAACAGGTTTCCGGGCCGCGCTCGACTCGTTCCAACATATCGGCGATGGTAAACACATCTATGCAGAGGCAGCACGCCTGGGTCTGGGTCACACTCTCGCCGCCGAGCATCGATATACCGAAGCCGTTGCGCCGCTGGGTCAGGCGAGAAGCCGGTTTGTCGAAGAATTCGGCGCAGACGATCGGCGCGCAATCGATGCCTCAGTGACTCTCGTCCATTGCTTGCTTCAGAGCAAGCGCCGCGAGGATGCGCGCGCAGTACTCGAGGAAAGCGAACGTGCGTTGGCCGCATCCAGTCACGAGGTGAAGCGCCTGCGCGCGCTTGTCGAAACAGCGCGGCGCGAATTTGACGGCGCCTGAAACAGTGGCGTCAGCGCGCCGCGCGTCTGCGGCCGCACCGGAGTCGCCGTCTTACGCTCCACTCGCCAACTCGCGGTGCAGCCAGGCCCGCGCCAAGGTCCAATCGCGTCGCACTGTCCGCTCAGAGATATCCAGCGCTCGAGCAGTCTCGGCATCGTCGTAGCCGGCGAAGTAGCGGCACTCGACAACTTGCGCTAACCGTAACGAGTCGCGCGCGAGCCGACCGAGGGCTTCATTCAACGCCAGCACCGTGGCGTCGTCCTCAACGGCGACATCAAGAGCAGCGGTAATGGGCAGGGGAATTGCGCCATCGCCGCGCTTGCCGGCCAGTCGTGCCACAGCATGGTTGACCAACGCGTGACGCATCGCGAGCGCCGCGGCGCGCAGGAAGTGGACGTCGGTATTCCAATTCCGGGCGCCGCGCAGCTTCAGGTAGGCCTCGTTCACCAAGGCAGTCGTCTGCAACGTCATGCCGGCGCCGACGCGGCTGCGTTCCCGGTGCGCCAACCGTCTGAGGTCGTCGTAGAACAGTGGAATGAGCTGGTCGGCAAGGCCGAGCACCTCGGGCGACACGGTCTCGTCCAAGGCCGTGATCGATTCAGCCTGAGACTCGTGGTCAGGCTTGCTCATAGGCGAATCATATCAGTCGCCCGATTGGGCGCGTCCGTTTCCGGCGCCGTTCTCTGTTTGAAGTATTGACGCTACGAACGCGTTATTTATCGAGGCGTTACGCATGACTCGGGAGCTTGGGATCAGGCAACGGGGGCGAGTGCGTCGATGGCTTCGAAGGGGAGCGCCCGGCAAATCCGTGGCCGGACCTCACGCCTAATCCTGTTTGTCTGTGCAGACACCCGAATCGGATGCGGCGTGGCGCAGTCCGCGACGCGGGCTTGGAAGGCTCGACGACGCATCGAGGCAAGGGAAGGGAGGGAGGACACGCAATCATGAAACATGCATTGGACTTCGAAAAGGCATTCCGCGTTGCCGTGCTCGGGCTGGCCATGCTGTTCGCCCGGACAGCGCAGGCCGATACCTTCGAGGTCGACACCACCGCCGACCTGCCCGACGATGGACTCGGCGCTACCGCCTGTCACACCAGCGCGGGCACCTGCTCGCTGCGCGCGGCGGTCATGAAGTCCAACCAGATCGGCGGCTCGAACATTATCCACGTTCCTGATGGAATCTATTTGCTCACGATTCCGTGGAACGGGCTCGATGAGGACTACATGGGCGATTTGAACATCTATCAGTCGCTCACGATCACCGGTCAGGGCGCGGGGCGCACGATCATCGACGCCAATCAGATTGATCGTGCATTCAACATCGAATCTGGTGGGGTTGTCGTCTTGAGCGATGTAACCATCCGCAATGGCGGCAGTGAGATCTTCGGCGGAGGAATTTACATTGAGGGCATGTTGACGATCACGCATAGCGTGATCGAAGGCAATCACGCCAACTGGGGGGGTGGAATCTACGTTATTGGCTCGCTAACCCTTGTGGGCAGCATCATTCGATCGAATAGTGCCCTATCCGGCGGCGGCGGCATATCCTCGGCGGGCTCCGCTACGGTTCGTGACAGCACCCTTTACGGCAATGGTGCCTCATTCGGGGGCGGCATCGACGTGGAGGGCGAATTCAGTCCGTTCCTGTATGTCGTCGACAGCACGATCAGCGGGAACTATGCGAATGCAGATGGTGGCGGCATATTTAGCAATTTTGACACCCGCACGTTCATCTACAACACCACAGTTGTCGGCAACGACGCCGACCACGATCACGATGAGAACGGTGGCATCGGGGGCGGCGTCTACGCGAGGGCGTCGTCGCGCTTCATGGTGGTCAATGCACTGATCGCAGGTAACAGCGTCGGTAACACGCCCATCGCAGACAACTGTAACGGCGCGCTGGAAGCCTACGGCATGAATCTTCTCGACGAGCGGGAAGGGTGCACCACGACGACCTCCGACTCCAATCTCGGTTTCATTTCGTTGAACACGATCGGCCCCTTGCAGGACAACGGCGGACCGACGCCGACGCACGCACTGCTGACGAACAGCGAAGCGATCGACAACACGATCGACAGTCTCGGCTGCGTGGATGAGACCGGATCGCAGCTGACGACCGACCAGCGCGGTGCGCCGCGCGTCGCGGGTGCGCGCTGCGATGTCGGTGCGTTCGAGTACGGCGCGACCGTTCCGGTCGACGATCGTATCTTCGAGGACGGTTTCGAGTAGCTGATATCCACCCGCACGGTGGTGGCCGGACTTCACGCTGATCCCTGTTTGTAAGTGCAGACACCCCGATTGGGTGCGGAGCGGAGCAATCCGCGGCCGCAGGGATCGAACGCGTCGATGAGACGCATCGGGACAAGGGTAGGCACGGGAGGCAATCGTGAAACATGCACCGGCTTTCTACGAGGCATCACGCGCTGTTCTGCTGGGGCTGGCGATGGTGGTCGCCCGGACTGCCCAGGCCTACACCTTCGAGGTCGACACCACGGCCGACCTGCCCGACGACGGATTCGGCGCTACCACCTGTCACACCAGCGCCGGCACCTGCTCGCTGCGCGCGGCGATCATGAAGTCCAACCAGACTGGCGGTCCGAACATCATCCACATCCCTGACGGAATCTATCTGCTGACGATTCCGCCCCACGACCTCGATGGCGACGACAACGGCGATCTGAACATCAGCTCAACGGTCACGATCAGCGGTCAGGGCGCCGGGCGCACGATCATCGACGCCAATCAGATCGATCGCGCTCTCGACATCGCGTCTATTGTCTTCCTGAGCGACGTAACCGTCCGCAATGGCGTTCAGAACGCCGGGGGAGGAATTTCCAATGCCGGATTTTTGACGATCACGCATAGCGTGATCGAAGGCAATTCCGCGAATGTCGGAGGTGGAGTCTTCTCAGTGGGTCAGCTGGACGTGGTTGGCAGCATTATTCGATTGAACAACGCCCAGATAGAGGGCGGCGGCTTGTATTTGGCGTATTACAGCTCGGTTCGTAACAGCACCCTCTACGGCAATGGCGCCTCGTTCGGGGGCGGTATTGAAGTATCAGCCTTGTGTCCGTTCCTGTACGTCGTCAACAGCACGATCAGCGGGAACTTTGCGAACACAAACGGCGGCGGCATCTCCGGCGACGGCCCCACGTTCCTCTACAACACATCGGTTGTCGGCAACGACGCCGACCACGATCACGATGCGGGGGGTGGCATCGGAGGCGGCGTTTATGCGAACTCGGGGACGCGTTTCCTGGTCGTCAATGCACTGATCGCGGGCAACACGGTCGGCAACACGTTTGCCGACAATTGCAACGGGGCGCTCGAAGCCTACGGCATGAACCTTCTCGACGAGCGCGAGGGATGCACCACGACGACCTCCGACTTGAATCTCGGTTTCGTTTCATTGAGCACGATCGGTTCCCTTCAGGACAACGGCGGACCAACGCCGACGCATGCACTGCTCGCGGGCAGCGAAGCCATCGACAGCACGATCGACAGCCTCGGCTGCGTCAACGAGAGCGGAAACCCGTTGACGACCGACCAGCGCGGTGCGGCACGCGTCGCGGGTGCGCGCTGCGATGTCGGTGCGTTCGAGTTTGGCGCGCTCGTCGACAGCATTTTTGCCGATGGTTTCGAGTAGGTCGGGTACGCCACGCTTACAACGGCGTGACCGGTGTGGACCAACCTTCACCCACGCGTGAAGTGTTTGGATTCTGAGGGGAATGTCATGCGTGTCGCCGCGTGTGTATTTGCACTGTCGTTGTTCGCAGGTATCGCGATGGCCGATCCAGTTGGCTCGGCATTCACCTATCAGGGTCAATTGACCGATGCAGGGTCGCCTGCCAACGGCGAGTACGACTTCGAGTTTGCTCTGTTTACGAGTGCAAGCGGCGGGAGCGCGGTCGATACCGTAAGTGTCGACAATCTCCCGATCAGCGGCGGCCTGATCAATGCGTCGCTGGACTTTACCGATGCTCCGTACAACGGGCAGGGGCTCTGGGTTGAAGTGCGCGTTCGAGCCGGTGAATCGAACGGCAGTTATACGACGCTTTCGCCACGCCAGGCGCTGAGTGTTGTGCCGTATGCGTTGTATGCGCTCTCCGGTAATCCGGGTCCACAAGGTCCGACAGGTCCACAAGGTCCGACAGGTCCACAAGGTCCGACAGGTCCACAAGGTCCGATCGGGTTAACCGGGCCGCAGGGTCCGATTGGAGCGACAGGTCCAGAGGGCCCGCAAGGTCCGCCAGGCTTTGTCACATTGCCGTATCAGTCAACCGACTCATCCACACTGTCGCTAGCGATCACGAGTACGGGCGGCATCGCGTTGCAAGGTTCGGCGCTGGGCGGACCCGGCAACGGCATCGGCGTCGAAGGTCTCGCGGGCAACGCTAATGGCGCCGGCGTTCACGGCAGCAACGGCTCGGGATTCGGAGTCTGGGGCACAAGTACGGGTGGCCCAGGCGTATATGGCGAGAGCGTCAACAGCCGCGGCGTCTTTGGCTATACCGCAAACGGAGTGGCAGGCGTCTACGGACAATCTGCGAGCAGTTACGGCGTAGTCGCCAAGAGTACCGGCGGCACCGCTCTACTCGCCGCGAGCACCATCGCCGACGGTGTTCTTGGCACAACCATTTCGGGGTATCTCGCCGGCGTGCACGGGATAAGCACCAGCTCCGACGGAGGCGCCGGCGTCATAGGAGAGTCCACCGATTTCACGGGCGTCGATGGCTCCTCCGACAACGGATCCGGTGTATCGGGAAGTTCGAGAATCGGCATTGGCGTGTACGGCACTTCCAATTTTTCGTTTGGCGTTGTGGGCGAGAACAACAACACATTGCCGGCCGTAGAAGGTATCAACCACTCCTCGAGTGGGGGTGGCGTATATGGCATCGCGCCTGCTCCCGCCTGGGCCGTCTACTCGGGAGGCAACTTCGGCGCGTCGGGCAGCAAGAATTTCGTCGAGCCGCATCCGACCGATGCGAGCAAGGAAATTCGCTACGCGTCGCTCGAGGGTCGCGAAGTCGGCACGTATTTCCGCGGCAGCGGGCATCTGAACCATGGCGTAGCGACAATCGAGGTCCCTGCGGATTTCAAAATGGTCACCAGCGCAGATGGCCTTACCGTCGTCGCCACACCGATGGGCGAACTCGCGACGATCGCATGTATCTCGAAATCGCTGGATCGCATCGTGATGCGCGGCTCCGCTGACGTCGATTTCGACTACACGGTCAGCGGGGTGCGCAAAGCCTTCGCCGACTTCGCCCCAATCCACGACAACATCACCTTCATTCCGCGCTCTGCCGCCGAAGCAAGAAATCTCGCGTCGACGCTGCCGCCGGAAAGCGTGCTCCGCCTGATCGCCAATGGCACCTTGAACGCGGACCTGAGCGTGAACGCGCAAACCGCGCATCGGCTCGGTTGGGACCAGCGCCCAGGATGGAACGCGTCTGGCGCGCCTGCGCGTTGACCGGATTCCGCGACGTTTCCTGTTTCCAAGAGCAGACACCGTCGATCGAGGGGATTGCGAATCTCGCAACGTCGATGCTCCGCGCGGTGCCGCACTCCCGAAGGAGACGCGTCATAAATCGAGCAAGCAGCCGACTGGTCGTCGCTGCGCTGATCCTCGGCGCGAAGTTCATTGCGCCAGCTGGTGCGCAATCGAGCGGCGGACAATACCGTATCGATCCGGTCGCGCTGTCCAGCGGCGGCGGTCCGATCGTCGGCGACAACTATCAAATCACCAGCACGCTCGCGCTAACAGCCGCTGGAACTTTGGCCGGCGCGGGCCACGCGATTTTCGGCGGCTTCTGGAGTCCGGCCGGCGGCTTTGCAGCCGATTCTATTTTTGCCAATGGTTTTGAACTCGACTAGTCGCTCCGAAACGCTGCGCTGAGCCGTTGGCGGCGAGAGTGAGAGCAGCCCAAATCACAAGAGGAAAAGACTCGATGAAAGCACGTTCTCTGTGGATTCTTACCGGCCTGGTCGCTGGCATGACAGTGCAACCTGTCCACGCCAGCCGCGCCGCGAAGGGCACGGCCTATATCGGCGCGGCATTCGGAACCCACAATCTTTACAAGGTCGAGTACGACTACGACGGCATCGGTTCGATGACGGCCACGGCGACGATACTCACGACGCTGCCGACCGCGGCCGATGCGCTGATCGTGCCTGGCGGCGACCTCATCGTCGCAGGGCAGGGACCGAACATATACAAGGTCAATTCTGCGACCGGCGCGTTTACGACGGTCAGCGCCAGCAACAACGGCAACACCGTTTCGCTCGACCCGAGCGGAGCGAGCGTCTGTATTGGCTGGACCGATACGAGCCCGTCGCAGGTCCCGCTCGACCCGTTCGCAAACGGCACGCCGCACTCGATCGATGGCGACGACGGTACCGTCACGTCGCTGGCGTTCACGCCGGCCGACGGCATGTACTACTCAAACGGCGGCGAGAGTACGGGCAACTTTGGAAGGATCGATCTAACGCGTTCACGACGACGCGGCTGATGGCTGCGACGTTCGCGGATACCGTGCACTACGACCGCTTCAGCAACAGCCTCATTCTGGCCGGCATAGGCCGAGCAATCCAGGTCGACCCGGCCGATCCGAGCACACCGCTCAGCACACGCGACGACTCCGCGAGCGGCGAAGACTACTTGATGCTGCGCCCGGATGGCCGAGGACATCTGTTCGGCACACGCTGGGGCGGCGGCGATCGCCTTGTGCTGGTCGACTATTCCGCGACCGGACTGATCGGAGATCCGAGCTCGATCATCGTCAGCGCGCCGCTCGTGGATGGCTTGTCCGGCGGCGTCGCTGTGGACACATCAATTCTGGCGGACGGTTTCGACGCGCGGCGCTGAGACAGACCGCATAGCCACGCCGCTCGTGTTCGGTGGCGAGTCTCAGGCGGATGGCCGGATCTCGCACCATTTTCTGTTTGTTAGAAACGGTACTCGAGTGAATTGCGTATTCAGGCCATCTCGACGCTCGTAGCGCGCATGACGGTGACCAAGACTCCGACAAATAGCCTTGGACGATGCGCGCAAATGAAACGGAGCCGCACGATGAAAGACCACTGGGGTTCTCGCACTGTTTCCTTGTTTTCAACGCGTTTCCTTCGTAACGGGAATTCGCCGACGCTTGTGCAGCCACCGCTTGAGGTTCGCCATCCGTCCCGAGGGAGAGTAGTCATGCGCAAGTCTCGATGCCTGAATCGAATTGCTGTATCGGCACTCGCTGCCGCGATGTGCATCACCGCAGCCGAAGCGGCTGCTCCGCGACTCGAGGGCACCTGTACGCCGCCCGGAACGTGGGAAGCACGTACGCCGAACACGATTGGCACGATCGTGCGCGCGTGGGGCCAGTTCTTTCCGCCCAACGGGCGCCTCTATCTCATGGGCGGACGCTCCGACGATGCTGCCGGCGACGACTTCCTGCGTCCCGCCTTCTACGATCCGATCTCCGACACCTGGACGACCACCAGCGCGGTGTTCGAAGACAACCAGGTCAACAACATGGTAGGTGGCGTGCTCGATTTTGGCGGCATCTCGTACATCGTCGTGGTTGGCGGTTCGGCGGCAGGCGCGACCACCTCTACATCTGCCGTGCGGCAGTACGATCCGATAACGGACACGCTCACTGTGCTCTTGTCCGATTCATGGATCGGAAACATGGACGGCTTTACTCTGCCGGGCGGCGCCGCGGTCTACAACAACAAGCTGTATGTGTTCGGCGGCTTCGATATCGGCTTCGGCATGCTCAACAGCATCTATCAGTTCGATCCGTCCGCTCCGGATGGAAGCCGCTGGACACAGATGGCGTCGGCGCTGCCGACGCCCATCGGCTACATCCCGACGGCGACGTCGAATGGGTTGATCTACCTGCTCGGCGGATCGACCTTCGACGGCGGGACGGGGACGCTTCAGGATTCGACCGAGTCGTCGGTCTTCAATCCGGATACCGATGCGATTCAGCCCATCTCGCCCAGTCCGCGCGCCACCGCGGAGACGCGCGCGGTCACGCAGACCGACGGTACGGTCTGGGTGCTCGGCGGCGGTCGCGTGCCTCCGAATCCGAGCAACGAAGTCGACATCTACGATCCGAGCACCGATACCTGGACGACCGGTCCGGCGTTCACGAACCCGCGGCGCAATCTCGCGGCCGACATCGATCCTGCAACCGGCAGCATCTGGGCGGTCGGCGGCTACGACACCGACGGCCTGACGCCGCTTGCGTTCAACGAAGAGTTCACGCCGTGCGTGGTCGACGACGACACGATTTTTGCGGACGGATTCGACGGCACCGCGCCGTGAATGGGTTGACTCATCGCGACCGAGAGGTTGTCAGCTGCCGGCGATCGGCCGATGTCGACGCGTCGGCCACTGCGCCGAAGTGCAACGGCGCCGCGCAAGTCAGCGGCACTCGGCCGTTCGAGCAAACCATGGACAGATTACCTAACGGAGGATCGCAAGATGAAGAAGCATGATCACGATGCAGACCGACAATTCGGGACTCTGGGGTTTACCGAGCCGGAAGTCGGTCTGGGCGCACATTCCAGTCCGCAAATGCGTACACCCATACTGACGGGTGCTATCGAGCTTCAGCATCCTGGCCGGGTCCCCGTCTTGGACACGAACCGAGGTGCGATGCTGAACAACATCAGGCTGGCCCAGTTCGCGATCGAGGCCAAGGCCAAGACACTGCAATCCATCGGAGCGGTGTCCTCCGAGTTCAGCGCTGCCGGAAATGGATTCGTCATTCGCTATGACAATGGGGACATTTACTATTCGGCAGAAACCGGGGCGCACGATGTTCGCGACGACATTCGCGCAAAATACAATGCGTTCGGTGCGGCCGATGGAATATTGGGCTTGCCCACGACCGACCAAAGTCCGACCCTAAATAGTGTTGGCTTCTTCAACCACTTCCAAGGCGGCTCCATTTATTGGACAGCTCACACTGGACCGATGGTGGTTCGCGGCCCGATCCGCGACAAGTGGGCGTCCCAAGGTTGGGAAGGTTCCTCATTCGGATATCCGATCGCCGACTACGTCACGAGGCCCGGCACTTCCACGGAGTTTTGGGGCGGATTTCAGAACGGCGCCATTTACTCGAAGGGTAACGTTGCGGACGAGGCGCTCATCGTCGACCTGGATCCACAGACCCTGACGAATCTGGTGCGAAAGACCTTCGACACCAGATTTAAAGCAGCCGACGAGGATCTGGGCATCGAGGGTGGTGTGAACGTCCTGGGCATTTCCGACTGGGGCTATGGTTTCTGGGAAAGCACGCCGAGGACGATCACCTATGGGATCAACGGGTTCTACTCCATCGGATACCCCGGCGTCATTCCCGATCCGACGTTTCACCTTGAGCTGACGTTTCAGTTCGAACTGCTGTGGCAAAAAAGCCAATTTACCGAGCCGAAAGCCACCGACTGCGGACCGTTGCGCGCCAAGTTGGACGACTTGAAAGCGCAGATTGCAAAAGTCGATCGCTTTTTGGCCGAACCCATGACGGGAGAACATCACCCGCCGAAGCACGTCCCCAACAAAGAGTGGGAGAAGCTGAACCAGCGCATCATAAACGCGACGTCTCTCTTGATGGCTTGCGCAAACTCGAACGCGACAAGTGCGTTAACGCTGTCGGATGTCGACAAGACGGTCATCATCTACTTGAGAAACTGGCATCTTTCGACTTCGGGCGCATTCAACGAGAAGCTCTATGACGAGTTGGCCAAGAGGGTGCCGGATGCCTTTCCATTTGTATTGACGACGGTACCAGCGAAAGCGCTGCTGATTGACGTGCTTGTCACACCGGAGGGTGCGCTCAGGTTTCTTCTCGCGCCCGGAGCGGCCGAGCGCCCCGTCCTCGGACTGGGAACGGGGCAGATCCGGCGAGATATCTTTGAGAACGATCTAAATGTCTTTGTCGAAAAGGCACTCGCGTAGGACGTTTGGCGGATCTTTCGGCGTGCGCCATTTTCGGCGCTCGCTCGCCGGCTGAGTACTCGCTCTCTTCGCCAGACAGGCGTGCAATCCAATGCAAATGCTGCGGTAGTCTTTTCGGGAAGCGCCCTCGTGCAGGCTTGACGAAATCTCCGATTCGCGGCGACCGTTCGATGCGCTAGCCGACAGTCGTTGGCCTTCCTCCATGGGATCTCGTGTCAGCCGACGCGCGCGCGGAGCTTCCCGTTCCTTCTCGTGCACACAGAACCGGCTCGCTTGTCATCCAGGCACGGCAGGCTGACCGGCTTGCGCCTCGTTTCTTGTTGATTGATGAGACGACCCTGACACGGCGCACGCGGACGCGGCGATGAATAGATTCTGCCGACACGTGATGTTTTCCACGCTCTCAACCGCGGCGGTTTGCGCGGCGCATGTGGATGCGCAATCCGGTGGCGGCCCGTATCGGGTCGAGCCGAGCGTCATCGCCGGCGGCGGCGGCTCGGCCGCAGGCGGCACCTTTCAGGTGCGCGGCACCTTCGGTCAAAGCGCCACGGCGAACTCGTCCGCGTCCGGTTATCGGTTTTACGCAGGATTCTGGTCGCCGCTCGCGGGCTCTGAGAGCGATCTCATTTTCGCTAACGGATTTGATCCTTGAGGGGAAGGTCATGCGTATCGCTTGGGTCTTGTTTGCATGCTTGTGGCTTGTCCACTCCGCGCTGGCCGATCCGGTGGGTTCTGCCATCACCTATCAGGGCCAGCTCACCGACGCGGGCGCGCCGGCGAACGGGCCTTACGATTTCGAGTTCGCGCTCTTCACGACTGCGAGCGGAGGCAGCGCGGTCGATACGGTGAGTCTTGATGACGTACCCGTCAGTGGTGGCCTCATCAATGTCCCGCTCGACTTCACCGATGCGCCGTACACCAGCCAAGCGCTGTGGATCGAACTGCGCGTTCGATCAGGTGCGTCCACCAGCAGCTTCACGACGCTGACGCCGCGTCAAGCGCTGAATGCAACACCGTATGCGTTGTATGCGTTGAGTGGCAATCCCGGACCGCAAGGTCCCACCGGACCGCAAGGTCCCGCGGGGCCGGACGGACCGATGGGCCCCGCGGGACCCGGCGGTCCTGCGGGCCCACAGGGTCCCCAGGGACCACCCGGCGCAATCAGCTTGCCGTTCAACGGAACCGACGCGTCTGCGACTTCGTTGGGCATCACAAATACGGATCCGGATGGAACCGCCTTGCTGGGCGCAGCTCAGGGAGCGGGGGGCGGCGTCGGCGTTGGAGGCTTTGCGAACAACACCGATGGAGCCGGCATTCTCGGCAGCAATAACGCAGGTGTCGGCGTATATGGCCACAGCACAGGCAGCCCGGGCGTCTATGGCGAGAGCATCAACAGTCGCGGCGTATTTGGATTTACCGCCGGTGGCATCGCCGGCGTCTACGGTAAGTCGACGACGGGTAACGGTGTCATCGCGGTCAGTGAGAACAAGGATGGTCTCTATGGCCAGACCTCGTCAGCGTCGTGGTCGGGTATTTACGGGATCAACACAAGTGCCGACCCTGGCGGTGGTGCAGGCGTGTACGGATCTGCGGACAAGAACCCGGGTGTTCTGGGCGCCAGCAATAGCAATGACGGCGTCACCGGAGTTACACGGGCAAGCGACGTCGACGCCGGGGTCTATGGAATCAATAACAGTCCCGTCAACGGCAACCGGTTCGGCGTTGTCGGAGCATCTGGCAATTTCGGAGTGTTTTCGTACGGCAACTCGGGTGCGACGGGATCAAAAACCTTCGTCGAACCGCATCCGACGGATGCCAGCAAGGAAATTCGCTATGCGTCATTGGAAGGGCGAGAAGTAGGCACTTACTTTCGCGGCCAGGCGCACTTGGTCAATGGAAGGGCCACCATCGAGGTCCCGGCGGACTTCCAGATGGTCACCAGCCCTGAAGGCCTCAGCGTCGTCGCGACACCCATCGGTGCGCTGGCTCTTGTCGCTTGCATGTCGATCTCTCTGGATCGCATCGAGATGCAAGGGTCGGCGGACGTCGACTTCTACTACCAGGTCAACGGCGTGCGCAGGGCATTCGCCGACTTCCAACCGATGCATGACAATTCGATCTTCGTGCCGCGCTCCGCCGCGGATGCCAAAGACTTCGCAATGACTTTGCCACCGGAAAGCGTGCGCCGGCTCATCGCCAATGGCATCTTGAACGCGGATCACAGCGTGAATACTGAGACGGCCCATCGTTTGGGCTGGGACCGACATCCCGGCTGGAACGATCCACGTAGTCAACCGCCACAGACGCCCAGCAGACCTCCGGAGTAGGCTCGGCGGGAATGGAGCGTCACTCGCAGACATTCATTTCGAGACGTGCCGCGTAGTAGATCGTTCCCGACTTGGTCCGCGCGCGGGCGTTTTGCCACTTGCGAATGTGACGCACCTTTCAGGGCTATCCTTGCTGTCCTAGGGCGTGGCGGTGAGATCGCAAGTCTGGTCTGAGTGATCAATACTGCCCGCCAAGTGCATTGGGAAATGCGCCTTGCAACGCGAACGATGGCTGCTTCTTGAACGGCTTTTCGCCGAAGCGCTGGCGTTGCCGAATGCGGCTCGTAACGCGTTCCTGACGCGCGCCTGCGGCGACGATTCCGACCTGCACCGCGAAATCGATGAACTATTGCGCTCGCACGAAGCACCCGGCGCCCTGGATGCGACGCCACATGCGCCGGAAGCCGCAGTCCAGCCCTCGCTGCCTGAGGGTACGTGCCTCGGACCGTGGCGCATCCATGAGCTGATCGGCCGCGGCGGCATGGGCGAGGTGTATGCGGCCACGCGCGCCGATGGCGCATTCGAACAGCGAGTAGCGCTCAAGCTCCTGCGTTACGAAGCCGTGGGCGAAATGCAGCGATTCCATTCCGAGCGGCGCATTCTGGCGCGGCTGGAACATCCGGGCATTGCTCGTCTCCTGGATGGTGGCACGACACCCGACGGTCGTCCCTTTACCGTAATGGAGTATGTCGCGGGGCGCTCGCTCACCGACTACTGCCGCGAGCGTCGCTCGTCGTTGCGCGAACGTTTGGCGCTTTTCGGGCAGGTCTGCGATGCGGTTTCGTTTGCACACCGCAATTTGGTGATTCATCGCGATCTGAAGCCGGCGAATATTCTGGTCGACGCAAACGGCGGAGCAAAACTGCTCGATTTCGGCATCGCCAAGCTGCTTGATGCTGCTGCGTCGACGCGCGACGCCGACATGACGATCGCACCGTTCACTCCCGACTATGCGGCGCCAGAACAATTCACTGGGGAGCCGGTAACGACGGCCACGGATATCTACGCCTTGGGGGTAGTCCTGTTTGAGTTGCTGACGGACGAGCGCCTACTGCACACGAGGGGACTTCCTTCGACCCACGCCTTGAAAGCAATTCTGGATCGTGACTCCTCACGGCCCAGCCGGATCGCGAAAAGTCATGTTGATGCGCCAGTGCCGGTGCGTCTCCTGGTCGGAGATCTGGATGCAATCGTTGCCAAATGCCTGCGCAAGGAATCGCTTCGCCGGTATGAAACCGTCAATGGCTTGAAACATGATCTCGAATGTCATCTGCGCAATGAGCCGGTGCTCGCCCGCTCGGGTGCGCGCATGTACGTGTTCGGGCGACTACTGCGGCGTTATCGATGGGCCGTGACCGGCGCCTGCGCGTTGATCCTCACGCTTGCCGTCGGCCTTGCCGGAACCGCTTGGCAGGCACGGCGCGCGGAGCGCGAGGGAGCGCGGGCGACCGCGACTAAGGACTTCGTGCTCAGCGTATTCCGCGCCAACGACCCACGTATCGCATCGGACAAACCGCGTGAGGAAATCACCGCAAAGGTACTGCTCGACCTTGGCGCTACACGTATCGAGAAGGAATTCGCCGGACAGCCGGAGTTGCAGATCGAATTGCTGGGTCTGACCGCGGATCTTTATGAAAACCTAGCGGACGATGAGCGCTACGCCGCGCTGCAAAAGCGACGCATCGAGCTTGCGCGAGCTTACTATGGTCCTGCGCATCCGATCGTGCTTGACGGGTTGATTAGCGAAGCCGAAGCGACTACGACCCGACAGGATTATGTGAAGGCTGGCCACCTGCTCGAGGAAGTCGACGCCCAAATAAATTCTTCGTCGCAGAACTATAGTCTGCTCCGCGCACGCTGGTGGCTGGTCAAGTCGGAGTTGCTTCATTCCGCAAATGACAGCCAGCACGCCATAAGCAACGCCCTCGACCAAGCCATCGCGTTGTACGGTCAACTCGCACCGAACAGCAACGACTATGCGTACGTACTTGGCCTTAAGGCGATCGACTACGGCCGGCTCGAGGACTATGCGCGGCAGCGTCGGTATTTCGAACAATCGCTGGCTGTACTGGAAGTGGCGCCAGACCGCAGCGACTCGGACCTGCAGACCTTGCTCAGCAACTTCGCCAGAAGTCTCGAGAGCGTAGGGGATTACCCTGCGGCAGAACGCACGTATGTGCGCGCCGAAGAGCTCGCACGCAAGACCACAGGTGAGCAACAGCCATCGTATTGGCTCGCGCGCGCCTACCATGCCCGCTTGCTCCATCGACATGGTGAGCGCAAGCGCGCA
>Ga0193726_1001594_pt1 | contig 17325 bp, 10 predicted proteins | sample H2c1metaG_FD_144928 | JGI IMG/M metagenome (GOLD analysis project Ga0193726, IMG submission 144928) | Soil microbial communities from a riparian zone of the East river system, Colorado, United States - H2c1 | ecosystem: Environmental > Terrestrial > Soil > Riparian zone | place: USA: East River... | reverse complement strand
CGGCAGCGCGTTTTACAACACCTACAGCAAGGATCTGCTATCGCGCTATTCGGAATTGGAAGTCCTTACTTACAGCTACGCGGTTGGGGCGGTGGGATGTGCGGTGATTTCCGCAGCGTTTGAAGCTCGGCCCTTTTACTTCGTTACGGGATACTCCAGCGCGACCTGGCTGGCGATTGCTGTCCTTGGCATTCTGTCGTGGGGTCTGGCGATGATTTTGTGGATGTGGGTGTTGAATCGGCTCGACGTGGGACAAGTTTCGACCTCCATTTATTTGCTTCCGCTCTTCGGTTTGATCCTGTCGGTGGCGACGGTCCATGAACGCATTGCTCTGCCGCAGATCCTCGGCGGAGTGCTGACGCTGGCAGGAACTGCAACGCTTACTCTGTTTGAAGGACGACGCGCGGCCCAACTGGCGAAGTCTGGCTCGAACTAATTTCCGGGAGAATCGGATGTCAGTCTGCACACTTATTGACGATGGAAATCCCTGCGGCGAAGGCCCGCTCTGGGATGCGACCGAGCAGAAACTCTATTGGACGGATTGTGCCGGCAGGTTCTATCGCTACGATTGGAAAACCAGGCAGAGAGAAATTGTCCTGCAGAATTTTGAAATCAGCGGTTGTGCTTTGGACCAGTCGGGAGGCTTTACCTTCATCAACAGCCGCGGCGTTTGGTTTTGGAACAGGGAGGACGAGCCCGTACGGCTGGTGAGCGAGATTGGCGGCATCAGACTGCAACTGAATGATTGCATCGCCGACCCAGAAGGGCGATTGCTGGCGGGATCCTGTTTCTACACGCCCTCGGGGCACTACCTGCGAGGCAAGCTTTTCTGTATCCAAACCAACGGCGCCGTCCAGATATTGGACGAAGGATTTCATCTGCCCAATGGGCTGGGATTTTCACCCGATCGAAAAACACTATATTTCACCGATTCGGTGGCGCGATTGATTTATGCATATGAATATGACTTGATGACGGGACGGCTAAAGAATCGAAGAGTATTTGTGAAGGTGGACGGCACTTCCGGATTGCCCGACGGGCTCACGGTCGATGCGCAAGGTTTCGTTTGGTCCGCGGAGTGGTATGGAGGATGCATTTGCCGCTACGATCCTGACGGCAAGCTCGAGCGGCGGGTCGAAATACCGGCAAAGCAAACCTCCTCGTTGGCATTTGGTGGTCCCGGGCTGAACGATATTTTTGTGACCTCGGCGGCGAGGTCAGAGCCGATGCCCGTGATGCCGCCTGGCTATGATCCGGATTCCGGCTATTTTGGCGGCGGGCTGTTTCACTTGAATGTGGGTGTTTGCGGCATGGTGGAATACCGAACAAGATTCGAGCATTTAATAAATTCGCGGGTCTCGCTATGAGTGCCCGCCTCACCGGAAGAGTTGCGTTGCTTACCGCCGCCGGCCATGGGATTGGCCGGCGACTGCGCTTGCGTTTGCCGACGAAGGGGCAACCGTGTGGGCCACTGATATTGACGAACCTGCCCTGGGAGAATTAGTCGAGGAAACGTTCTGCAATTCTCGCCCGCCAATTGGACGCCCGGGATGAGCATGCAATCCAGACCGTCGTGGATGAGGCGGAAGTTGTGGATGTATTGTTCAACTGCGCCGGATGGGTCGATCACGGTACTATTCTTGAGTGTTCGGAGATAGATTGGGATTCTTCTTTCGATATCAACGTGAAGTCGATGTATCGCACCTGCCGTGCGGTGTTGCCGGGGATGCTCAAAGCCGGAAAAGGAAATATCGTAAACGTGGCTTCGGGTGCCTCCAGTATTAAAGCGGCGCCGAATCGGTTTGCCTATGCCTCCACAAAATCGGCGGTGATTGGACTTACGAAATCCATCGCCGTTGACTTTATCCAGCAGGACCTGCGAAATCGGCGTTTCTCTGCACAGTGGAATCGGCTATCCGTCGATCGGTTATTGGTTGGACGAATCCACGAGAACTCTTGAAGATGCGGAATGCTGAAGGAAAAAACTTAACTAGCGGTGACTTCTTCGCCCTCGGACGAATAAAGATGCGACGCTTGCTCGCTCCAATCGGACATCGCGGTATTGAAAGCCCGCTTGGCCCGTTCCGGTTCGCCGGCCGCAATTGCATCCAGCAAAACTCGGTGAGATTGAAGATCGTTTGTGAGGTTGAAACCTGGTTGCATCGCAACGCGGATGGCGCTGAATCCGAACAGGGGTACCACGATCCGGCGGAGGCATTCGACCAAAGTGTCGTTGTGGGTCGATTCCCACATCGCGATATGCCAGTTTAAATCACCACGGATATATTTCTGGAATTCGCGCGCGCGGGCGAACGCTTGCGATTGTTGAAAAAGCTCTTCCAGACGCTCAATGTCCGCCTTAGTGGACTGCCGGGCCGCCTCCTCCACCGCAAACCCTTCCAAAACGCGACGCACCGCGATGGTGTTCTCCAGATCGCGCTGACTGAAATGAGTCACAAAAGTGGCGGAGTTTGGTTTCTTGCTGACGTGGCCTTCCAGTTCGAGCTGGATCAGGGCTTCGCGGATGGCCGACTGGCTGGTCCCCAGAACTTCGGCAAGCTTGCGCTCGACCAGGCGCTCTCCGGGGATGAGTGATCCGTCAAGGATCGATTCGCGAATTTTTTCCGCCACTTGATGCCGGGCAGGTTGAGTGTTCAGCTTGGTTGAGTTAAGTGGCATGGCCCGTCCGTATATACAGCCGCAGATTGGAAGTCTCGGGGGCATCACTGCGCGCAGCGGAAACAGAAGAATTGGTATTCTTCGGGTTACACAGCGACGTGTGTGGCGATTCGTTGTTCATCGAAGCTCACCAGAGAACTCACCTTATGAGCCTGCCCCAGGGCCGATGCCGTTTCAACGCCGGCTCTGGAGGCGGGTTACTTTCCAATTCAGTATAGTAATCGATTACTCTGGAACCTTCAATATCACATATTGAGATCAATGATCGATCAAATTATCACTTTATGCTTGACAATAGATGTATTCAACTAATAATGTTCACATGATAATCGTTCATCAATAGTCGTTTAGGAGGCCCAATGCTTCGGCGAAAACCCTATTTGACCCTGATCCTTCTGGCCTGCTGCCCGCTCGCCGTTTTAGCGCTGCAATCAGGAATTGTCGGCACCGTGACGGATTCCTCTGGGGCCGTGCTGGCAGGTGCCACGATCATCGCCAAAAATGTGAACACGGGCGAGACCCGCCAAGCCACCAGCAACGGGTTTGGTGAATATGCCATTCCCAATTTAAGAATTGGGACCTATGAGGTAAGTGCAGAGAAGCAGGGATTTCAGCATAAGGTCGTGGACCAGGTGGTGTTGGAAGTCCAGCTGACGAGAACGGTTGACTTGGCGCTCTCCCCCGGTGCTGTCAGTGAGCAGGTGAGCGTTACCGCCGCAGTCACAGCCTTGCAAACCACGGAATCCTCCGTGGGCACGCTATTTGAGACGAAAGTGGTAAACGAAATTCCCCTGAATGGACGAAATTTCTTGCAATTGCAGTTGCTCTCAGCTGGAGTGACGCCTGGTACCGGGAGCGTTTTTAGCGCAGTAAAGATAGATGTGCAAAGCCAGAGTATTGGAGGAGGTAATTTCTCCGTCAACGGCGCGCCGGATGCCTACAACGACTACATCATCGACGGAATATCATTCAAGGACTGGATACATGGCACGAATGGAATGAACCCTTCCGTCGATGCTATCCAGGAATTCAGGTTACAAACCAGCAACTATACCGCTGATTACGGGGAGAATGCCGGTGGCTTGGTGAACATGGCAACCAAGTCAGGAACAAATCAGTTTCACGGCAGTGCATATGAATTTATAAGAAACGACAAGCTGGATGCCCTAGACTATTTTACGAAGAGGGATGGAGGGGACAGCCAGGCACCATTACGGCGCAATCAATTTGGCGCCACCTTGGGTGGGCCCATTCGCCGCGGTAAAAGTTTCTTCTTCGGCAGTTACGATGGATTCCGTCAGCAGTCGACTTCAACGCTAATCGGTTCCGCGCCGACACAACTCATGCATCACGGAGATTTTTCGGAGTTGCTGGCTCTCCCCACTCCCAGGCTGATTCACGATCCCGCCGGGAATCCCTATCCGGGTAACATTATCCCGGCTGATCAGATATTGAGTGTTATGCCCGGTTACCTCGACACTTATGTTCCGCTTCCAAATCGTCCTGGCCTAGTCAACAACTATGTAATTCCGGGGACGAGCAAAAACTCGACCGACCAATACATTGCGCGTATCGATCATTCTCTAACAAACGATATGCAGTTATTTGGTCACTATATTTATAACCGGATCAATGACCACCCGCCGACAATCAACCCGAATTTCTCTGCGATTCAGCACAACGGAAGTCACAATGTGAGTTTGCAACTTACCGATGCCATTAGCCCTAACACCATCTTAGAATTGCGCGCTGGCTACAATCTTTTCCGGCAGTACGTCAAACAGAACCATCAGGGCACCACTCCGAACATTGCTTCGGACGTGTTAGGGATCAATGGCGTTGCCACCACTCCCGCGGCGTCGGATGCTCCGTTCTTCGTGGTCTCTGATTTCGGCACGGGGTTGGGCGGGAATCAACCTTCCAGTCCGCGTAGTTGGATTAGTGAGAGATTCGAGTATCAGGGAGATGTGAGCTTGGTGCGCGGGAAGCACCTGATTCGGGCGGGCATGCAGACGGTACGGCATCACGAGACTTTTCCGGAAATCATCATCGGGAGCGGCGAAATTATTTTCGATGGCACATTTACGGGATACTCGATGGCGGATATGTTGATCGGCATTCCCAGTCAATTTTTGTTGTCGCCTGAGGAGTTCGATCCGCAATTCCGCCAGTGGGAGCTCATGCCATGGGTTCAGGACGATTGGAGAATTACGCCCAAACTAACCTTAAATCTGGGTTTGCGGTATGAGTGGCGCCCCTGGCCGGTTTCCAAAAACAATTCAATTTCGAACATCATCCTTCCACCCGGGGGAGGCGAGGCCTCGCTGATACTGGCAGGTCCATGCATCCCTAATCTGCCGGTTCGCCCGTGCCAGACTTCCTTGCCGACCTCGATTGCCAAGAACCGCAGCACGTTCGATGGCAATGACAACAATAATTTCGCGCCGCGAATCGGCTTCGCCTACCGGCTCGGGAATTCGGGCCGCAGCGTGGTACGTGGTGGTTACGGAATTTTTTATCAGCCGGAGGTGTTCAGCGGCCTTGTTGGTCAGAGCTACAACCCGCCTTTTGTGAGCTTCTATGATCGTTTTATCAATACCGCCAATTATCAGAATTGGGACTGGTTCAACCCTACGGCCGGCCTGCCCGTAGGCGGGCTGAGTTTTCAGCGCTATCCAGGAAACGCAGTTAATCCATATCTTCAGTCATGGAATGTTGGGGTACAGCATGATTTGGGCGCGGGATTTGTTCTGGACGTTAGTTATGTGGGAAATCACGACACTAAGCTTTGGACGTACACTTTGCCGAATCAGCCGCACCCTGGACCGGGGGATATTGATGCTCGGCGTCCATACACTAACGTGGGGTCTATCAGTAGTGATGAATCGATCGGCAGCGCCAATTACAACGGCTTGCAGGTGAAGGGTGAAAAGCGTTTTTCGGGGGGTCTCTCACTTCTCACCACCTACACTTGGTCGAAGGCGATCACAGACTCTCAGGGATCAACTTCATTCGCGCCGGACCTGCAAAACAACTATAATCGCGCCGCCAACAGAGGTCTTTGGAATGCGGACATCCGTCATCGATTCACACTGGTGTCGGTTTACGAACTTCCCATCGGTAGGAATAAGCAACTTTTGGGGAATGTAAACGGAGTGGCAGAGAAAATAGTCTCGGGCTGGCAAGTAAGTGCCATTGCTCAATTCCAGACCGGCCAGCCGCTTACTGTTACCTTGCCCTTCGATAATCCAAATGTGGGAGAAGGCGCGAAGTTGCCAAATTTGCTCCACAACCCCAATGATGGTCCGAAGACCGTAGACGAATTCTTTGACACAACAGCGTTTGCCGTACCGACCCAATACACTTTTGGAAATGAGGGCATCGGTGCAGTCACTGGTCCCGGGCTCAGCGATGTAGACTTATCACTCTCCAAAAATACGAACATTACGGAGCGGGTAAAAGTGCAGTTCCGTGCTGAAGCCTTCAATTTTGCGAACCATACGATTCTGGCGGCGCCAAACACAACCTTTGGCACGCCACAGTTCGGACAAATTACGGGCACAAAGCTTAGCAACCGTCAGCTTCAGTTTGCTCTAAAGTTCACCTTCTAGATTTTGAGGTAAGAAGTTTTGTAGAGGGCAACGTTCGCACAAGGTGCGTCATTGCCAGCCAATCCAGGTTGCAATGGTCACCGATGCCACAAGACAAGGGGGCCCGTTGTGGCTGCTGGGGAAATTGCATCTTGATTGGCAAGCGTTTTTCAGCGGCTGGGTAAAGCGATGTGGAGAAATCGGCCACTGCCGGTGGTGCTGTTATGCGGAAAGTGACGATGGGGGTCTGAGGGGGTAAAGCACGTGGCACAAAAGAACCCAATATTTTTGGCCGGTGCAGCAGAGACCGTCATTACACCTCTTCCGGGATCTCCGACACTCGGAACGATTCAGCGCAGCACTGGCGTTCATGATGACTTGCACGCCCGAGCATTGGTGCTAAGCGATGGCCGGCAGCGCATTGCAATCCTTTCTCTCGATCTGATTGGCACGGATTTTATCCTGTCCGATCAGATTCGCGAGGCGATTCTTAAGCGCACCGGAATCGCGTTCACGCTGGTCCACTGCACTCACAATCATTCCGCACCCTTCACGATTCCGTGGAGCGTCCTGGGTTCGCGGTGGCTTGTCGGGCCGGGCAAGAGTTGGCGCGACGGCCTGCCGATCAGGTTGGCGGAACTGGCTTCTCAAGCCGAAGGAAAGAGTGAAACCGCTACTTTGCGTGTTGGCCGGACGCCGGTGCGCATTGGCACTAACCGGCGGCTGCCTTCCGAGCAGGGCATTGTCATGAAGCCGAATCCCGATGGCCCGCGCGTGCCATGGGTCGACGTTCTGCGCGTGGACCGTCTTGATGGAAGTCCCCTTGCTGTTCTATTCAGTCACGCCGCGCATCCTGTGATTATCCACGGCTCAAGTCGCGAAATTAGCGCGGAGTTTCCGGGTTTTGCCACCCTGAAGTTGAAGGAACGCTTTGGTGGAGATGTGGTCACCATGTTTGGTCAGGCGTTCGCCGGAAACATCAATGGTGATCCACTGCGCGGAGGCATGGCGGCCGCTGAACATGCAGGCAAAGTCCTGGCCGAGGCGGCATTTCAAGCCGCGTCGAAGAGTGTGGCATTGCCCTCCGGGGAGTTCAGACTTTCTTCGATACATTCGGAAATCCCGCCCGAGCCGCTGCCGGCGAGAGAAGATTGCGCTCGATTGCTGCGAGAAGCGGAAGAGTGTCTGGTGAAACGGTACGGCAAGGCGAGTTTTAGCGATGAACAATTGTGGGACATGCAGGACGAAGCCGAGACGGCGAAAAGCCAGAACGAGTCCAAGGCAGCCGATGATGTTCAACCCATGGAGGGCAAAGCGTGGTGGATGGTGGACACAGTACTGTGTCTACGCGATCTGTTGAAGAAGATCGACGACCGCGACGAGCGTCAGTTGCGTTTCGACGCGCACTTGATTCGCATCGGTGATAGCTGGTCCCTGCTCGCGGCCTCGCACGAACTGTTTGCCGAATATCAGTTGCTGTTGGATGATGCCGCGCCGGCCGAACACAATATGATGCTGTCTTACACCAACGGCTGCGAGAGCTACATTCCCATGGACAGAGATCTGGCACTCGGGGGATACGAAGCTGCCAGCTTTCCCGATGACGGTGCAGCGCTCCGCTACCGGCATCGAAGAGCTCTTCAGTTTGGCTTCGAGAAGCCGCTGATCGAACAGCTTCGATCGTTGTGGTCGTGAAAACATTCGCAATTCGGCAGCTTGCCCAATGCAAAGAGGAATACGAGGAGCTAAGCATGTTCATTGGATATTTGTTCGCTGTCCTCGCAATGCTGAGCATTGGTGTGCTTGGAATTCTGAGTAAGCTGGCGGACCGTCCGGACTGTACGCCTCTGAATACCACGCTTGTTCTGTTCGGTGGATCGTTCGCGATCATGGGGCTGTATGTCAGGTTCATTCAGGAAGCAACCCTGAATCCGCCGGTGGCGGTCAGCGGCACCGCAATATTTTTTGGTGCCTTGGCGGTGCTGGCATTTTGGGTATTCCTATACGGGCTCCAGTTCGGGAAGATCACCACAAGTTGGATTTTCATGAATCTGTCGGCCATCGTGCCGGCGGCGCTCTCCACGATTCTCTACCACGAAAAACTCGGTATCCTGAAAGCGCTAGTGCTGGGTCTTGTAGTGCTTTCAATTTTTCTTTTGTGGAAGGACAAGCAACAGGAGGGCGGCCCGGTTCTAACCCAGGGCGAAGTCCCCGCGCGTGCCAACGTGAAAATTTGGATCACAGCGATGCTCTGTGCATTCTTGCTGAATGGGATTTGCCCGTTTGGTCTTCGCGTGCTCGCAGGCAGGGGACTCGCTCAACAATACACGCCCGTGTATCTGGTTTACTGGTATCTTGCGGGGTTTGGTTTCGGCCTGCTGGGATTGATCAAGAGCCGGCAGAAGCTTTCCCCGGCGAATTTAACAATCGGACTGATCATGGCCGTGGCCAGCGTGGGTGGGCAGTTCTTCATGGGCCTCGCGCTGTCTCATGGTGTGGCGGGGAGCGTTGTCTACATGCTGGGTATGGGCGTCAGCATGTGCGTCGTGGTTCTGGGTGGTGTGCTGTTCTTCCATGAGCGCGTGGGAACGTATGCGAAGCTTGGAATTGTGATTGGGTTGGTGGCGGCAGTGCTGCTCGGGGCGACCAGTTAAAGTTTCTCAGGGTGCGTTTCCGAATCAGATCAAGTAATTCCCGACAATGGAAGAGTGGGATTGCGGTGGGGGTGCTTCGACCCCACAGGAGCGGCGCTTCGCTTGCGCCTGTTCCGCTTGATTGCATAACGACGTTGGCTCGATCGCGAAGAGCGGAGAAAGTTGTAGTTGCGAAACGGCTAAGGCTCAACCCCCGAACGGCTGGGAGTTCGAAGCAGCAATCATGAAAGCAAGTACCGAAGAGATGGATGGTCAGACTTGTGTCCGCTTCACGATGGAGAGAACACACGGTTTTGGCTGCATCCTCAAAACCTCCTGATCGAGCAAAACGGGCTCCTTCCAAACCGAAGCGCCAAGCGGAGAAGTTTCGGCAAATATCGCTTGACATCGGCGCACCTCGTTAGAGACGGCATGCCAAGGGTTATTTATTGTTGATCCGAACGACGACGGTCTTGATCTCATAGCGTCCCAAAGGCAGGGTGACGCTGCGCGGAGTCGAATCCACCGCTGCAATGCGATCCCCCAGGACTGAACCGAGATTGGCCTCTTCCAGTTGGATGGTAGGGAATTGTAAGTTCGCAGTCACTTGCTCTGAGGTGGTGTTCTGAACTCGAACCAAGTAAGCATCGCTGCTATTCAGAGGACGAATCGTTAATATCGTTACGCCGGCCGGGGATGCGGTGAGAAACCCTGCTCCTTTATCGGGTAAGGTCGGCGTCCATCCCATGCTGTAGTGACGAATTGCTGTGAGCGGTGATCGTTGTTCGCCCGTTAAGGTCACAGCTTGAGACGGCGACACATCTGGCCCGCTGGTCAGTGCATAGCGAAACGTAAAGTCCCCGCCCTGCTGCGCGGGAGTATCGGTGTACCAGTAGTTGTTCATCACATACGAAAACAGATTTCCGTTGCGGATCTGAATCGATCCCGGCCACAGGCCACGGTTGATGTCTTCCAGCGTGATGAGTGGGGCATCGACGCTGGTCCAAGCCACAGTGTTATCCGTGCCTTTGCCGAACACTCCTCCTTGGGTGGTGAACCACTGACGGTTGGCGCCGGGAAGCATGTCGGTTTCGGGATTCACCCAAGCCGTCGCACCCTGATATTTCATCTGCGGATGTTTGAGCGCAAAAGGGAATGCGAAATAGACTCCTTCTTTTTTGAGAGTGGCTGTCTTCTCAACATCATTTTGAATGTTGATTTGTTTCTTCGCGTCCAAAAGGGTGACGGTTGAGACAATTGTGGGTGTATTCGGCGCCTTTGAGTGAATCGTAACGACCGTTCCCCAAGGGAAACGGCTTGCCTGCGCCGGCTCTGTTAGGGAAGCCTGATGGACCTCCAATTCTGGCAAGGGAAGGGTCACATCGGCGGTTAAAATCCGATTGTCTTTTACACTTCCTTTAATGAAACTGCCGGGGTCACCGCCGGTGACGTAGAGGTATTCGTTCATTCTGTACTGGCCGTCGGAGCCGACCAGATCCAGCCTGGTGGACTTGTCGATCAGATGTGCAATCGAACCCGTCTTCGGGTCTAGCGCAAGCTTGTAGTATTTATTTTCAACCGCGGGGGCAGCAGGATTCAAAGTGACCGGATCTCCCTGGGGAACAGTTCCTTCCGCAAGCGCGTAGAACTTATAGCCAGTCGCAGGCACGTCTGCGGCCCAGCAACGCACATCCCGATAACCGTTTTGCGTCTTCATCACTCCGCAAGGGATAGCCTGGCCGGTTGCGGGGTCAACGAGCTTTTCGTTCGGTTCCAGCTCGAAGTCGAAAAAGTCGCTGCGGGGCCAGCTTTCGGAATTGAAAACGACGGTGCCCTGCTGGTCGGTTCCGACCAATTCCCCGATCTGGTCCATCGCGACCAGGCGGAGGTCGCTGGTTTGTTGCAAAGCGGCTTCGGCCCAGGCACGGTGCGCAGCTTCACCGCCGCGCGTGCGATAGCTCTCCGGCCTGCGAAAGGAGTTGGCATCGCTCCATACATAGGAATCGGCGAGCAAGATGTTCTTCCACGCAGCTTCGAAGGGATGGCGATCAAATTTGAGGTGAGGCTGTAACCAGCTGACGATACTCTCAAATTTTTCTGCTGCGGCCATTTGGGTTTGGGAAGTACGGATCATGGCTGCGATCCGAGCGTCTGCGCCGGCTTCGTCTTCCCAATATGCGCCACCGTCTCCGCGGAAAGTCTTGATCTGAGATCCAAAGTTCTTGGTGATGTGAGTGAAGAAGTCCCGTTGTGTGGCAGGAATAAGTTTTGGGAATACATACTCCTGGTTCCACATCTCGATCACATCGGCGTCGCCCCAATGGCGCATGGGGATCTCGTCGTTGTGCAATCCAAATAGAAGCACTGCATCAAAGGGGAAATCTTGGCGTTCGTACTGCGAGAGAAAAAGCGGCAAAGAACGGTTCAAGCCGAACGTGGAAGGCGAATATTTCCCCGTCTGCACTGAGTCCGCGTTCCATCCGCCCCAGGTCATATCGTCCACCGCGGTATAGGAAATACCGCTCCAGACCAGGACCTTCGCTCCGGTAGCCGCCTCCCAATAAAACGGCGAATGAAAATTTAGATGGCCGATCGGATTGAACGCGCCGCGAATCGGATCGCTGCCATTGGTGAAGTATCGGATGCCAGCGTCGGCCAGGACTTGCGGAAGCCCCCAGGTGAGCGACGGCTCGTCGGTTTGCGATGCGGAGTCGACCGGGAAGGCGTGCTCGCGTCCTGCCCGCAGGGAGTAATCGAGTGTGCGGAACAATTCTTCCGGCGTCGAAAGCCCGGTGAAGAAGTTCGTATACAGCGCGTTGATTCCCCACTTGCCAGTCCTCAGATGGTCGAGCAATTGTTTGCCATGCCGTTCTTGGCGAGTAGAGAGATAGGAGTCGAGGTTGGCTGCAGCATCCAGGGTGAAGGAGTAGGAGGGATATTGCTTCTGAATATCGAGGGTCCTGTCGAGGAAGCGGTTTTCCCACTCAAGCGTGCGGGCGGGCAGGTCGTTGTATCCGAAGTCGGCTTGCTCCATGGGCAGGGCATAGACCTGCCAACGCCTCTTGGGCGTGAATGTGCCGCGATAGACCGGATCTTTGATTCCGGAAACTTGCAGTGTAACTGCAAGCGCTTTGTCAGACGCCGGCACTTCGATCATCGTCTCGATGTCGCCAGCTTCGCTTTGATTTACTTCGCTCTCGATCGGTGTCGATCCAACCGAAACCTTCAGCTTCACTTTTCCTAGAGGTTTGCTGGTACGGACGTGCACTCTCGCCAACTCGACCAAGCCGGATGCGCGAGTCTTGTAAAGGACAGTGGGCTCAACCGAGGCCTCGGCGATTGTCTGCGGGAGCGCTTGCGAGTCGTTTGCAAGCCCCAAGTGATCGTAGAAGATTCCAAAACCATCCAGGCATTGCAAAGACAACGTGTTGGTTCTGGGAGCGAAAGCAGACGCGGGAAGCTGCATGTCCAGAGATTCGTATCCGAAATATTGCATGTTGCCGTCGCTCTCGCCCCCGTTGGGCCACCAAATATCCGGCGAAGGATGTGGCGCCAGTTGATAGCTCGCCACAGCTTTGCCATTAATGGAGATTGCATAGCGCGGTGGCGCCGGACGGCGGTAGCGAAAAATAGCGTCCAAATGAAGAATGAAAGTTCCCTTCGGCGCCGATGGCAAAGTGAAAAGTATCTGGAATGCCGCGGCAGAAGGATCGGACGCGGGGGCTTTCACGCTGATCCAATCGTGCTGCATGGTGCTGCGGCCTACGACCGCATCCAATGAGCCCGGCTGATACGCGAACCAATCCTTGTCCGGGGAACCCTCGCCCACTCGATAGATGGCCCCGTGTTCGGCGTCGCGGTTATGGACGAACTCACTGAAAGAGTTGTCTTTAACTCCAATGTTGAAAATCTGCGTCGTCTGTCCGCGAGCGACCAGAGATACAAAACTGCCAAAGACGAGGATCGAGGACAGAAGGACGTGAGCTTTGCGCATGCAAACCACCTCTGCAGACTCATCATTGACCAATGATCGATAATATATCAAAAAACTCTTTACATCTACCAACTCATCGCAATAAAATCCACTAGTTAGCACAACCCGATGTTCGGGGATAGATTTTTCTCTCCGACTTGGCTAACCCGCTGCCGCGGGCCCTGCACGCCTTTGCTAGGAGAATTCGTGAATACGAAATTGCGAGAAATCATTTCCGCCGAAGCGGTCCTCTCAGTTTTGCTTCTCGCCTGCTCTGGAATCGGCGCGTCGGCTCAACAGCCAGCCGAACGCGTCTCTTTAAATGATGCCGTCATTCTGGTCGATGGCAGCGAAGCTTCTTATGTGCAGTACGGCGCCAAAGATCTTGGATCTTACTTAACAGGAATCACCGGCAAGCCAGTCATACTCGCATCGTCGACAAGCGCGGCGCGAAAAGCCGAGTCTGTCATTGCGATCGGAGAAAAAATGGCCCGGGCGATGGGCTCGGAATTGCGATCGGCCAGCGAACTGGGTGATGAAGGATCTGTGATCCGTGCTTTCGACAAGGCCGGCGCTAAGGTCGTGGTCATCGCGGGATCGAATCCGCACGGGACTAATGCTGGGATCGCTACGTTCATGTCAATGATTCAGGCCGACGGCAAGTCCGTCTATCTCGAGGGACCGGTTGATCTGCTCAGCAAGCCGAGCATTGCAGTGCGGGGAATTCATCTGAACGGATGGCCTCTGAAATATCCCTACGCTTTTCGCTCCTGGAAGGAGGCGGACTGGAAGCACTTCATCGATATCGCCTGGGCGCAGCGAATCAATCTGTTTTATCTGTGGCCGTTCATGGAAATCATTCCGGTACCGATGTCCAGTGAGGATCAAGCATATCTGCAGGAAGTGCATCGGGTGATCGACTATGCGCAGAAACAGCGCGGCATGGAAGTGTGGATCATGCAGTCAGCGAACCGGATTGGGGTGGGCGACTGTGGCATTCGCGATCCAAGATTCCGAACTTACTGGGTCATGGGGGAATGCCAGCAGGACATGAACCCTGCCGATCCAGATCAATTCGCAAGAATAGAGAAGTCTTTCGAAGCGTTTTACAAGATCGTGAACAACGCCGACGGTTTTTGCTTCATCGATTCCGACCCCGGCGGGTGGCCTCATAGTCCACTCAGCGATCAGACGAAGATATTCAATGCTGCTCGGAAATGGCTTGATCGATACAGCGCCAACGGCAAAAAAACCAAGCTGATCAATTGGATGTGGCAGGGCTGGGGCCGGGAATACGATCCCACCGAAACAGATCGTGAAGGAAGTTCGGTGGCTTTCATGGCTAGGACCATTCGCAACTTCAAAGAGAATCTTGCCGAGCCATGGGAACTGATCTCGGGAAGCTCGACGTTCCTGAAGTCTTCGCAGAAAGAATCGGTCCTGAACAAAACCATCTACCTGCAATATGGCGCCATCGAGATGGAGCCGGCGTTCCCCTTAACAAATCTCGGGCAGGCGTCGATCCGCGAAGTCTTCGACCACGCTGCCAAGTATCCCGAACTCAGAGGACTGATGGGGAACAACGAATTGATGTCGCTGCAATTTCCTCGCACTTTTTATTTCTTCCATACCGCGTGGGACACCAAGTACGAAAATCGGTCGGAGCCAGAAGTTCTGCTGGACCTTGCCGGGCAGCTCTACCCGGATCACAAGAAGCTGATTGCCGAGTCATTTCAGGGACTGCGAGAGAAGGATCCGGAAAAGATCGACGCTACCCTTGGGCAACTTGAAAATTTGGTCAAGGACGGCACTGCAGGACGTCCTGGCGCCCTTGGCCGCCTACTTTTTCCCGATCAGTTGACGGTGGCGCGCAATCTGCAAATGCAGCTCGAAATTCGCTCCGCACGGCAGACTCTCTTGAAAGGTCTCGAAGCCAATCCCAGTGTCGAGGAGTCCGCGAAGCTCGTGGAGGCCTATTTCGACAAGCTCCTCGCATGGAACCAGGAAACCGGCTGGGACAAGATGATCGACATCAACATCTGGAGGACCGCGATCTACGAGGACGGCAAAGACCTTACGGATGCCGTGGTTCGCTTGAAGAAGATCTTGGCACGGGGAAAGCCGTACACCAGCTACACACAAACCGACGATTTCCTGGCTGGGATCAGTGAGAATCTCCTGCACAAATATGGGCGGGATTCGGTAATGATCGGCTGCATTGAGCCATTCAAAATTGCGCTGATAAAAAACTAGCGACGGATCTGACTGTGAATCGGAGACATTGATGAGAGAGAAATTGCGAGCCGGACCGGTCTTTTTACTTTCATTCTTAATCGCGAGTGCGTCCCTGGCCGCGGCGCAAAGTGCTCCGCACATCTCGCTTGACGACACCATGATTCTGGTAGACGCTAGCGAAGCTTCCTACGTGCAGTATGGCGCGAAAGATCTCGGAGATTACCTAACGGCGATCACTGGCAAGCCGGTTCTCGTCAGTGCGTCCGCGAATGCCGGCAAAAAAGCAAAGTCAATCATCGCGATTGGCGGAAAAATGGCGCTTCTAATGGGCGCCGATCTGGGAACAGCAGCCGACTCGGATGACGACAGCTCAATCATCCGCTCATTCGATAAAGCCGGAGCAAAAATACTGGTTGCAGCTGGGCACAATCCACACGGCACCAATACCGGGATCGCAACCCTGATGCAAATGATTCGCGCCGAAGGCAAGTCCCCGTACCTCGACGGGCCGGTTGATCTTCACAACAAGCCGAGCTATGCGGTCCGCGGCATTCATCTGAACGGATGGCCTCTGAAGTATCCCTACGCTTTTCGTTCCTGGAAAGAAGACGACTGGAAGCGCTTTGTCGATATAGCCTGGGCGCAGCGGATCAACCTTTTCTATCTCTGGCCGTTCATGGAGATCATGCCGGTTCCACTGTCCCGGGAAGACGAAGCCTATCTGCAGGAAGTGAACCGCGTTGTCGACTATGCGCAGAACAAGCGCGGCATGGAAGTGTGGATCATGCAATCGGCCAACCGGATTGGCACGTCGAACTGCGGCACGCTCGATCCGCGATTCCGCGCCTACTGGATCAACGATTGCCAGAAGGACATGAACCCTGCCGATCCGCAGCAATTCGCGCGGATCCTGACATCTTTTGAAGCGTTCTACAAGATCGTAAATAAAGCCGATGCCTTCTGCATGATCGATTCCGATCCGGGAGGCTGGCCTCAGAGTCCGTTAAGCGATCAGGCGAGAATCTTCCAGGCGGCAAGAAAACTACTGGATCAGTACAGCGTTCATGGATCAAAGACCAAGCTGGTGGACTGGATGCACGTCGGCTGGGGTCGCCACAAGTTTTTTACCTCGACCGATTCAGTAATTGCCGCATATGACTGGACCAGCAAAAATCCAGACGAGAGCGACGTCGCGTTCATGGGCGATACCATACGCAACTTCAAGAGCAATCTGGCGGAGCCATGGGATCTAATCGCGGGCCAGAAGCCGTATCTGTCGATGGTGGAGAAGGAAGATGTGCTGAGCAAAACGGTTTATCTGCCGTACGGCGCGATCGAGAGTGAGCCGGCGTTTCCCGCCACCAATGTGGGACAGGAGTCGATTCAGAACGTTTTCGATAAAGCCAAGCAGTATCCAGGGCTGCGCGGTGTGATGGGAAACAATCAGTTGATGCTGCTGCAATTTCCCCGCACTTTCTACTTCTTCGAGACCGCCTGGAACAACGATTATGAAAAACGGTCGGAAACAGAAGTGATGCTCGATTTGGCGGCGGAGCTTTATCCGGATTACAAGCAACTGATCGCAGATGCGTTCCTGGCACTGCGTGAAACAGATTCCGAGCGCATCAACGGAACGCTCACTCGCCTGGAGGAGATGGTGCATAAAGGCGCGGGCCGTCCGGGGGCACTCGGCCGGCTGCTGTTTCCGGATTCCTTGGCAGTAGCAAGAAGTCTTCAAATGCAGCTTGAGATTCGCGCCGCGAGGCAATCTATGCTGAAGGCTCTGCGAGGCAAGCCGGATGTCAACGAATCCGCCCGTCTGGTGGAAGCGTATTTCGATAAGCTGCTGGCCTGGAACCAGGAAACTGGATGGGACAAGATGATCGACATCACCGTCTGGCCGGCGCCGATCTATGAGCAAGGCAAAGATCTGGATGAAGGCTTGGATCGGTTGAAACAGGTCCTAGCGCAGGGTGCTCCCTACACCGGTTACGCGCAGGTGAACGACTTCTTTAATGGGATCAGCAAAAATCTTCTGCAAAAGTACGGACTGAATTCCGTGATGATCGGCTGCATCGAACCCTTCAAGCTGGCTGTCATCCAGAGTCAATAGGTTTTAATTCGACTATGAATTCCTCGAACCCGATGTTCTGCAAGCAGGCGTCCTGGAAAGGACGGCAAGCCTACGTTGTCGGTAACAACGTAATTCGTTTTA
>Ga0193726_1001593_pt1 | contig 17330 bp, 10 predicted proteins | sample H2c1metaG_FD_144928 | JGI IMG/M metagenome (GOLD analysis project Ga0193726, IMG submission 144928) | Soil microbial communities from a riparian zone of the East river system, Colorado, United States - H2c1 | ecosystem: Environmental > Terrestrial > Soil > Riparian zone | place: USA: East River... | reverse complement strand
AAGGCCGCTTCGAGCTGGCGCCGCGCTTCCACGGCGCGCCGACTAACCGCAGCCAGCGGGTGACCATCGAGACCGATGCGCCGGAGATCCTGGCGCGTTGCCGCGAGGACGGCGTCGATGCCGCCGTCGTCGTGCCCAACTGCCCGGTTTGCCACCAGACCTCGACCCTGGTGGCGCGCCATCTCGAGCGCAACGGCATCCCGACCGTGGTCATGGGCGCGGCCAAGGACATCGTCGAGTTCGCCGGCGCGCCGCGCTTCCTGTTCAGCGACTTCCCGCTGGGCAATGCCTGCGGCAAGCCGCACGAGCCCGATACGCAGCGCTTCACCCTCGATCTGGCGCTGAAGGTGCTGGAGAGCTCGGTCGGCCCGCGCACCACGGTGCAGTCGCCGCTGCGCTGGACCGAAGACGGTGACTGGAAGAACGACTACAACAACCTCGCGCGCATGAGCCCGGAGGAAATCGCCCGCCGGCGCGCCGAGTTCGACAAGATCAAGCAGACGGCATTGAAGCAGCGCCAGGTGGCGGGCGTCGCTTAAGCCCTCTGCCATGAGCAAACCCTTCACTGGCGTAAAGATCCTCGATTTCACGCGCGTGCTGGCGGGGCCTTACGGCTCCTATCAGCTGGCGCTGCTGGGCGCCGACGTCATCAAGGTCGAATCGCGCGATGGCGACGACATGCGATTCGGCAACCGCGCCAACGACTGGGAGAAGCGCGGGCTTGCCGCACCCTGGGTGGCGGTGAATGCCGGCAAGCGCTCGATCACGCTCGACCTCAAGAAGCCCAAGGCCCTCGAGGTCATCAAGCGCCTGGTCGCCAAGGCCGACGTGGTGATGGAGAATTTCAGGCCGGGCGTCATGGACAAGCTCGGCATCGGCTACGAGACGTTGAAGGCGATCAATCCGCGCCTGATCTACTGCGCCGTATCGGGCTTCGGCCAGGTCGGTCCGCAGCGCGCCACGGCCGCCTTCGACGGCATGATCCAGGCGATGTCGGGCCTGATGTCGATCACCGGCTTCGAGGCGAATGGCCCGACCCGCGTGGGCTTCGCCGGTGCCGACGTGATGTCGGGCGCGACGGCTGCGTTCGGCGTCGCCTCGGCGCTCTATCAGCGCACCCACACCGGCAAGGGCCAGCTCGTCGACGTCGCCATGATCGACGCGGTGATGGGCTATCTCGCGCAGCAATTCACCGAGCACCTGATGACCGGCCGCGTGCACGGCCAGGCGGCGAACCTCTCGGTGACCCGCAAGCCGACCGGAAACCTGTTCAAGACCAAGGACGGCTGGATGGTGCTGGCGGTCATGACCGACCCGCAATTCCAGCGGCTGATGAAGGTGCTGGGCCGTGCCGAGGCGCTGGCCGATCCGCGTTTCGTCGACTGGCCGACCCGCATCGAGAACAACCTCGCCCTGCACGCGATCGTCGAAGAAGCCATGAAGCAGGAAACGTCCGCGACCTGGGTCGCGCGCTTCGCCAAGAACGACGTGCCGGCCGGTCAGGTCCTCAGCATCCCCGAGACCGTGCAGCTCGACCTCTTCCAGCACCGCACCGTGCTGCAGACCGTCGAAACCGAGCACGGTCCGATCAAGGTCGTGGGCTCGGGCTTCCGGCTGGAGCATGGCGGCGGCTCGGTCGAGCGGCCGCCCGCCACCCTGGGCGAGCATACCGAGGAGGTCCTGCGCGAGGCGGGCTACGCCGACGCCGATATCGTCGAAATGCGCCAACAGGCCGTGGTCTAAAGCGGGTTTTACAGCCGGCCGAATCCCGCTAGACTGACGCTGTCCAAGGGGGGTCCCGACAAGGGGCTGAGATACCGACGGCCTTATCCAGGCAGCGCGGTGACCCTTTGAACCTGATCCGGGTCATGCCGGCGAAGGGACTGGATGCCTCCTTTGCACGACAAACCGGGTCTCCGTACGCAAACCAGCCACGGGAGATCCTCGTCATGGACAATATCGTTTCCTCTCCGTCACCCAAGGTGACAACCGGCCCGCTGCCGTCTTCGCAAAAGGTCTACGTCACGCCCGACCAGGCGCCTGACCTCAGCGTTCCCCTGCGCGAGATCGAACTCAGCTCGCCCGTCGAACCGCGGGTGCGGGTCTACGACACGACCGGTCCCTACACCGATTCCTCGGTCGTGATCGACGTCAGCAAGGGCCTGGCGCGCACGCGCCGCGCCTGGGTGCTGCAGCGCGGCGGCGTCGAGGAATATGACGGCCGTCCGATCGCCCCCATCGACAACGGCAATGTGAAGGCCGCGGCCCTGCTGCCGTTCCCCAACACGCCGCGGCCGCTGCGCGGCCTTTCCGGCAAGCCGATCACCCAATACGAATGGGCGCGCGCCGGTATCATCACCAAGGAGATGATCTATGTCGCCGAGCGCGAGAATCTCGGCCGCAAGTTCGCGCTCGACTTCGCCAAGGAGCGGCTGGCCGACGGCGAGAGCTTTGGCGCCGCGTTGCCGGAGCTCATCACGCCGGAGTTCGTGCGCCAGGAAGTGGCGATGGGCCGCGCCATCATCCCGGCCAACATCAACCACGGCGAGCTGGAGCCGATGGCGATCGGCCGCAATTTCCTGGTGAAGATCAACGCCAATATCGGCAACTCGGCGGTCTCCTCCTCCATGGAGGAGGAAGTCGAGAAGATGGTGTGGGCGATCCGCTGGGGCGCCGACACGGTCATGGACCTCTCGACCGGCCGCAACATCCACGACACGCGCGAGTGGATCGTGCGCAATTCGCCGGTGCCGATCGGCACCGTGCCGATCTACCAGGCGCTGGAGAAGGTCGGCGGCGATCCGACCAAGCTCAATTGGGAAGTCTATCGCGACACGCTGATCGAGCAGTGTGAGCAGGGCGTCGACTATTTCACCATCCATGCCGGCGTGCGGCTGGCGCATGTGCCGCTGACGGCGAGCCGGGTCACCGGCATCGTGAGCCGCGGCGGCTCGATGATGGCGCAATGGTGCCTGACCGAGCATCGCGAAAGCTTCCTCTACGAGCGCTTCGGCGACATTTGCGACATCATGCGCAAGTACGACGTGTCGTTCTCGCTGGGCGACGGTCTGCGGCCTGGCTGCAACGCCGACGCCAACGACGCGGCGCAATTCGCCGAGCTCGAGACCCTGGGCGAGCTGACGAAGATCGCCTGGGACAAAGGCTGCCAGGTCATGATCGAGGGCCCGGGCCACGTGCCCATGCACAAGATCAAGGCCAACATGGACAAGCAGCTGCGCGAATGCGGCGAGGCGCCGTTCTATACGTTGGGACCGCTCGTCACCGACATTGCGCCGGGCTACGACCACATCACCTCGGGCATCGGCGCCGCCATGATCGGCTGGTTCGGCACGGCGATGCTCTGCTACGTCACGCCCAAGGAGCACCTTGGCCTGCCCGACCGCGACGACGTGAAGGTGGGCGTGATCACCTACAAGATCGCGGCCCATGCCGCCGACCTCGCCAAGGGCCATCCCGCGGCGCGGCTGCGCGACGATGCGCTTTCCAAGGCGCGCTTCGACTTTCGCTGGCGGGATCAATTCAACCTGTCGCTCGATCCCGCGACAGCGGAAAAATTCCATGACGAGACGATGCCCAAGGAGGCGCACAAGACGGCGCATTTCTGCTCGATGTGCGGGCCGAAATTCTGCTCCATGCGCATCACCCAGGACATCCGCGAGTACGCCAAGAAGGGCATGGACGAGATGAGCGAAAAATTCCGCGCCGGCGGAAGCCAGCTCTACGTCGCGGACAAAGCTGCCGACTAATTCCACTTTCCTCCCCTCGTTATGCGAGGGGAGGTGGCCCGAAGGGCCGGAGCGGTCATGAGTCTTGACGAAGATTCAATGACCCCTCCGCCCGCTTCGCGGGCACCTGCCCAGCTTTGCTCTAAGGCGTGGACACATCGTGTGATGCCGCCGCCTTCGCGATCGGTCGGTATTTCGGAATTTGGGGAAAATCGTTTACCCCCCTCAATGGTGCTTACTTATTCCCATCCGGCATTGTCTCGATCAAAAGAGACACTAAACTAATACTTGACTTATACTTAATATCGCAGCATGACGTTCCTGCAGCCCGGCAGAAGGATTACCGCCCTATCAGCCCCTTCGACGGTTCGAAGCCGACGCCCCCCGCTCCCGGCGGATGGGCGGGGCGTCGTGCCGGCGGCCGCGGACTGCCAGCAGTGTCGCCCACCCGACGCTGTCGATGGTCAAAACGGGTAGCGGAAATTGCGGAAAATGCGGGAATTGATGGAAACGAGGTTTTGGAGTGCCAGCCGCGTGACTGGCAAATCGCTAGCGGAAACTGCGGAAACTCCCTGCGAATATTTTGCCCGAGAAACTGTCCGCCGTAGCAGCTTTGCTGGGGAGGAAGTGCTAGCGGCCGCCGCTGAAGCTGATCTCGTAGTTCAGGATCAGGCGATACTCTTCGATCGACGTCAGCGTGCCGTTGAGGAACTGGTCGACATAGGCCGCGCGCGCCCGCAGCTGGAGCGGTTTCAGCCAGTCGGGTGCCGTCCGTGCCGCGACCTGATAGATCAGGTCGAAATCGTATTCGTTCACGCGGCCGAGGGCGGCGCCATTGGCAGGATTGATGGCGTTGTCGCCCAGGGTGGCCGATCCGGTGAAAAGCAGGCCGGGAAGCCCGATGCCGGCGAAATCGTAGATCACCCCGACCTGCCAGGCGCGCTCGCCGGCCCGGTCGAAATCCTTGGTGATCTGCTTGGTGTAGCCGATCCATTGACCGTAGGGCGTCTGGTATTGCGCGGCGCTGCCGGTCTGGGTGAACACGCCCCACAGCGTCGCCGGCCCCCAGATCAGATCCACCTGTCCGCCGGCTGCGAAGGTGCCGAACGACTTGCCGGTCAGCAGATTCAGCCCGTTGCTGCCCTGGACCATGAACTGCCCCCCGAGCCGCATGCGAAACGCCTCGGTGATGGGAAATCCCAGGACAAAGTCGTTGTAGTTCGAGGTCAGGATGTCGGGGACGTAGTAGACCGACGAGCGCAGCCGGACCGTGTCGATGTCGCCGTACTTCAGGCTGCCCAGCGCCATGCCGGCATTGATCGTGGGCGCGCCGGCGCGGTCGGCCATGTTGACGAAGTAGGGAACGCCCTTGAACTTCATGGCCGCAACGTAGCCCGCGAAATAGTTGACGGGTCCCAGCACGCCGCGCAGCGCATAGGCCTCGAAAGTGTTGGGGATCATGCGGTCGTCGTTGGGGTTGACCTCGAGCTCGTCGAGCTGCTGGCGATAGGCGGTGAACACCTGGCCCTTCGCCCGGATCGAGGCGTTCATCTCGCCCAGCGTCCAGAAGCCGTACTGCCTGGGAGCCAGAAGCTGCGTGCCGTCCGTTGTCAGCGGCGCCCACAGAGGCTGGGTGGTGTAGCCGACGGCGGCCAACTGGAAGGTGTCGTAGAGCCAGCCCGTCTTGAGGCCGACCCAGCCGCCGCCGGCCCAGGCAGCATTGTTGGGCGGCGTCGGATTGGTGCGATCCAGGAAATAACTTCGGAAATGCAGGATCGCCTGCGCGTCGTCATGGAGGAATCGCGTCAGCTCCGAGCCGAGTTCGTCGGCGTGGCTCGGTAGGGTGCAAAAAGACGCCAAGGCTCCTAGTAGGGCCGCCAATCGCGCCGCCAGCCGGCAGATATCTCGCATTCTTCGCGAAGATAAGGGCGCGCGATTACCAAATTACTGAATCGCGGGGTTGGGTACCTTTTGCCTCGTCGCGCGTTACATCTGGTGGCAGAGGCGATGCCTTGCGCCGGTCCGACCGCTGGGGGAGACTCCGTCGCTTCGGCCCGTATGACTAGAAACGGGCTTCACTTTGGGGCGTATGGGAAGATGAAAAGGCTGCGGACCCTGCTCGGGATCGGCTTGGGGCTTGCCGTCGTGGCTGGCGCCGGCTGGTATATTTCGCAGAATGGAACGACTTCCACGCCTGCGGCGCGTCAGGGGCGCTTTGCTGCGGGCGCCGCGACGCCTGTCGGGACCGCCGCGGCTGCCAAGGGCGAGATTCCGGTGATTGTGCGCGCGCTGGGAACGGTGACGCCGCTCAACACGGTCAACGTCAAGACCCAGATCACCGGCCAGCTCATCAAGGTCGAGTTCAAGGAAGGCCAGATGGTCAAGCAGGGCGATCTGCTGGCCGTGGTCGACCCGCGCCCCTACGACGTCGCGCTTCAGCAGGCGATCGGCACCATGCAGAAGGACGAGGCGCTGCTGAAGAACGCCCAGACCGACCTCGAGCGCTACAAGAAGCTGGTCGCCCAGGACTCGATCGCCCGCCAGCAGTACGACACCCAGATCTCCCTCGTCCGCCAGTACGAAGCAGCGCTCGTGGTCGACCAGGCCCAGGTCGACTCCGCCAAGCTCAATGTCACCTACACCAAGATCCTGGCGCCGCTGACCGGCCGCATCGGCCTGCGTTTTGTCGACCAGGGCAACTACGTGACGATGGCCGACGCGACCAGCATCTGCATCATCATACAGGTACAACCGATCTCGGTGATCTTCACCATCCCCGAAGACGCGCTACCGCAGGTCCGCCAGCGCCTGAAGGCGGGCGCCACGCTCGAAGTGCGGGTGCTCGATCGGGCGCAGAAGACCGAGCTCGCCGTCGGCAAGCTCGACACGCACGACAACGTCATCGACACGACGACCGGCATGGTCAAGCTGCGCGCCACGTTCGACAACAAGGACGAGACCCTGTTTCCCAACCAGTTCGTGAATGTCCGGATGCTGGTCGACACGGTCAAGGACGCCACGGTGGTGCCGGTTGCCGCCATCCAGCGCGGCCAGCCTGGTACCTACGTCTATCTCGTCAAGGCCGACGACACCGTTGCGATCAAGGTCGTCACCCTGGGCGTCACCGACGGCGAGAAGGTGCAGATCACGAGCGGCCTGGAAGTCGGCGACGAGGTTGTCATCGACGGTACCGATCGCCTGCGCGACGGCGCCAAGATTCGCCGGCCGGGCGCTAACCCGCGCGCGACGTCGGGCCCGCCGGTCGCGGCCGCGCCGCCCGCAGCCGCCTCCTCGGCCGGCCCCGTCGCACCGGCCAATGCCGCCGAGCCCCAGCCTCAGCAGAGGCGACGCCCGGGGAATGGTACCGGAAACGGCAACGGCGGAGGCGCCGGCCGGCCCGCCCAGACCAACCAGTAACCCTGGCCGCGACATGAATCCGTCGCGGATTTTCATCGAGCGGCCTGTCGCCACCTCGTTGCTGATGGTGGCCATCATCCTGGTTGGCGTGATCGCCTATAAATTCCTGCCTCTGTCGGCCCTGCCGCAGGTCGACTATCCGACCATCCGCGTGTTGACGCTCTATCCCGGCGCCAGCCCCGAGGTCATGACCTCGTCGGTCACGGCGCCGCTCGAGCGAGCGTGATCGACGATGCCCGGCCTCAATCAGATGACGTCGACCAGCTCGGCCGGCGCATCGTCGATCACGCTGCAGTTCGACCTCACGCTCGGCCTCGATGTCGCCGAACAGCAGGTCCAGGCGGCCATCAACGCGGCCGGCAATCTGCTGCCGTCCGATCTGCCCGCGCCGCCGGTCTACGCCAAGGTGAACCCCGCCGACGCGCCCGTCCTGACGCTTTCCGTCACCTCCAAGTCCGAGCCGCTCACCAAGGTGCACGACCTGGTGGATGTGAGGCTCGCCCAGAAGATCTCCCAGCTTCCCGGCGTCGGCCTTGTCAGCCTCGACGGCGGCCAGAAGCCCGGCGTGCGCATCCGCGCCAATCCGACGGCGCTCGCCGCTTACGGCCTGAACGTCGACGATCTTCGAACCACGATCTCCAACGCCAACGTCAACACGCCCAAGGGCAATTTCGACGGCCCGGCACGCTCCTATACCATCAACGCCAACGATCAGGTCACCGACCCCGCGGTCTTCCGCGACATCGTCGTCGCCTATCGCAACGGCGCGCCGGTGCGGGTGTCCGATGTCGCGACCGTCGCCGAGGCGCAGGAGAACAACCGGCTCGCCGCCTGGGCCAACTCGACGCAGGCGGTGATCGTGAACGTCCAGCGCCAGCCCGGCGCCAACGTCATCGCCGTCGTCGACAGCATCAAGGCGCTGCTGCCGCAGCTGCGCGAGACCCTGCCGCCCTCGCTCGAGGTGGCGGTTCTCACCGATCGCACGCTCACCATCCGCGCCTCGGTGCGCGACGTGCAGATCGAACTCACCTTCGCCGTCGCGCTGGTCGTCGGCGTGATCTTCCTTTTCCTCGGCGATTGGCGTGCCACGCTGATCCCCAGCCTGTCGGTGCCGCTGTCGCTGATCGGCACCCTGGCGGTGATGTATCTCGCGGGCTTCAGCCTCAACAACCTGTCGATCATGGCGCTCACCATCGCCACCGGCTTCGTGGTCGACGACGCCATCGTCATGATCGAGAACATCGCGCGCTACATCGAGCGCGGCGACGATCCCAAGCAGGCCGCGCTCGAAGGCTCGGGCCAGATCGCCTTCACCGTCGTATCGCTCACGGTGTCGCTGATCGCGGTGCTGATCCCGCTTTTGTTCATGAGCGACGTCGTCGGCCGCCTGTGCAGCGAATTCGCGGTCACGCTCTCGGTCACCATCCTGATCTCGGCGGTGGTGTCGCTCACGCTGGTGCCGATGCTGTGCGCCCAGCTCCTGCGCCGGCGGCCGGGCCATGCGGCGGCGGGTGAGCCGCAGGCGCACCTCGAGGCCGAGGCGCTGGGCGCCCGCTGGTTCGGGCGGCTGATCTCGCTCTACGACCGCTGCCTGATCGTGGTGTTCCGCCATCAGCCGCTGACGCTGCTGATAGCCGTCGGCACCATCGTGCTGACCGTCTTTCTCTACATCGTGATCCCCAAGGGCTTCTTCCCGATCCAGGACACCGGCCTGATCCAGGCCGTCACGGAGGCGCCGCAAAGCGTTTCCTTCGACGCGATGAGCGAGCGTCAGCGCGCGCTCGCCGACGCCATCCTGGGCGATCCCGACGTCGAGAGCCTGAGCTCGTTCATCGGCGTCGATGGCACCAACCCGACGCTCAACTCGGGCCGCATGCTGATCAATCTCAAGCCGCGCGATTCTCGCGACACGACGGCCAGCCAGGTCATCAGGCGCCTGCAGCGGGAGACCGCGAGCGTGCAGGGCATCACGCTCTACATGCAGCCGGCGCAGGATCTCACCATCGATTCGACGGTGAGCCGCACCCAGTACCAGTTCGTGTTGGAGAGTGCCAAGCCGGACGATTTCGACATCTGGATACCGCGGCTTCTCGACCGCTTGCAAAAGCTGCCGCAGATCGTCGACGTGACGAGCGACCTCGAGGCCAAGGGGCTTTCGCTGTACATCACGATCGACCGGGATGCCGCCGCACGCTTCGGCATCACCTCGGCCACGGTCGACAACGTGCTCTATGACGCGTTCGGCCAGCGCATCGTCTCGACGGTCTACACCCAGTCGAATCAGTATCGCGTGATCTACGAGGTCGAACCGTCGATGGCCCGTTCCATCGATGCGCTTTCCAATCTTTACCTGCCTGGCACCAACAGCAAGCAGGTGCCGCTGTCGGCCATCGCCACCTTCCAGGAACGCTCGGCGCCGCTCAGGATCGACCGGCTCGGGCAGTTCCCGGCCACCACCATCTCGTTCAACCTGGCGCAGGGCGCCTCGCTCGGCCAGGCCGTCGACGCCATCGTCGCCGCACAGCGCGAGATCGGCATGCCGGCCTCGATCACGACGCACTTCCAGGGCGCGGCACTTGCCTTCCAGAAGTCGCTCGACAGCCAGCTGTTGCTGATCCTGGCGGCCATCATCACGGTCTATATTGTGCTGGGCGTGCTCTACGAGAGTTACATCCACCCGGTCACGATCCTGTCGACCCTGCCGTCGGCCGGCATCGGCGCGCTGCTCGCCTTGATGATCGCCGGCGACGATCTCAACGTCGTGGCCATCATCGGCATCGTGCTGCTGATCGGCATCGTCAAGAAGAACGCGATCATGATGATCGACTTCGCGCTCGAGGCCGAACGCCACCAGGGCAAGGCGCCGCAGGAGGCGATCCACCAGGCCTGCCTGCTGCGCTTCCGGCCGATCCTGATGACCACCGTGGCGGCCCTGGTCGGCGCGCTGCCGCTGATGGTGGGCAGCGGCACCGGCTCGGAGCTGCGCCATCCGCTGGGCCTCACCATCGTGGGCGGCCTGATCGTGAGCCAGGTGCTGACGCTCTTCACCACGCCCGTGATCTATCTCGCCTTCGACCGGCTGGGACGGCGGTTGCGCGGGGTTCCCCTCGATACGCCGCTCTATCCCGTCCGTAGCGAGCCGGGCGAGAGTCCGACGCCGTGAACCTGTCGGCCCCCTTCATCGCCCGGCCGGTCGCCACGACGCTGCTCACGATCGGGCTGGCGCTCGCCGGCATCATGGCCTTCATCAAGCTGCCGGTGTCGCCGCTGCCCAAGGTCGACTATCCGACCATCCAGGTCTCGGCCAGTCTGCCGGGCGCTTCGCCGGAAACGGTGGCCACCAGCCTGACGACGCCGCTCGAACGGGCGCTCGGCGCGATCGCCGGCGTCACCGAGATGACCTCGCAGAGCACGGTCGGCAATTCGCGCATCACGCTGCAGTTCGACCTGTCGCGCAGCATCGACGGGGCGGCGCGCGATGTGCAGGCCGCGGTCAATGCCGCGAGGATGGACATGCCGGCCGATCTGCCGGCCAACCCGCAGTATCGCAAGGTGAATCCCGCCGACGCGCCGGTCCTGGTGCTGGCCCTCACCTCCGACACTTTGGGCCAGGGCCGCCTCTACGACGCCGCTTCCAACATCCTGCAGCAGAGCCTGAGCCAGGTGACCGGCGTCGGTCAGGTGACCCTGGGCGGCAGTTCGCTGCCGGCCGTGCGGGTCGAGATCAATCCCTCGAGCCTGTCGAAATATGGCGTCGGCCTGGAAAGCGTGCGGGCCGCTCTCGCCGCCGCCAACGCCAACTCGCCCAAGGGCGCTCTCGAGGTCGGCGAACGGCGCTATCAGCTCTACTCCAACGACCAGTCGCGCGTCGCCGCCGATTACCGCGATCTCATCGTCGCCTGGCGCAACGGCTCGCCGGTCCGCCTGTCGGACGTGGCCGAGGTCCTCGATTCGGTCGAGAACATCCGCAACGAAGGCCAGGCCAATGGCAAGCGCTCGGTGCTGGTGATCATCTACCTGCAGCCCAACGCCAACGTCATCGAGACGGTGGACCAGATCAAGGCGGTACTGCCGGAACTGCAGGCGGCGCTGCCCAACGACGTCGACGTGCAGACAGTAGCCGACCGCACGATCACCATTCGCGCCTCGCTCCGGGAAGTCGAGCATGCGTTGATGGCCAGCGTCATCCTCGTGGTGCTGGTGACCTTCGCTTTCCTGCGCTCGGCCCGCGCCGGTTTCGTCGCCGCGGTCGCCGTGCCGGTGTCGCTGATCGGCACGTTTGGCGGCATGTATCTGCTGGGCTTCAGCCTCAACAACCTGTCCTTGATGGCCATGGCGATCGCTGCCGGCTTCGTGGTCGACGACGCCATCATCGTGCTCGAGAACATCTCGCGGCATATCGAGGCCGGAATGCCACGCGTCAAGGCGGCACTGCAGGGGGCCAGCGAAGTCGGCTTCACCGTCGTCTCGATGAGCCTGTCGCTGATCGCCGTGTTCATTCCCATCCTGCTGATGGGGGGCATCGTCGGCCGCCTGTTCCGCGAGTTCGCGGTCACGCTCACGGTGGCGATCCTGATCTCGATGGTCGTGTCGCTCACCACGACGCCCATGATGTGCGCCTTCGTGCTGCGGCCTCCCAGCCACGAGAAGCCAGGATGGTTCTTCCGGGTGAGCGAACGCGGCTTCGCCGCGATCCAGGACTTCTACAGCCGCAGCCTCGGCGTGGTCCTGCGTCATCCGCTGCTGACGATACTGGTTTTCCTGGCGACCGTGATCTTCAACATCGATCTCTATGTGACGATCCCCAAGGGCTTCTTTCCGCAGCAGGACACCGGGCGCATCATCGCCGGCATCCGCGCCGACCAGAGCATCTCGTTCCAGGCCATGCGCCGAAAATTCCGCCAGTTCATGACCATCGTCCGCGAGGATCCGGATATCGCCAGCGTGGCCGGATTCACCGGCGGCTTCTCGACCAACTCGGGCTTCATGTTCGCCACCCTGAAGCCGCTCGGCGAACGCAAGCTGTCGGCCGACCAGGTGATCGCCCGGTTGCGTCCCAAGCTCGCCCAGGTGGCCGGCGCGCAGCTTTTCATGCAGGCGGTGCAGGACATCCGGGTCGGCGGCCGCCAGGGCAACTCGCAATACCAGTTCAGCCTGCAGTCCGATTCGCTGCCCGACCTTTACGTCTGGGGACCGAAGCTGCTGGAGGCCTTGCGCAAGGATTCGTCGGTCATCACCGATGTCGACTCGGATCAGGCGCAGAACGGCCTGCAGGTCAACCTGGTGATCGACCGCGATGCCGCAGCCCGGCTCGGCGTCAACACCCGCAGCATCTCGTCGACGCTCTACGACGCCTTCGGCCAGCGCCAGGTCTCGACCATCTACAACGCGCTGAACCAGTATCATGTCGTCATGGAGGTCTCGCCGGAATACTGGGAGAACCCCGAGTCGCTGAAGGACATCTATGTCAGCACGTCGGGCGGCGCGATCAGCGGCGCGCAGGCGACCGCCGCCATCGTGGCGACGGCGCCGCTGACAGCGGGCGCGGTCGATCCTGCGCAGGCCGTGCGTAACCAGCTCACCAACCAGATCGCCGTCAGCGGCCGCGGCTCGGCTTCGACCGGTGCTGCCGTCAGCACCACGCCGGAAACGATGATCCCGCTGTCGGCGGTGACGCGCTACGATTTCGGCACGACGCCGCTTGCCGTCAATCATCAGGGCCTGTTTGTCGCCAGCACGATCTCGTTCAACCTGGCGCCGGGCAAGACGCTGAGCGACGCCGTGGCCTATGTGAACGAAACCATGCGCGAAATCGGCCTGCCGTCCACGATCCATGGCTCCTTCCAGGGCACGGCAAGGGCTTTCCAGGATTCGCTCAACAACCAGCTCCTGCTGGTGCTGGCGGCGCTCGCCGCGGTGTATATCGTACTCGGCATCCTCTATGAGAGTTACATCCACCCGATCACGATCCTGTCGACCCTGCCCTCGGCCGGCATCGGCGCGCTGCTGGCGCTCAAGCTGACCGGCGTGGAGTTCAGCATCATCGCCATGATCGGCGTGCTGCTGTTGGTCGGCATCGTCAAGAAGAACGCCATCATGATGATCGACGTGGCGCTGGAGCGCGAGCGCAACGACGGGCTCGATCCACGCGAAGCGATCCATCAGGCGGCGACGCTGCGCTTCCGCCCGATCCTGATGACCACCATGGCGGCCATCCTGGGCGCGCTGCCGCTGGCGCTGGGCTTCGGCGACGGCGCGGAGTTGCGGCAGCCGCTGGGAATCTCGATCATCGGCGGTCTGTTTGTGAGCCAGATCCTGACCCTCTATACGACGCCGGTGATCTACCTCTATCTCGACCGCTTCCGCCGCCGCGATCGCGACCGGCCCAGCCGCGTGGCCCGTGCCCTGGGAAGCACGGGACCGGGCAGTGCCGGGGCGCCGGCATGACGGCATCCCGTCGGGCTGTGGCCCTGGCCGCGGCCCTGTCTTTGTCGGCCCTATCTCTGGCGGCATGCATGGTCGGCCCGAATTACCAGCGGCCGCCGCCGGCCGACCCGCCGGTGCCCGAGTTCAAGGAGACGACGGGACCGGTGGTCGGCGGAGCCGATAACTTTCGGCCCGCCCAGCCGCGCGACGCCATCGACCGCGGGCCGTGGTGGACGATGTACGGCGATCCCGTGCTCGATCGGACGACAGCGCAGATCGACATCTCCAACCAGACGCTCATGCAGGCCGAAGCGGCCTACCGCCAGGCGCGCGCTTTGGTCCGGCAGGATGCGTCGGGTCTCTATCCAACGGTCTCCGGCAATGCCGGCTTCACCCAAAGCGGCAGCGGCAGCGGCAGCGGCCGCAGCACGCAAGGCGGTGTCGTCAGCTCGGGCAGCGGCAGCCTCAGCCAATTCACCATGGGCCCGTCGCTCTCCTGGCAGGCCGACCTGTGGGGCCGCATCCGACGCCAGATCGAAAGCGACTCGGCGGCTGCCCAGGCCAGTGCTGCTGACCTCGCCAATGCCCGGCTGTCGGCCCAGGCCAACCTCGCGATCAACTACTTCTCCATGCGCATCTCCGAGCAGCGCATCCTGCTTTTCGAGGCATCGGTCGCGGCCTTTGCCCGCTCCCTGCAGATCGTGCAGAACCAGCTCGACGCCGGCATCGTCTCGCGCGTCGACCTGGCGCAGGCGCAGACCCAGCTCGAGCAGACGCGCGCCCAGCTCGTCGCCGAGAACATCAACCGCGCCCAGTTCGAACATGCGGTGGCCGTCCTGGCCGGCAAATCGCCGTCGGCTTTCACCATCGAGCCCGGCCCGCCGCCGCCGGACGAGGTGCCGACATTCGATGCCGGGGTGCCGTCGGCGCTGCTCGAGCGGCGACCCGACATCGCCTCCGCCGAGCGCCTGATGGCGCAGGCCAACGCCCAGATCGGCGTGGCCGTGGCCGCCTACTATCCCGACATCACGCTCGCCAGCAGCGTCACCCTGGTGGCCAGCGGCCTGCTCCCGCTGTTGCAGCTCAGCAACGCGGTGTGGTCGGTCGGCCCGCAACTCGCCGCCACCCTGATCGACGGCGGCGCGCTCAAGGCGCAGGTCGAGGGCGCGCGGGCCAATTACGATGCCCAGGTTGCGAACTACCGCCAGACCATCCTGGTCGCCTTCCAGCAGATCGAGGATGCGCTCGTCCAGCAGCGCGTCCTGGTGCAGCAGGAACAGGTGCAGCGCGCCGCCGTTGCCGCCGCGCGCGATGCCGAACGGCTGTCGCTCAATCAGTACACCCAGGGCACCGTGCCCTACACCACCGTGGTGACGACCCAGACCGCCGCCCTCACTGCCGAGCAAAGTCTGCTCAATGTCCGCCTCAGCCGGCTCACCACCAGCGCCAACCTGGTGCTGGCGCTGGGCGGCGGCTGGCGCGACACCGACCTGCCGGCGCCCATGCCGATCGGCGGCCTCGACCAGACCCCTCAGCCGCCAATCCCGAACGCGCAAAGCATCGCGCCCCAGCGGCAGTGGTGGAAGTTCTGGGGGCGTTAGGCTGGAGTGGCGCGCGCCCAGCTATTCGAGTTTGATCTCGGTGCGCTTGATGAAGGTCTGCCAGCGTTCGACTTCGGCGCGGATGGTGGCCATGAAGGACTCAGACGTGCCGCCCATGGCGATGACGCCATCCTCGGCCAGCCGTCCCGAAACTTCCGGGCTCTTCAGCACGGCATCGAGTTCGCTGTTCATGCGCGTGACGATCTCGCCGGGAATCCCCTTGGGTCCGATCATGCCGTGCCACAGGTTGAAGTCGAGCGTCGGATAGCCCTGTTCGCCGTAGGACGGAATGTCGGGCGCCGCCGCCAGCCGTTTCGTCGAACTGATCGCGAGGCCGCGCAGCTTGCCGCTCTTGATGTAGGGCAGCATGGTCGTGGTGCCGCCGGTCAGGAACTGCAGGTTGCCGGCCAGGAGATCCGTGAGCGCCGGCGCCGTGCCGCGATAGGGCACATGCGTCGCCTTGACGCCGGCGGCGTCGAGGAAGAATTCGGTGCCGAGATGCACCAGCCCGCCCGGGCCGCTCGAGCCATAGGTGAGCTTGCCGGGCTCGCGCCTGCAGAGATCGACCAGCTCCTTGAGCGTCTTGGCGGGCAGCGTGGGGTTCACCGTGAGAACGGTCGGCTCGTCGGTGAACTGGCCGATCGCCACGATGTCGGCCAGCGAATCGAAGGACGGCTTGTGCAGGATCGAATTGATCGTGTAGCTGCCCGAGATGGTGAGATAGGTGTAGCCGTCGGGGGCTGCCTTGATCGCGGCCTCCGCGCCGAGATTGCCGCCGGCGCCCGGCTTGTTCTCGACGATCATCGTCTGGCCGAGCCGCGCGCTCATCTTCTCGGCGATCAACCGGCTGGTGAAGTCCGAGCCGCCGCCCGGCGCGAACGGCGCCACGAGCTTGATCGGCCGGGACGGCCAGGCCTCGGCGGAGGCCCGACCGGCAAAGCCCAAGGCCGCCGCGGTGCCGAGCAGGCTGCGGCGGCCGATCATGGCGCCGGCCACGGCACGCGGATCTCCTGCAGCGGCACGTGCTGCTGGGCGGCGTGCATGTCGGTCTCGCCGATGCCGCCCTGGGCGCGCGGGCGGGGCAGGGTGATCTTCACGGCGTTGACGAGGTCGAAGAAACCGAAGGTGATGATGTTCTGGGTCGGCACGTTGTAGAGCTCGGACACCAGCTCCCTGGTGATCACGCCGCTCTTCTTCACCGCCTCGAAATCCTCCTTGGTCTTGAAGACGATATCGAGCGTGATCTCGAAGGGACCGGCGTTCTTGCTGCGGATCACCTTGGCGATGTCGCGCAGCGGGGTCGGGTGGGTGGCCACGGTCAGATTTCCTCGTAGCGGATGGGGAACAACGCAGTGGGACTGTCGACCTTCATCAGGTGATAGACGTTGAACTCGCAGGCCTGGCCGAGCGGGATCTCGAGCGGCGTGAAGGGCGAGGCGAGGTTGCCCGCGGTGGCGATGCGGCCGGGATAGGGCGAGTGCATCAGGCTGGTGCGCGCCTTGCCGCAGATCGCGGTGGCGAGCGACTGGGTGGCCGCGGCGACCTCGACGATGATGCAAAGCTCGTGCGCCGGCGTCCTGACCGGCTCGAGTTCGCCCATCACGCCGTTCTTGCCGTAGAGATGGGGGATGATGCGGTAGCTCTCCTCCGGCACCTCGGAAAAATAGGCGCGGGCGCCGGCGACGACCTTGGGCAGGATGTCGTCGATCTGGGCGATGAAGATCGGATCGCGCGCGCCGGCGATGAAGATGCTGCGCCAGCCCGAGGTTTTCGCCCCTTCGAGCTTCACCGTGTAGTGCTTGGACGGCTCGAAGCGGCTGCCCGATACGCGCACGCGCCGGTCGGTCACCTGTTCGTACCTGCAGTTGGAGAGATCGAGCGTGCCGCCGGGGCCGGCCAGCAGGAAGGGATGGGTCTTTTCGTAGAGCGTATGGGCCGCCACCGAGGCCGTGGTGCAGCGCTCGGCGGGATTGAGTGGCTCGATCTCGAAGTGATCGCGCCGCAGGTAGCCCATGACGTTGCGGCCGACCGGCTCGGCGCAGAGCGCGCCGCATTCCATGATCTTGCCCATGTGCCAGGCGAGCGCCGGATCGAAGCCGGCGCGGATCGCCATCGCCGCGGTCGGCGAGGGATCGTAGGA
>Ga0193726_1001592_pt1 | contig 17338 bp, 18 predicted proteins | sample H2c1metaG_FD_144928 | JGI IMG/M metagenome (GOLD analysis project Ga0193726, IMG submission 144928) | Soil microbial communities from a riparian zone of the East river system, Colorado, United States - H2c1 | ecosystem: Environmental > Terrestrial > Soil > Riparian zone | place: USA: East River... | reverse complement strand
CTACAAGGCTGGCTCGATGTGGAACCTGATCCGCTGGGTGTCGCCGCGGACCATCAAGGAGACGTTCGTGCCGCCCCGGGACTATCGCTATCGCCATCTCGCCAGCGATCCCGCTTAGGGCGCCGCACCCACTGATCGTGCTTCTCCAGGGCGCGCAGGATGATCTGCACGGTCTTGGTCGTCAGCGCATCGGTGTCGGCCTTGCGGCGCACCACCGAGGTCCACCACTTCAAGGGTTCGTCGGCTAGCGGTTTCCAGACCAGATCCGACAATCTGTCGGCGTCGCGGCTGGCTCTGAGCGCGACCGCGGGGCGGAGCGTCACCGCGGCTTCGGAAAGAAGCAGGCCTGCCGTCATGCGCATCGCATGCTCGATCCGCTTCGGCCGGTAGCCGCCCGCGCGGCAGGCCGCGAGAAGCTCATCGTACAGGCCCGGGGCGATCGGGCGGGGGAACGTCACGAGCGTGCTCGACCGCAGGTCGGCCAGCTCGATCTCCTTGGCGGTGGCCAGCGGGTGGTTGCGCGCCATCACGACGCCCAGCGTCTGGCACAGCGAATAGGACGACCATAGTCCTTTCGTGCTGTAGGGATGGCGGAGAATGCCGACATCGAGCTCGCCGGCGAGCAGCAGGCGATGCTGGTCGGCCGTCGCCGCTTCCATGATCTTGGCCTCGGCGCGTATTGAGTGCGAGTCCGAGGTGAACTGCCGGAGCACTTTGCGCGACGTGTCCAGCGGGAAGCCGACGCGGATGCGCCGCGACCGGCTGGAGTTGGCCGAGCGGACCGAGCCCACCGCCTTGTCGAAGGCCGCGATGCAGGCTTCGGCCCGCGGCAGCAGATGCCGTCCCGCGGGCGTCAGCGCCACCTTGCGGCTGTTGCGATCGAACAGGCGCACGCCCAACCCCTCCTCGAGCTCGGCGATCCGCTTCGACAGCGGTGGCTGGGTCATGTTGAGGCGGCGCGCCGCTTCGCCGAAGTGCAGGGTCTCGGCGACGGCGACGAAATAGCGGAACTGCCGGATGTCCATCCGGTGGAACGATACCAAAACGGAATGGTTCAATCCATATTCGGTTTTGGACAGCGGCCGGTACTACTCCCTAGCGTCTACCGGGTGTGGGAAGGTCTCCGGAGGGTGCCATGACGTTCGATCTCCATCGCTGGCTTGGCTGCGTTGCCGGCCTCTCAATGCTGTCGAGTGTCGCCGGCCAAGCGCAGACGCCGCCCGAGGGGCTGGGCAAGGCGATGGCCCAGGCCGGCACGGCCAAGGTCGCCATCGCGGCGACGCCACCCTACGCCTATCTGTCGCCGTCGGGCGCGGCGCAGGGCTATCTGATCGAGGTGTCGACCGAGGTGCTGAAGGCGCTGGGCGTGCCCAAGCTGCAGGCGATCATGACGACATGGGACGCCATGATCCCGGGCCTGCAGGCCAGACAGTACGACTTCCTGCCGGGCGGCATGAACATCACCGCCGCGCGCTGCCAGGTGGTGGCGTTCACGGTGCCGGTCACCGCCCAACAGGATGCGCTCTACGTCAAACCGGGCAACCCCAAGAAGCTCACGGGTTACGCCTCGGTCGCCCAGTCGCCCGGCGTGCAGGCCGCGGTGCTGGCCGGCTCCTCGCAGGAGGCCTTCGCGCTCAAGCGCGGCGTCCCGCAGGGCCAGCTGATCCGCGTCCCGGACATCCAGGCCGGCATCGCGGCGGTCACCGGGGGCCGGGCCGACACATTCATCGTCGGCCAGTTCAGCGTGGCCGAACCCGGCAAGAAGGGCGTCGAGCCGATCGTCGACACGACCTCGGCACCGGTCGGCATCGCACTTGCCTTCCGCAAGGAGGATGTCGCGACCCGGGACGCGTTCGACGTCCAGATCAACGCGCTCAAGGCCAACGGAACGCTGAAGAAGCTCTATGCCGACAAATACGGCTTCAACAATTGGGAGCTGCTGGCCAAGGTCAACACGGCTTCCGACATCGTGCCGGAGTGCAAATAGGACCAAGTGACCGGCCTGATCGAATTCCTGCCGGCCGTCGGCCAGGGGCTGCTGACGACGGCCTCCATCGCGGTCCTGAGCATCGTGGGCTGCGCATTGGTCGCGATCGTACTCGGTGTCGCCCGGCGTTCGCGGAACCAGGTGGTCAAGCTCGCTGCCGGTTCGATCGTCGAGCTGCTGCGCGGCGCCTCCGTGCTGATCTATCTGTTCTGGGTATATTATGCCCTGCCGCTGGTGCCGGGTTTGCCGCACTTCAGTCCCTTGGTCGTGTCCATCGTGGTGCTGTCGCTGGTCGGCGGCGCGTACGGCGCGGAGATCGTGGTGAGCGGCTTGCAGGCCGTACCGCGCGGCCAGGCGGAAGCGAGCCAGGCGCTCGGCCTGTCGAAGTTTCTCACCCTGACGCGCATCGTCCTGCCGCAGGCCTTGACCCAGATCGTGCCGGCCTTCGCGAGCCTTGCCATCGACATGGTCAAATGGACCTCGGTCGTGAGCTTCGTCGGCGTCCAGGACCTGCTGTCGGTCGCCAACACGATCCGCACCATCACCTATTCGACGGTCGGCGTTTACGTCGGCGTGGCGCTGCTCTATTTCCTCCTCTGCCTGCTCACGAGTTGGTTCTTCCAGCGCATCGAGCACTCGTTGCCGCTCAACCGGGCGCTCCGCGCGGCCAGCACGCCCGACGCACGATCTTGCCCTGCGACCCTCGTCCTGAAATCGCAGGGGTCGCCGCCATGAGCTGGGATTGGGATTACGCGGCCAGCATCATGCCGCAGCTTCTGTTTGGCGTCGTGGTGACGATTCTGGTCACAATCGCCTGCTCGGCGATCGCCCTGGCGGGCGGCCTGTTGATGGCCATCGTCCAGATGAACGCTGGCCGCGCAGGCCACTATGCGACGCGCGTCCTGCAGGAAATCTTCCGCGGCGTGCCGATCCTGGTGCTGCTGTACTTCGGCTTCTATGCCCTACCCGAGATCGGCGTCCTGCTGCCAGGCGCCGTCGTCGGCATACTGGTGCTGGGCGTCGTCTATGCCGCCTATTGCTCGGAGGTCTATCGCGGCGCGCTGATGACGATCCCGGTCGGCCTGCGTGACGCTTCCGCGGCGCTTGGCCTGTCGCCGTTTGCGATGTGGCACCGCGTGCTGATTCCGATCGCCGTGCGCAAGAGCCTGCCGGCGCTCATGAACTATGTGCTCGTGCTCTACAAGCAGTCGTCGTTCCTGTTCGCGATCGGTGTGCCGGTGCTGCTCGCCCAGGCGCAGCTCGCGGGCTACCAGAGCTTTCGCTACCTCGAGCCCTACACCATCACCGGCGTTCTCTACGTGCTCATGAACGTACCGTTGGTCCTCTACCAGCGCCGGTTCAACCTCAGGCTGGCAGCGGGCAGTTCATGATCGCGCGCGACCGGTCTCCTTTGTTGCAATAGTGGGAACGCCATGGGCCAGATTCATTTCCGCCGAGACGACAATATCGCCGTCATCGAAATCGAGAATCCCGGGAGGCTGAACGCCTTCTCCCGGGCGATGCGCGCGGAGATCGGGCGCCTGCTCGGCAAGGCGGACGAGGATGCCCGCGTGCTGGGTGCGGTGATCACCGGCCGCGGCGACGCCTTCTGCGCCGGCCAGGACTTGAATGAAAGCACCAACTGGACCGAACAGACGCCCTGGGTCGAGGAGTTCGACGAATTCTTCCGCGCGCTGCTCCGCTTCAAGAAGCCGCTGGTCGCCGCGGTCAACGGCGTGGCGGCGGGCGGCGGCTTCCAGATGGCGCTGCTGTGCGACACCCGGATCGGCCATCCCGCCGTCCGCATGGGCCAGCCCGAGGTCAAGCGCGGCCTGGCGTCGGTGACCGGCACCTGGCTGCTGCAGCGAAGCGTCGGCGACATGCGCGCGCGCGAGCTGGCGCTGAGCGGCCGCCTGATGGATGCCGGGGAGCTGAAGCAGCTCGGCATCCTGAACGTCGTCGTGCCCGAGGGCGAGGTGATGAAAGCGGCCTTCGCCGCCTGCGCGCAGTTTGCCGAAAGTCCGGCGGACAGCTATGCCAGGACCAAGACGTGGCTGTACGAAAGCCTGTCGGACGAGATCACCGTCGTTCTGCGCGACGCGGCGCGCCTGCACCGCCAGGGTTTCGCCTCCGGCGTCTCGCAGGCCGGCGTCACCCGGTTCCTTCGTCCCAACTCAGGCCGCGCCTAGTACCCGGATGTGCGAGCGGAGAGACCGGTCATGAAGACGCTGGCGGAGCTGATCGACGCTCAGGCACGGCAAAATCCCGATGTGGTGTTCCTGAGCTACGAGGGCGGGACCATGAGCTTCGGCGAGCTTCGCCGCCAGGTACGCCGAGCGGCCGCCGCCTTCCATGATGCCGGGTTTGAGGCCGGCCAGCGCATCATGGTCATGATGGGGAACCGGCCGCAGCACGTCGTTGCCTATCTGGCGCTGGTCTCGATCGGCTGCGTGCTGGTCGAGGTCAGCATCCACTTCAGGCGCAACGGCATCCAGCTCCAGCTCGAGGATGCCGACCCGCATCACCTGATCGTCGATCCCGCCCATGTCGAGGACGTCTCCGCAGCGTTGCAGGCGCTGGGCGGCAAGATGCCCATCCTGACGCTGGCCCCGGCCGTGCATCCGAAGGCTTGGCCACTCGATATCGATGTCGACCTGCCGGCCGTCGAGCTGCCCGCGCCGTCGCTCGAACGCGCGCAGTCGGTCTCTTACACTTCCGGCACGACCGGCCGGCCGAAGGGAGTCGTGCTCACCGAACGCTTCTTCCAGGTGGGGGCGAAGAACGCAGCCGTGCTGGCCGATGTCGGGCCCGCGGACGTACTGTTCCTCTGGGAGCCGTTCTATCACGTCGCCGCCTGGATGAGCGTCATCGTGGCCCTGCAGCATGGCGTCCGCATCGCCCTGGTCGAGCGCTTCAGCGCCTCGCAGGCATGGCGCCAGATCCGCGAGACCGGCGCGACGTTGTTCCATTATCTCGGCGGTGCGATGAACATCCTGCTGAAGCAGCCAACCGATGCATGCGACGGCGACAATCCGGTGCGCATCGCCTGGGGTGCGGCAGCGCCGGAGCGCAGCTGGCGCGAGTTCGAGCGCCGCTTTGGCGTCACCATCCGCGAAGGCTACGGCATCTCGGAGGCGCAGAACTTCACCCATCTCAATCTCGAAGGGCGGCCGGGTTCGATCGGCAAGCCGGTCGAGGAGTTCACGTCCTGGATTGCGGGCGACGACGGCAAGCCGGTGCCGCCCCACACCGTCGGCGAGATCGTGGTGAAGCCGAAAGTGCCTGGCATCACCATGGTCGGCTATTTCCGCGATCCAGAGCGCACGGCCGAAGTGCTGCGTGACGGCTGCGTCTATACTGGCGATCTGGGCTACAGGGACGAGGATGGTTTCTTCTACTATTCGGGTCGCAAGAAGGATTCGTTGCGTCGCCGCGGCGAGAACGTCTCGGCCTGGGAGGTCGAGAGGGTGGTGAACGCCCATCCGGCGGTCGAGGAGTCCGCGGTCGTGGGCGTCACGTCGGAGATCGGCGAGCAGGAAATCCGCGTGTTCGTTCAGCTCGCGCCGCAGCGGCAGCTCGAGCCGCTGGAGCTGATCAAGTGGTGCGAGCGCGATCTCGCCTACTACCAGATCCCGCGCTATGTCGACTTCGTGGCCGAATTCCCGCGCGGTCCGACGCAGCGCATCCAGAAAAGCGGCCTGACCGCCGCCCTGGCGGCCTCCTGGGACCTCGAGAAATCCGGCTACAAGGTCCGGCGCTAGGATGTCGATGACGCCCGCGCCGCTCTACATCGACGGCGAAGCGGCGGCCCATCTTCTCGATCCGGCGTCAGTGCTGCGCGTCGTCGAGCGGGCGCTGGTGGAGCTTGCGGAGAAGCGGCTGGTCAACGGCGTGAAGGGCGGCTTTTCGCTCGACGACGGCAATGGCTGCCGCCACATGGGCGCGATCTCCGGCTGCGACGTCGCGGCCAACATGGTTGGCGTGAAATGGTTCGCGGCCGTTGACGCCAACAGCCGGCGCGGCCTGCCGCGCGTGCCTGCGACAATCCTGCTCTGCGATGCCATCACCGGTCTGCTCACCGGTGTAATCGACGCCACCTCGCTCACCGCCGTCCGGACGGCGGCACTGGCGATCGCAGCCATCAGGCCCTGCGTCGGGACGCGACTGCGCAAGGCGACCATTGTCGGCTTCGGTCCCATCGGCCAGGCGGTCGCACGCTACCTGCCGCAGCAGTTCGACGTCGGCGAGATCGTCGTCGCGAGCCGCGGCGGCGCTGCGCATAAGACCGCGCCGTCGCTGACGGTCGAGAGCCGGCTCGACCGGGCGATCACGGACGCCGACCTGGTTGTGACCGCCACCGGCCTTTCTGCGAACACGCCGCTGGTCGATGCCGCCTGGCTGAAGCCGGGCGCCACCGTCTGCGCGCTCGGCTCCTATCAGGAGATCGACGGCCGGATCGTCGCCGGTGCCGACCGGATCTTCGTCGACAATTGGGAGGCCTGTCGCCAGCGCGGCAACCTGGCGCCCGTGATCCAGTCGGGCGCCTTGGCGCGTAGCGCCGTCACGGGCGCGTTCGCCGACCTGGTGGCGGGCAAGCTCGCCGCACGTGCGTCGGCCGACCAGACGGTGCTCCTGGTCTCGGTCGGTATAGGCGCGCTCGACATCGCGCTTGGCGCCGAGTTGCTGAAGCAGGCCCGGATTCAGGGCGTCGGACAGCCGCTCGGCTGAACCTCAGTGGCGGAAGTGGCGCATGCCGGTGAAGACCATGGCGAGGCCCTTCTCGTCGGCCGCCTCGATCACTTCCTTGTCGCGTAGCGACCCGCCGGGCTGGATGACCGCCGTGGCGCCGGCTTCGGCCGCGGCTAGAAGCCCGTCGGCGAAGGGGAAGAAGGCATCCGACGCCACGACGCTGCCGACGGCCGGGCTTTCCTTCAGCCCCGCCAGTACGCCCGCTTCGGCGGCGCGGATGGCGGCGATGCGCGAGGAGTCGCGGCGGTTCATCTGGCCCGCGCCCACGCCCACCGTGGCGCCGTCCTTGGCATAGACGATGGCGTTCGACTTCACGTGCTTGCACACGGTGAAGGCGAACAGCATGTCCTCGATTTCCTTCGGCGTCGGCGCGCGCTTGGTCACGACTTTCAGGTCGCTCTTCTTCACCTGGCCGTTGTCGCGGGTCTGCAGCAGATAGCCGCCGCCCACGCTCTTCAAGGTCATGCCCGTGCTCGACGGGTCGGGAAGGGTGCCGGCCAGCAGCACGCGCACATTCTGTCGCCTGGCCAGAACGGCCAGTGCTTCCTCCGTGGCGTCGGGGGCGATCACGACTTCGAGGAAGCGCTTCGCGAGGTCCTCCGCCGTCCTGGCCTCGAGCGTCGTGTTGAGGGCCACGATGCCGCCGTAGATCGACACGGGATCGCATTCATAGGCCTTCAGGTAGGCGCTGTACTGGTCCTGGGCGACGGCGACGCCGCAGGGATTGGCGTGCTTCACGACGGCGACGGCGGGCTCCTTGAACTCGGCCACGCATTCGTAGGCCGCCTCGGTGTCGCCGATATTGTTGTAGGAAAGCTCCTTGCCCTGGACCATGCGCGCGGTGGCGATACCCGGCCGCTGGCTGCCGTCGGAATAGAACGCCGCCTGCTGATGCGGATTCTCGCCGTAGCGCAGGGTCTGCACGCGCGTGGCCGAGATTGTCAGCCGCTCGGGGAAAGTCTCGCCTTCCTGGCGCGCGAACCAGTTTGCGATTGCCGAATCGTAGGAAGCGGTGCGGGCATAGGCCTTGGCGGCGAGCTTGCGGCGGAGCGCAAGCGTCGTGGCGCCCTTGTTGGCAGCAAGCTCGGCGATCACCGGCGCATAATCGGCCGGATCGACGACCACCGTCACGAAGTCATGGTTCTTGGCCGAGGCGCGAATCAGCGCCGGACCGCCGATGTCGATGTTCTCCACGCAAGTCGGGAAGTCCGCGCCGCGCTCCACCGTGGCCTCGAACGGGTAGAGATTCACCACCACGAGATCGATGCCGGCGATCCTGTGATCGCTCATCGCCTTCTGGTGGCCGGCATCGGTGCGACGCGCCAGGATGCCGCCATGGATCGAGGGCTGAAGGGTCTTCACCCGTCCGTCCATGATCTCGGGGAAGCCGGTGTGGTCGCTCACTTCGACCACCTTCAGGCCCGCATCGCGCAGCGCCTTGGCCGAGCCGCCGGTCGACAGGATTTCGATGCCGTGCGCCGCAAGTGCCTTGCCAAGCTCGCTCAGGCCTTCCTTGTCGGAGACGGAGATCAGAGCCCGTTCGATGCGGGCGAGATTGGGGGTCGGCGAGGGAACGTATTGGGGGTCGGCGGACATGGCGGCGTCTATAGCGCCATCCGGCGTGCGTTGTAAGGCACTCGTTTCTAGATTATGTTCCAACATTCTAGAAAACCGGTGAAAGCCATGGGCGTAAGCATCAAAAGCGCAGAGGCCGAGCGTAAATTACGCCGCGTCTCCCGTCTGCTCGGCAAGAGCATGACGGCGACGGTGATCGAGCTTGCCGACGGCAAGCTTCGAGAAATCGATGCCAAGAAGGATCGTGAGCGCATTCACCGCGCCGTGGACCGCATCGTGCGGCGCGTAAAGGCGCTGCCCGTACTGGACGATAGAACAGATGACGAAATCCTTGGCTACAACAAGGATGGGCTGTTCGATTGATCGTCATCGACAGTTCGGCACTGGTCGCGATCCTGCGCGACGAACCGGAGCGCCGATCTTTCATCGACGCCATCGTCGATCATGGCGAGCCGCGCCTCTCGGCCGCGACCTATGTCGAGGCTTCGATGGTCATGGAGCTTCGGCTGGGCGACCGGGGTGGCCGCGAGATCGACGTTCTGATTGAGGATGTCGGCATGGCGATCGCCCCTGTCGACCAGGCACAGGCGACGATCGCGCGGGAGGCTTTTCGCCGCTTTGGCAAGGGCCGCCATCGGGCAGCGCTGAACTTCGGCGATTGCTTCGTCTATGCCCTGGCCAAGACTTTGGATGCGCCCGTCCTCTTCAAGGGCGACGACTTTGCGCTGACCGACATCAAGCGCGCCCTGTAGCGCCGTGCGGATATTGCTGACCGGCGCAAACGGCTTCATTGGAAGACAATTGCTGGCCGGTTTGCGCAGGCGTGGCCATGACGTAGTGGCGGCGGTGCGCGACCCGCAAGCGCTGCGCCAACGGGCTCCCGGAGTCGAGGCCATCGCCGCAGACTTCAACCGCGATACCCTGCCCGAGATCTGGGGGCCGCGCCTTGCCGGCATCGACGCCGTGATCAATTGCGCCGGTGTCCTTCAAGGCGGGCGCGATCAGAATATTGAGGCGATCCACGCGACGGCGCCGATCGCGCTGTTCGATGCCTGCGTGCGGGCCGGTGTGGGCAAAATGGTGCAGCTATCGGCCATCAGCGCCGACGCCGATGTCGGGACGGACTATGCGCTGACCAAGAAGCGCGCCGACGATCATCTGCGGACCCTGGCACTGGACTGGACGGTGTTGCGACCGTCGCTGGTCTATGGTGACGGCAGCTACGGTGGAACCTCGGCCATCCGCGGCCTCGCCGGCCTGCCGCTGGCGACGCCGCTGGTCGGTGATGGCTCGGCCGCTTTCCGGCCGCTCCATATCGCCGATCTGGTCGAAACAGTCGTACGCGTCGTCGAAAGCGATCGGTTTGCCCGCCTGACATTGGAGCCGGTGGGGCCCGAGATTCTTACTCTGCGCGAAATTGTCGCCAGATACCGGCGCTGGCTCGGCCTCGGACCGGCGCTCGAGCTCTTCATCCCGCTGCCAGTCATGCGCGCGATCGGCCGCGTCGCCGACTTTGCAGGAGGTGGGCCGATGGGGAGCGCCGGCCTGCGCCAGCTGCTCGCCGGAAACGTCGGACGGGAGCCAGCCGGAGTCTTCGAGCAAGCCATCGGCTTCAGGTCGGCGTCGATGGACGAGCGGCTCGCCGAACAGCCGGCTGGGACGCAGGATATGTGGCATGCGCGGCTCTATTTCCTGAAGCCGCTGCTGCGGTTGACGCTGGCGGTCCTGTGGCTCGGCTCGGCCATCGCTGGCGTTCTCGCGCCCATCGACGCCTATGCGACGGTTGCGGATTCTCTTGCGAAGATCGGGTTGCCGCCGCGTATCCTCGCGATCGGTTTCTCCCTGCTCGATCTTGCGATCGCGGCGGCACTTCTGCTGCGGCTGCGACCTCGGCTCGTGGCGGGCGTGCAGGTCGTCGTCGTTCTCTCCTATACGGTCGGCCTTTCTTTCCTCGCCCCGTCGCTGTGGCTCGATCCCTACGGCGCGCTGCTCAAGAACCTGCCGGTTCTCGCCGCCATTGCCGTCTGGGCGGTGCTCGAGGAGGAGCGCTGATGCTCGGCATCGACGCCTATCTGTGGCTGAAGTGGCTGCATGTGTTGAGTGGCACCATCCTCTTCGGTACCGGCATCGGCACGGCATTCCAGATGTGGTTCGCCCATCGCCGCGGCGAGTCCGCCGCCATCGCCGTGGTGGCAGGCAATGTCGTTCTCGCCGATTGGCTGTTTACCTTGCCTGCCGGGATCGTGCAGCCGATCACCGGGTTCGCGTTGATGCAGAAGGCGGGATTCGACCCTTTCGCCTCCTGGCTTGTCGCAACCTATGGCCTCTACCTGCTGGCCTTTGCCTGCTGGGTGCCGGTGGTCGTCCTCCAGATCCGCGTGCGCCAACTAGCGGCAGACGCCGTTCGGCTGGGAACGCTTTTGCCGGCGGAATATCACAGCGCCATGCGGCTGTGGTTTGCGCTGGGTTGGCCGGCCTTCCTCGCGCTCGTCGTTATCTACCTGCTGATGATAGGCAAGCCCAACCTCTGGTGACGACGCCCGCTTAAGCGTCCGCGCCCTCGAGCACCCGGACCTTGAAGCCTTCGGCTTGCAGGGCCGCCACCAGCTCGCGCATATGGTCACGGCCGCGGGTTTCCACGGTGACGTCGAGCTCGGTGGCCTTGGCCACGACGCCGAACAACCGCTGGTGCTGCACCTCGACGATGTTGCCGCCGGCCTTGCCGATCAGGCCGGCGACGCGGGCGAGCTGGCCCGGCAGGTCGCCGATCATCAGCCGCAGGCGAACGATGCGGCCGTCGCGCACCAGGCCGCGCAGCAGGACGGAGGCCAGCAGGCGGGTGTCGATGTTGCCGCCGCACAGCACCAGCCCGACCTTGCGGCCGGTGAAGTGCGTTGGATGGGCCAGGAGTGCCGCCAGCCCCGCCGCGCCCGCGCCCTCGGCCACTGTCTTCTCGACCTCGAGGAAAAGCGCGATGGCACGCTCGATCGCCACCTCGTCGACCGTCAGCACGCAATCAACCAGCGCGCGCGCGATGGCGAGCGGCATCTTGCCGATGTCGCGCACGGCGATGCCCTCGGCGATGGTATCGCCGCCCACCGTCACCGGCTCGCCGGCCAGCAGCTGGTGCATGGCCGAATAGCCGGTCGTCTCGACGCCGATCACCTTCAGCTCGGGTTTCAGCCCACGCGCGGCGACGGCGCAGCCGGCGATCATGCCGCCGCCGCCCACCGGCACCACCAAGGTGTCGAGCTGCGGCACGTCCTGCAGCATTTCGAGCGCGATCGTGCCCTGGCCCGCGATGATGCGTGGATCGTCGTACGGGTGCACGAACACCAGTTTCTCCGCCACCGCCAGCCGGTGCGCCTCGGTGGCGGCTTCGGCCAGGGTGTCGCCGTCCAGCACGATGCGTGCACCATGGCCGCGCGTATGCTCCACCTTCGTGTTGGGCGTGAAGGAGGGCATGACGATGGTGGCGGGAATGCCGAGCCGGCCCGCATGATAGGCCACGCCTTGGGCATGGTTGCCGGCCGACATGGCGATGACGCCGCGCTTTCGTTCCTCGGGCGTGAGCTGCAGCAGCGTGTTGAGCGCGCCACGTTCCTTGAACGAGGCGGTGAACTGCAGGTTCTCGAACTTGATCCAGATATCGGCCTTGGCGATGCGCGACAGCGTCTCGCTCCGGAGGCAGGGCGTGTGCACGACCGCGCCGCCGATGCGCGCGGCGGCGAGCTGGACGTCTTCCAGCGTGACGGGCAGGGAGGACATCACGCCGCCAGCCGGCGATCGATCCAGTCGCGCGTGCGGTACCAGGCGCCGATCATGGGCAGAAACCACGGCTCGCCGTTGTAAAGGGCGTGCTCGGGGAAGTCGCGGCCGTCCAGCGGGTTGATCGGCGCGTTGCTGCCGCCCGCGATCTTCTTGGCGGTCTGGGTGCCGAGATAGGTCATCATGGCGACGCCGTTGCCGTTGCAGCCCAGCAGATAGTGCAGGCCCTGGTCGGTGCCCATGTGCGGCATGTAATCGAGCGCGAAGGCGACGTTGCCCGTCCACACATGAGTGATGCGGATGCCGTCGAGCTGCGGGAAGCGATCGATCATGTACTGGTAGAGCGCCGGCGCGCTCACTTCAGGCGGCGCGGCCGTGAAGCGCGCGCGGCCGCCGAAGATCAGCCGCTTGCCGTCGGGCGAGGGCCGGTAATAGGTCAGCACGCGCTTGGTGTCGCCGACGGCGCGCATCTCGGGAATCAGCTTGCTCGCATGCTCGGGCAGGTCTTCGGTGGCGATGATGTGGCTCGCCACCGGCACCACGCGGCGCTTCAGCCGGGGCGTCAGGTCGCCGGTATAGCCGTTGGTGGCAACCACCACTTCGCGGCACTCGACTGGCCCTTTCGAGGTCAGCACTCGCCAGCCCGTCGCGGTCTTCTCGATGCGCTCGGCCTCGACATTGGCGCACAGGATGGCGCCCTGGCGGTGCGCGGCTTCCAGCAGGCCCTTGTAGTAGAGCGCGGGGTGGAGGTGGCCCGCGCGCGTGGCATGCATGCCGCCGAAATAATAGTCCGACGCGATGAACTCGCGCTGGCGCTCGCGCGGCACCATCGAGCTGCCGGCATTGGCGTATTTGTTGTAGGTCTCGACCTTGGTCGCGAGGTCGGCGTAGTGCTTGGGCGTCCAGGCGCCGACGAAGCGGCCGTTCTTGTGCAACCCGCACTCGATCCCCTCGCGGGCGATGATGTCCTCGAGCACGGTGAGCGAGTCAGCACCCGCGCCCATCAGCTCGGCTTTCTTGCGCTCGAACTCCTCGGCGATCGGGCTCTTGCCGCCCAGACCCTTGCCGAGGTTGGTGCCGCCCGAGATCATGCCGCCGTTGCGCGTGCTGGCGCCGACGCCAAAATCGCCGCGCTCCAGCACGACGGCGCCGACGCCGTTGCGGCGCAATTCCAGCGCCGTCGACAGCCCGCCGTAGCCCGCACCCACGATCACGATATCGGTTCTGGCCGGCGGATCCTGGGACAGTGCGTTGTTCGGTGCCCAAGCCTCCCACCACCAAGGCTGCGCCTTGAAGTCGGGATGGAAGATATTCTTTGTCGCAGTCATCTAGCCAAAATCACCAATCTGTCGTCCTGAACGAAGCGAAGGCCTGCCCTGAGTATAGTCGAAGGGACCTCATCGCCGTTTGCCGCGAGCATGAGATCCTCGCTTCGCTCCAGGGCGGGGTCTACCCCGCCCGAGATGACGGTGGCAGCTTAAAAGTCCGTCACTTTGCCGTTGAACTGCCAGTCGCCGTAGCGCGTCGGCTCGGGGCCGGGCGGGCCGCCGATCTCCTCCACCTTCTTGGGCTTCTCGGGGGGAACAGGCTTGGCCGGTTCGGGTTTGGCGGCGTCTGCAGCGGCAGGTTTCTTGTCGTCGGTCATGCTTGCATGATGCCGTCCCCCGCCTTGATTCGCCACAGTCGCGGACCATCTTTTCGGCCATGAACTACTTTCGCACGGCCCTTCTCCTGGCGGCGTTGACCGGCTTCTTCCTGGTCGTCGGCTACCTCTTGGGCGGCCAGTCCGGCCTTATACTGGCGCTGGTGGTGGCCCTGGGCATGAACCTGTTCGCCTATTGGAACAGCGACAAGATGGTGCTGCGCATGAGCAACGCGCAGGAGGTCGGCCCCAACCAGGCGCCCGAGCTCTACAGTATCGTGCAAGGCCTCGCCCAGCGCGCCGGCCTGCCGATGCCGCGCGTCTATTTGATCGACGAGGAGCAGCCCAATGCTTTCGCCACCGGCCGCGATCCCGAACATGCCGCGGTCGCGGCAACCACCGGCCTGCTGCGCCATCTCAGCCGCGAGGAGATCACCGGCGTCATGGCGCACGAGCTGAGCCACGTCCGCCATCGCGACACGCTCACCATGACCATCGCCGCCACCCTGTCGGGCGCCATCGGCATGCTGGCGACCTTCGGCGGCCTGATGGGCGGCGGCCGCGACGAGAACGGCCGGCCGCTGGTCAATCCGGTGGTGGCCATCGCCGCCATGTTTCTGGCGCCGCTCGCGGCCTCGCTGGTGCAGATGGCGATCAGCCGCAGCCGCGAGTACGAGGCCGACCGCATGGGCGCGGAGATTTCCGGCCAGCCGCTGTGGCTTGCCTCGGCGCTGGCCAAGCTGCACGCCGGCACGCAGCAGATTCCCAACCAGGTGGCCGAGTCCCACCCGGCGACGGCCCATCTCTACATCGCCAATCCACTGTCGGCCGGCGGCCTCAGGGGCCTGTTCTCGACCCATCCGCCGATGGAGGAGCGCATCGCCCGCCTCGAGGCGATGGCCGGCCAAGTGTCAGATCAAAGGGGCGGCTATCATCCAGCCGCCGCCGCGCCGCCGCGGCCGCAGACCAGTCCGTGGGGCGCCGCTCCGCAAACGCCGCCCCGCGGGCCGTGGGGCTAGATCAGCGTTAAGGCTTCGGGAGCGCCGTCGTCTCCTCGCCGAGATCGACGTCGAGGATGCGCTGGCCGCGCTTGGTGATGCGATCGGCAGAGGTGTCGAGATCGCGCAGATCCTTCTCGGTCTGGGCGAAATGGGTTTTTAGCTTCTCGACCCGATCGTCCAGCCGCCGCACGTCCTCGAGCAGCAGCCCGACCGTCTTCTGGATCTCGCCCGCTTGCTCGCGCATGCGCACGTCCTTCAGGACGGCGCGTACGGTGTTGAGCGTCGCCATCATCGTCGTGGGCGACACGATCCAGACACGCGCGCGATAGGACTCCTCGACCAGGCCGGTGAAGTTGGCGTGCAGCTCGGCATAGACCGCTTCGGAGGGCAGGAACATCAGCGCCGATTCGGCGGTCTCGCCGGGCACGATGTATTTGTCGCGGATGTCGCCGATGTGCTTGCGGATCGCCTGCTGGAAGCCGCGCTGGGCGAGTTGCAGGGCGGCGGTGTCGCCCGCCGCGACGGCGCGCAGCGCGCTATAACTTTCGAGCGGGAACTTGGCGTCGATGGCAATCGAGCCCGGTGGGTTCGGCAGATGCAGCAGGCAGTCGACACGTGCCCCGGAAGAGAGCGTCGACTGGAATTCATAGGCCTGGGGCGGCAGGGCGTTCTGCACCAAGTCGTTCAGCTGGACTTCGCCGAAGGCGCCGCGCGCCTGCTTGTTGGACAGCACTTCCTGCAGGCCGACGACCTGGGTCGAGAGATCGCCGATCTTCTTCTGCGCCTCGTCGATGCGGACCAGCCGCTCGCGCAGGTCGGTGACGATCTGGCCGGTCGCCTTCTCGGTGCGGTCGAGCCGCTCGCCCACGACCTTGGAGAGCGCCTGTTCCTGCTCGCGCAGCGAACGCTCGACCCGCTGCACGGTCTCGGCCTGCTGGCTGAGCGCCAAGGCGAGCTGCTGGCGCATGGTCTCGGCCTCGCCGTCGCCACGGCGGGTCAGGACGAGGACCAGCACCAGGCCGAGCAGCGCGACGGCTGCCAAAAGCACGATCGTCAGGATATCCATTGTCCCCTTTATAAGCCGCCGTCTCGACAAGCGCATCGACAAGTCCTTTGGGGGCCGTTAATTCAGGCCATCATGGCTCCGAAACACGATCCAGACGTCTGGCTGTTCGACCTCGACAACACGCTCTATCCGGCGCGCTGCAACCTGTTCGCCCAGATCGACGTGCGCATCGGCCGCTACATTTCCGACTGGCTGAAGGTCGACGCCGAGGAAGCACGGCGAGTGCAGAAGGCCTACTGGCGCGACCACGGCACCTCGATGCGGGGTATGATGACCCTGCACGGCGTCGATCCGACGCATTATCTCGACTACGTCCACGACATCGACTACTCGCCGGTCGAGGCAAATCCCGCCCTCGAGGCGTCGTTGAAGGCGTTGCCCGGTCGCAAGATCATCTTCACCGCGGGCGATGTGCCGCACGCCGAGCGCGTCATGGAGCGGTTGGGCGTGGCCCACCATTTCGAGGCGATCTTCGACATCGCCGCCGGCGACTACTGGCCCAAACCGCACAAGCAGATCTACGACAAGCTGGTGACCAAGCACGGCGTCGACCCGACGCGGGCGGCGATGGCCGACGACATCGCCGTCAACCTCAAGCCGGCCAGCGACATGGGCATGCGCACCGTGTGGATCCGCACCGACGAGAGCGTGAAGCGCGCGGCCGAGCTCAATCTCGATCACATCCATCATCAGACCGACGACCTCGCGACCTGGCTCGCCGACTGGGTCGCTCAAAGGAGTGCCAAGACGTGAAGATCCTGATCCTCGGCGCCGGCGCGGTCGGCGGCTATTTCGGCGCACGTCTGCACCAGAGCGGCGCCGACGTGACTTTCCTGCTGCGCGAACCGCGCGCCGCCAAGATCAAGAAGGAAGGCCTGGTGGTGAAAAGCCCCAAGGGCGATGCCGTCCTGCCGGTGAAGGTCGTGACCAACGGCGGCGAAGGCGGGCCGTACGATGTCGTCATTCTTGCCTGCAAGGCCTATGACCTCGATTCGGCGATGGAGTCGATCGCGCCGGCGGTCGGGCCCGAGACCACCGTCGTGCCGATGCTGAACGGCCACGCTCATTTCGGCGTGCTCGACAAGAAGTTCGGCGCCGACAAGGTGGCAGGCGGCCTGGCGCGTATCGGCGGCATGCTGGGTCCCAACGGCGAGGTCATGCACAGCAGTGCCTTCGCCGGCGTGTCCTTTGGCGAGCGCTCGGGCAAGCCGGTGCGCGCGTCTCTCGTGGAGCTCGACGCCGCCTGCAAGAAGGCCGGCATCGACGGCGGCCTGAACGCCAACATCAACCAGGATCTTTGGGACAAGTGGATCATGCTAACCTCGCTCGCCGCCATGTGCTGCACGATGCGCGGGACGACGGCCGACATCATGGCAGCCGACGAGGGCGAGGCGTTGATGGGCGAGACGGTCGAGGAATGCCGGAAGGTCGCTGCCGCCGAGGGCTTCGATCCCGGCGACAAGAACATCGCCAACCTCAAGACCTTTCTCACCCGCAGCTCGAGCTTCGCGGCCTCCATGCTGGGCGACCTTGAGAAAGGCGGCGCGATC
>Ga0193726_1001591_pt1 | contig 17341 bp, 13 predicted proteins | sample H2c1metaG_FD_144928 | JGI IMG/M metagenome (GOLD analysis project Ga0193726, IMG submission 144928) | Soil microbial communities from a riparian zone of the East river system, Colorado, United States - H2c1 | ecosystem: Environmental > Terrestrial > Soil > Riparian zone | place: USA: East River... | reverse complement strand
CGAGTTGGATACCGAAGACGTGCAGTGGGTTAACGACAGTGGCAACCGCTGGCGGGGCAAGGCTGTCGTATACAAAGGGCACGATGCGATACATCGGACGATCTTCGCGAAGACCGGCATGACCGTCGAACAGACTGACATCCGGGCGATCACGCCTGATGTGGCTGTGGCCGTAGCGACCCTGCATTTCGGGCCGTTGACGGACCCCTCCGGGCGCTCCGTTAAGGACCTGAAGACCAGGGCATCCTTCACGATGGTCAAGCGCGATGACTCATGGAAGATTGTGCATTTTCACAACACTGACGTGGATCCGGAAGCAGAGAAAAGCGATCCAGTCACCTGGGAAGAGACGGGTTTTATCGACTCCTGGAACAAGTCCCACCGTAAATGAACGCGTGTATTGCGGTTCTAAACTCAGCTACGGAACAATATCCGGGCGCAAGATTGCACGCCCTTGCATTAATTGGTCTGGCGATCGTCTCGCCTCGTGCGCTGATCGCGCGGATTTTTGAAACCGATGTGCGCATCCCCGACCTGCGCAAATCCCCGCTGAAAATGAGCTCCCTCATACTAAGCAGCCAGCGTGTCCCGGTCACCGGCAAAAAAGATTAGGCAATCCGCTGGTCCGTCAGCAACTGGAGCTTGTCCCCAACATCACTCACGTCTTTACGGCGGACCAGCACCTGTACCTGCAATACGAGGTGTATGATCCAGCCAAAGGGAAAAATCCCGAGCAAACGGCATCAGCCGAACCGCAAAACGAGGCGAAATCGCATCCCACTGCGAAGTCAGCGCACGACGCCGTTCGCGTTTTCTCTAGCGTGGAATTTATCCAGAACTCCGCGAAAGTCTTCGAGTCCCCGGCGTGACCACGCTTAACGAAATGAACTCCCCGGAACGCAAAGCCGTAACCTTCCAGATGGACCTGGCGTTGCAATCGCTGAAACCTGGCCTGTACCTCTGTCAGATAAATGTAATCGACGATGTTGCCGGCAGTTTTTCTTTTCCGCGCTTTCCCATCCTCATTCGTGAGGCCGTTACTCACCCGCCGAGGTCTGACGCCACTTCCGTGAAGTAAACCAAACTTTGAAACCGTTCGACGAGCCGTCTCGAAATCCTACTTCGCGCGGAAGCGGTCAATCTGTGAGGATGCGCGCAATACATTCTGTGTAGAAACGCCAGCCTTTACCAACTGTTCGTCGACAAGATCGAGCAGAATGAAGACATTGGGGACGGCGTCACAATTCACTGCCACAAGATCAAGCCACTTGCCCTGAGCCTTGATCCTGAGCTTCTGTCCATCGATCCTCGGCTTCATGAGATTTGCGTATGGAACTGGGTCCTTGCCCTTCCAGCTTAAACCATTCGTCGAAAGAGTGATTTTACCGAAAGAACCCCCGGCCCCCGAATCAAGATAGGAGCGAGCCACGGCCAGGAGTCGCGGCTGCACGCGTGATAAAATTAGGCCAATGACCTCCTCGCTGTCGCGAACGTTTTCCGATATTGTGATCGCAGCACCGTCTTGACCCTTAATCTTAAGCCGTCGCTGCAGAGTGGCACTGCCGCTGCCTTTGCGGGCAAAGATCATGAGCAGGTACCCGACGAGGCCGAAATGAGCTGCATAATTGACGGGTACTTGGCGGTAACGATATTCGGTCACATCATTCCATGGAATCTCCCGCACGCCGAACAGTGAGACCCGGGCCAGACCTTCATCATGGCCCCGCACCTCAATCTTGCCGATAGCAATGAATGCGAATACAGTCAGAGCAACGCAGACCAAGGCGAACGTCAGAAACCAGGGATCGATCTCATGGCTATCCCTGTATTCGACGGCGGCAAAGGCCACGATGGTCAATGTGATTAGCGCCATAAGTATGCGCCACGCCCAACCGTGTTTGAATGTGAATTGCGGCGGAGAAACGAACATGCGATGACCTTTTCCTCGGGGGGTAGCTTATTTCTGGACCCCGCTCTCGTTACTTGTTCTGGAACGCGCTGGACAGTGGGGGTTGGTTCACTACCAGCCAGTAGAGCCCTAATTGCTTGACGGTCTCCCGAAACTGGTTGAAGTCCACCGGCTTTTGAATATAGCTGTTAACTCCCAGTTTATAGCTCTCCACAAGATCGCGATCTTGAGTCCACAAATCGACGAATACGGTGAGTGTAAGCAAGCTCGCAAGTAGAAGGCCGCGGTTCGCCAAAGCGGTCCCTGGGTTCGTCAAACTAGCCCGATTGCCCCCCAAAACTCAGCCCCAATGGTTAAAACTGCGACAGCGAACGCTGTTCCCCACAGGAGCCGCTTGGAGTGTTGCAGGACACACAAGGTCAGCGGGACAGTGAACAAGATCGATCCGATGAACTCTGCGGAAGTCCAGTAATCCAGCAGCGCTACCAAAGCAGTGATCGCGCCGATACCTGCTGCCAGCAATCTATTTCTCATTTGTTACCTTCTCAGAAACGCTTGCGTCAAGCGGCCAGCACGAGTAAGTGCGTAAAGCTGAGGCGATGAAACTGCAGCCTTTTCTCGGAGTAAGGGGTCTTGCAGGACAAGAGGCCCCGCGTAACTATGGTTGCACCAACCATGGGCGGTTGCTCTGGAAATGATTTGCGGCTATTGGCTGGTGGGAAACAGGCGTTCTCGAAATTGAGCCGCAGAAAACTAGGGGAGCATGTCCCTTGGGACAGGCAAGGTCAATCGATCGGTTCGAGAGGGTAGGCCATTCTGGAATCAGGTCTTGAGTGGATTGACCTTACGGCCAAATTGAAACGAGAACCAATCGCGCCGCAGGATCTCGACTCGATTCATCGCATACAAATCAATGCGGTCTTGCGGTCCGTGCACCGTGGAAAATGCACAAATGTGCCCGGCGGCTTGAATGACCCGTTCCGCTTCAGGAGTGTAATAGCCGGCCGGGTATGCAAACGTCTTGCATTGCAACTGTAGCAAATCTTCAAGGTAACGCTTCGCGCTACTCACTTCATGCTGAGTGTCCTCGACGGAAATTTGGTGCACCATGCGGTGATTCATGGTGTGGGACCCGAACTCGATACCGAAACTGCTCATTTCCAGAATCTCTTCGCGCGACACGTGCGGCCTTGGAGCTTCGCCTTCGGCGAGCGGCATGGCGGAAATCTTGCCGATGCATGATGGAACGACAAACATTGTTGCCCTGATCCCCAACTGGCGGAGTACCGGGAAAGCGTTCGTGTAGTTGTCGCGACACCCATCATCGAATGTGATGGCGATTCCCGATGGCGGAAAGACCTGATGGCCAAGGTAGTATTCAACCAACTCGCCCGCGGTATAGAACTTGAATGCATGCGACTTCAGATAGGCCATTTGTCTCGCAAAGCGTTCCGGGGGTGTGAATCCTCCCCGGATACGGGACTGTGGAGATGGTCGGTCAATCATGTGATATTGAATTACCGGAACTGTAGTTGGATTGTGGCCGCCGATTTCTTGGACTGAGGCGTCGCGCACAACGCTGTCACGCCTCTCGGACATTGGGCTCCTCAAATATGCTTATGTCGGAATCCGCTCGAGTTAAGTACCAATTTTCGGGCGTGTAGAGGGTCTCTTGAAAGTCAGAAGTACTGGCCATGAACCGTGGTGAGATTTTGATCCGCGAGAATCCGTGGCTTTTCAGACTGGCTTCTACTCGGGCATCCAAAATATCCACCACAAGGCTGCCTGCCTTGCGTTCGATGGCGACGTCGAGAGCAGCACCCACCAAGGTATCGACCACCTCGTCCGGGTTTCTGGAGTCGTAGACTATGTCGCTTATGGCCGCCTTTGGAGCAGGAGCCTTTCCGATTCCTAGCCTGAAAAATAATATCGCATAACCCACCAGATGCTGTTGTTCGTACAGGAGAATGACGTCAAACACTTTTTCTGGCTGTTGAAGGAACTGCCAAGCCGTGAAATCGTAGTCCCGGCGCACGGCAGCCGTCCACTGCGCGGACGACCGTGCCCAGAGTTCATCAAGCTCCGGCCCAAAGGACACGTCCCGTCGGATCTCGTACTTTTCTGCAATCTTTCTGCGAACCCCGGCTCTGCGCAACGGATAAGAGAGCAAGTTTAGCCCTTCGCGCAGTGCTCTCGAGCTGCCGAGCCTCGGGACCGCGTTGCCTGCGAATAGCATTCGATGATATCGGTGAATAGCTCCTAACTCCTTCCATCCCAGGCTTTTGAAAACTCGAGTCGAAGCTTCATTGATGCCCAATGTGAGCATGGTTGGATAGCGATCGCGCGCTGCAATAACAAGCTGCTTTCCAAGCCCTTTGCCGCGAAACTGTTCAAGCAGAATGAATTCTAATATCCAGATCGATTTTGTGTAAAAGTTCCCGACCTTTAGCCATACCGGAATGGTCGCGAGCTGCCCGACAATGTTGTCACCGTTTCTGACGATCCAGAATGGCAAGTCGTCGCCGGCGATGTTGGGATTTCGTAGAAAATACCAGGACAGGAAGCGTTGAGTCGTTCTGCGAACTTCGCCGGGGTACGCAAGCTGGAGAAATTTTATTAACTCAGTCAGCTCATCTCTCTGCAGTTGACTGATCTCGAAATTCGCCTGAGCCATAGATGGCCCTTAGGATACATATTCATGCGCTGTTGCACCACCACGAGAACGCCTTCACCGTCGGGCTGTGGCCCTGCCGGTCTCGCGATGCGGACGAGCCTGTCCGGCAACTGATGACGCATGCAAACAATGGTATTTTGTCTGGCGTCGGAGTATCTGCGAATTCACCCACGGTGCGAACCGTGCCCCCGGCACTCGTTCCCTGCTGCCGCGCAGATTCGGAACGACGGATCCGTTTAGATTTGAACAGCTGAAGTTGGTGCCCGAGGTGGCCGGGCGCCAGCCGCATGGACGGCGCGCCATTCGCCAGGCGAGGTGCCTTCCCACTGCTGGAAGGCACGAAAGAACGAGTTGGCGTCCTCGTAGCCGAGAAGATAGGCAGTTTCGTTCAATTCAAGTGAAGAGTGAAGCAGGTAGTGTTGCGCGAGTTCCCGGCGCGCTTCTTCCATCAACTGCTGAAACTTCGCGTGTTCTGTGGTGAGGCGGCGTTGCAACGTACGGGTGCTCAGGTGCAGTTCGCGCGCTACATCCTGCAACGTTGGCCGCTGGCCGGCGAGAAGTTTTTTCAGAATTCCTTTGATCTGTTCCGTGAGAGTTTTTTGCGCTAGTTGTTGACTGAGTTCGGCTTCAAGTTGCGGCGCGACCATCGCGAGGAGGTCCGCGTTGTGCGTCAGGAAAGGTTGATCGACAACGGCTCTGTCGAAGACCAGAACATTGTGGCGCGTGCCGAATTTAACCGGGCACTCAAAGTGTGCTTCGTACATTTTTCGGTGGGATTCCGGACGCTGGAATTCCACGCGTTTCGGACGGGCAGTGCGGCCCGTTCCACGCCTGCCAATGCCGACAATCCACGCAAAGCAAACATCGACCAGCGTCGCCGGTTCCGGCTGATCGGCCAGCAGCCACAGAAATTGCACGGCACATTCATTGCCTCGTTCGGCAATTCTTATTTCTTCCGGACAGGTCAACTGTTTGTAACGCGCCATGCGCTGCAGAGCGTCGCGAAAAGATCGGGTATAAAGCGCCGCGATGGCGATCGGATCGTAGCGCTCTACGCGTTCTTCGGTACCCAGCTTGAGGCCAATTCCGGGATCGCCGCTGACCTCCAAGATCGCGCGATAAAGAGCAAACATCTCTTCGGTCGTGACCAGGATTTTTTCCTGGTCGAATAAGCCCATCGGGAGGCCGGCATGCCGCAGAACCACCAGCGGCGAAAGACCCAATTCCTCAAGCCGTCGCGGAAACATGCCCGGAACTCGAAAGCGATTCGTCATGGTCCTCTGAGGATAAACCGGAAGAATGATACAAGAGAAGCCGTTCCAGCCCCGCCCTACCGAGCCAGAGTCCAGCTACGGAACGAGACTCCCGTCGACACAACAACAAGACCGCGCCCAAATTCAAAATCCGCTTAAGCCAAGATTCGGTCCCGCAGGCCGCCGTAGGCGATTGCCCGAACCATCTCTTTTGCATAAAGATCGTGTGGGAACCCGAGTTCAATCCGGCTGGCTCCTTCCAGCGTCTCGAGTTGCTCGGCTGAAAGCGCGAGGTCGAAGCTCGCGAGATTGTCCTGCAGCTGCGTGAGCTTGCGCGCTCCGATGATGGGGATGACCGGCACGGTCCGGTAGCGAAGCCAACTGAGCGCGACCTGCGCCATGCTGCGACCGGTCTGACCGGACACCGTCGCAACCGCCGCGATGACGCGGTCGGTATGTTCGCGCTCCGGCAGGAAGTCCTTCATCATGTCGTTGCTCATGCGGCCCGGTTCTGCTGACCCGTTGTGGTATTTGCCAGTCAGTACGCCGCCGGCAAGCGGCGACCACGCCGTCAAGCCGAGGTTCAGCGCTTTGGCCATCGGTACGAGCTCCCGCTCGACGGTTCGCTCAATCAGGCTGTATTCGATCTGCAACCCGACGAAGGGCGACCACCCCCGCAGGTAGGCCAGCGTGTTCGCTTGCGCGATCCACCAGGCTGGAGCGTCAGAAATGCCGACATAGAGCACCTTGCCTTGGCGGACCAAGTCATCGAGTCCCCGCATGACTTCTTCGACTGGCGTTATCTGGTCCCAGATGTGCACCCAGTAGAGATCGATGTAATCGGTTTGCAGCCGCTTGAGGCTCGCTTCGGCCGCCTGCATCATGCTCTTCCTGTGGTTACCGGCCGCGTTCGGGTCCGTGCCTGGAGCAGCATTGCTGTATTTCGTGGCCATTACCACGCTCTGGCGATGGCCCTTTATGAATTCGCCGAGAAATGCTTCGCTCGTTCCGTTCGTGTAGAAGTTGGCGGTGTCAATGAAATTGCCCCCGGCCGCACGGAAAGCGTCGTACACCCGCCGGGCCTCATCCTTGGCTGAGCCCCATCCCCAGTCATCGCCGAAAGTCATGGTCCCCAGAGCGGCCTCGGAAACGCGGAGTCCACTGTTGCCCAAAAGTCGGTATCGCATTTGCCTCTCCTTGTTTCCGTTACGCTTGGAGGTTCGTTCTTGGCTGGGGCGCGCCGCCGCCCGGAGTTTACTCCAGATAAATCCCCGGGCGCGGCTCGGCCGTGCGGTTTACTTCAGTGAATTCATGTCGATGACGAAGCGGTACTTCACATCGCTCTTGAGCAGGCGTTCGTAGGCTTCATTGATCTGTTGAATCTTAATTAATTCGATGTCTGCGGTAATTCCCTTTTCCCCGCAAAAATCGAGCATCTCCTGCGTTTCGCGGATTCCACCGATGGCGGAACCGGCAATCCGCCGGCGCTTCATCAGCAAGTTAAAAGATTGCAGAGCCGCAGGTTTTTCCGGTGCCCCGACCAGGGTCATCGTGCCGTCCAGCTTCAACAGTTGTAGGTACGCATTGAGGTCGTGGTCTGCGGAAACCGCATCGAGAATAAAATCGAAACTTCCCGTGTGTTTCCGCATTTCGGATTCATTTTTGGAGATTACGACTTCGTCTGCGCCGAGACGAATCGCGTCCGCAGATTTGTTGGGAGAGGTGGTGAAAAGAACAACGTTTGCGCCAAGGGCCTTGGCGAATTTCACGCCCATGTGACCGAGCCCGCCCAGTCCCACGATGCCCACTTTTTGGCCCTTGCCAACGCGCCAGTGATGGAGCGGTGAATAGGTGGTGATGCCGGCGCAAAGAAGCGGGGCGGCCCCTGCCGGATCGAGTCCTGTGGGCACGCGCAGGACATAGGCTTGGTCAACCACAATGCTGTCCGAATAACCGCCACGCGTTACGCCGCCAAGAAATTTGTCCTCACCGTTATAGGTGAGCGTCATGAAATTCTCGCAATACTGTTCTTCGCCGGCAAGACAGGGAGCGCACTTGCGGCAGGAATCGACCATGCATCCGACTGCGGCCATGTCGCCTTCCTTGAATTTCTTGACCTCACGGCCAACTTTGACGACGCGGCCAACGATTTCGTGGCCGGGGACGCAGGGGTATACCGTGGGCATTACTTCTTTCCACTCATTGCGCGCGGTGTGCAGGTCCGAGTGGCACACGCCGCAATAGAGAATTTCGATCTGGACGTCTTGCGGGCGTGGAGACCGTCGCTCAAAGCTATAGGGCGCCAGGCCGGATGACGGGCTTTGCGCTGCAAACGCTTTCGCGGGATAGCTTTCCGGTTTCTGTGTTTCTCTGGCTGGTTGTTGCGCTGTGTCGGTCATTGTTCTTCCTCCATGCTGAACTTCGATGCGCAGTCTAAGCCGAGCGGTACTGACCGTCACTAGCGGAACCCGCCAATGTACTTGCAAAACGCGCCACGAGCGGGCGAGCCTATAAGGGCCAGCAAGGAGCGCGCGTCACCAACTCACCTTGTGGTTCGCGTTTCATTCCTGGCTCTCGCTTGCGTGGCCCCAGCGGCAATGAATCACGTAAAGCTGATGACTGCCCGGAAGGTCATGAAACAGTGAAAATGCCAGCAGCCGTGTCGAGCCGTTGCTCCGTTTTGGCGCTGATCTCCCGGGAAGCGGAATTCATCGGGAATCCCTCACATCGAGAATGGGCACGCTGCGAGTCCCCGGCAGGATTCCTGATTCGCAATTCCCCGTCTGAGAATATCTGCCGACCTCTGTTGTTGAAATGAATCTTTCTTAAATGTCACTACCAGAGTAACGGTTCTCAGTTCCGATTTCTGGTCGCCCGGCCATGGAGGAGATCGTGCCTTCTTGTAAACAGCGCTTCTCGCGCTTGCGTCAAACCATGCTTCGCCAACTTGCGGTCGTCGCAGTCCTGTACGCTGTTCCCGGACTTGCCACAGCCAAAGTCATCGACTTTGAATCCCTCCACGCCCCCGGCAATGGCACCGGCGGACTAATACTCAAAAATCAGCTGTCGGCCGAAGGTGTCCTTTTCCAAAACGCTACCGCGCTCGATTTTGCTCAGGGTATTGCAATTCCCAACTTTGCGCACTCTGGCTCGGCAGCCGTCGAAATGTGCTATGCCGCCGAATTCTGCACAGGTCCGCTCGAGATCACATTCACCACTGCTCAATCGCGTGTCAAGCTGTGGGTCGGGTATTCCTATTCTCTGGAATCTGCCCAGACCGTCGTCCTGCGCGCCTACGATTCCCTGAACCGGCGCGTGGCCACCGCTACCGCGGTCCTTGGTCCGAGCACGGCGGTGATTCCGATTTCCACCCCGCTGCAGGTAGACCTGCCGCTTGCCACCATCGTGAAAGTCACCGTCGGCTTTCTCGGCGCCGAGTCTACATCGCCCACTATGTTTAACAACAGCCTCACAGTGGACGATGTCGAGTTCAACGTCCAGGGAGGCCCTCCCGTTTGTCCCTCGACGGTGCCTCCTGGCATTGGCCTGCTTTCGCCTGTCGACAACTCCATCGTTGTCAAAAACGAAGTCACCGTCGAGGCCAATCTCGCCACGGCCGATCCCAACGCTACCCTGCAGCTCACCGCGACCAGCCCGGGCGGTACCAACACGTTTGGTCCGGTCTTTGTCGCCTCCGGCCATGTCATCTTTGCCAATATTACCGGCTTGCTCACTGCCGGCGCCAATACACTCGCCATCACCGTAAAAGACTGCTTCGGATCCACGTCGCGGCAAGTCACCGTCAACTACCGGGCGGACGTGAAGGAAACTCGCATCATGGTGATCGACGAAGGCAACTTCCCGGTTCCCGCCGCCGAGGTGTATGCCAATGGGGTTTCTGTTGGTCGAACCAATTTTTCAGGTACCCTCACCGTCACCCCGCCTCTGTCTGACGGCACCAAGCTTGTTGCCAGAAAATTTGTCGAGGAAAGTTCCACCTACCGCGGCAATCACAGCCAGGGCAGCTATCAGGACTGGAAATTCCGGGTGTACATTTCCAACATCGCCGTTGAAAACAACGGCGGCTTGACGATGTCTTCCGTCAAACTCGAGCCCAACCCACTGGCGTTTCAGGTCTTGCGCGTTCTGAAGAAGAACACGCTCATCGGCCTGCACCTGGTAGCTTCCATCGAGTGGGACGCCTCTGCGTCGGAAATGGAAACCGTTAAACAGAAACTCAACACCGCTTCGCGCTTTCTTTACAACGCGACCGACGGTCAGATTCTCGTCGAACAAGCCGACATCGTCGATGATTCCACATACTGGGAAGACACCGACATCCGGGTTTACGCCGATCAGTCTCTGCGGGAGAACGTCGATTGCCCCCTGGGAGGATTTTTCGACGATAGCTTCTGGTGCAACGGCAGCTGGATTCATACCCAGATCAATTCGGCTGGTCCGACCTATGCTCATGAATTCGGCCACTATGGATTCAACGTCGACGATGAGTATTCCGACGATGACGCTTCGGTGAAATGCACTCACAATCTGGACTCGGCGAGCGGCGATTTCATGAACAATGCTCCGGCCGCCTCGTGCATGATGTTCCAGGAAGTAGTCGCGGCCAAGTTGTGCTCCAGCCGCCCGGAAAATTCTCACGTCCACGGAACAGAACAGGGCGACGACAGTTGCTGGAGCTCACTCGTCGACAAGTACAAAGACGACAGCGATCAACCGCGCTGGACATTGCAGACGCCGGAGACCCGCAGCTTCATTCCCGGCACGATCAACGGCAGCAATCCGCCCCTTCCCGCCTGGAATCCGCGCATGGCCCTTGTCAATCACGCGCGCCCGAATCTGTGCGCCCCCTTGCTGTTCATCGATACCCACAGCGATGGCACTCCTGCAACGCAAGACGACATCTGGCTGCATACCAATTACGGCTGGGATATTTTTCAAGGCAAAACCGACAACGCGGGGAACATTACGGCCACCGGCCTGCACGTCGGCGATCGCGTAGAAAACTACACGATCCAAGCCTCCGATTGTAGTCCCGTGGCTAGTCTCGTTCCGCGGAAACACTTCGGCAGCGCTCCTGGCTTTATGCTGGTCTCACAGAAGACACAGGATCGGCAGCCAACCCGTGAGCAGACCAGACCACCTCTGCGCGGCGGCGAACCGGCGGCACCGATCCATCTGACCGCTCACGATCCAAAATTCCGAGTCTTTGCCGCACTCACTCCCGTTAGAGCCGGGAAAGGCGCCGAAGTTCGTGTCTCGGCGCAGACTCTGGAAGGAAAGCCCGTCACTTTGCAGCAATCTCCCCGCGTCCGGATAAAGCACGTTGGCCGGAGCGAGGAGATAAAAGCCGTCGTGCGTTTGATTCCGCAAGCCAACGCTTATGTCACGAACCTCACCGACCTCCCGCTCGACGTCGAGATAAGCGTCGAAGTCGCCGCCGTCAACAACCAAGGTCAAACCGAACAAACCATCGCGCGTTTTGGAATGAATCGGGTCGATCCTGAGAAAAAGACCGACATCTTTTCTGCAGATGGCCAGTTGCAGCTCAAACTTCCGCCCGAGTCACTCACTCGGGGTTCGCGCATTTCCATTGGACCGGCGGCAGCGCCGCCGCCCAAACCATCCGACGGAGAAACCATTCTCAGTGGTCCGTTCCGCATTGCAACCGACCACGTTGGCAAATTTGCGCATCCGGCCACACTGCGATTCCGGCTGCCGCACCAGAAGAACGCTACCGGCGCTCAGAGCTCCGGCCCGAAGAGTTTCCGTGTCCTTGAATACGATGACCAGACGGGCCGATGGCTTCGCCGGGACGCGATTGTCCACCCGTTTCCCGTGGATGCCATCACTCTCAAAATTGAAAACACCGGTACTTTTGCGCTCATCGCCAGCACCCGACCGGCGAAGCCAGAACCGTCTCCAAAGGCCAGCTCGAAATGACCTTGCCAGGACTTAGCAAGGGCTGCCGGCGGGCATAGGGCTTTGCAGCCGCGCCTGGCCGCGGAGCCACTTTTTCGAGGATCCGGACAGCTTTCAAGGCGCTTGCTTCGCGAGCATGGCAATTTGTGCATCGCAATTCTTTAGAAGCTGAGAAACCTTTTCCGGGACTGTAACTTCAATTCCGGAGGTGGTCATCCAGGCAGGGTTTGCAACTTTACCCCAGGTATCCAGACTCTTCTTGTACCAATCCCGTGACGCTGTCCAGTGAACAAGCTTCTCCTGGTGCTCGCGGCTGGCTTCGCCAACTCTGGCAGTAACCGCGCCTAGGCCGGTGTAGGTTTCTGCCAGAGCGTAGAGAACTTCGGAATCGCCTGGATCGGTGGCCATGAGCGGTTCGAGGATGGCTCGAATTTCGTCATATTCTGTCTGGGCCTCTGCCAGACGTCCCTGTTTCTGCAACGCCGAACTCAAGCAGATCATGGCGAATGACTGATACGCCTGAATTTTTGGATCATCTCCGCCTGCTGCGCGAACCCCAACAATAAGTTTCTTGCTTTTTCTGTACTGCTGGACCGCTTCTTCCACTCTGTTTTCGCGTTCGAGGCCAACACCCAACCAGATTCCTACGATTCCCTGCAGCAGGTGGGTAATCGGAGTCTGCGCAGGTTCGGAGTCGGCGACCGCGAGCGATTTTCGAAAGTATTTCAGACCCTCTTCCGGCTGGCTGTTTTGCACCAGCGCCAGCCCCAACTGGGCGGAATTGGTGATGACGGTGCGCTGCAGCATTTCATTGCCGGGCTCAGCTGCCAAGAGTTGACTGGCGGCGCGCTCGGCCATCCCGTAGTAAGAAACAGCATCGGGGATTTTGCCTTGTATCAACAAAACATCGCCGATCTTTCCCGTTACGGTTATTTTGTTCACCGACATGATCAGATTGGAACCACTGGCGTCGTGCGCCTGCATCGTATTCAGCGCATTCTGATAAAACGACAGCGCTTGTGGACGATCCGCACGCAACAATTCGGCATTCCCGAGAGCCATATTGGCGATAGCCTCGTTGCCGTAAAGTTTCAGATTGCCCGGAGCAAGTTTGAGGGCCTGCTGGGTTCGTTCAAGAGAAGTTCGGAGCTCGGCAATTCCTTCAGCGAGTGTGCCCAACCGTCCTGAAGCTCCGTCCCCCACGTGGATCACCCCGAGAGTCACGTAACCGCGCGCATCCTGGCTGATCACTCGCAGATCTTCCGGCGAGGCAATCATTTCGCGGTCCAGTATTGCTACTCCCTTTTTACAGGACTCCAGCGCCAGCAGCAGGTTACCGCCGTCGCCCCTTTCGAGGTCGGATAAATCCAGATAGGCCGTCGCCAGTTCGACTTGGTCCTTGCTGTTCCGGGGATCCAACGCTGCCAGCTGTTCGCGAAGCTGCAGGGATTTTTGCAAGCTGACCCGGGCCGCCGCCGGGTCTCCCAAATTCGAGGTACCGGGTGTGCCTTGGACATCGCCGAGCCGTGCGTAACCGGCGGCCAGCTCGCGCAACAGAGCCGGATCATTGGCAGACTCTTTTGCCAAACCATCCAGGTAGCCCAGTGATTTTTGCACGATGAGACTGCGCGCTTTGGTGGCTCCGGGCAAATCCCGGATGGAGTCGTGAATTTCGAAAATAAGGGAATTGGCCAGACTGCGGACATCATTGAAACGGGCTTCCGCCCGCCGGCCGTTCGCTTCTGCGATGCGGGCTTCTCGCAAGGTAATGCCAACGCCCGCGACGAGTATGGCCAGAACGGCAGTGGCAGCCATAACTCCGGCCTTGTGACGCTGGATGAATTTTCCCGCGCGATAGGCAGACGTGCCCTTTCTGGCAGTGACCGGAAGCCCGGTGAGATGGTTGCGAATATCTTGCGCAAACTGTTCAACGGTACCGTACCGTTTTACAGACTCTTTCCTCAGGGCCTTCAGCAAAATGTGGTCGAGATCACCTCGCAGCCGTCGCTGCAGGCGAAGTGGCGTAAATTCCCGCATTCTGCTCACCGTTTCCGCCGTAAGTTCGCGCAGTTCTCCTCCCTCGAGAACGCTTTCTTTTCGCTCAACGGAGGAGCTGGGGCGTTCGGGTTCATGATTGTTTATGGCCTCTGCGAGACTCGCCGGTGTGCGGGTAGCAACGGCATAGGGTGACCGGCCTGTCAGCAGTTGGTACAGAATAACTCCAAGCGAATAGACATCGGTAGCCGTGGTAATCGGTTCACCGCGAACTTGTTCGGGACTGGCATATTCAGGAGTCATGGGCTGCAGTAAAGTTGGCTCGGAGGCGCCTGATGCGTCCAGCAGCTTGGCGATACCAAAGTCCAAGAGTTTTGGCACGCCTGCGGTGTCCACCAGAATGTTGTTGGGCTTTAGGTCGCGATGAATGACCAGTCTCTGGTGGGCGTATTGCACCGCGGCGCACACCTGACCAAACAATTCCAGTCTCTCCGTAATACTCAGTTTGTGGGCGTCACAATATTCGTCAACAGGAACGCCCTCGACCAGTTCCAGCACCAGATACGGAATGCCATCGTCGGTATTGCCGCCATCGAGAAGCCGGGCAATGTTCGGATGATCGAGGCTGGCCAAGATCTGCCGTTCGCTGCGAAAGCGCTCAAGAATAAGGTCCGTGTCATAACCGCTGCGGACGAGTTTGATCGCTACCTTTTTTTCATACTGCCCATCCGCCCGGCGCGCCGAAAACACTTCGCCCATCCCACCGCGACCAATTTCTGCAATGACCACATACGGACCTATCCTGCGCCCCGGGCCGACAGCCACGCGACGCCCGTTTCGCGCGTTCTCACTTGTGTCCAGCCCGCCAATATTTAGAAACCTGCTTCCGGCCTCTTCATGCGAGTTCAGCAGAGACTCAACTTCGCTTCGCAGCTCTGCATCCTCGCCACATGCCGTAGCGAGGTATGGCTGACGCTCCTCGGCTTCCAGTGCCAACGCGGTTTCCAGGATTCTGCCGATTTGTTCCCAGCGATCCGGAGTCATGACGATTCACCTCGCTTCATCTCGCGGAAAAGCCACGCGCGCGCCGTCGTCCAGCTGCGTTTCACGGTTGCCGGAGAAATGCCCAAAACTTCCGAAGTATCGTCAATGGAAAGCCCGGAAAAAAATCGCAGCTCGACGATTTGGCTTTGTTGCGAATTGACTTGCGCCAGATTATTCAGAGCCTCGTCCAGGGCCAGAATATCCAGGTCTACAGCTTTGGAATGGACCAGGTCCTGATCCAGGATCAGTTTTACGGAATTTCCGCCGCGTTTTGCGGCTCCGTGCGCGCGCGCGTGATCCACAAGAATCTGGCGCATAAGCCGCGCAGCAACCCCGTAAAAGTGCGTGCGATCTTTCCATTCCGGCGGATTTTGCCCGACCAGGCGCACGAAAGCTTCGTGGACCAGAGCCGTACTTTGCAGGGTGTGATCAGGCCTTTCCAGGCGCAGGTAGTGCCGCGCGAGTTGCCGAAGCTCCTCGTAAACCAGCGGCATCAGGGCATCCAGAGCTTCGCGGTCTCCCGAGCGCCAACGCGCGAGGAGACTTGTAACCTGCTGGGGAGCGTCACTTTGCAACAGTTTCTCCGTAAGTCGAGGGGAACGGCTAAGTGGAGCGAGCCTAAGGGTTGCCATTGCGGTTGTCAATCCGCTTCAGCCGCGTTGCCAGACTCGTTTTTCAGACCTTTTATCGAAACCTGGTGCTATCGTGAGCCAAACCCGACTCGGTTTCCGCATGTGTACAACAAAGAGGCATTTAATAGACCCCGCTCCGGGGTAGCGGACTGCCTGATCTCGCTTGTTGCCATGGCAAGGGCGTCAAGGTCAGGCGGTGGAAAAGGGTGTTATGGACATAAGAACGGCTCTTGTCGCATTCATGTTGTTCTCCGCACTGGCTCCCGAAGACTTGGAGAAATCTCAGAAAAAAGCGCTTGAAGCGCAAGTCAAAGTCATGACCGCGGAAGCGCAAAATTTGCAGAAATCCGGGCAGCTGGCGCGTGCGCGCACGCGCTATGCCGAGTCGCAGGCGCTGATAGAAACCAAGGATGTGACCGAGGCCATCAAGCATTTGGATGAGGATATTCGCAAACACGTAAAAGAGTCCTTAAACGAAGCACGCAAACTTTACGAGTTGCACAAATACAAAGAAGCCAGCATCGCTCTGGAACACAGCATGGAACTAGAAGCCTACCAGTCCGTTCTGACGTATGACCTGGCGCTCTGTTACTACCAGCTTGGCGAACGCGATAAAGCCTTGGAATTCATGTCCAAAGCCAGGACCGCCACCATCGAACCAAAACAAAGACAAAAACTGATGCAGCTGCTTACGTATTTTTCTACGGGAGAAAATGGAAATTCGGTTAAGGACACCGACAAGGATCGCATCGGACGGGTCAATCATCTTGCCGATAGCATTGGTCTTGAAGCGTCGCTCGGCGACGCGGGCGGCGCAGAGGATTTGGCAATTGAAAACTCCACGGAATCCGCAGGCGCGCCTCCGGAGGCAAAAGTGACGCCGGTGGCGCTCAAGACCGCTCACCCAGCTACAGTGCAGGGCGGCGCAGGCACCGGTCATCGCGCGAGCTTGTGTGACGCCTTGACTGAAATCAGGGGCGCGCTCACGACCAGTCCTTCTGCGACATTCAACCTGGCGAATTGCGCCGAGACCAATGCGCGCACCGCTGAAGCCGTGCGGCTCCTTGAAAAATACTTGGAGCTGGCTCCGGGGGCGCTCGATGCCGACGAGTCTCATACCCGCATTGCGGAGCTGAAGGCTTTGTTGACTTTGCCGGGGCCGAACGGCCTGGAAGTCCGCCGGCTCTACGCTTCCGCGTACGGCGCGCTGGCGGAACACAAATACGACGTGGCCCTGGCTGCTTTCAAAAAGGCGGAGGTTCTTGCCCGGGAATTTGCGCTGACGAAATGGAAACTCGGGCTGTTCTATGAAGCCCTGGGTAACGTAGAAGAAGCGCGCGCGAATTTCATCCGCTACGAGGAACTAGCGCCCACACAAGCCGCGAAAGACGAGGCCGCGCTGCACCTCAGCACTCTCGACGCGAAACGAACAAAATACGACGAAGAAATAGACCAAGCCGGCGACTTACTCGCCGATCTATTTAACCGGTCTATGAACCTGACGTTCAACGGTTCTGAGAATCGCAGCGCCATGCGTGCCAAGCGCGCCCGCGTGAAAAAGAACGAGCAGAACAAAGCCAAGAATAAAGTAGGCGGCTTTGCGATTCCTTTCGCCTACGCCCAACAGCAACTCGGACGGGCCAGTGAGCACCTGCAAATCGCTCTGGCGCTCTTCCCTCTTGGCGCCGAAGCTCACCAATTGCTGGGACTGGTCTTCTTGCAAGCCAATGATGGCCATTCAGCAACGAGAAGTTTTGATGTTGTTGCCAGCCAACGCCTGCCGGTGGCCTTCTATGCCGAAATGCGCGGCCGCAAACAGGATCAGGCTGTGAAGTGCGAGCTGACGCACGACCGGGTGCGACTGATCTATCTCTCTTCGTACGACAAGAAAGGC
>Ga0193726_1001590_pt1 | contig 17346 bp, 19 predicted proteins | sample H2c1metaG_FD_144928 | JGI IMG/M metagenome (GOLD analysis project Ga0193726, IMG submission 144928) | Soil microbial communities from a riparian zone of the East river system, Colorado, United States - H2c1 | ecosystem: Environmental > Terrestrial > Soil > Riparian zone | place: USA: East River... | reverse complement strand
CATCCCCGAGGGTGCCGTCGACGGCCAGACCCTGCGGCTCAAGGGGCAGGGCATGCCGGGCGCCCAGGGCCGCCCGCCGGGCGACGCCTATGTCGAGATTCATGTCGACCCGCACCCCTTCTTCGAGGCGCGCGACAACGACATCCATGTCGAGGTGCCGGTGACGGTCACCGAGGCGGCGCTGGGCGGCCGAATCCGCGTGCCGACCGTGGGCGGGCCGGTCATGCTGAACGTGCCGGCGGGCTCCAACACGGGCACGTCGCTACGGCTGAAAGGCCGCGGCCTGCTCGACCGCAAATCGAAGCAACGCGGCGATCAGTACGTCAAGCTGAAGGTCGTGCTGCCCGACAAGGCCGACCCCGCGTTGAAGGAGTTTCTGGAGAAGTGGGAGGCGGGGCGCGCCTACGACCCGCGCAAGGCGATGGAGCAGTTCACATGACCAACCTCGACGACCTGCTCCGGGCGCACGGCCGGCTCACCACCGTCCATGTCGAGCGCTGGGTCGAACGCGGCCTGCTGCGGCCGAGCGCCGAGGGCGACGCCTGGGTCTTCGAGACAGTCGACGTGGCGCGCGCCCGCCTGCTCGCCGAGCTGGTCGACGAGATGGGCTTCGATGACGAGTCGGTCGAGACGGTAATCGACCTTGTGGACCAGGTGCATACCCTGCGCCGCCAGCTCCATCAGCTCGGCGAGGCTATCGGCCGGCAGCCGGCCGAGACGCGCGAGGCGATTGCGGTGGCCCTCAAGGACCTGCGCGAGCGTTAGGTCAGTCGCCTGCCAATTTTTGCCACGCGGCCGCGATGGCAGTCGTCGCTGCGGGATCGGCAATCATGCTGAGATGGCCCTGGTTCGGCACGACGGTCACGCCGATGCGGGGGTTGATGGCCTGCATCATCGGCTGGAACTGGTCGGCATTGAACAGCTCGTCGTCGACGCCGACCACGATGCGGGTCGGCGCATTGATGCGGGCCAGCACGGCGCGCCAGTCACGGCCGAGCTGCAGGCTGGCCAGCAGCCGGAAGGAGTAGACCGGCGTGCGGTTGTTGTCGGCCTTGGCCGCCGTGGCGAAGTGGACGGCCGGCAGCCCCTGGAACCACGGCAAGCCGACACCTTCGAGCAGCGACAGTGCCACGATGCGCGGCACCGCCACGCCCGCCCATCCGCCCGAGTTGGGCTTGTTGGTGGGCGAGTCCTGCGCGATGTAGGGCGAGATCGCGAGATAGTCGTCGAACAGGGCGGCCTGCGGACCACCGGCGATGCGCAGCACCAGACCGCCGCCCGATGAGAAGCCCGCCAGCGTGCGGTGCACGCCGAGCCTGTCGAGGCCGAGGCCTTTGACGAGATCGGCGAGGTCGTCGTCGAGCTGGCCGCGATAGGAGACGTCGCCATTGGCCGTGCCGCTGCCGCCATGACCGCGCAGGCTGACGGCGTAGACCGTGGCGCCGGCGGCCTGCAGCGCCTGGGCGAGCTTCAGCATCTCCACGCCGGAGCCCGTCGAGCCGTGCACCAGCACGACGGCGCGACCGGCCGCCTGGCCGGCGCGGCCGGGATAGAGGCGATAGTTGAGCGGCGCGCCGTCTCGTGCCTTGAGGCTCTGCACCTTGGGCAGCTCGGCGAAGTTCCATTGCGCCATTCCGGGAATCGACTCGCCGGCAGCCAGCGCCGGCGGGGCGGCAGGCGAGTCGAAGGCGATGACGCCGGCGAAGGCGCCGACGACGATCAGGACAAGGGCGCCAAAGGCAGTGAGGATCCGGCGAAGCATGGCTGCATTTTCGCCCCGGCCTTGCGGCAGATCCATCACCTTTGCGCGAACGAGCAACGTTTTCGCGACTTTACGCCCGTCACCCACTCACGATGCGTGAACGGTCACGGCAAGGCGCCTTAGCGCCGGCCGTCCAGCGCGAGCCTGACGGCAAGTCCCGCAAACACCGTCCCGAGCAGCAGCTGGGGCGCGCGGCGCCAACGGCTTCGAGCGGAAAACGCCCGGCCGAGGCGACTGGCCGTCAGGATGACGACACCGTTGACCAGCAATCCCACCAGGTTGAGCACCGTCGCCAGCAGCAAGATCTGCACGGCGACGGAGCCCGCGTCCGGCTGCACGAACTGCGGGAACAGTGCCAGGACGAACAACGCCATCTTGGGATTGAGCAGGTTGGTGAGGAGGCCTTGCCGGAACACCGAGCCGATCGGATACCGCCGCAGTCCGGTCGCCGGCGCGAGCGCCGTCCCGGCGGAGCGGAACGCCTGCCACGCGAGATAGAGCAGATAGGCGGCGCCCACGTAACGCACCACGTCGTAGGCGAGCGGGACAACCAGGAACAACTGCGAAAGGCCGAGGGCGGCTGCGAGCGCATGGCAATAGGTGCCGACCTGGATGCCGGCGAGCGTCGCGAAGCCGGAGGCCCGACCTTGACTGACGCTGCGCGAGACAATGAGCAGCATGTCCGGGCCGGGCGTGGCCGTCAGCGCCAGGCAAGCTGCGGCGAACAGGACAAGGGTGGAGAAATCCGGCATGCGAAGGCTCCTGGAAACGGATGGAACTCTAGTTCGGGTCGTTCAGCGCCTGCCACACCTTGTGTGCCGTGATCGGCATGTCGAGATGGCGCACCCCGAGGGGGCGCAGCGCATCGAGCACGGCGTTGGCGATTGCCGCCGGCGCGCCGTTGGTCGGCAGCTCGCCAACGCCCTTCAGGCCGAGGAAGTTGTTGGGCGAGGGGGTGACGATGGTCTCGACCCTGAGCTCGGGCACGTCGTCGGCCCGGGGCAGGGCATAGTCCATCAGCGTTCCGCTCAGCAACTGGCCGGTCGCCTCGTCGTAAATGGCGTCTTCCATCAGCGCATTGCCGAGGCCGTGCACGATGCCGCCATGCATCTGGCCGGCCAGCAGGACCGGATTCACGACGATGCCGCAATCGGCGACCGCGATCAGGCGGTCGATGCGCACGCCGCCGGTCTCGCGATCGACCTCGACTTCGCAGACCATGACGCCGGTGGGAAAGGACTCGATCTTGTCACCGAACAAGGCATCGCCCGAGAATGGCCTTTTGGCCGCCAGCTCGAACAGGCCGATGCGACGGTCGGTGCCGACGATCTCGAAGGCGCCGTCGCGATAAGCGATGTCGGCCGCCGCCGTCTCCAGCCGCTCCGCGGCAAGGCTGCGCCCGCGCTCGATCACCACATCAGCGGCACGCCGCAGCGTCGTGCCGCTGATGATGGTGGAGGAAGAGCCGCCGGTGCCGCCGCCATGCGGGATGCTGCGCGTGTCGCCCTGGCGGATTTCTATGCGCTCGACCGGCACGCCCAGGGACTCGGCCAGGATCTGCGCGAACACCGTCTCATGGCCCTGACCCTGGCTTTGCGTGCCGAGCCTGGCGACCAGCCGGTCGGGCTCGACCTCGACCACGACATGTTCGTCGGCGACGCCGCCGGTGCCGTGGAGATGACAGGAAAACCCAAGGCCCCGGAGCTTGCCTGCGGCATCGCTCGTGGCGCGCCGTTTGGCGAAGCCTGGTTCGTCGGCGGCCTTCAGCGCGGTCTCGAACAGCCGTACGCAATCGGCGGCGTCGTAGGTGTAGCCGCTCGCCGTCGCGTACGGCATCTCGTCAGCCTTGAGCAGGTTGAGGCGACGCAGCTCCACCGGCGTGCGGCCGGTCTCGTGGGCGGCGATGTCGACCAGCCGTTCGAGCAGGAACAGTGCCTCGGGCTTGCCGGCGCCGCGGATGGCGTCGACCGGCACGGTGTTGGTGAAGGCGCAGTCGAAGTCGATGCGAATCGCCGGAATGCGGTAGAGGCCGGAGATCACCTTGGCCAGTCCCGTCGTGGGAATGGTCGGCGCGACCATCGAGACATAGGCGCCGAAGTTGGCCTGCGCCTTGACCCGCAGGCCGAGGAACCTGCCGGCCGCGTCGAGCGCCAGCTCCGCGCTCGCCAGAAGGTCGCGCGCGTGGCTGTCGGACAGCGACAGCTCGGCGCGATCGCTGGTCCAGCGCAGGCCGCGTCCGAGCTTGCGCGTTGCCCAGGCGATCAGGGTCGACTCGGCATAGATCGGGAATTTCGGCCCGAAGCCGCCGCCCACATCCTCGGTGATCAGCCGCAGCTTTTCCTTCGGAATGTTCAGCACGCGCTCGCACATCAGGCGGTGCGGGACCTGCACGCCCTGCGACGCGAAGGTCACGGTGACGACGTCATCGGAAGGGTCGTAAGCCGACCACGCTGCGCGCGTCTCCATGTAGTGCACGATCTGGCGCGGCGAGCGGATGGCGAGCGACGTGACATGCGCGGCCTTGGCGAACGCCGCATCGGTCGCGGCGGCATCGCCCTTGCCCCAGCGGCACATCAGATTGCCCGGCACGTCGTCGTGGACCAACGGCGCGCCCGAAGCCAGCGCCTGCGCTGCCGTGACCACGGCCGGCAGCGCCTCGTATTCAATATCGAGCGCCTCGGCGGCGTCGCGCGCCTGGTCGAGCGTTTCAGCGACGATCATGGCCACGATGTCGCCGACATGGCGGACCTTGCCGACGGGCATCGCCAGGTGCGCGGGCTCGCGGTGGCGGTTGCCGGCCTCGTCCTTGATCTCGCTGATCGCCGGCAGATGGCCCAGCTTGTCGGCCAAAAGATCGTCGGCGGTGTAGATCGCTGCCACGCCGGGCGAAGCCAGTGCGGCGTTCCTGTCGATGCCGATCAGCCGCGCATGGGCATGCGGCGAGCGCACGAACAGCACCGCAAGGGCATTCGATGGCGCGGTGTCGTCGGTGTAACGGCCACGCCCGGTCAGGAACCGGCGGTCCTCGCGGCGCAGGATCGACTGGCCGAGCTTCAGAGGTGCATTCATCGGATTGGTCTTATGCGACCCTTGCAGCCGAGCCAAGAGCATGGCACCTCGATGGCAGGTCGACAGGAGATTCATGTCCATGGACTACGCCCTGGTCCTGATCAGCGTTTTCGCGGTCTTCATCCCGGCTCTCATCCTGCCCGGGCCCGATTTCGTCGCCGTCGTTCGATCGTCGATGAGCCGCGGCACGCGCGCCGGCCTCCTGACGACGCTCGGCGTGTCGCTGGGCTTGTGCCTTTACGCGACGCTCAGCCTGCTGGGCTTGTCGGCCATCCTGGTAAAGTACCAATGGCTCACCTGGGCGGTGCGTATCCTGGGCGGCGGCTATCTCATCTTCCTGGGCATCCGGCTCATCAGGGCCAAACCGCAGGCGATCGAACTCGACCAGGCGATGCGGCCGGCCGGGACGCGCGCGATCCTGTTCGGCTTCCTGGTCACCCTGACCAATCCGAAGGCGATCGTTCTGTTCGCCAGCGTCTTTGCGACCGCCGTCACCGCGTCGACGCCGCTCTGGCTGATGGGGTTGATGATCGCGCTTGTGACGGCGTCGTCCCTGACCTGGTATTCCTGCGTCAGCCTCTTCATGTCTTCCGGCCCCGTGATTCGCCGATTCCAGCGGGCCAGGCACTGGATCGAGCGCGCGGCAGGCGTCTGCTTCATCGGTCTCGGCGGCAAGGTTCTGGCCGACGCCGGGAACCCCGTATCACCCTGACGGGCGTTCATTTCAAAGTCGGTCGTCGATGATCAAGCCGCGAGGGCGTCGCTGATCACTTTCAGGGCCGTGTCGATGTCGGCGCGGTTGACGTCGAGATGGGTGACGGCGCGGATGCGCGTGGCGGTGTTGGCGCCGATGCCGACGCCGTGCTCCTTGCAGGCCTCGACCAGCTTGGCCGCCGTCCAACCCGGCTTCTTGACCTCGAAGAAGACGAGGTTGGTCTCCATGCGCGGCACGTCGATCTCGACGCCCTTGATGTTGGCGAGGCCCTCGGAGAGGTGGCGCGCATTGTCGTGGTCTTCGGCCAGCCGATCCCAATTGTAGTCGAGCGCATAGAGCGCCGCCGCGGCGATGACGCCGGACTGGCGCATCGAGCCGCCCAGCATCTGCTTCTGGCGCCACGCCTCCTTGATGAAGTCCTTGGAGCCCGCGAGGCTCGCGCCGACCGGCGCGCCCAGGCCCTTGGTGTAGTCGAGCCAGAGCGAATCCACGCAGGCGGCATAGTCGCTGGCCTTGGTGCCGGACTTGACCGCGGCGTTGCACAGCCGCGCGCCGTCCATGTGCAGGGCGACGCCGGCCGCGCGCGCGACGGCAGCCACGCCTTGCATGGTGGCGAGCGGCCACACTGTGCCGAAGCCGCCGTTGGAGGTGTTCTCGATCGATACCAGGCGCGAGCGCGGGGCGTTGCGGCTGTTGGGATCGCGCAGGGCGGCCTTCACCTGTTCGCCGGTGAACACGCCGTTGGGTCCCTCGATGGCCCGGATCATGACGCCGGAATTGGCGGCCGGACCGCCGGTCTCGGCGTTGATGATGTGCGCCGTCCGGTCGGCGATGATCTCGTCGCCCAGCCGGCAATGGACGCGGATGGCGGCCTGGTTGGCCATCGTGCCGCTCGGCAGGAACAGCGCGTCCTCCTTGCCCAAAAGCTCGCAGACCCGCTCGCGCAGCCGGTTGACGGTCGGATCCTCCATCTTCTGCTCGTCGCCGACCTCGGCGTCGGCCATGGCCTTTCGCATGCCGGGCGAGGGCTTGGTCTTGGTGTCGCTGTAAAGATCGATGAAACGGTTTTGCATGGCGTGTCGTGTTCTCCTGCGCCACCATAGTGGGAAATTCCTCCCCCGTCATACGGGGGAGGTGCCCCGAAGGGGGCGGAGGGGGAAGGCCTCAGTCGAATTGTCGGCCCATTTCAGATCATGATCATTGTCTTTCAGATAATCTCTGTGACGCTTTCCCCCTCCGGCCCTGCGGGCCACCTCCCCCGTAGGACGAGGGAGGAAAGAGAAGGGCGAAGGAGCAGCCTATGAAATTCACCTGGTTCCACCTGATGCCCTGGCCGCACATGCCGGACGATTTCCGGCAGAAGCACCGTTCGGTCTGGGTCGACCTGCCCAGCCGGATGTACGATCCCGAGCTGGGCCACATCGCCTATCATCAGTATCTCGATCAGCTCGAATACGCGGAGTCCGTCGGCTTCGACGGTATCGGCGTCAACGAGCACCATGCCAATGCCTACGGCCTGATGCCGTCGCCCAACATCATGGCCGCGACGCTCACGCGGCGCACGTCGAAGGCCGCGCTGGTCGTACTGGGCAACTCGATCGCGCTCTACAATCCGCCGATCCGGGTGGCGGAGGAGTTTGCCATGCTCGACGTGCTGTCGGGCGGACGGCTGGTCGCCGGCTTCCCGGTCGGCACCTCGATGGACACCAACTATGCCTACGGCACCATCCCGGCCCTGACCCGCGAGAAATATGCCGAGGCGCACGATCTCATCCGCAAGGCCTGGGCGGCCGACGAGCCGTTCGCCTTCAACGGCCGCTACACCAAGCTGCGCTACGTCAATTGCTGGCCCAAGCCGATCCAGAAGCCGGCGCCGCCGATCTTTATTCCCGGCGGCGGCTCGGTCGAGACCTACGACTTCTGCATCGACAACACCTACTCCTATTCCTACCTGAGCTACTCCGGCTACCTGCGCGCCAAGCTCCTGATGGAGGGCTACTGGAAGCGGGTGGAGGAGCGGAAGGTCGACCAATCACCTTACCGCGCGGGCTTCGCCCAGGTGATCTGCGTCGCCGACACCGACGCCGAGGCCGAGAAGCTCTACGGCCCGCACGTGAACTATTTCTACAATCGCTGCCTGCACGTCTATCCGGGCTTCGCCGACGCGCCGGGCTATCGCACGGTAAAAACCATCCAGACCGGCGCGTTGTCGCAATTCACCGCGGCCGCGGCACGCGATTATCCCAACATGACTTGGAAGGATCTTCTGGACGGCCGCTACGTCGTCGCGGGTTCGCCCGAGACGGTGCGCCAGCAGATGGAGGAGCTGATCAAGACCTTGCGCGTCGGCAACGTCTTCTGCCTGCTGCATCTCGGCAACATGCCCAACGACAAGGTGCGTCACTCCACGCGTCTGTTCGCCGAAAAGGTAATGCCGCACCTGCGCAATATGTGGCCCGAATGGAACAACCACGACGACCGCTTCTGGATGCACCCGATGCACGAGCCCGTCCCGCTGCGGGCTGCTGCTGAATGAAAACCCGCTTCCTCACGCTGAAGCCTTCGAAGGCGCGCATAGAAATCGTCGAGGCCGGCCCATTGAAAAGTAAGGGTGGCCGCGATCTTCTCTACCTCCACGGCGCCGGCGGCCACATGCCGGCCGATCCGCTGATCGCCGCGCTGGCCACCAAATACCGCGTCGTGGCGCCCTTGCTGCCGGGCTACGGCCAATCAACGGGCGAGGACGGGCTGCGCGACATGCTCGACATCACCCTGCATACGCTCGATGTGCTCGAGGCGCTGAAACTCAAGAAACCCATCGTCGTCGGCCATTCGATGGGCGGCATGATCGCGGCCGAGATGGCGGCGATCGCCCATACCGAGATCGCCCGGCTCTGCCTGCTGGCGCCGGCCGGCCTGTGGCTCGACGTCCACCCGATCGCCGACATCTTCGCCAAGCTGCCCTACGAGCTGCCCGGCCTGCTGTTCCACGACGCCGAGGCTGGCCAGAAGCTTCTGGCCTCGGGCGGCAACATGGAGGATCCCGAGTTTTTAAAACAGTTCCTGATCATGAACGCGCGGCGGCTGGGCATGGCGGGCAAGATCCTGTTTCCCATCCCCGACCGTGGCCTGGTGCAGCGCCTGCACCGTATCACCGCCAAGACGCTGATCGTGTGGGGCCGCGAGGACGTGCTGATTCCGCCGGTCTACGGCGATGCCTTCAAAAAGGCGATTTCGAAATCGAGGCTTGTGCGGATCGCCAAGGCCGGGCACGCGGTCGGGCAGGAAAAGCCCGCCGCCGTGCTCAAGGCGATCAGGGATCATTTCTAACGGAGAGGCTTGCAATGATCAGGGTTGTTGTTCTCGGCGGCGCCATGGCGGGCCTTCTGTTCACGGGCGCGGCCCAGGCGCAGACGGCCGCCTATAACTGGACGGGTTACGGCGTCAACGTTGCCGGCAGCTCGAAGTGCCCGACCTACAAGATGGTGATCGACGTCACGGTCGAGGGCAACAGCGTCAAGGGCCTGTTCCAGCAGGAGGGCCGTCCGCAGCGCCACTTCGAGGCGACCAAGGATGCCGGTGGCCTGTTCAAGGCCAAGGCCGATCTCGGCGGCAGCAGCTCGATGGACGTCACCGGCTCGCTCAAGGACGGCGACAGCAAGGTGCTGCTCGACGGCTACTGCAAGTTCGGCGGACCGCTCACGAAGAAGTAGGCACCGCGAGGTCGATGCGCGCCAGGCAATGCTGGCGCTGCAGGCTGTAGTTGGATCGTGTGCGCCAGCGCTCGCCGTTGGCGCGCACGGCCGACAGGCCGTCGACCCGGAAGCAGCGCCAGTCGCCGCCGCGCGGCAATCCGCCGGAGCTTTCGCCGGCATACTGGAAGACAAAGACGTGTGGCGCGTCGTCGATGCCGGCGCCCAGCGCATGCGGCGCGAAGTGCCGCAGCAATCCGCGATAAAGACCGCTGAGGCAGCGCTGTTTTCGAATGGCGTCGCTGAGAGTGGCTTCGATCATCGCTCCATGACCCTGGCAAGATCAGGCCCTATGGTATCCCCTTCGGCGGCGGTTTTGTGATCGGAGGCTTGCTTTCGTGACAGCGAACGACAATTGGGGTTGGCGCGCCCGCATCGGGCTGTTCATCGTCGGCAACGAGGCCGTGCCGGAAGCCGAATGGTGGGCCATGGCCCCGCCCGGCGTCTCGGTGCACGCGGCCCGCGTGACGGCGCGCGCGCCGTGGGCGCGTTGGCGCGAGGACAGGAAAGGTGTCGAGCCCGAAGAAGATCTGCTGCGCGGCTGCCGCCAGTTCGCGGCCATGCGGCTGCAGGCGGTCGTGATCGCGCACAGCTCGAGCAGCCTTTTGGGTGGCAAGGGCTGGGACGAGGCCACCGTGGCCAGTCTCTCCCCCTTGCTCGGCGCCGGCGCGGTCGTCACCACGAACGGTCTCGACACCCAGGCGGCTCTGCTGGCTTCGGGCGTGCGGCGGCCCTTCCTGGTCCTGCCGCCGTGGTTCAACGACGAAACGGTGGCCGCGGGCCTCAGCTACTACGCCGACCAAGGGTTCGAGCCGGCCGGCCATCTTCGCTACGATCCCGGCCGCAAGTGGCGCGACCTGCCGCCGTCCGCGCTGGTCGGCCACGGCCTGGGCTTCGAGCAGGAGGTCGAACCGCTCTACGCCCAGATCAAGGCGGCGTGTCCAGCAAGCGCCGACGGCGTCCTGATCGCCGGGACCGGCTTTCGCTGCGTCGCCATCCTGGAGGCGCTCGAGCAGGACCTGAAGCGGCCGGTCCTGTCGGCGAACCAGGCGAGCCTCTGGCACTGCCTGCGATCGGCGTCCGTCCGCACGCCCATCGCCGGCTACGGCAACCTCCTGCGGCTATGAGTCTTGCTGGGAGCGCGCCACTCCAGTGGCGCTCATGGGCTGTGTGATCCACGAAGATGCGCCACTGGAGTGGCGCGCTCCCAGCTAAGAGTGTTTTTAGCCCGCCAGCAGCGCGTCATATCCCTGCTGGTTGAATTGCAGCAGGCAGAAGCCGTGGCCGAACGGATCGGCCAGCATGGCAATCCGTCCGTAGGCAGTGTCCTGGGCCGGCGCCTCGAGCTTTGCGCCGGCGCCGACAGCCCGCGCGACGGCGGCATCCACATCGTCCACGACGATGTCGGGATGAACCGGCGTCCAGTGCCGGCCGTAGCGGCGCAAATCGCCGCCCGCGCCCACCGTGCCCGCCTTCTTCGCCAGCAGATAGACCGGTGCAGGCCATCCGAGCAGCTCGACGAAGTCCGCGCCAAAGCGACGACCCACCTTCAGATCGAAAGCCGCCGTGTAGAAGTGCACACCCGTCTCGACATCGGGCACATCGATATTGAGCAGCAATGTCATGGCAAACCTCACGGGAGGAGTTGATCGCTGGCATTTTTCCACGCATGCATGGAAGGCGCTCGCGGTTTTCGGACTTTGTCGTACGACGTAGGCGGCGGCCGGCGGGAAGGCTAACCTGCCCGCGCCTGCCGCCGTGCGTCGCAGTCGGGGAGCCGAAGATGAGATCCGCAAGCCTTGCCGTCGCCGTCCTCGCCGCAGCGGCGTTCCTGACCGAGACGCATCGGGCGCGCGCCGCCGACGGGTTCGATCTGGTGGTGTTGGGTGCCCTGGGCGGCATCGAGGACGGCAACCTCAGCGCCTCGTTCATCCATCCGCACGGCGACGACCGCGCCGTCGCCTGCGACGCCGGCACCCTGGTGAACGGCCTGCGCGTCGCCGAGGAGAAGGGCGCGTTCGCGGCCATCACGGTGCCCGTCGACACCGACCAAAGCCGGGTGGGCTACGTGCTCACCGCGAAGATCAAGGGCTACCTGATCAGCCACGCCCATCTCGACCATGTGGCCGGCCTGGTCATCGCCTCGCCCGACGACAGCCAGAAGCCGATCTACGCCCTGCCGTCGGTCACCGCCGACCTGGTCGAGACCTACTTCAACTGGAAGGCCTGGCCCAACCTCACCGATCGCGGAAAGGCGCCGCAGCTCAAGAAGTATACGATCGAGGACCTCGCACCCGGCGTCGCGACGCCGCTCCGGGACACCGCCATGACCGTGACCGCCTTTCCGCTCAGCCACGGCGGCATGGAATCGACGACCTTCCTGCTCGAGAGCGATGGCGAGAGCATCCTGTGCTTCGGCGACACCGGGCCCGACGTGGTGCAGAAGGGCACGCACCTGCACGAGGTCTGGGCGGCAGTGAGCGGACGGGTGAGGGAAAAGCGGCTGAAGGCCATCGTGATCGAATCGTCCTACACCAGCGATCGGCCGGACAACCTGCTGTTCGGCCACCTGACGCCGCGCTGGCTGCTGGACTCGCTGCGCGACCTCGACAAACAGGCCGGCGGCAACGCGCTCAAAGGCCTGCCGGTGGTCGTGAGCCACATCAAGTATTCGCTGACGAAGGAGCAGCCGCAGAAGCAGATGCTACGGGAGCTCGAGGCCGGCAACGACCTCGGCGTGCGCTTCGTGATCCCCGAGCAGGGAACCCGCTGGCACTTCAAGTGAGCGCTGTCTTAGGTCACGCCTCCCCGTATGACGGGGGCAATGAAACTGCGGGCGTTTCCGGCGAACGCCCTCAGATATACCCGCCGCGGAAGCTGATCAGCGGTTCCTTGGTCCCGGCGCTGTAGGACACGACCCGGCCCAGCGCGATGACGGTGCCGTGGCGCTCGATCATCTCCTCGAGCCGGCAATCGATGACGCCGACGGCATCGACCAGCGTGGGCGCGCCGGTCTTGAGCTCGCTCCAGTCGCCCGCCTTGAACCGGTCGGCGCCCTTCAGCGCGCCGCCGCCGCCGAATTCCTTGGCGAGATCGTCGCGGCCCTTGGGCACGTAGTTGATCGCGAAGTGGTTGCCGTGCCTGACCGCGCCCAGCGCCGAGGTCGTGAGCCCGATCGAGACCAGCATTATGGGCGGGCTGGCAGAGAGATGCGTGGCCGACAGCGCCAGGAAGCCCGCCGGGCCGTCGGCCCCCTTGGCGGTCACGATCGCCACGCCGATCGCCCGGCAACCAATCGCCTTCCAGAAGGTCTTTGCGTCGATCTCGCTATCCATGCCCGTGCTCCTCTGCTGCCCGACCACCTTATGCGAAAACAATGCCGGTGCGCCTTGCCCAGATGTCGCGCGCGCCGGCGCCCCACCGCCCGGTGAGCAGGCCCCGCAAGCCTCACCCTGAGGAACGGCCGCAAGCCGCGTCTCGAAGGGCGGCGCCAGCCAGTGACAAGACCAAGGAACCAGCAGCATACTTTTCCGTATAAGTAGTCGCCTCTTCTGCAGAATTCCTGGATGGGGGTGCTGCGACTGTGAGTATCAACGAACCAAGAAGCATGACCCGAGGTGCGGCGCGCGCGCCGACGCTCGCCGATCCTCTGCTTTTCTTGCGCGGCTGGTCCCGCGACCCCGTCGCCGTCGGAGGGCCCTTTGCGAGCAGCTGCTGGACCGCCCGGCGCCTGGCTCAGGCGACACTGGACGCAGCGATTGCCGGCGGTGGTCCGGTCCTCGAGCTTGGGGCCGGTACCGGCCCGGTCACCGAAGCCCTCATTGAAACAGGTTGCCCGGTAGACCAGATCGTCGCGGTCGAACGGGACGCAGAGCTGTGCGGATCGCTGGAAAGGCGCTTTTCCGGTCTGCAAGTGCTGCACGGAAATGCGCTGGAGCTCGGTGAGATCCTGGCAAGCGCGCGAATCTCTTCCGTATGCGTCGTGCTGAGCGGCTTGCCGATGCGTGTCGTCCCGCCGCAAGCGGCCGCACGTTGCTATTCACAAGCGTTCCAGCGCATGCCGCCCGGCGGCGCCATCATCCAGTATACTTATGGCTTCCGGCCGCCCGTCGATCCGGATGAGGCCGCACCGAAGCTCGACGCCACGTTCGTCGGGCGCGAGTGGCGCAATCTTCCGCCGATGGGCATTTGGAGCTATCGCCTGGCGGGCGAGGGCCGGTTCGCTGGTCACGGCTCTCTTCGCGTCTAACCGGCTTGCGATCCATCCGCCGGCTTCGCAGCGCGGAGGCGAAGGATGTCTTTGCCCGGCGCGGCATCGGCGCCGATCAGCTTGCGACGGCTTCACCCGCGCTTCTGCCGTGGCCGAACAGGACAATCTGCCCACGTTATCGTCTTCGAAATCTACGCCGATCCGGAGGCCCACAAGGCGCATCTCGAAACGCCCCACTTCAGAAGTACAAGGCCGACACACGGGAAATGGTCAAATCTCTCAAGCTTGTCGATACTGTCCCCATCATGCTCGGCGCGAAGCCGAAATGAGCCGGAGGTTGGCATGACGAAATTCGAGGCGAAGACGCTGAGCGACTTGCGCGATGCCCGCGAGGTCGCGATCCGCACCGGGAAGCATCCCGGGAGCGCGGTGCCGATCTGGGTAGTGGTTGCGGGCGACGAGGTCTTCGTGCGCTCGGCGTACGGCACCAAGGGACGCTGGTACAGGGACCTCGCCGCCGGCGGCGCCGCGACGCTGGAGTTTGGTGACAGCCGGCTGGCCGTGCACGCGATCCCGGCGAGTGAGCCCGCCGCGGTCGAGGGTGTCAGCCGCGAATACCTGCGCAAGTACGGCCCGGGCCCCTATTCGGAGATGATGGTGAAGCCCGAAATCCTGTCGACGACGCTTCGGCTCGAACCAGGCTGAAAGGACATCGCCATGGAGATCAAGCGCAATGACGTGATCTGGATTCCGTCCGGCGTGAAGCATTGGCATGGCGCCGCGCCAACGACGTCCGTGACCCACATCGCGCTTCAGGAGCATCCCGACGGCAAGGCCGTCGACTGGCTGGAAAAGGTCGGCGACGAGCAGTACGGCAAGTAATCGCGAACGGCTTTCACCGTCCGGTTATGAACAAATCATCGCCCGATTTCTGGCCAACATAGGCGCGATGAGACAGAGCCCACTGACCAATCCCCCACATCACCGAATTGCCCGATGATCCGCGCTCGCCTTCTTCGCCTCGCCGTCGCTGCCGCTGTCGCTCTCTGCTCGCTGGCTGCGGTCGCCGCGGCGGCCGATGAGCCGGCCTACGGGCCGGAGCTGGAAGGGTTCGACTATCCGTTTCCGGTTGAAAGATATCGCTTCAGCTCGCAGGGTCAGGATCTGCAGATGGCTTACCTCGATGTGAAGCCATCCTCCTCACCGAACGGTCGCACCATTGTTCTGCTGCATGGCAAGAACTTTTGCGCCGCCACCTGGGAAGGCTCGATCAAGGCGCTGACGGAAGCAGGCTGGCGGGTGATCGCGCCCGACCAGATCGGCTTCTGCAAATCCAGCAAGCCGGAGGGCTATCAGTTCACCTTCCAGCAGCTCGCCGGCAACACGCGGGCGTTGCTCGCCTCGCTCGGCATCGAGCACGCGGTCGTCATGGGCCATTCGACCGGCGGCATGCTGGCGATGCGGTATGCGTTGATGTACCCCACTTCCGTCGATCGACTGGTGCTGGTCGACCCGATCGGGCTCGAAGACTGGAAGGCCAAGGGCGTGCCTTGGCTCAGCCTCGACGGCTGGAAGGAGCGCGAACAGCGCGTGTCCGCCGACAGCATCCGCGCCTACGAGCGCGCCACCTACTACGCTGACAGTTGGGATCCGTCCTACGAACGCTGGGTGCAGATGCTCGCCGGGATGTATCGCGGTCCCGGGCGCGAGGCCGTGGCGTCGAGCTCGGCGCGGCTCTATGACATGATCGCGACGCAACCGGTGTTTTACGAGTTCGAGCGGATCGTCCCGCCGGTGCTGCTGATGATCGGTGACAAGGACACCACCGCGATCGGCAAGGATCTCGCGCCGGCGTCCGTTCGCCCCACGCTCGGCAACTATCCGGCGCTCGGCAAGGCCGCGGCGGCCCGTTTCCCGCAGGCGCAGCTGATCGAATTCCCGGACCTCGGCCATTCGCCGCAAATCCAGGCGCCGGCGCGATTCCACGCCGCCTTGCTGGGCTGGTTGCACCATCCGGAAGTCGGCGCGCCGCAAACGAGGTAACGCGCTCGGGCCTGATCGGTACGTCGACGATCAGTGCCCCGCGCCGGCGCCTCCGCCGGCCGCGCCCGGCTTGCGCAGGAACAGCGCCAGGGCAGCGAGCGCCACGAAGATCGCGGTCAACATCAGGAACACATCGGCAAAGGCCATCACCAGCCCCTGCTGATGGGCGATCTGCATGAGCTGCTTCAGCGCCATGGTCGGGGCATCGCTCTTGTCCTGAAAGCGCTGGGTGAGCTGATCGAGCCGCTCGACCGCCGGCACGTGCGCCCAGGTGAGTTGCTCGTGAAGCCGCGCCAGGTGCAAGTCGGTGCGGTCGTTGAGCACGGTGTTGATGCCGGCCAGGCCGACCGCGCCGCCGAGATTGCGCATCAGGTTGAACAGGCCCGACGCGTTCTTGACCCTATCGAGCGGCAGCGTGCCCAGGGCCACGTTGTTGATGGGGATCATCGCCGACATCAGGCCGACGCCGCGGCAGATCTGCGGCCACAACAGCTCCCAGAAGTCCCAGTCGCTGGTGAGCTGGGTCATGCGCCAGCTGCCGAGGGCGAAGATCAGGCTGCCGGCGACGATCAGGATGCGCGGGTCGAGCTTGCCGACGAGCCGGCCGACCAGCGGCGCCGTCAGGAACATGGCGATGCCCGAGACGAACATGGTCTCGCCGATCATCAGCGCGTCGTAGCCGCGGATCCGGCCCAGATACAGCGGATAGATCAGTGTCAATCCATAGAGCCCGACGCCCAGCATCGCGGCGAGCAGCGATCCGATGGCGAAATTCCGGTTATCGAAGGTGCGAAGGTCGACGATCGGCTGGCCGGCCGTGAAGGCGCGGACGAAGAACACCACGGCCGACAGCACCGACACCCAGCCGAGCACCCAGATCGTATCGTCCTGGAACCAGTCGTTGCGGGGCCCTTCTTCGAGGACGTATTCGAGGGCTCCCAGGAAGCCTGCCATGGAGAAGAGGCCCAGCCAGTCGAAGTTCTTGAACAGGCGCCAGTGCGGCTGGTCGAAGTCGATAAGAGTGAGCGCCGCCAGCGTGACGCCGATGCCGGGCACGACATTGATGAAGAACAGCCAGCGCCAGGACAGCTGGTCGGTCAGGTAGCCGCCGACGGTGGGCCCGATGGTGGGCGCAAGCGTCGCCACCAGCCCGATGAGCGGCGTCACCACGGCGAACTTGGAGCGCGGGAAGACGATATAGGCCGTGGCGAACACGGTCGGGATCATGCCGCCGCCGATGAAGCCCTGGACCGCGCGCCAGAAGATCATCTGCTCCATCGAGGAGGAGAGCCCGCACATCATGCTCGCCGCCGTGAAGCCGCCCGCCGAGAGCGCGAACAGGATGCGCGTGCCCATGGCGCGCGACAGGAACCCGGAGAGCGGGATCATCACGACCTCGGCGATCAGGTAGGCGGTCTGCACCCAGGGGATCTCGTCGGCGCTGGCCGCCAGCCCGGCCTGGATCTCGGTCAGCGACGCCGAGACGATCTGGATGTCGAGGATCGCCATGAACATGCCGAAGACCATGGCGAGGAAGGCCACGAGCCGCCGTGGATCGATATGGTCGGCTGGCGCCGACGCCGCGCGCAGCGGCACGCTCGACACGGCGGTTGCCATCGGCCTACTTTGCCGGCGGCAAGGCCGAGACGGAGACCGGCGCGGCAGCGCCGCCGCCGGTCCTTGTATCGACGCTCGCCGACACCGACATGCCGGGCCGGAGCGCGCCCTGGCGCGCCACGTCCGGCGAGACGCGGATGCGCACGGGAAGCCGCTGCACGATCTTGGTGAAGTTGCC
>Ga0193726_1001589_pt1 | contig 17352 bp, 17 predicted proteins | sample H2c1metaG_FD_144928 | JGI IMG/M metagenome (GOLD analysis project Ga0193726, IMG submission 144928) | Soil microbial communities from a riparian zone of the East river system, Colorado, United States - H2c1 | ecosystem: Environmental > Terrestrial > Soil > Riparian zone | place: USA: East River... | reverse complement strand
CATGCGCGGCATGCTCGAGCATTGGCAATACGACAGCTTCATCACGCGCTTCGACGATAAGACCATCGAGCCTGCGTATGTGACCTTCGGTCTGGATGCCGATGGCAAGGTGGAGCGCGTCACGATGAAGCCGGTTTCGCCGCTCGCCGATTTCAGCTACGACTATCAGGACCTCTTGTTCACGCCGGCGCCAAAACCGAAATAGCCAAATCTCGACGATGAACTAAGGCGCCGGCCGCTGTGGAGGAGCTGTGGAGCAACGGTGCGCCTCCGCGTGCCTGCGCCGAGGCCATGCCGGACATCCGCATCCGCCTTTCCCCAAAAAATTTTTCCAATTATTTTCGATAGTTAAGGCGATTTCGTCGGAAATGGCCTACACCCAAATCGGAAACAGATGAAAGGGGAGTATTCTCACATTCTCCCCCATGATGCATTTCCACCTATTACGATGGCTGTTCGTTGTGCCGTCGTTAAGTCAACCCGAGCCTGTCGCCCATGTTAAACCGGATTATCAGTTCCCCTGAGCAATTGAACAATGCGCGTTCGACGCTCGAGCGCCAGTACGGCAAGGTACGCGCGGCCAGTGCGGCGCTCGCCGCACCTTTGTCGGATGCGGACGCGACGGTGCAGTCCATGCCGGATGCGAGCCCGGCGAAATGGCATTTGGCGCACACCAGTTGGTTCTTCGAGGCGATGGTGCTGGCGCCGAATTCCTCGGGCTATCAGGTGTTCGACGATCGGTTCAATTTTCTGTTTAATTCTTACTATGAATCGGTCGGCGCGCGCCAACCGCGGCCGCTGCGCGGTTTGCTCACGCGGCCCGCGCTCGCGGACGTTTTGGCGTATCGCGAGCATGTCGACTTAAGGATGGCGGAGCTCTTCAAGCAAGAGCCGCCGGAAAATGTACTGAAGATCATCGAGCTGGGCTGCCACCACGAACAGCAGCATCAAGAGCTCTTGTTGACCGACATCCTGCATTTGTTCGCGCAGAATCCGCTGCGCCCCGCCTACAAAGACTCCGTTCCACTGCCTGTCGAGTCAAGAGAGAGGGCAATACCGAACTATCAGAGTTTCGCGGGCGGCTTGGTTGATATTGGACACAGTGGATCCGGATTTGCTTTCGACAGCGAAGGACCGCGGCACTCGGTGCAGATCGAGCCTTATCGTCTTGCCGATCGATTGGTCACGAACGGGGAGTGGGCTGAATTCATATCGGACGGCGGGTATCGCAACCCGCTGCTGTGGCTGTCCGACGGCTGGACCAAGGTGCACGAGGAAGGATGGGCCGCGCCGCTGTACTGGGAGGCGCGAGAAGGCGAGTTTTGGACCATGACGCTGCGTGGCGCGCAGCTGGTCGATCTCGACGCGCCGGTTGCCCATGTGAGCTATTTCGAGGCGGACGCATTTGCGACATGGGCTGAGCGGCGTCTACCGACAGAGGCTGAATGGGAATTGGCCGCGCAAAGCTTGCCGGTAACCGGCAATTTGCTGAATTCCGGCCGCCTGCGGCCGAGGCCGGCGCCGGCAGCCACGGGCGAGTTGCGGCAAATGTTTGGAGACGTCTGGGAATGGACGCGCAGTGCCTTCATGCCGTATCCACGCTATCGCCCGATGTCAGGAGCGTTGGGGGAGTACAACGGCAAGTTCATGTCCGGGCAATTCGTCCTGCGCGGTGGCTCCTGTGTAACGCCTGAGGACCATGTGCGCGCTACTTACAGAAATTTCTTTGCGCCCCACGCCCGGTGGCAGTTCTCGGGACTGCGACTGGCGGAGGACGCGTGATGCTTGCCAGAGATTATCGACTATCGCAGCCGCAATTATTCCGCCAGGACGTCATCGCAGGGCTTTCCATGCGCCGCAAGACCTTGTCCTGCCGTTGGCTATACGACGAACGCGGATCGGAACTCTTCGAGCAGATCACGCAGTTGGAAGAATATTATCCGACGCGTGTTGAGACCGCGATCCTGCGTGAAAACGCGGCCGAAATGGCCGCCTTCATCGGCAAGGGCGCCACGCTGATCGAATATGGTGCAGGGGCGGGGATCAAGACCGAAATATTGATCGCGGCGCTCGAGGCTCCGCGTCTCTACGTGCCGGTCGATATTTCCGGAGACTTTCTCGATCAAGCGGTCATCTCGCTTCGGCATCGCTTTCCAAAGATTAGAATCTGGCCCGTCGTCGCGGATTTCACCGAGGAGTTTGAAATCCCCGCCGGCATTCCTTTGAAAGGGCGATCGGCCTTCTTTCCGGGTTCGACCATCGGCAATCTGGATTTCGCCCAGACTGTTTCCTTCCTTCGGCGCGTGCGTCGGCAGGTCGGACCGAGGGGAACGGCGGTGATAGGAGCAGACCTGACGAAGGACATTAAGATTCTCCTTGCCGCCTACGATGATCGGCAAGGTGTCACGGCCGCGTTCAACTTGAATCTTCTCGCGCGCATCAATCGCGTGCTTGATGGTAACTTCAGAGTGGAACGCTTTGCTCACGAGGCGCGCTGGAACAGCGTCAATTCAGCGGTCGAGATGCACTTGGTGAGCCTGGAAGATCAAACCGTCGTCGTAGACGGTCAGAGTTTCCATTTCGCGGCGGGCGAGTCGATTCATACGGAAACGTCGCGCAAATACAATGTCCGGACCGTGTCGGCGATTGTCGAGAGCGCCGGATGGTACATCGATGAGATGTGGACCGATCCCCGCCAATCCTTTGGCGTGTTCGGCCTCGCCTCTCTATAAGAGCGAGCTGTATTAAAGGCGCCCGCGGCGGCTATTCAATAAGAATGCAACGACGAGGACGGCGACGATGAGTCCGATGGGGCCAATACCCCATCCAGCACCCATGCCCCAATACAGCCCGCCGCCGCCGCCGAAGAGCAGCAGCAGAACGATCAAAATGATTACCATATCCATGGACTTTCCTTCATCTGTTCGATGCGTTGAATCTATCGTCGAATCATTCCCATGAACGATCTACGCGGAGCGGCCATATAGCCCGCCAAAAATCCAAGCGATGCGGCCGCGCCGGCGATCACGCCGATGGCCACCCAGGGGTTTTCGCGAATGTAGTCCTCGGCTGAGCTGGCTGCGTTCTTCAGCGCATCCAGAGCAACAGTGTCCGCTCTCGATACCGCGGTCTTCGCAGACTGGATCGTTTGACTTACTCGGGTGCGCAGCTCTTGAAGGTGGGGGCTTTGATCGTCTGCGACCTTGCCCAACAAGCCCTCGACGTTTTCAGTGAGCTGCTGTAGTTCCTGCGATTTGTTTATCATGGCCGTCATTCCTGTCGCGTTTACCTTGAGGGATGGTGTGGCCATTCAGGCCCATCCGTCTGTAGGCGGAAGCGCTCAAGTAGCGGTGCGGAATCTCACACGGCGCGGGCTGGAACCCAAGCCTCAGAGTGTGGCCGCGAACTGAGCGAGGCCGGTCGCAAGATGATCGAACATCAAACGCATGCGCGAGCTGCGCTTCAAGTCATTGTGCATGACGATCCAGATCTCCATTTCGACCTTGAATTGTTTGCTGAGAAGCGGCAACAAGTCCGGATCGCGGCGGGCGATGCCGGCTTGACAAATCCCGATACCAAATCCGGAACGCAGCGCCGCCAACTGGGCTAGATCGTTGTCGCAACGAAATGCGAACAATTCCCGCGTGACCGGCAGGGGCACGGCCTTGAGCAGATTGGCAAAGGGCAGGGTACGGTCGAATCCGATCAGCGCATGCTGCGCCAAATCTTCCAGGCGCTCAGGATAGCCGTTTCGCTCCAGGTACCGACGATGCGCATGGAATCCGAGCGCGACCTTGCCGGCCCGCCTTGCCAACAGGGCTTTTTGCTGGGGCCGCACCATGCGCACGGCAATGTCGGCATCGCGGCGCAACAGATCCGCCATTTGGTTGGACAATGACAGCTCGATCACCGTTGCCGGAAATTTAGCCCGGAATTCGCTCAAAATCGCCGGCAGCACTTCGACCCCCACCACATCCGCGGCCGCGAGCCGCACGATACCGGCGGTCTGCTCCAAATCGGCGGATCCGGTCCGCACAAATGCGGCGGCCGCCGCGGCCATGTCCTCGGCGTGCGGACGCAGCTCCTGCGCGGCTTGCGTCGGCAGCAATCCGCTCTGCGAGCGGGTAAAGAGCACGCGGCCGCTTAAGGATTGCTGCAGCAACGCGATATGCCTGCCGATCGTCGGCTGGGTCAACCCTAAGGAACGCCCCGCTGCGGACAGGCTCCCCAGCCGCAAAACCGCTAGAAATGATCGGTAAAGATCCCAACCCGGTTCGATGCTGGCCATGCATTTATGTATAACAGATCTTTGTGAATGCGCAATTTTCTTTAAGACCATCGTCTGCCAGGATGACTACGAATCCACAGGAGGTCCAGAAGATGCGAACTACTCAGCAAACGGCGTTAGTCATCGGGGTTACCGGCAGCATTGGCAGTGAGGTCGCGGCCGTGCTCGTGAGTCGCGGCTGGCAAGTGCGGGCCTTGCATCGCAATCCGGCGGCAGTGGTCATGACGCGCGCGCTCCCGCAGTCCGTTCAATGGATCAAGGGCGACGCCATGCAATTGAACGACGTGGTTGCGGCGGCCCGCGGCACCACGCTCATCGTCCATGCGGCGAATCCGCCGAATTACCGCAACTGGCGCGGACTTGCTCTGCCCATGCTCGATAACACGATCGCTGCCGCCAAGGCCGGCAACGCGCGCATCTTGCTGCCGGCGACGATTTATAACTTCGGAGAGGAGGCGCCGCAGATACTGAAAGAGAACTCACCCCAGAATCCAAGTTCTCGCAAGGGCCAAGTGCGGGTGGAAATGGAGCTGAAACTGCAGAAGGCGAGTCATTACGGGGTTCGTTCGATGGTCGTACGCGCTGGGGATTTCTTCGGCCCGGGCGCCGGCAATAGCTGGCTCACGCGGGGGATGACCAGCTCATCACCGCTGCTGCGATCGGTTTTCTATCCAGGCCCGTCGAACACCGGCCATTCCTGGGCGTATCTTCCCGATCTCGCCGAAACCATGGTGCGTCTGATTGAATGTGAACGTCCTATGGACGCGTTCGAAGTGGTCCATTTTCGCGGGCATTGGTTCGAGCGGGGCTTGAGGCTGGCCGAACTCGTTTGCCGCGTGCGTGGAATGGACCCTACGCGAATCAAGCCGTTCCCTTGGTGGGCGATCAAATTGGCGTCGCCCTTCGTCGGCGTGTTCCGTGAAATGCTGGAAATGCGCTATCTGTGGCGCGTGCCGCTGCAACTGAATAATGAAAAATTAAGTGCACTGATCGGCGCCGAACCGCATACGCCGATTGAAATCGCGCTTGCCGCCACGCTCGGCAGCGGATCGCGAGCGGTAGTCGCTCAGGGGAGAATTCCGGCATGAATGCGCTCATGAGCAGGCGCGAATTGCTGCTAGCGGCTGTGGGGACCGCCGCACTGGGCGGTGCATCGCCATTGGATCGACCAGACGCGGGACTCGCAGCTCGGAACGAATCCGGTCATCGGTTTGATCGCAGTGAAGGATCTGTATGATCGCGATCCAAGCCGCGCCGATTCATGACATCATTTGTCAATCCATGCCGGATGCCAAGAAAAACGTACCGGGATTCGACGCACAAACCTTTGAATTCGAAGGTGCCGCGCGCCATGTCTACCGCGCAGGTGTAGGTCCCGCGATCATTGTCATGTCGGAGATCCCGGGGATCACGCCGGCCGTCGCGAGCTTTGCGCAGCGCTTGGTCGATGCCGGATACACGGTGTTCATGCCGCTTCTGTTCGGCGAACCCATGCGGCCGCCGGAGCGCGGCTATGCGCTGCGCGTCATTGGAAAGGCCTGCATCAGCCGGGAATTTCGCGTTCTTGCTTCGAACCAATCAAGCCCCATCGTGGACTGGCTGCGCGCACTGGCGCGCCATGCGCACGCTGCTTGCGGCGGCCGCGGTGTGGGAGCAATAGGCATGTGCTTCACAGGCAACTTTGGGTTGGCGATGATGTTGAACGCGCCGGTGCTGGCGCCCGTCTTGGCGCAGCCCTCGCTGCCCTTTGCCTTGACAAAATCCAGACGCGGCGCGTTGCACGCATCGGCAGAAGAATTAAGGGCGGCGCATGAGAAAATCGACCATGAAGGCGCGCGCATTCTTGCACTGCGATTCATCCAGGATCCGATGTGCCCGGGCGAGCGATTCGCACGATTGCGCAGTGAATTTGGCAGTGCATTCGAAGCGATCGAGATCGATGAGAAATACGCCAATCCCCGTGGACCCAAGCCGGCGCACAGCATTTTGACCAATCACCTGATAGACGAGGCCGGACAGCCGACTCGGGAAGCGCTCGATCGCACGCTGGCCTTCCTGAAGGAGCAGCTTGGGAGCGCGGTGTGACGGGCGGCCTGACTGGCGGCCTGACTGGCGCGCGCGATGTTCCGGCAACTGACTCAGTGGATACGTCGCGCGAGCCAATCACTCATGGTGGTCGTGACCAAGTCGGATGCATCTTGCTGCACGAAGTGCCCGGCTCCCGGGATGGTTACCAGGGTGAAGTCCTTGTCCACCAAATCCCACGTGCCGCTGAGCGCACCGGGCAGCAATGCCTGATCGCCTAGCCCGTGAAACTCGAGTACCGGTACGGTGACCTTCGGCAGGGGCGAGGGAGGGGGCAGGGGCGAGGGAGGCGTCACGGTCGCCGGGTTCTGGTCAGGACGCGGGTAGTTCGCGCGGTAGTAGTTCAGCATGGCCTCAAAGTCCGAGCGATTGAATGCTTCAATATAGTGCACGCGTGCGGCATCGTCCTTGACCCACCCGGCCAACTTCTCCGCGGTGAGGTTCTTCTCCGCGCCCGGCTTCTGGAAGTTAAACGCGTACTGACTGTTCTTACGCTGCTCCGGATTGTTCTTGATTTCACGTTGAATGCCGGTCGGGTGAGGCAAGTTCAGAATGACGAGCGCCTGGATCCATTCCGGATGCGTCATCGCCAGCGTCCAGGCTACCGCGCCGCCCCAATCGTGTCCGACAATCACGGCGCTGCTGCGGCCTTCGGCCTTGATGACGGCGCCGATGTCATTGACCAGCAACGGTATGGCGTATTGCTCGATTCCGGCGGGGCGGTCCGACAGATCATAGCCGCGCTGATCCACCGCGACGACACGATAGTGAGATTTCAGCGCGTCCATTTGCTTGCGCCAGGTGTACCAGAAATCCGGAAAGCCGTGGATCATGACAATCAGCGGGCCCTTGCCCAAGGCGACGTAATGAATTTTGACGCCGCTCGAATCTGCATTGTGGTGTTCGACCCGATCCCATAGGTCCTTAGGCGGGCTGTCCTTCGCAATCACTGGCACAGCGCCAAGGAGCAACGCAGCGAAAACTGCGGTGCAAACCACGTTCATTGCTTTCATTTGCCGGCTCCCTCAAAAGACTGCGGAGCCAGCATAACAGATGCGCAACTGGTCAAAAAACGTACAAAGACGCAACCCCCGACCCGGGTATGCAAGCTTATACTAGGCGGTGGGAGGCTATGGGATGCCGACAGGGAATTCAGACGGCGCGGTGCAGATCGGCGAGTGGATCGTCAATCCCTCGCGCGATACCATTTCCAAGGGCACCGAAACTCAAAAACTCGAGCCGCGCACCATGCGGCTGCTCATGTGCCTGGCGAACTCCGGCGGCGAAGTCATCAGTGTCGATCGCCTGCTCACTGAAGTTTGGACCGGCGTGGTCGTCGGATCCGCATCGGTTTACCAAGCCGTGTCCCAATTGCGCAAATTGCTGGGCGATGTCGACCCGAATCCGACCTATATCGTAAATGTCCCGCGTAAGGGCTATCGGCTCATCGCACCGGTGCGGAAAGTACAGGCGTCGAGCGAGATTGCGGCCGTTGCGGAAACGCCTGTCGCGGAGACGCGCGTTGCGGAGCCGCCCCCCGCCATTTCGCCGGCGCAGGCCAACAAGCATAAGACGCTGTTTATCGTGGTCGGCGTGGTGCTTATCGCGCTTCTTGCTGCGGGTGCGCTGTTTTGGACGAAGTCGACCGGCGGTCGACTGGCGGGCGTCGCAGAACGATTGGTCGTGTTGCCCTTCATTGATATGACTGTAGAGAAAGCCGACCAATCGTTCTGCGACGGTCTGACCGAAGAGCTATCCAATTGGCTTGCACAAATCCCGACCCTGCACGTCGTGGCGCGAACGTCTGCATTTGCATTCCGCGGACAGAACGAAGACGCGCGGAAGATCGGTAAAGCGCTCGATACGAACCATATTCTCGAAGGCTCGATGCGCCGATCCGGCGATCACATGCGTGTCACCGTGCAGCTCATCGACGCGCGCAGCGGCTATCATTTGTGGTCGGAAAACTTCGATCGGCCTGTTGAGGACGCGATCAAGATGCAAGAGGATATTTCGCGTTCGGTGGCGGATACGTTGCGAGTTCGTCTTACTTCGGAGGCTGAACGGCAACTGGTTGCGCGACGCACGCAGGACCCGCAGGCCTATCAACTGTACCTGCTCGCGCGGTACTACGCCCAGCAGGTGACCAAAGAATCGACCGATCGTGCCATTGGTCTATTCCAGCAAATGTTGGCCGCGGATCCGAACTTTGTGCCGGGTTACACCGAGCTTGCCTACGCTCGCATGAATCAAGGATATTTTCATAACCTTCCCGTTGCGCAGGTTAGCGAGCAGGTGGAACCGCTGATCGCATCAGCGCTGCGCCTCGATGATCGCATGTCGGCAGCCTATGCCGTCCGGGGCGCGTTGCGAGTCGCTCAATCTAGGGCAAAAGAAGCCTTCGACGACCTACAGCGCGCGATCTCGTTGAATGCAAATGACATGGGCGCCTTTGCAGAGCTTGGCCGGATGCGGCTTGCAGATGGGCAACCGCGAGAGGCGCTCAAATATTATCAGCGTGCAGCGGCTCTGGATCCACTGAATTTCACGCTGAGACAGCAGCTATGTAAGGCCTTTGGAGACCTGGCACAGTACGAGGCGGCCGCAGATTCCTGCGAGCGCGCGCGTATCCTGAAACCCGGAACAGCTGCCGCCGCAGACGGGTTCGTATGGCTTGCTGAGTCCCGTGGGCAGATTGACGAAGCGCTACGCTGGAATACGAAGTCCCTGAGCCCTGAACCGCACGACAATTTCGATGGTTACTGGACGCGAGCGACTTTGTTCCTCTCCCTTGGGATGGCGGCGCCCGCCCGCAAGGCTGTGGAACTCGGCCGCAGCGTTACCAAGAACGACGTTGATGCCGACACTGCGCTCGTGCGAGTTGCCTATCGCGAAGGAGGCTCCGATTCCCTGCGAAGGTATCTGGCGACGTCGCGTCTCGATCAGTCGCCCGCTGCGTATGTTCTATTCGAATTGGCCTATGCGCGGATGCTGTTGGGTGAAGCGCCCGCGGCCAAAGAATTAATCGCCCGTGCTCTCGTTGCGCCAGATCGACAGCCCGGATTTGCCGAGGACCCATGGTCCGCAAGAGCTGTGACGCCTCTATTTACCTCCTATCGAATTGATCTGGCAGCGGTGGATATAATTCTCGGCGATCAACTGTCGGCGCAACGCGAACTGGGAGCCGTACTTACAATGCTCAACGCGATGATCGCCGCCGGCATCGAACGCCACGGCACGTACGAGCTTCGCGCACAGGTGTACGCCCTGAAAGGACAGGGTGATGATGCAATGCGAGACCTCAGCAAGGCAGCCCAACTCGGGTGGCGAAGAGCTTGGTGGGCATTGCATGAGCCCTATTTCGCTTCGTTGCGGCCGAGGAGCGATTTCCAGGATCTCATCACTCGCGTGAACCAATCCAACGATCGGCTCGCAGCCGGCATTGAAACCGACTAGTCATTAGCTACCAGTCGTTATTTGCTAATTCGCCGGCGGATTACGAACTCATTATTGTACATACGAAAGAACAGATACCGTGTGGATAGGGTCCGATGCCCTGGCCGGGACCTGACTGAGACTGCTGAGGCTGCTGGGACTGCTGCTGACCCTGCTGCTGCTGACCCTGCTGCTGCTGACCCTGCTGCTGCTGACCCTGCTGTTGCTGCCCCTGCGGTTGCTGCCCTTGCTGTTGCTGCCGCTGCTGGGGTGGAACCGTCCACCATGGAGGTGGAAGCGACTTCGCAGGCGGTCCTACCAGCACCTCCGGAAACATTTCCAGGACTCTCATTCCCATACGAAAACCGACCTGCCGATAATCGTACTGCAATTGTCGGAATGAGATGTCTTTGGGAATTCTCTCAAGAAGCTTTTCGAATTCTTGTACAAAGGTATCACTGGTCATGATTGGCCCTTCCCTGTTCGTTCTTTGATAACCCAGTTATGTCCACGCGCGCTTGCCGCGCCGGCCGATTATGCCGCAATAGCTGCGCCGGCAACAATCTGTAACTGGTTAATTGTTGATCAACGCCGAACCAAATTGTTTTTGCGCAAATGAATCTCTTAAAAGACTAAAGATCTGTAACTCATTGAAAACAATGGCATCAACGAACAGTATTGAACGATCGTATAGTTGCAGGCGTCGTAGTCCGCGACCGCCTTGGCAAGCAGATGCGCCCCACGGGACCAAGTCAGCCGGCAAGCAAAGGGTCGAAAAGTTGGTTTGTTTCATGGCGCCATCCTCGCCAATTCACAGCCGCGGCGCAACGCCGGCCGAATCACCGCTACAATGATGAGTGATGGGGCAATGGAGCAGGGGTGTGCCTAATTTCTTCGAAACCGCCGAGGCGTTTGCGGGCTGGCTTGAAAAACACGGTGCCGCCAAATCAGAGCTCATCGTGGGCTACTACAAGCGCGGAACGCAGCGCGGCACGATGAGTTGGCCCGAGTCGGTAGATGCGGCGCTTTGCTTTGGCTGGATCGACGGCGTGCGCAAGCGCATCGACGAGAATTGCTATCAAATCCGCTTCACACCGAGAAAGCCGCAGTCGATCTGGAGCGCGATCAACGTCGAACGGGTGCGCATTCTCACAGCTGACGGACGGATGCGAGAGGCGGGGCTGAAGGCTTATTCCCATCGCCGCGAGAAGAAATCAAAGATCTATGCGTACGAGCAGAAGAAGGCGGCGACGCTCGAGCGAAGCGAAGAGGCGAAGTTCAAAAAAGCCAAAGCGGCCTGGAAATTCTTCGAAGCGCAACCGCGCGGTTATCGGCATCTCGTCATTTGGCGAATCGTCAGTGCCAAGCGTCCCGAGACGCGCCGGCGCCGCCTGGCGGCGCTCATTGAGGCATCGCAAGAAAAACGGCGTCTATAATCCAAGACCATGCGCCACTCATTGTTGATGATTTGTCTATGTTCCCTCGCCGCGCCCGCGGTCGCTCAAAGCATCAATATTCCTGCGGAGATGACCGACGAGGCCGCACTGCCTCGGGTCATGCCTCGATTTGCCAAAGCGGTCATCGGCATGCAAGAAGACGGGCGGCCCGCTGATTCGGCATCGCTGTTTCGAGCTCAGCTGGTTGCGGGATTGTATGGTGACGCGCTCGGGACTCTTGATAAGTTACGTGCACCCTTGATTGAGAACCCATCACCCCGCGTTCGCGCGCGATATTGGGAATATATTCTCTATGCCCGCTCCGCACTAAGGGCCGCGGAAGCCAAGATCACTTTCCAAGATGCGTATCGCGAATCGTTTCGCGCGCTGATCACGCCGCTCGATAATCGAACCGCTGCGATCGTCGTCAACGGACTGAGTTTCGACAATCTCTCTCAGGCGAACCAAGCATTGGCCCAGGATCTGGGTCAGCTCAAGGGCAAGAGCGCAATCTCGCTGGCCGAGAGCCTCAAGTTGATCGGCGATTATGATGAGCGCGAGATATACCGCGCATTCGGCTCGACAACGGCCGATCTCGTCGGCGAAGACGACGCACGCCGCTACACCGTTCAAAAAGACATCGCGATCGCCACGCCTGATCATGGCACCATTTGCGCGTTACTCGTCCTGCCCGCGGGACAGGCAAAGCTGCCGGCGCTTCTGCAGTTCACGATTTACAACGACGCCGGCGCCATCCTCCGGGAGGCACGCCGCGCCGCGTCCAACGACTACGCGGGCGTGATCGGCCTGACGCGCGGCAAAGGTTGCAGCCCGGGCCCGATCATTCCCTACGAGCGCGATGGCGCGGACGCTGCTTTCCTGGTCGGCTGGATCGCTGCGCAGCCGTGGAGCGACGGCCAAGTTGGCATGTATGGCGGCAGCTATAGCGGATTTACGCCCTGGGCCGCGGCCAAGCATCAGCCGAAGGCGCTGAAGGCCATCATGGTCGGAGCTCCTGTCGCGCCGGGTATCGACGCGCCGAAGGAAGGCAATGTTTTCTGGAATTTTATTTACCCGTGGCCCTTTTACGCCACCAACAACAAGACTCTCGACAACGCAACCTATAACGACAGTGCGCGCTGGACGAAGCTCAATCACGATTGGTATTCAAGCGGGCGTCCTTACCGGGACCTCGACAAGATCGATGGAACGCCCAACCCCATCTTCGACCGGTGGATTGGTCATCCTGCCTACGATGTCTATTGGCAAAACTTGATCCCCTACAAAGAAGAGTTCTCGCAAATCTCCATTCCGGTTCTCGAGACTGCCGGTTACTACTATGGAGGGCCGGGCGCCGCCGTGTACTACTTGAGCCAGCACATGCGGTATCGACCCACCGCGCAGCACTACCTGCTCATTGGTCCCTATGATCACTTCATGGCGCAGCGTGGAACGGCAAACGCGCAGGGCGACGTTGATACCCTGTCGGGGTACCCGCTCGACCCTGCTGCGAAAATCGATCTGGTCGAATTGCGCTTCAGATGGTTCGACCACGTGCTCAAAGGCGGGCCGAAGCCTGCGATTCTTCAGGACATGATCAATTACGAGGTGACCGGCGCGAATAGTTGGAAGCACGCGTCCTCGCTGGCCGCGATGGCGAATGACTCGCAGCGCTACTATTTGTCGGCCGACGCATCCGGGCATGCTCATCGCTTAACGGCCGTCCCGCAAGCGGCCGGCGCCATTCATCAAACGATCGATTTTGCCGATCGGCGCGACGCCGATGTTCAATCACCCGGCGGCGGCGTTCAGGATCGAGTGCTGGATTCGACCAACGGCCTGGTCTTCATCAGCGAGCCGCTGGCAAAAGCCACCGAATTGAGCGGCCTGTTCAGCGGCCATCTCGATTTCATCGCCAACAAGCGCGATTTCGATTTTCAAGTCGCGCTCTATGAACTTACCGCAGCGAAAGACTATATCCAACTCGCGCCCTATTGGGCGCGGGCGAGCTATGTGAAGGATCTCGCTCACCGCAATCTCTTGGCGCCGGGCAAACGCCACTCTCTCGATTTCCGGAGCATGCGGCTCATGAGCCGGCAACTGGGTGTCGGCAGCCGTCTCGTTGCGGTGCTCAGCATCCTGAAGGAAGCGGAGCGCGAGATCGACTACGGAACCGGCAAGGAAGTCATCGACGAGTCGATCTCAGATGCCAAGGTGCCGCTGCGGATGACTTGGTATGCGGGCAGCTACTTGGATTTGCCGGTCTACAAATAGGGCCCCGCAGACGCCGCAGACGGCCGGCCTTAAGCTACAGTGCATTGCCTCAAAAAAAGGAGGGAATATGAAGGGCAAAGTGGTTGTCATCACGGGGGCGACATCGGGCATTGGCGAGATCGCCGCGCAAAGGCTGGCCATACTGGGTGCGCGCATGGTGCTCGTCGCGCGCGATGCGGAACGCGGCCGGAAGGCCCTGAGCCGATTGACCAACAACGGCAACGGCGCTGCGCATTCGATTCACTACGGCGATCTTTCACGTATCTCCGAAACGAAGCGAATCGCAGCGCAGATCGCGGCGGCGGAGCCGCGCATCGACGTGCTCATCAATAATGCAGGGGCCTTGTTCGGTGCGCGCAAACTCACCGCGGACAATTTGGAAGAGACATTCGCCACCAATCACATGGCGTATTTCGTGCTGACGCTGGGATTGCGTGACAGTTTGTTCGCCGCCTCCCCGGCGCGGGTTGTCAGTACCGCGTCGGACGCGCACAAGGGATACACGCTGGACTTCGATGATCTTCAAGCCGCCAAGGGCTACTCCGCGATCGGCGCGTACGGGCGATCGAAGCTCTGCAATATTCTGTTTACGCGCGAGCTTGCGCGCCGCTGGATCGACAAAGGCGTCACCGCGAACTGCCTGCATCCCGGGTTCGTTGCCACGCGCTTCGGTGACGGCAGCGGCGGCTTTCTGTCGCGCGTGGTGCGCGTCGCGAAGTTCTTTGCCATCTCGCCTGAAAAAGGCGCCGAAACCATCGTCTATCTGGCTTCCTCGCCTGATGTGGGCACGATCAACGGCGAGTATTTCTACCAATGCCGGCCTGCGACGCCGACGGCGGCGGCCCGCGACGAGGCGACGGCTAATCGACTGTGGACGGAGTCCGCGAAAATTGCAGGTATCGGGTAACCCATGCGCACCATAGCTTTGCTGTTCTTTTCCAATGTCTTTATGACCTTTGCCTGGTATGGGCATCTCAAGTACGGCCATACGTGGCCGTTGTGGAAGGCCATTTTGGTGTCTTGGTTGATCGCCCTGGCGGAGTATTGCCTGGCGGTGCCGGCCAATCGCTTCGGGTTCGGCGAATTTACAGGATTCCAGCTGAAGATCATCCAGGAAGCAATCACCTTGACGGTATTCATGGTCTTCGCCATTACATTCCTCAAGGAAAAGATGGCTTGGAACTACGCGGTATCATTCGCATTGCTCATTGCAGCGGCCGTGGTCGCGTTCGCGTTCAAGCCCGGTACCGGCGTCGGATGAGCCGAATGGGCGCGTTCAGTTGTTGAGCGACAAGCGATCGTGCACAATCAATTTCACGGTTTCGCGGGTCATTTTTGCGCGCACGCTGGGGAATTCATGAAGTACAGGCTAATCTTCGGCGTCATTGCCGTGATGACAGTGCAATGCGCGGCTGTTGCGCAGGAAGCGCCGGTGGCGCCGCTGCGGCCCGATCAAGTTGCGTACCGCGCGCTGTACAAGGAACTGGTCGAGACCAACACGACGCTGTCGGCGGGAAGCTGCACGCTGGCAGCCCAGCGGATTGCAACCCATCTCAAAGCCGCGGGTTTCACAGGCAAGGATCTGACTTCCTTCTCCGTGCCCGATCATCCCAAGGAGGGCGGCCTGGTCGCCATCTTCACCGGAAGTTCGGGCACGGCGAAGCCGATGTTGCTGCTCGGTCATCTCGATGTGGTCGAGGCGAAGCGCGAGGATTGGACCCGCGATCCCTTCACGTTGATCGAAGAAAATGGCTACTTCTACGGCCGCGGTGTCGCGGACATGAAGGCGATGGACGCGGCCTGGGTCGATATGCTGATTCGCTTCAAGAAGAGCGGTTACCACCCCAAGCGCACGATCAAGCTGGCATTGACCTGCGGCGAGGAGACGACCAATGCCTTCAACGGCGCGCAATGGCTGGCGAAAAACAAGCCGGACCTCATTGCGGCGGCGTTTGCACTGAACGAAGGCGGCGGCGGGCGCACCGATGGGCACGGCAAGCTGGTCGTCCAGTCGATCCAGGTCGGCGAGAAGGCGGCGCAGAACTATCGGCTGGAGACGGTGAATGCCGGCGGGCATAGCTCCATTCCAATCCGCGCCAATGCCATCTACGAACTTGCCGATGCCTTGACGAAAGTTCGTGACCACGAATTTCCGGTGAAAATGTCGGACACCACGCGGGCCTTTTTTGCCAAGGCGGGTGTGTCGCGCGGCGACGAGCTGGGGCGCGCGATGGTCGCGCTGTCGCAGAATCCCGGCGACAAGGCCGCGGAAGCGATCGTTTCAAAAGATCGCGGCTACCACAGCGTGCTTCGCACCACGTGCGTTGCGACCTTGCTGGAGGGCGGCCATGCCAACAATGCGCTGCCGCAGCGCGCCGTCGCGAATGTCAATTGCCGCATCTTTCCCGGGGAGACCGTGGAAGGCACCCAAGCGGCGCTCGTCGCCGCCATCGGCGATACGGACGTGAAGGTGACCCCGGTGCCGCCGGTTCGTCCCATCGCGGTACCGCCGCCGCTCGACCCAAACATCATCGGACCGGCCGAAGCGCTGGTGGCAAAATATTTTCCCGGCGTGCCCTTGGTTCCTTCCATGTCGACCGGAGCCACGGATGGTATCTTTCTGGAGGCAATCGGCATTCCGGTCTATGGCGCGCCCGGTGGTTGGGGCGATCCCGACGGCAATGGCGTGCATGGGCTGAATGAGCGTCGAAGCGTGCAGTCGGTGTACATTGGCAGAGATTTTCTCACTGACCTTGTAAAACTCTACGCGGACGCCGGATAAGCGAGACACAAAAATCACGGGGACACCATGACGCGATACGTAGGGGCGATCGATCAAGGAACGACGAGCACGCGATTCATCGTGTTTGACCGCGGCGGCAACATCATCACGTCGGCGCAGAAAGAACACAAACAAATATTTCCCAAGCCCGGTTGGGTTGAACACGACCCGATGGAAATCTGGCAGAACACGCAGGAAGTCGCGGGCGCTGCCCTGGCGCGCGCCGGATTGGGATCGAGCGATCTTGCCGCCGTCGGTATTACCAATCAGCGCGAGACCACGATTCTTTGGGACCGGCGCAGCGGCAAGCCGCTGCACAATGCGCTGGTCTGGCAGGACACGCGGGTTGATCAACTCGTTGCTCAATACGCCAGGGACGGCGGTGCCAATCGATTTCGCAGCAAAACCGGATTGCCGCTGGCCAGCTACTTCAGCGGACTGAAGCTGCAGTGGCTGCTGGACAGCGTGCCGGGAGCGCGCGCAAAAGCGCAATCCGGCGACGTGCTCTTCGGCAATATCGACACATGGTTGTTGTGGAATCTGACCGGCGGCAGCGACGGTGGGCTGCACATGACCGATGTCACGAATGCCAGCCGTACCCAATTGATGAATCTCGCCTCGTTGGAGTGGGATGCCGGCTTGCTCGAGGAATTTCTGATTCCGCGTGCGGTACTGCCGCGCATCGTTGCCTCCAGCGAAGTTTACGGCGAGGCCAGGACACCGGCACTTTCGGGGGTGTCCATCGCCGGCATTCTCGGAGACCAGCAAGCTGCGTTGGTTGGCCAAGCCTGTTTTCGCCCCGGCGAGGCGAAGAACACCTATGGAACAGGGTGTTTTCTTCTCATGAACACCGGCGAGAAGCCCATCGCATCAACAGCCGGGTTGATCACCACCGTTGCCTACAAAATAGCGAAGGAACGCGCGTGCTACGCATTGGAGGGCTCGATCGCGGTTACCGGCGCGCTGGTGCAATGGCTGCGCGACAACTTGGGGTTGATCGGCAGCAGCAATGAAGTTGAAAAGCTGGCAGGGGAAGTGCAGGACAACGGGGG
>Ga0193726_1001588_pt1 | contig 17364 bp, 12 predicted proteins | sample H2c1metaG_FD_144928 | JGI IMG/M metagenome (GOLD analysis project Ga0193726, IMG submission 144928) | Soil microbial communities from a riparian zone of the East river system, Colorado, United States - H2c1 | ecosystem: Environmental > Terrestrial > Soil > Riparian zone | place: USA: East River... | reverse complement strand
ATTATTTCGCCGCGACGGCCAAATAATTCCTGCGCCCATCCGATATCCATCGCCGCGAAATGTGACTCGAGAGCGCCTTCGCTCCGCAGAATGAATCCGACCTCCAGCTCATGATCGACCACATTCACTCGCGCGCGGATCTTATCGCCGCGCTTCAATTTGTGCCTCGTCGCGAATTCCTCAGTGACCGCGATGGAGCCCGGGCCAACCAGCCAGTGCTCGAGATCAAATTTTCCCGCGTCGAAATCGATAGGATCGAAAGTTCGGAACGGTTCGTCCGTGAAAACATCGATTCCGAGGACCTCCAAATATTCACCGGGAAAATCGGGCAGCGTGATCAAACCGCGAACGAGCGGGGTCGCAGCGGAGATCCCAGAAGCGGTCGTGGCCTGCGGGAGGATCGTCTCGGGCAGACGCCCTGCTGGCGCAGTAATTTGCAGTTCCGCCTTGCCGGCCACCATGTCGACCGTGGCGGCAAACGCGCGATTCGCACTGTGATTGGCGAGTTGGGTCGCAAGGAAAACTGCAACGCCAAGCCCGACGCTCAAAATATTCAGAGCGGCCAGCAGCGGATGGCGGCGCAAGTGACGAATGACGTGCCAGCGAAAAATGCGAAAATATTGAGCTTTCACCTCGAGGGCAGGGCGACTGATGAGGGGTGTCTCATCTGTCGATTAGGGGTACGTTAACGGAATTTGCGCGTTGTGCAGCGCGCGCGGATGGGTAATTTGCGATCCTCAAAAACGCACCGCTAGCTCAATTGGCAGAGCAAGTGACTCTTAATCACTGGGTTGTTGGTTCGATTCCAACGCGGTGCAGATCTTCCCCTTCGATCGGACAAACGGAGTCCGCTGCTCACCGTCAAAACTTCTTGGTCAGCGCGACGTAGCAGTAACGGTTTCGGATGGAATAGAGCGACGTGTCGTAATTGTCGTTAGACGCCCCCAGGACTGTGGGTGGATTGCGATCAAAAGCGTTGTTCACGCCAACCGTGAGTTTCGTGCCCCAGAGCATGCGCTGCCAGATGGATGAGGTGTCCGCCGTCGTCTGCATCACATTCTTGCTCTCTTTCGCGTCCTTGGTTGCAGGCACAGCCTCGGCCAACGGTTTCACAAACTCGTAGCTCAATTGCAGGTCGAGCGTGATGTAGCTCGGCACCGTCCGGACCCTTCCTTCGAAATCAGGACCACCGACCGCCGCCTGATTCAAGCTGAAGGCCGGGTCATCGCGGAAGTCGCCAATGTAGTTGCCCGTGGCGATGAAGTCGAAATGTCTCCATTCCCATTCGCCTCGGAGGAAGCCCTTGTTCCATGGAATCGCACCTGGACCGAGCGGAAGCGTGCCATTGTTATAATTTCCCAGGAAGCTGTTAAAGGCTCCTACGCCGGGTTGTGTCTTCCAAGTGAAGAAGTGGTTCCATCCGCTCGAAATAGTGAATTTGCCGAAACGCTCCGTCGGAACCTCATAGGCGGCCGTCACTTCCAGGCCTTCGACGTGGCGTTTCCCGGCGTTTCCGGTCGGAGAGTTGATGCAAAACACCGTCCCATCGTTCGAGTCGCGGATAAGCCCAATGTTATTGAGATCGCCGCAGCCCGACAGGTTATTGAAAGGAGCGATGATATTCCTGTCGAGCAAGACCTGCGCGAAGACGTCGCCACCTAGAATCAGATCGGTGGTGAAAAGCTGGTACCAATCGGCGGTCACCGCGAACCCAGGAAGGAAATTCGGAGTCCAGACCACGCCAGCTGAATAGGCGTCGGTTTTTTCCGGCGACAGATTAGCATTTCCTCCCTGAAAAACGCCCCCAAAGGGCGGCCCAGTATTCGGCAAACCAAAAAGCGGTGGAAAGACCTGCGTCATGGGAGCGAATAGATCATCGAAAGTTGGCGGCCGGATCGATTGCCGCCAGGATGCGCGCAAGGTCAGGTCCGAGATGGGTTGATAGCGAAGCGAAACGGTCGGAGAGCCACCGAAGTTTTCATCGGGATTTTCGTTGGTAAAGCTGGCCGAGGTCTGCACCGGAGATGCTGGTACCACTAAAACGTTGGTGACGCTGAAATCGTCACGACGCCAGCCAATACCGAGTTCGAGTGAACGTACGAATGGAACGTTCATCGTTGAAGTGACCAGCGGGACAATGAGCTCGAAGGACCAGGATTCGACCTCCTGGCGGTACTTGAAAGGAGGCAGTTGATTGAAGCCCAGTCGATCCCCGGCCACCTGCACGGGATCCGGGAGCTGCTCCTGGTTGATCGTCCGCCGTTCGTAACTGCCGGCCAGGTCGATTCCGCCGTTCCACCAGTTCGGGAAAAGATGCACATACGTCCTCGCGTCGCCCAACCAATCGCGCTCGTTAAAGAACGAATGGCCAATGTAGGAGGCTGCTTGTGCGGTAAGAAGATTGTTATAGGGAGCGGTCTGGCCGGTTGGATGGCCGTTGACATAAGTCGGGGCGCTTCCAATCAACGGGGCGTTTTGGCCGATGAATGGGTTAAAGAACACACCAGGAACCAGAGTGCCGGCGATGGCCGCAACTATCTGCGAGCGAGTCGCATCGCCGCTATCGATTTTCTGTTCGTCGAAGCGCGAATAGACATAGCCCGAGTCATAGCCAAAACGGCTGATAAAGCCATTATCCTTGAAGTCGAAGTCACCGTTAACTCCGACCGTGTAACGCCAATAATCCTTGTCGAAAAAAGACTTCCGGTCTCCCAAATCCTGTTGGAGACGATATCGGACGGAGGTAAGAAAGTTGCCGGCCGGATTGAATTGGCTCGCCCGTGCTTCCTCCAGTCCGTACGGGGTGCCCGGGTCGCGGAACTGCGTACTGATAGTGAGTGGGACACCGGCGAGCCCGTTCTCCTGTTTCACCTTGGAATAGATAAGGTCTCCGTAAAGCTGGAGGCCCTCGCCAAAGATCTTGTACCGGCCGGTGACGAAATAGTTCGCCTTTTCCATCGCCGGGATGGCCGGAGTGAAAGCCCGAAAATTAAATTGGGACGGATCCAATGCAGCGTCGAACCGACGGTAGCTCCCAGGCGTTACCTGGCTGGTCGTCAGATCGCGAAGGACCAGCTGCCCTGTGCTCGTGAATCCAAGCGCTGTCGCTCCCACGAGCACAGAAATTCGGCCGGCATAGGTGGGGCTGTTGATATTTTGACCACCCAAGCCCAAACCAAACGGATTGTTGCTGAGATCGCCCGTGCCTGCTACGGCGGCTCGATCGCGCGAGAAAAGATTGGAGCGGGAATAGTATTCGCCAGCCGCTGCGATGGAAACCTTTCCGTCCAGACCAGTGACGCCACCACGGAGGTAAACTTGACGCACGTGAGCATCCGCGTCGGTGGTGTTGCCGTAGAGGGCGAAGAGTTCCGCTCCTTCATACGGCTTTTCGCCCTGGGCGTTAAGCATGACGAAACTCACGGCGCCAGCAGTTGAATCGGAACCGTAGACACCGATGTCTATTATTTCGGCACGAACAAGCGCGGCGAGTGGAACGGCATTGATGTCGGAGAAGCCAAAGGCGCGACGGCCGTTGATTAGCGTCAGGACATTGGTCGAGCCGAGGCCGTAGAGATTGATGAACGCACTGCCATCGCCGCCGGTCGAGTCATTTTCCGTTGCCGTGTTTCCGACAAAGAAAGGCACCTGACGCAATGCCTCGATAGGAGTGTTAGCTCCCTGTTTCTCCATGAGCTCCGCCGGAACGTACAACACTCTCTTTGATGATACTGAATCTGCATCGCTGATGTAATAGCCATCGGGCCGGTACCCCTCAGTCGCGATCCGGTGCTCAAGGACAATGTCCTTCGGCGCATTATCCTTCTGTTTTTGGCTATCAGATGTCAGTGAAGGCGAGGGGTCTTGGGCATGAGCACTCAGCCGCAAGATAGAGAAAACTGCGGCAATAACGCGGAGCACCGAGCGAATTGGAGGTGGATTCGGTAGCTGCAAGTCAGACCGGTCCTTGTTGGGAACCGGCTACAGCCTGTTGAAACCTGGCGAAGGTGACAAGTCTCTTCTCAATTCCAACGCGGTACAAAATCTCCCCATCGATCGGATAAACGGAGTCCGCTGCTCAACGTCAAAACTTCTTGGTGAAGGCGACGTAGCAGTAACGGTTTCGGATGGAATAGAGCGACGTGTCGTAATTGTCGTTGAACGCCGCCAGGACCGTGGGTGGATTGCGATCGAAAGCGTTGTTCACGCCGACCGTGAGTTTCGTGCCCCAGAGCATGCGCTGCCAGATCGATGACGTGTCCGCCGTAGTTCGCATCACATTCTCGCTCTCTTTTGCGTCCTTGGCTGCAGGCATCGGCTCGGCCAGGGGCTTTACAAACTCGTAGCTCAATTGCAGATCGAGCGTGATGTAGCTCGGCACCGTCCGGACCCTACCTTCGAAATCAGGACCACCGACTGCCGCCTGATTCAAGCTGAAGGCCGGATCATCCCGGAAATCACCGATGTAATTGCCTGTGGCGATGAAATCGAAATGTCTCCATTCCCATTCTCCTCGGAGGAAACCCTTGTTCCAGGGAATCGCGCCCGGAGCGAGCGGAAGCGGGCCATTGTTATAATTTCCCAGGAAGCTGTTGAAGGCTCCCACGCCGGGTTGCGCCTTCCAGGTAAAGAAGTGGTTCCATCCGCCCGAAAAGGTGATTTTGCCGAAACGCTCCGACGGAATTTCATAGCTCGCCGTCACTTCCAGGCCTTCCACGTGGCGTTTGCCGGCGTTTCCGGTTGGAGAGTTGATGCAAAACAGGGTGCCGTCGTTAGGATCGCGGACCAGGCCAATGTTGGTGAGATCAAGGCAGCCCGAAAAGTCATTGATAGGAGCAATGATATTCCTGCCGAGCAACACCTGCGCGAAGTCGTTGCCATTCAGAATCACATTGGTGGTGAATAGCTGGTACCAATCCATTGTTACGGTAAAACCAGGCGCAAAGCTCGGCGTCCAGACAACGCCAGCCGAATAAGAATCAGTGGTTTCTGGTTTGACCGCCGGATTTCCGCCTACCAAAATCTCGGGAGGGAATTTCGGTGGGATTACCCCGGGATCAAAAAGGATCGGGAATACTTGCGTGGCCGGGGTAAACAGTTCTTCGATGTTCGGCGCCCTGATCGATTGTTGCCAGGAAGCGCGCAAGGTCAGATCCGAAAAGGGCTGATAACGAAGTGAAAACCCCGGAGAGCCACCGAAGTTCTCATCGGGATTTTCGTTCGTAAAGCTGGCCGAGGTCTGGACCGGAGAGGCTGGCCTCAACAAGAGATTGGTGACCGTGAATTCCTCGCGCCGCCAGGCGAAATTCAGCTCGAGCGAACGCACGAGGGAAATGTTCATCGTTGGAGTTACCAACGGGACAACGAGCTCGAAGAACCAGGAATCGACCTCCTGGCGGCACTTGAAAGGAGACAACTGGTTGAAACCCAGTTGATCCCCCGCTGCCTGCACCGGATCCGGGAGCTGCTTCTGGTTGATTGCGCGTCGCTCGTAGGCCCCGGCCAGGTCAATACCGCCGTTCCACCAGTTAGGGAAAAGATGGGCGTTCATCCTCACGTCACCCAACCAATCGCGCTCGGAGAAGAATGAGTGGCCGATGTAAGAGGCGGCTTGGGCGGTAACGAGATTGTTGTAGGGAGCCGTCTGGCCGGTTGGATGACCGTTGATATAAGTCGGGGCGCTTCCAATCAAAGGCGCGTTCTGACCGATGAATGGATTAAAGAACACGCCAGGAACCAAATTTCCCGCGATCGCCGAAACTATCTGCGAGCGAGTCGCATCGCCGGTATCGATTTTCTGTTCGTCGAAACGCTCATAAACATAGGCCGTGTCATACCCAAACCGGCTGATGAAGCCGTTGTCATTGAAGGTGAAGTCGCCGTTAGCTCCGACCGTGTAACGCCAATAATCCTTGTCGAAAAAAGACTTCAAGTTCCCCAAACCCTGTTGGAGACGATACCTGACGGAAGTAAGAAAATTACCGGCCGGATTGAATGGGTTAGCCCGTGCTTCATCCAGTCCATAAATGCTGCCCGGCACGCTGCCGGTTGTAGCGAGAGTAAATGGGGTGCCAGCGCGCCCATTGTCCTGTTTCACCTTGGAATACATGATATCTCCATGAAGCTGGAGACCCTCCCCAAGGATCTTGTAGCGGCCCGTCACGTAGTACATCGCCTTTTCCAGCGCAGGAATGGCCGGCGTGAATGCCCGAAAATTAAACTGCGACGGATCCAATGCAGCGTCGAACCGGCGGTAGCTCCCAGGCGTCACTTGGTTAGTCGTCAGATCCCGAAGCACAAGCTGGCCGGTATTTGTAAATCCAAGAGCACTGGCCCCAGGAAGGACGGAAATTCGACCGGCATAGGTTGGGCTATTGCTATTTCGACCACCCAAGCCCAAACCAAAGGGATTGTTGCTGAGGTCAGCAGTGCTTGAGATCTCTCGATCTCGCGAAAACAAATTGGCGCGGGAATAATATTCGCCGGTCGCCGCGATGGCGACTTTCCCATCCAAGCCTGTAACACCACCACGCAAGTAGACCTGGCGAACGTGCGCGTCCGTGTCAGTCGTGTTCCCGTAGAGCGCATAAAGTTCCGCGCCTTCGTAAGGCCGTTCGCCTGGACCGTTGATCAGGATGAAGTTGAAGACGCCTGCAACAGCGCCAGAACCGTAAAAGGCTCCACCTCCGTGTTTCAAGATTTCCGCCCGCGCAAGAGCACTGATCGGGATGGCGTTGATGTCGGAGAAGGCGAAGGCTCGACGGCCATTGATCAGCGTCAGGACATTGTTCGAGCCGAGCCCATAGAGGGTAATAAACGCCGTGCCATCCCCGCCATTCGAGTCATTTTCCGTTGCCGTAGTTCCGAGAAAGATAGGGCTCTGGCGCAGACCCTCGATCGGCGTATTTGCTCCACCTTTCTGCATAAATTCAGAAGAACCTTGAGCGCGCGCCTTTGGACTCAACGCAAAGGAGGCCGCAAAAATGACGGCAAGAACTGAGCGAACTGGAGGTGGAATCGGTAGCTGCAAGTCAGACCGCTGGTTGGGAAGCGGCTACAGACTGTTCAAACTCAATCGACGTGACAAGATTTTTTGCGTCGAGCCTGCTCCAACAAGTCGTCAGTATCGGCATCCGGCGCCCAACACCAAACGCACGGCTAGTGACTTTGATCCCGGGCGCGGCCTGCTCGCGCTTGTATTCGTTGAAGTCCACCCGGCGCTGAACCCACCGAACTGTTTTCTCCTCGAACCCGTGCCCAATAATATCGCGGGCGCTCATGTTTTCCTCGACGTAAAGCCGCAGGATTTCGTCGAGCACATCGTAGGGCGGTAATGTGTCCTGATCGGTCTGGTCAGGTTTCAGTTCGGCGCTCGGCGGTTTTTCAATCGTCGACACCGGAATGATTTCGGCGCCGCGATTTATCCAGCGGGCCAAACCGTAGACCATCGTCTTCGGCACGTCGCTGATCACTGCCAGGCCGCCAGCCATGTCGCCGTAGATCGTGCAATAACCCACGGCCAGTTCGCTCTTGTTTCCCGTGCTGAGAAGCAGGTGGCCAAACTTGTTCGAAAGAGCCATCAACGTCATCGCGCGCAAACGCGGCTGCATGTTTTCCTCCGTTGTGTCCTCGGCCAGCCCAGCGAAGATTTCGGTAAATTCCGCCTTAAAGGCCGCGAGCGAGTTGGCGATCGGAATTTGCAGGCACTTGATGCCGAGATTCCGCGCGAGCGCGAGAGCGTCATCGACGCTGCCACGCGATGAGTACGGGCTCGGCATCGAGACGCCGAGCACGTTCTCCGCCCCGAGCGCGTTCACGGCGATGGCGGCGACGACCGCGGAATCGATGCCACCACTCAAGCCCAGCACTGCGGATTCAAAATTACATTTTGCCAGATAATCGCGCACGCCTAACGAGAGAGCCCCGAAGAGGTCGGCCATGTCATCGGCCTTCGTTAGCTGCACCGGTTGCGACGCTTCGGTCTCCACGATCTCTTCAGCTGTTCGGAATGCCGGCAATTGGGCAATCAATTCGCCCCGGGCATTCACCGCGATCGAGTTGCCGTCGAAAACCAATTGATCGTTGCCGCCAACCGCATTGCAGTAGCAAATCGAGCGGCCGTGGGTTCGGGCCAGCGTAGCGACCATCTCACGCCGGCCAGCCGGCTTGCCCAAACCGAACGGCGATGCGCTTAGATTGAGAATGACTTCGGCCCCCTGCTCCACCAAAGAACGCACGGGCTCGACGTCGTAGAGCGGGCGCGGCAGGTAGCGCTCCGTCCAAATGTCTTCGCAAATGGTGACGCCGATTTTTCTGGCGCCGAAGAGCAACGGCGCCACGCTCTGCGCCGGCTCGAAGTAGCGATCTTCATCGAAGACGTCGTAGGTCGGCAGAAGCGATTTGTGGGTTTTCGCGATCGGCGCGCCAGGCTGCAACAAGGCCGCTGCATTGTGAAACGGCTTTCCGCGCCCCTGGTTTCGGTCCACGAAGCCGACGAGCAAACCGGCGCCACGAATATGCGCCTGGAGTTTTTCCAGGACCTCGAGATTTTGCGGAACGAACTGCGATTTAAAAAGCAGGTCCTGCGGCGGATAGCCGGTAATGGCGAGTTCCGGCGTAACGATTAATTCTGCCCCGGCCGCGGCCAGTCGCTCGTAGGCGCCGGCGATCTTCTCAAAATTGCCGCTCAAATCCCCGACAATTGGGTTGATTTGAGCGAAACCGATCTTCATGCCGTGCGACGCAAACTATGCGCAGCCCGACGGTCGGCAATCCCTTTCGGACCCGACTACGGTTTGCCGCCGGTCACCTTGCCCCCCGGCGCAGTGTGTTTGTAGCCGTGGTTCAGGGCGTCGTCAGCACCTTCGACGAAAACTTTTCCCCACTGGATAAGTGCGGCCGCGAAGAAACCGGCCACCGCGCAAATAATGACTTTCTGAATAAACGTCGCGTGCATTGGACGAGTTCAGGGAGCAGAAGGGGTGCCATTTCCGGCCGGAGGAACGAGCTTCTGCAAGTCCGGCGGCGCCGCGGCGAATTTCGCCCGATCCTACCAGAAACCCCATTGGCCCGTTTTCATGATCCAGAGGCCGAGGAGGAGATTTGTGATGGCGTGGGCCAGCACGCAGGACGCCAGGCTTTTCGTTCGATATGCGACGCAATTGTACGCCGCACCCGCCAGGAGAGCCGCGATCCAGTCCGGTCGCCCATGGGCAAACCCGAACCCAACCGTCACCACCGCGAAGGAGAGCCAGGAAAACGTTCCGAAAGGGACGAGGTGGAATTTCTCGCTCACGAAATAGCGGAGCAGGAATCCACGCCAAAAGATCTCCTCAACCAGCGGAACGATAACAACCAGCCGCAGAAAACGGAAGACGACCGTGGCCCAGAACACGGCTGGCTGGCCGGAAAAGATCTCGGGATTGAAACCAACAACACGCGGCGTGAAACCCAGGAATTGCTGAGGAGCAATCCAGAGCGCGAAAACCAGGAGCGCCACCGCCACCGCAAAAACAATTCGCCGGGCCGCACAAAATTCATACTCGCGCCAAAACCAGAGGAGGAGCGCGCTACAGACTATCGTTTGCGCCGGATAGATCGAGTACTCCGGAAAATCGAGCCAGAAGGTTCCCCCAATTCTTCGGAGAACGCCGCCCAAGGCGAGGAGCGCAAGAAAAGCCGCCAGCGGCAGCGTGAAAGCCGCCAGTTTGCGCGTGAAGAATTTGTTATCGGCAGAATCCATTTGGTCTTTCGGTTGGATGGATAAGATTCTTTTCGATGGATTCCAACGGCGGCAAGCCTGAACCGGTCGATCCGGAAAATGCCATGCGCATGCTTGAGCTTGAGTTGTTGCAACAGCGTGCGGCGCGCCAGATGGCCGGAACGCCCTACCGTGGATTGCGCGCCGCCAGCTTTGTTTTTCTTTTCATCGTCGTTCTGGCCGCGGGGGCGGCGGTCTATTATCTTTTCTTTTCGGGGTATCTGGAAGAGATGCGCGCCCGCACCAGCCCACAGCCGACCCCCAGCGCGCAAGCCATGCCGCGCACGCCCTGATGGCGGGCACGACAATAGCTTTCCCTGACCTGCGCTCGTTATGCCTCTCACAGACTACCTGATGGATCAGACCGAGCTGTTCGACTTTGCGAGTGACGCCATCATTCTGAGCGACGCCAGCGGGGCCATCACCTATTGGAACCGGGGAGCCTGCCGTACCTATGGCTGGGAAAGAGAGGACGCGCTCGGACAAAACGTCCATGCCTTTCTCCAGACCGAGCTTTCGGGAGACGCCCGGAACCTCGAAGCGCTGCTTCGAAGCCAAACGAATTGGGAGGGCGAGCTCGTCCAGGTCCGCCGGGACGGAAAGCGCATTCGGGTCGCGAGTCGATGGACCATCGACGCGGAGAATCCCGCGTCCCCTCGTTTGCAGATTAATACGGATATTACCGCGAAGCGGCAGGAGGAAACGGCCCTGCGCGAGAGCGAGGAGCACTATCGGCGTTTCGTCACCCAGGATTTCACGGGAACGCTGAGCATTCTGCCCAACGGGCAAATTGTTACCTGCAATCCGGCCTTCGCGAACATTTTCGGATTCAATTCCGTCGAGGAAGCGACCTTGGGGAATTTCATCGAACTCCTGCGCAGCCGGAAAGATGCGGCCGAGCTGCTCGAGATGGTGCGCCAGCATGGAATCGTCGAGCGACATGAACTCGAGATGAGCCAGCGCGGCGGCGACCCGGTCTATGTCGTGGCCCGGCTCGTCGGCTCGTTTGTCGAGGGAGAGTTGACCGAACTCCAAGTCTATCTTTTTAACGATACCAAGCGAAAGCGGCTCGAACAGCAGCTCATCCAGGCGCAAAAAATGGAGGGCCTGGGAACATTGGCCGGCGGAATAGCACACGATTTCAACAACATCCTCGCCATCATTTTGGGTTATACGAACCGGCTCGAGACGCTGGACTCCAAGACGGAAACATCCCGCTCCGTTAAAATAATCAAGGAAGCGGTCGAGCGCGGCGCCGCCCTCGTGCAACAACTGCTGACCTCAGCGCGCCAGACCGAAGCGCGTTTTTCCGCGCTCGATCTGAACGGCCTCGTCTCCGAGCTGGAAAAAATGCTTCAGGCGACCTTTCCAAAAATGATCAACTTCGAGCTGCGTTTGCAGCCGGATCTTCCCTTGATCACTGCCGATCCGAGCCAGATTCACCAGGTTCTCTTGAACCTCTGCGTGAACGCACGCGATGCGATGAAAGACGGTGGGACCCTCATGTTGGAGACATCGATGACGCCGGGGACGGACTTGATGGAATCATTCACCGGCGCGGGCACACAGAATTACGCCTGCATCCGCGTGTGCGACACCGGGATCGGAATGACCAAGCAGGTAAAGTCGCATATTTTCGAGCCCTTCTTTACGACCAAGGAGCGCAGCAAGGGGACCGGGCTCGGATTGAGCGTGGTTTATGGCGTGGTGAACAATCACCGCGGGTTTATCCAGGTGGAGACCGAACCCAATGCCGGCACGACCTTCTCGGTTTATCTGCCTGTCGAGCATTCCACCGAAGAGACTGGCCGGGGCGTCGTGGTCCAGGTCACGCGCAAGCAAAACGCCCCGCAAACCATCCTGCTCGTCGAGGATGAAGAAATGCTGCGCGACTTGGGGATTACGGTCCTCGAGAGCGAAGGCTATCGCGTGATTGCCGCAAAAGACGGAATGGAAGCCGTCGAACTTTTCGAAGTCCATCGGGACGAAATTGGACTGGTGGTCTGCGATCTGGGCTTGCCGCGCCTGGGGGGCCGCGAGGCCTTCCTGAAGATGAAGGAAAGCCGTCCGGGCGTGCGCGCGATCGTGGCCAGTGGTTACCTCGAGCCGATGATCCGCTCAGAGATGTTAAAAGCCGGCGTGCTCGATACGATTCAAAAACCGTACGACTTCAACGACCTGCTGACCAAGATCCGCTCCGCCATCGGTCCGGAGGTCGATGACGACCATCCGAAGCTGTTCTGAGGCGGACGTCTGCGCGGCTCAGGATGACAGCCGGTAAAGAGCGAACTGTGCTACGGCAGAATCACGAAGCCGCCACGTTTCGGCCCTTCGACCAGCGCCTTTTCACTCTTGCGCTGGGTAAGCACGAAAGTGTTGTTGTCACCAAGCTTTGACCAGGGACCGTGCGGCACTTCGCTGAACTCGACGAACTTCCAATCAGTCACATCCGTTTCCTCCAACCCGAGATAATCCCGGACGGCCGGGGAAACATCCAGACCCGCGCCTTTGTTTAGATTCGGTTTCGGCCGTTCATTGCCGAACACATATTGCCAGTGATCGGTCCGGAACGGGCCGGCATCTTCCCATTGGGCGTAGACGGTCTTGTTACCTTTCCGAATCGCAATCCATCGATCTTTGCAGGTTGAAACCGCCGGGCCTTGATACGCTTCCTTGAACCATGGGACCACGCGGGGCGCTTCAGGTCGATGCCCGTTGGTGGACTTGTCGTTGTAGGGGAGGGCGCAATAAAACGGATTCTGGCGCGGGGTGAAATTCACCGGAATAAAATCGCGTCGCGACGAGCGATCAGGATTATCGAATCCGCCATAACTCCGTGTCCAATTCGCGTCCCAGGAGCTGGAGCGATTTGGGGTGGGATTGTTGGCCGTCGGTTTTTCGCCAATCCAGAAAACCGTGGTCACGATCTGCGTTTTCCAGGGGAAGTGTTCTCCCTGTTTGGTGATGAGAGGTGGGTCCGCTTTGGGAGAAGACGCGTAAGGGTCGACCTTCAGCAGCGAGTCGGCGGCTGGTTTGCTCGACGATTTCTTGCTGAGCTTCACGAGCCCGCCGCCCGAACCCGCGGCGGTCGCAGTCGGTGTAAAGAGCGCGGAGACGGACGAAAGTAAGACCGCAATGGTGTGAGTAAAAGTTCCTGGTTTCATCGGGAAATGCGAGCCGTGGAAAGCGCGCAGGGATGACGTTCTTTTAGGTAAGAATCGGCCTGCGCGGCGCTTGCGGGGGTAATATGCGCGATTTTGGAGGGCGTGCCAGCGATTGTCGCGTTTTTTATCGAGGGCTCGATTTCGCCGCGGGATGCTCCAAATTGGCCCGGGAGCCCACCCGGCTTGTAAACTGCTAAACCGGACGCGCTTCCTCACATGAACGGCACTACTTCCCATGCTCCGCCCGAAGCGGCGCCCATTTCGCGTGGGATGAATTGGTTTCCAGTGGCGGTGTTCGCGCTTGTCTGGCTCCTGCTCATTTCGCGCCTCCGCTTCGAGTGGTCGATCAACCCCCAATATGGCTACGGATGGACCGTTCCCTTCCTGGCCGGTTACATCTTCTGGCGGCGCTCCCAGAACGCGCCGCCGGCCGCCCCGCCGCAGCTCCAAACCGTTGCGGGACTGTTCATTATTCTGGCCGCCCTCTTTTTGCTCCCGGTTCGTCTCATTCAGGAGGCGAACCCCGATTGGCGGCTGCTCAGTTGGGCCATGGCCCTCGCCGCGGGAGTCATTACCGCCTGCGGAGTCTATCTCTCCGGCGGCCGCCCGTGGGTGCGGCACTTCGCATTTCCGATCCTGTTTTTTTTCGTCGCCGTGCCCTGGCCGACCAACCTCGAACAATTCGTCATCCAGGGTCTCATGCGCGCCGACGCTCTCATCAACGTGGAAATCCTCAACGCCATCGGAATTCCGGCCGTCCAGTTGGGGAACGTGATCGAGGTCGGCTCCGGCTTCGTTGGTATCGACGAAGCATGCACGGGCATTCGCTCGTTGCAGGCCACGTTCATGGTCTCGCTCTTTCTCGGTGAGTTCTACGAATTCACCACTTCGCGGCGAATCATCCTCGTCGTGGCCGGTGCGGTCCTCGCTTTCGTCTGCAATCTCATTCGCACATTTCTGCTGGTCTACGTCGGAGCCGAGCATGGCTCCGCGACGATCAAGAGCTGGCACGATCCGGCCGGGCACACGATTCTCATGGTTTGCCTCCTCGCGCTTTGGGGATTGAGCATGTTCCTGCGCGGCAAAGATCAGCCCACACCAGAAGCATCGCGGTCATCCCAACCTTTTCGCATTCCGCGCCTGGTCCTCGGCATTCTTCTGGCGCTGATTCTCGCGGCCGAGGCGGGCACCCAAATTTGGTATCGGGCCCACGAATCAAAGACAGCTCGACTGCAGCCATGGACAATCGAATGGCCGTCTCAAGCCACGAATTGGAAAACAGTTCCAGTCGCGGAGGCCGCGCAGGAGCTGCTCCGCTACAACGAGGGCGGTGGCGGCGCCTGGACAGGCGAGGACGGCCACAACTGGAACATGTATTTCTTTCGCTGGCTCCCTGGCCGTACCGCCGGTCTTTTCATCAAGAATCACCGGCCAGACGTCTGCCTTCCCGCCAGCGGCATGAAGCAACACGGCGCCATGCAAAGCAAACTGCTCACCGTCAACGAAGTCGCCTTGCCGATTCGCTCCTATGTCTTCGAAAACAACGGACGCTCCCTCCATGTTTTTTACTGCTATTGGGATGGAACGACGACGGAACCCGGAACAGCCGATCACGAAAACTGGAGCGCTTTGGGCCGTCTCGATGCCGTCCGCAAAGGAAAACGAGATGTGGGAACCCAGATGCTTGAAATCGTCGCCTGGGGTTACGATGACGATGCCAAGGCCGAGCAAGCTGCCATCGAGCAACTGACCAGGATCGTCCGTCGCGGATAGTTTCTTCCCTCTTCGTTGGACGTTGGATGTTGGACGTTGAGCGTTGGATGTTTCCCCTTCCGATCAATCCGGAAACTGCTTCGCAGACACGCGCCATCACGATACCCTTCCCTCATGCCCCCCAAGCTCGTCATCCGACTCCTTTCCGCCGCCCTTCTCTCCGGCACCCTCTCCGCCCAAACCATTCCCCCGCCCTCGTCGTCTCCTTCCACCAGTTCGCCAACCACCGTCACCGCCACTTTTTGGAACATCCAATGGTTCCCCGGTCGCCGGCCGAATGCTTCGCGCGCCGAAGAAAATCGACAGATTCGCGCCGTCCATCGCGATCTCGCGCAGATCACCACCGACGTCATCGGTCTGGAGGAAATCCGTGATCTCGACCATGCCGCGCTGGCCATCCGGCCCTTGAGCGGGTTCAAGGTTGATGTTTGCTCGAACTTTCCGGCGCGGGAAGGCCAGCAGGAAGCGCAACAGATCGCCATCGCCAGCCGCTTGAAACCGATCAGCGCCTGGGCGGAAACGTGGAAACCGGGCGGCGTCATCATGCCTCCGCGCGGTTTCGCGTTTGCCTCCTATCAAGTCTCGCCCACGCAAGTCCTGCTCGTCTACGCGCTCCATCTGAAAAGCAATCGAGGCGAAATCCATGAAGACATGCGCATCCGGGAAGAGTCGATGGGCCAACTGATTTCCCACATGCGGGCAATGAAAGAAGCCTATGGGAAAATGGGAGCGATCACCTGGATTGTCGGCGGCGATTTCAACACCACGCCCGATGAGCAGCGCTTTGCACGGGAAAAGACGATCCCCGGTTTGCTCTCGGACGGTTTCAGTTGGGCCTGGCAGGGAATCCCGGCTTCATCGCGCATCACCATGCCGGCCGATCTCCGCTACCCTGCCGCCGCCTTCGATCAGATCTTTTATCGCGGCGCCACGCTGGCCCGAGCCTGGGTCGCAAACACTTCACCGCAATCGAGCGATCACCGCGCCGTCAACGTCGTGCTGAATCTCAAATAGGGACGTTTCCCAAAATATTGTAGGGCGTCTGTGTCAGACGCCTCGTCCAAAAACGGCGTTTCACAGAAACGCCCTACAAGAGGAATCAACGACTAGTCCAGAAACTTCCCAGGATTCAGAATCGCGCTAGGATCCAGCGCATCCTTAATCGCGCGATGCACCTCGCGCGCGACATCGCTGGTTGCGTCCGGCCACCAGCGTTTTTTCGCCAGGCCGATCCCATGCTCGCCGGTGATCACGCCACCCCATGCGAGCACCTGTTGAAAAAGTTCGTCCAACACTCCCTCCACTCTTTTCTGCACCGCGGAGCTCTCGTAATCCACCGCCATGAGATTCACGTGGATGTTCCCGTCACCCGCATGACCAAAACAAGCGATCGGGAAGCCGTGGCGCTTCTGCAATGCCTCGGCAAACTCGATCAGCTCGACTAATCGCGACCTCGGCACGACCACATCCTCATTCAGTTTTGTCAGGCCGGTCGCGCGGAGCGAATTGCTGAAATCCCGGCGCATCGCCCACAATTCCTCGCACTGCTCCTCCGTCAGTCCGGTCGCGAGGGAATTGGGATTTCGGCCCGCGATCAATTTCTCGAGCGCGGCCATCTCGCTCCGCACCGATTCCACCTGGCCATCAACCTCGACCAGCAAATGCGCGTGTCCGGCCGGCACATGCGCCGCGCCCTTGTCCAGTCGGGCCGCTTCGAGCGTGAATCGATCCGCAATTTCGAGCGCCGCCGGAAGAAAGCCGGCGTGAAAAATCGCCTGCACCGTCGCGGCCGTTTCCGTCATCGTCCCGAACACTGCGGAAAGCGTCGCGCGCGCCGGCGGCAGCGGCAGCAACCGGACCGTGATCTCCGTCACCACTCCCAGCATTCCTTCCGATCCGACGAACAGCCCGATCAGGCTGAACCCCGTCTTGTTCTTGTGCACCCGCCCGCCCGTTCTCAAAACCTCGCCGCTGGCCAGCACTACCTCGAGTCCGATCACATAGTTGCGCGTCACTCCATATTTCAAACAGCGCGGTCCGCCGGCATTCGTCGCCACGTTCCCGCCGATGGTGCAATCCTTCCGGCTCGCCGGATCCGGCGGATAAAACAGTTGCTGTTCCCTCGCCTCGTCTTGCAGGTCGGCCGTAATCACACCCGGCTCCACGATCGCAATTGAATCGCCGAAGCTGATTTCCTTGATCCGATTCATTCGCACGAGCGAAAGCGCAATCCCGCCGCGCACCGGCACGCAACCGCCCACGTAGCCATATCCCGCTCCTCGTGCCGTCACCGGAATCTTCTTTTCCGAAGCGAACCGCAACAGCCTGCTCACCTGCTCGGTCGAGTTCGCGAAAACCACCACCTCCGGCGGATGATTCGCCACCCACTTGTCGCCTCCGTGTGCCGCTAAGTCAGCCGCTTCATCCGAAACGGCCTCCTCGCCCAGCAGCTTCCGCAAGTCCTCAGCGAGATTCATAGACATCAGCTCTTCCCTCGTGCTCGTGCTCCTGCTCCTGCTCCTGCTCGATTTTCAGGGCATTCGATTACGATCACGAGCGGGAGCACGAGTGGGCATTTACATGCCCATGACCTGGTATCCGCCATCGACATAAATCACCTGACCGGTGATCGCCGCGGCGCCGTCGCTCGCCAGAAAAACTCCCGTC
>Ga0193726_1001587_pt1 | contig 17368 bp, 10 predicted proteins | sample H2c1metaG_FD_144928 | JGI IMG/M metagenome (GOLD analysis project Ga0193726, IMG submission 144928) | Soil microbial communities from a riparian zone of the East river system, Colorado, United States - H2c1 | ecosystem: Environmental > Terrestrial > Soil > Riparian zone | place: USA: East River... | reverse complement strand
TCGGAGAATCGACCGTTGCCGACTTCCGCCGTTATCTCCGCCTTTCTGCCACGGGTTTTAGAACAGGAATAGTCAGTCTGTTACGAATGAGTTTTGACAAAAAGGATTGAGGTCTCTCGGGTAGATTCTTGGCCTCCGGTCTCGCCATCCAAAAAATTCCGTTTCCGGCGACTAAATTTCGGACGGCAACTGACCAGCCGGCGCTAGCGATCACACTTTCCAGCGCCGGCTGGCTCAGGATGGCACATCTTTCAGGATCTTGTTGACGCCACGCGCCACGAATTGGCGCAACACTATTTGACCAACCCGCGAGTGACTCTCTCTGAAATCGCCTATTTGCTCGGCTACGCTGACCAAAGCACGTTCTTTCGCGCTTCCCATCGGTGGTTCGGCGAGTCTCCCGGCGAATACCGGGCCAGGTTGCTGGAAGGGCGGCAGATCGAAGCTGCGCGGCGCAATTAGGCCGCTATTCGGCGGTTCACCATCGGTAACCAATCGTTCTCGGCCGCGAGGGATTGATCACAGCGCCCAAAGTTACTTCCGCTTTTTGGCACTTAGCGGACGTGAGCCCCCAAGCTGATAATGTCGGTTCAGCCGGCAGGGGCAAAGCGGACATCGTGGTTGGGTGTGACTCGGTCTGAAAATGACCCCACAGGAAACATCAGTGCCCCGTTATTCGATCACCTTCGGCGCCGGCAGTTGGGAAATTCCGAACCTACACTGTTCGGCGGAGGCGACCGTCATCAACGTCTGCTTTTGACAGCGCCGGACATTAAGGAACGCCCTGCCAATGAGCTGCCGTGGATGGAGGAAGCTCATGGCAAAACTGAATATCAACGGAATGGTAAGAGATGCGCCGGTCGAGGCTGACAGGGGCGCGATCTCCCTGCACTAAGTCGTCGTGGTCCTGCAATTCATTAGCTATGTAGCTGAGGTAAGCGACGATCCTCACAATCAGCGGCCGCAGCGCTCTTACGTGAACGATAAAACTCCAGAACTCTCCGGCACGTTTGGGTGTTGAGACGAATAAACTCTTCTTTCATGCCATCCAGATCTCGTGCAGCAATTTGATGGTCTTTTGCGTGAAGGAAAAGCAACGACATCGTGGTCTCCCACGAGAAGTCGAGGGCTTTCGCCAAGATCAATGTCATTTCCCTGTTGTTTTCGATCAATGCACGCTCTACCACGTCGACCGGCAATGAGCACAAAAGCGACAGTCCGGCCGTGGTTTCCTCCACTTTGCGGGACCGAGCGTTTTCAAGGATACTGTTCTCGGTAAGATTGCCGTATTGGTGCTTGCGTGCCACGACCCGCTTTGCGGTAAAATAGTTTTTCGATGCCGGTCCGAACTTCGAATGCAACGCGCCCGTGACGTCGGTCACCGAAGATAGAATTTGGCTTGCGATATCGGGGCGCTCCCGCGCGAGTTTCTTCTTCACATCAGCTGAAGCTTTTGCGATCAGCTGCTGAAAAAGATGTCTTGGTATGTCTTTACGGAGGCCAAGCTGCTCAGCGAGAATTGAATCACTCTCGGAGCGTTTGATCATGTGCAAAAAGCCGAAATTCGAGAAGCGCGCACCCTTGTTCGCTGCAACCGAGCTAACAACTTTCTGATTGCCTCGTGCTACGAGTTCGTCCGTTACCGGAATGGCAATCGAATTTCGTTTGGATATAGCCAGAAGATGAGACTGGCTTTTGGTTCTGACGTTGTCAACCAAGGTTCGAACGTCGAGCCGCTCGGAGTAGCGAAGGATCGGGCCGGCGACATCGATCGAATCGTCAAAGGCAAGCTTATTGATGATTTTGATCGGGGCGTTATCGATGCGAGCCAGCCGCTTGGCGAGCTGGGTGCGAGCCGCGACTTCAATCTCGCTGGCCAGCCTTCCGATCACCTCTCCGAAGGTCCAAATTTGATCTTCGGTGTACGTGCCGGCGATCAGTAGATCGGTGGTGTGCCACAACGCTCGCAACCGACTTTCGGCCGATCCTCTCGAGACCGCGTCATCCAGCTCTTGTAAAAGCGAGGGGGCTTCCATTGTTACAACGCGGATCATTCTGAGTGATAGGAGCTGCGCGGACTATCCAAATACCGGCCGCAGGCGTAAAACAAATCCGTCGAAAACAGCCGATCGAGACGGATGCGCTTGTTGAACCCTTCATGTCGCCATCCGAACAATTTCAGCCTAGCAGACAAACTAAAGTTTTCAGTAAACGGCGCAGAGATTACGGATCAAGTTCGCATTGGACATGGATCGCCGAAATACACGACCAGTTCAGTTCGGCGATCTACCAGGTGATCCGCTCGAGTTCGGTAAAATTGATCGTCGCACCGTTGCTGAGATCGATGTGACCGCCGGCATCCTGGGACAAAGAGATGACATGATGCGCCGTGTCGGTCGAGACGATCGTGCCCGACGCGACCGACAGCGTCCAATCGACGCCATAGGTGCCGAGCGCAGAAGTGCCGTCGTGGAGGTTGACGGTATCGGTCCAGCTCGCGCCGCTACCGCCGGTCACGGTGTCGTTGCCGTCCCCCACGTGATAAATGAAGGTGTCGGAACCGCTGCCGCCACTGAGCGTGTCGTTGCCCAGGCCGCCGGTGATGACGTTGTCGTTGCTGTCACCGGTGAGCGTGTCGTTGTATCTCGACCCCGCGACGTTCTCGATTCCCGAGAGGGTGTCGGTGCCGGCGTGGATGGTGTCCTGCGCGGCGCTGATGCTCAGGTTGACGGTGACGCCATTGGTGGCGCTCGAATAGTCGGCGGTATCGATTCCAGTTCCACCCACGAGGGTATCGTTGCCCGCTCCGCCGATGAGCGCGTCGTTGCCGGCGCCGCCAACGAGGGTGTCGTTGCCGGCACCGCCGGTCAGTGTGTTGTCATTGGTGTCGCCGGTGAGTGTGTCGTTGTAGTTCGACCCCGTGACGTTCTCGATGCCGGTCAGGCTATCGCCCTGGGCATCGCCACCGGTATTGACGCTGGTCGCGAGATTGACGTTCACCCCGTTGGCACTGGTCGAGTAGTCCGCGGTGTCGATCCCGGTGCCGCCGATCAGGGTATCCGCGCCCGTTCCGCCGATCAGGATATCGTTGCCTGCGCCGCCGTCGAGCGTGTCGTTGCCGGTCGCAAACAAGGTGACGTTGTCGATCGCGGCACCGATCGTGTCATTGTCGGCGCTCGACTCGGCGAATGTCAGCCGATCGAGACCGCCGGTGCCGGCTAAGGAATAGGTGTGCGTCTGGTATGAGGTGCCGCTCGGGTCGAAGGAATCGATCAGGGCGCCGTTCCAATAGACGTTGACGGTCTGTGTTGTGGCGGCATATCCGCTGCGAGCTTCGGCATCGAAGCTGAGCTGATACGACTGACCGTTCGTGGTCTGGATGTCCTGGTGGAACGAATCGACGCCGGTGTCCGCATCGAGATCGGCGAATTGGGTGCCCTCGTCGCCATACTGGCCGCCATAGCCATCACCCTTGATCTGGATCTGGCCGGTGTCCGCGGTCCACCCGGTGACAGCATTGAAAAGCTGGTTGGAGTTGTCGCCGACTAACGTCATCTCGAAGCTGCCGTTAACGATCAGATTTGTCGCGTCGCCGTCGCCGATCAGCGTGTCGTTGCCGGCGCCGCCGGAGATCACGTTGGCATGGGCGTCGCCGGTCAACACGTCGGCGTAGGCTGAGCCGGTGACGTTTTCAAAATTGGCGAGGACGTCGCCGGCGGCGTCACCGCCGCTCTGCGCGCCCGTATTAGTCAGATTGACAGTCACGCCGGCCGACGAAGCAGAATAATCAACGGTGTCGATGCCGGTTCCGCCGTCGAGAGTGTCGGCTCCGGCGCCGCCAGCAATCGTGTCGTTGCCGGCCCCGCCCGAGATGACATTGGCGTTGGCGTCGCCGGTGAGGGTATCGTTGTAGTTCGACCCGGTAAGGTTCTCGATCCCGGAGAGCGTATCGGTACCCACGCCGCGGGTGTTCTGTACGCCCGTCATGCTCAGGCTGACCGTGACAGCGGCCGTTGCAGTCGAATAGTCGGCCGTGTCGATTCCGTTGCCACCAATGAGCGTATTATTGCCGGCGCCCCCGATCAGCGTGTCGTTGTCCGCGCCACCGTCAAGGATATCGTTGCCAACGAGGCGCACATTGTCGATCAGTCCGCCCAAGCTGTCGTTGTCGGCTGCAACTTCGCTGAATGTAAGCCGATCGGAGCCGCCGTCTCCCGTCACCGTATAGCTGTGCGTGGCCCACGACGTCGATGTCGGATCAAAACTATCGATCAGGTTGCCGTTCCAGAAGACTTGTATGGTTCCTGTTGACGAGGGAGCACCGGCGCGCATGGCGGCGTCAAACGCCAGTGCATACTGCGCGCCAGAAACCGTCTGGACGTCCTGATAGAAGCTGTCGAGCCCCATGCCTGAGTCGAGTTCGATGGATTGCACCCCGTCGGGGGCCGTGTAGGTTTGGCCGGAAATTGTGAGATGGTTCCACGTTTCGAAATCGCCCGACGCTGCCGTCCACCCCGCGAGTGTGGCCGTCGGCGCCCATGAACCCGCCGCTATGTGATTGGCCTCGAAGCTGCCGTTGACCAACAGGTTCCCTGTGCCGCCCCCGATCAGCACATCGTTCCCGGCACCGCCCGTGAGCACATTGGCGCCCGTATCGCCGATCAACGTATCGTTGAAGGCCGAGCCGGTGATGTTTTCGAAATTCGATAGAACGTCGCCGGCCGCGTCACCGCCGCTCTGGGCACCTGCGTTGCCGAGATTGACGGTTACGCCTCCCGACGAAGCCGAATAGTCGACCGTGTCGGTTCCGGTCCCACCATCGAGGATATCGGCACCGACCCCGCCCACGAGCGTGTCGTTGCCGGCCCCGCCATAAAGATGATCGACCCCTGCCATTCCGGTAATCGTGTCGTTTCCCGTGCCGCCCGTGATTGAAAGCTCGGTCACACCGGTATCGGCGAACGTCACGCCGCCATTGGCGAGCTGAATGTGTTCGGCGACGTCGGCAACCGTGACGGCGATCGCCTGCGTGTCCGTAAGAATACCGTCAGAGATCTGAACGGCGACGTCGTAGATATTGTTGGCGCCGGCGTCGGTGGGGTTCTCGTAATTGGGAGCCGAGACGAACGATAAGGCGCCGGTCGAGGCGTCGACGGTGAACCTGGCGGCATCGGCGCCACCGACGATGGAGTAGGTGAGCGTGGAGCCCGCATCGGCATCGGTCGCAGTGACGATCGTGACCGCAGTGCCGTTCTCGGCGATGTTGACCGAAGCGGTAGCGCCGGTGCCATGGGACGTGATCACCGGCGCGTTGTCGTTGACATTGGTGACCGTTACGGCAATTGACTGGGTGTCGGTCAGGGTGCCGTCGGAGACCTGGACGGTCACGTCGTAGACGTTGTTGCCGCCGGCATCGATCGGGTGCTCGTAGTCCAGTGCCGAGACGAACGACAGAGCACCGGTCGAGGCGTCGACGGTGAATCTGGCGGCATCGGCGCCACCGACGATCGAGTAGGTGAGTGTCGATCCGGCGTCGGCGTCGGTCGCAGTGACGGTCGTGACCGCGGTGCCGTTCTCGGCAACGTTGACGGACGCCGTGGCGCCTGCGGCGTTCGAGGTGACTACCGGGGCATTGTCGTTGACGTTGCTGACCGTGACGGCAATTGACTGGGTGTCGGTCAGGGCGCCGTCGGAGACCTGGACGGTGACGTCGTAGACATTGTTGCCGCCGGCATCGGTCGGGTTCTCGTAGTCGGGGGCAGAGGCGAAAGCGAGCGCGCCAGTTGCGGCGTCGACAGTGAACCTGGCGGCGTCGGCACCGCCGACGATGGAATAGGTGAGCGTCGAACCAGCATCGCCGTCGGTCGCAATGACGGTCGTGACCGCAGTGCTGTTCTCGGCGGCGTTGACCGACGCCGCGGCGCCTGCCGCGTTCGAGGTGACTACCGGGGCATTGTCGTTGACGTTGCTGACCGTGACGGCAATTGACTGGGTGTCGGTCAGGGCGCCGTCGGAGACCTGGACGGTGACGTCGTAGACGTTGTTGCCGCCGGCATCGATCGGGTGCTCGTAGTCCAGTGCCGAGACGAACGACAGGGCACCGGTCGAGGCGTCGACGGTGAATCTGGCGGCATCGGCGCCACCGACGATCGAGTAGGTGAGTGTCGATCCGGCATCGGCGTCGGTCGCAGTGACGGTCGTGATCGCAGTGCCGTTCTCGACGATGTTGACCGAAGCGGTGGCGCCGGTGCCATTGGACGTGATCACCGGGGCATTGTCGTTGACGTTGTTGACCGTGACGGCAATGGCCTGGGTGTCGGTCAGCGTGCCGCTGGAGACCTGGACGGTGACGTCGTAGACATTGTTGGCGCCGGCGTCGGTGGGGTTCTCGTAGTCGGGAGCCGAGACGAACGATAAGGCGCCGGTCGAAGCGTCGACGGTGAACTTGGCGGAATCGGCGCCGCCGACGATGGAATAGGTGAGCGTCGAACCAGCATCGAGTTCGGGCGCTGTAATGGTAGCGGCTGCGGTCGCGTTCTCGGCGATCGATACCGAGGCCGTCGTTCCGCTGTCGCCGACCTGAAACTGGAACCTGTCGCTGACTGTCTCGGAAGCTGCGCCAACACCAATCGGGGGGCTTGCTCCTAGTGGTTCCGATGATTGAAGCGGCCGGTAAATTTCTTCGGCGCCGTGATGAAGATTGGGGTTGGTGAGATCGTACCCGCTGGCATCATCGCTATCGCCATTGCCGCGTCCAAGGATATTTTCTGGCTTCCTGATCGTCCTGATCTCGGGGCTACCCAGCAACTCTACCAAAACATCATTGTCGGACATCTGACACCTGTACTGCCGTCTCTTCGGTCAACCGACGACGACCTTCGGCGTCCATACAACAACAGACATCTTAAATCCTTGCGAAGCGACGTAAGCGAGATCGGACGTCAGCTTTAACCAGATGCTGAATGTATCGATGCCGGTTTGTTTGCGAAGCCATTCAAGCTGACTTAACGCCACGCTAACGCATCTCGTTAATGATGATCGGACACTTTAGGTCTGAATAGCGTGCCCGTTGTGTCATTTGAAAAGTTCTCGAGCTTTTTTCCTTTGAGGGAGGGTTGGCGACGGTACACGCGCCGCGCGGATGGCTCGTCTCGTGGTAAGCAGGTAAGCTTCGTATCGATGAGCGATGGTGAATTCGTTCGAGAGCCGTCAGTACCAATCTCGGTCAAATTTGCGTCCTTCTCAGTAAATCTACTGGCTTTGGCGCTCCCGCTATCGATCATGCAGGTCTATGACCGGGTCATTCCAAACCATTCTTTGGCGACGCTCGCTTACCTGTTTTTGGGGCTCACATTTGCGATTGCCATTGATTATGCCTTGAAGATTTCACGATCAGCACTCTTGTCCTGGCATGCGACGCAGTTCGTCGAGAAGGTGGAGAACGAAGGGGTTTCACGTTTTCTTCGAGCCCCTAACGGCTCGTTTGAGCGCTGTCCTGCCGCGGTAAACATCAGCCGTTATGGCGCCGTGGCGGCACTAGCCGACTATCACAGCGGTCAGGCCCGACTGGTCGCCATCGATCTACCCTTCGTAGGCATAGCGCTGATCGTGTTGACCATTGTCGGTGGCACGATGGTACTCGTTCCCGCAGTCTTGTTTTTCATCTTTGCCGCGCTTGCCATCGGTCGTGCGCGCAAATTCCGGAAGATTCTGGATCTGCGCACCGCGCAAGACAATCGGAAGTATGACTTCATCGCCGAAGTTTTAGCCGGGATACATACGGTCAAGGGTATGGCGATGGAGCCGCAGATGCAGCGACGCTTCGAGCGATTGCAGCAAGCGGTTGCCGAAACGACAATGGCATCCATACTAACCGGCCAAGCCAACCAAACCTCGGCAATGCTTTATGGCAATATTTCGCAACTCATTGTGGTCGCGATAGGAGGTTCTCAAGTAATAAATGATCATCTGACAATGGGCGCTTTGGCTTGTTGCACCATGTTGTCAGGTCAAATTCTCCAGCCTCTTTTGCGCGCAATCTCGCTCTGGACGGAGAGGGAAAACGTAGACCACCGCCGTGCCGAAGTTCGGTTGCTGCTTGATTTGCCTTCAGTTGAGCCTGCTCCCGTGGGTCTTACAAGCGTCGTCGGTGACATTCAGTTTGAGAATGTCACATTCAGATATGACACTGCTGCCGATCTCGCCTTGGAAGTAGTCGATCTATCGATCAAGGTGGGAACGATCACGGGTGTCAAAGGTAAAGGTGGCTCAGGTCGAACCACACTGTTGAAGCTCATTCAAGGAGACATCGAACCGGCCTCGGGCCGCGTCACCATTGGCGGTGTCTCAACGATGGAGCCGAACTTCCAAGCCATACGGCCCTGTATCGCCTACGTGGGAGCCGCGCCCGTGATGTTTTCCGGCACGATCATGGAGAATCTCACGGTATTCAGCCCGGAAAAGCGCGATTTCGCGCGAAAGATGTCGCAACTGTTTGGCCTGGAAACAACGATCAATCTGCTACCGGACGGATACGAAACGGAACTCGGCCGGGGAATTGGCGACGACCTGCCAATGTCTATCGCCCAACAGGTGAACATCGTTCGTGCTTTAACGAATAGGCCGCGTGTGCTCGCTTTGGATGAGGCCAACATGGTCCTCGACGCGGTCGCGGAGCCGGCGTTGATACGCGCGCTCGAAACGCTGCGCGGTCGTTTGACTGTAATCGTCGTAACACACCGTCCATCCCTGCTGGCCCTTTGCGATCGTTTGATTCTCGTTGAAGACGGACATGCCACTTGGTCCGTTCCTGCGCCAAGCACGTTCGAGAGAGCGGCGTCATGACCATACACAGCAGCGTCAGTCCCGCTCTCGACGGCATCCCGGATGCAGGCCCGGTGAAATTGGACAACCCCGTTCACGCGAGCCTCGCCCGGATTGCCGAAGAATTTGCCGGCCCTTCGGATGCCCAACTATCTTCTGGGGAAATTCTGCTCGTCACGGACATTAATGACATCGTCCGACCTCAGACGCCCGCTGAAGCTTGCCTTGCCCCCACGCTGGCGTTGTTTGGGTGGGCGGGGGAAGGCCGCCGAATTCGCGAAGCTCTGCCGCACTTTGATCGAGTTGAAAGTATTGAGGCCTTACGTCTTGTTCTCACGCTTTTGGGTTACGGAACGTCACAGCGATCGGTCAGGCAGTCGGAGATAGCCAATGAAGCTATGCCCTGTTTGTTTTCTTGCGATGGCTCTGACGTCATGCTTATCGTCGAACGGCATTCAGATGGCACGCTGCTGGTATTCGACGGAAGCTCTGCATCCTGGAAAAAGCTAGTCCCGACAAACCAGCTTGGTTCTGTATTCATCGTCTGGAATCCCGCTGGCAAAGAAGAGCTCCTCGATGAAGGAAAGTCCTGGCTGTTTTCTGCCGTAAAGCGATTTAAACCAGCGATTGCTGCCATGTTGGCCTTCAGTTTTCTAGGAAATCTCGCCGCGCTCACGCTGCCAATTTTTGTCATTTTCGTCTACGACCTGGGAATTGGCACGAGATCCACGAATACAGTGATTATGCTCGCTGTAGGCGCCGGAATTGTAATTGCCACGAACCTGGCATTGCGAAGCATTCGGGCGCGTACGATGGCCTATTTCGGCGCAAGAATTGATTCGTTGATCAGCATGAAGTCATTCGAAGTCATTCTCAACATGCCGGTCTCAATGATAGAATCGGCTCCCATTGGCGCTCAGGTTTCGCGCCTCAAACAATACGAAAGCATGCGCGACTTCTTTACAGGAACGTTGGCGTCGTCAATCGTCGACATTCCTTTCATTTTTATCTTCATCGTAGCAATCGCGGTTTGGGGCGGCCATCTCGTCTGGGTACCTATTTCGCTGATCGCGGTTTATGCAGCGCTCGCCGCCGTCACGATTCCGATGACGCGCAGCTACGTGCGTGAAATCAGTTCTGCGAAGCAGCGTCGACATCTTTTACTGCAAGAACTTTTCAGTAAACGCCGCGTAATCCGGGCGCTTAGCGCCGAGGAAATCTGGATCGCACGCCATCAATACCTGTCCGGCCTGATCTCTCGCCTGAGCAATCGCGCGCGCAGATTTAACAATATTCAGCAGTATTTAGGCGAGATGCTGGTCAGTGTAGCCGGCATCGCAACGCTTGGTCTTGGCGCACTCCATGTCAGCAATGGTTCGATGACATCAGGTGCGCTGATTGGGACCATGGCATTGATATGGCGAGTGCTTGCGCCTGTGCAATCGACCTATCTTTCGCTGCCTCGAATAGAGCAAGCGATGCAGACGTTCAAACAGATCGACAGGCTGGTGAAGATACGTAGCGAGAGACATGCTCATGCGCAACGATCATTCTTCCGCCATTTCAAGGGGAAGATTTCGACGCAGCGTCTGGCGTTTCGCCATGCGCAACGACCGGAAGCAGTCTTGCGCAATATTCAGCTTCAAATCAAGCCCGGGGAAATGGTTGCGATTACAGGTGCCAGCGGTGTGGGCAAGACAACGCTTCTAAGGGTGATGGCAGGGCTATATCCTCCCACCTTCGGGTCTGTGTTGGTGGACGATATGGATTTGCGCCAAATTGATCCAGCCGAATGGCGATCGCAGATAGCATTCCTGCCCGAGACTGCAAATTTCTTCTACGGTAGCGTGGCCCAAAATATTCGCCTTTCCCGGCCGGATGCAAGTGACGCGGATGTAATGCGAGCTTTGACGGAGATGGGGCTCGACAGCGAAGAGCGGCTGACGGCTGGGGGGCTCGACAAACGACTTACAGCAGCAGATTTCGAGAGTTTTCCAGACGCGTTGAAACAGCGAATGGCCCTCGCGCGGTGTTTCATCAAAGATGCCCCCATCTTTATGTTGGATAATCCCGCGGCGTCCCTTGACACTTCTTCAGAACGACATCTGCTCAGAAAGTTTGCGGCGCTTAAGGGCCGTGCAACCGTTTTATTTACGACGTTTCGCCCAAGCCATATGCGCGTGGCCGATAGGGTCATCGTGCTAAGGGATGGACAAATCGCTTTGGATGGGCCGCCGGAGAAAGTGTTGGAGCGGATTTATGCCGCTGCCTGATTGATCTGCCAGCACTGAGAATAAGTCTTCTTTATTCAGAGGTTCACGATGCCGATTTGCGCTCCGCCGGAGGCCCTAGATACCTTGTCGTCACCACCTGCCAGGCGAGTGGAAATCGCGCGACGGCTTACACGACCGCTCGTGCTGGAGGACGGCCGGCCACCTCGTTTAATGGTCGCGACACTGCTGACCGCGTCCGGTTTCGTCATCGCCGCAATCGTTTGGGGTGCCTTGACGCAGGTTCGCGAGGTTACCGTCGCACAGGGCCAGATAGTTCCGCGCGGCCAGGTTCAGAATGTTCAACATCTTGAAGGTGGCATCGTCGCCGAAATCTTTGTTCACGAGGGCATGACTGTAGCCGCCCAACAACCCCTGATCAGACTGCGGCCGGAAGCGGCAATCAGTGACCGGGACCAATATGAGGCACGCCGTGCGAATCTGAAACTTCAACTTATCCGGATCGAGGCGCAAAGCCTTGACGAGATACCGAACTTCGGCAGTCTGAAGAAGGACTTTCCTGACTTGGCCGCGCAACAGGAAAAATTGTACGTTAGCTCCGTTATTCACCGACGCCACGAGCGCGCGACCCTCGAAGCCAAGGCCGCTCAGAAGCGCAGCGAAATCGCAACGCTGAATTCAGGTCTGGAATCTGCGCGTGCGCAAGTTGAAGTTCAGCAGGAATTGGTTGCGCTACAAGACGGCCTTCAACGAGCCGGCCTTGGTGCTCGTAAGAGCTGGCTCGAAGCAAAATATGTCTTGCAACATGCCGAGGGTGAAATCCCGAATTTTCAAGGGAAGCTCGTTTCGGCGCGAGATGCTGTCATCGAAGCTGAAAGTAGCCTGGCGGAAGCCGATGCTAAGGCTATGCAGAAGCTAAGCGAGGAGCGTGTCAAGGCGGCCTCCGATCTGGCGGAGACGGAACAGCAATTGGTCAAACTTACCGATCGCTTTGAACGACTCTTGGTGCGCGCTCCCTCAGATGGAATTGTTCAGGAACTAACCCCGAAATCCGTCGGGGAGGTCGTCAAGGCTGGCGATCCGGTGGCTCGGATAGTTCCTACCGCCCATGAATTGGTAGCCGAGGTACGAATCGATCCAAAGGACTCCGGTCACATTCATTCGGATGCAGACGCGGAGATTCGGCTCCTGACCTTCGACAGCGCGATATTTGGCTCAGTTCGCGGCAAGGTGGAATTCGTGTCGGCGACTACCTTCAACCCGCCGCCGGGACAGGCCACGCCGGGTCAGAATAGTAGCGAGCCTTATTACAAAGCCACTGTTCGTCTGCTGCAGGACCATGTGAGTTCTGGCGCAACCAATTATCCGATTGCACCTGGAATGGTCCTGCAAGCCCACATCCAAACCGGTTCAAAATCTATTATTCGGTACATGTTCAAACCCGTATTCAACTCGTTGGACGTTGCCTTCACCGAGCGGTAGGTAGGGCAGGGTGGGCTTGGCCAGGTTCGATGACTGGAGCTCGATTTGCTCGGCGATTTGTAGAGCGTCGTCTACCTCGATCCCAAGGTAACGGACTGTGCTCTCCAGTTTTCGATCGAGAGGATCAAGCTGCGTCGCCGCGTCATTGAGCTTTCCGTGCAAACACGATTGGGCGGGGGCGCTGCCTTCACGCAGCAGCGACCCCTAATCGCGCGGTACGCATGGCCGCCGACAGGAGCGGCGTTGGCCAAAATCGCGCGACTGTCTTGACGATAGAATTTCGAATGGGCGCCGTAACGAAACTCACTCGTTAAGCTTGATGCCGCCGCTGCGGGTTAATTCTGGAACCGCCAAACAAAAAGACCGCCCGAAGGCGGTCACTGGTAATTGGCAAATTGAAAAGGCCGCGGGACATTTTCCGCCGCCAAAAACTGCCCCGCGGCCTCCAGGTGAAAATTGAGTGTATGCACTCACCAGCCCCGGTTGTTAGAAGCTAATCGAAACGGCAGAAACCCGTGAGTCAAAACGATTGTTCCATCTGAAGAACCAAGAGACTGTGATGAAGCGGCCACACTCTCTAATTGTATCTAACTTCCCTTCGGCTTCAGCCCAGCTCTGGGATATTCTCTGCACGGTTTTTTATCTTCCGAGCGAAACGCATGGGCCCCATCTGTGGAGTGGCGCAGTGTGAACACCTATGTCCGGTAATGGCGCGCGCAAGCGACACCGGGGTATGGCCGGGTTCGATGACTAAAGCTCGATCTGCTTGGCGATGTTTAGAGCGTCATCTACCTCAATCCCAAGATACCGAACGGTGCTCTCCAATTTCGTGTGGCCGAGAAGAAGCTGTACAGCACGAAGGTTGCCAGTCTTTCGATAGATCTGGGTGGCTTTGGTGCGCCGCATCGAATGGGTGCCATAAGAGACCGATTCCAAGCCGATGCTGTCAACCCAGCGGTGCACCAGCCGAGCATATTGTCGTGTAGATAGGTGAGGGCGGGCATGAAGTCGACTTGGGAAGAGATATCGAGAGCCAATTGTTCGGACCGTTCTGAGCCACACTTCAATGGAGACCCTTGTCTGCTCCGTTATTTCAAATTGGACTGGTCGGTCCGTCTTCTTTTGAACGATTGTTGTCCGATCCCGCACCTTGGTACCCGAATAGACTCCGTCCAAACGAAGCTTAACCAAGTCGCAGGCGCGAAGCTTACTGTCGATCGCTAAGTTAAAGAGTGCAAGGTCGCGCCATTTGCATGAAATCTCCAGCCGAACGCGAATGGACCAAACGTGCTTGGGTTGGAGTAGCTTTTTCTGACCGACGAGCAATCCCTTATTCCAAGGTCGCGACAGGTCTTTGCCAACTGGAGTAAGCATGACGGTTCCTCCGCCGCCCCGCCCTCCGCGTCGCCCTACAGCGAGCGCCATATCGTAGCGACAAAGGTCGTTCAGTCCCGGTTAGACAGAAACTGCTGATCGACCGCTTCTGGCGCAAAGCGGCCATTGAGCTCTATTCAAAGCGGATCAGTTTGGCTCTCGTTCGCTGGAGCTACCCAAACCTGGCTCATGAAGGACCGGACCGAAAGGGCAATCCACTAGGTAAGTGAGGACATCGCCGCCAGCGAGTCCATGTAGTCGCGCCAACCCACAATCTTCCGATCTTCAATCGTGACAACCGAGATGAAGCGGTTTTCGTAGAGCTTGCCGGAGCCGACTGCGTTGCCCTGAACTTCATACTCGAGGATGACGACGCCGGGAGTCTGGGAAATGTTCACCACGAGCGCGTCTGCGCCATGCAACGCCATCCCCTCTCCGTAACCCGCATACAGAGCCATAAGGGCTTCACGGCCCGCGACCTTTTTTGGGTAGCCCGGAAATCGATACCGAAACTCGAACACCGCATCGGGAGCGATCGTGTCGAAGTAGTGATCACCGTCGACAAGGCCTGCCAGGCCCTGCCTAACGATGTCAAAGAAAGGATCGAGCGCGGAAAACGCAGCATAGGCAGGGTCACGCATCGCTCTACTCCCGTGTTCGGAACACCGACCTTAGGGGCGGACATATTTGGCCGGCATTAACCTGGCATCGTGACCAAGCGATGCGAGTTTGCGGCTCAGGTGATGTGCGCCGACGCAGGCTTCCATGCCGATCAGGCAAGGCGGTATAATGGCGAGCCGCGCTTCCACTTGGCCACGCGACCACTTTTGCCGCAGCACGATGGCGCCGCGCGCATCGTGGCCCACGACGTGGAACGAGTTCTTGCCGATATCGATGCCGATCACGGCGATCGCGGTATTGGCTGTCTGAGACATGGCGTGCCCCTCGTCTTTGGCGCGCCTTGCCAGCTTCGCTTGCTGGCGGGGCAGGAGCACGGCCGGACCATCTCATTAGCGGACATGGATCTGCCGGAGGCGCTCCGAAGCGACGCGTTTCCGGGACCGTCCGAATCGGACGAGCGAGCTTCCGGGAAATGCATTGGTAACTCTTCCAGTTGTGCTAGCCTTCCAATATCACCTCGGCTGAAGACGTACTGCCACCGATCGCGAGATCCAAATGTTCGGTTTCACGAAGCGACCCTTAATCCTCCGGGTCATTGTATTGCTGGCCTTCGTTCTTGCGGGTGGCCTTCCAGCCGGCGCCCAGACCCTGAAAGCCGTCAAGGAGCGTGGCATGCTCAATTGCGGCGTCAGCCAGGGGTTGCTGGGGTTCTCCAGCATGGACGACGAGAACGCGTGGACCGGCTTTGACGTCGACATTTGTCGTGCCGTGGCGGCGGCGATTTTTGGCGATCCCGCCAAGGTGACGTTCGTGCCGCTCGATGCGGCGGCCCGCTTCGCGGCGCTGCAGTCGAACCAGATCGATCTATTGTCGCGCAATTCGACATGGACGATGTCGCGGGAAAGTTCGCTCGGCCTTATGTTCGCCGGCGTCGCCTACTACGACGGCCAGGGCTTTCTGTTGCGCCGGGATGCCGGAATCGATACCGCCTTGCAGCTTGGCGGCAAAACGGTTTGCACTCAGACCGGCACCACCAGCGAACTGAATTTGTCGGACTATTTCCGCGCCAACGACATGGCGCTGAAGGTTCTGGCGGTCGGCACCGCGGAAGAGAGCCTGAAGGCCTATGACGATCGCAAATGCGACGTGCTGACAAGCGACGTTTCGCAGCTCTACGCCGAGCGCCTCAAGCTGTCAGCGCCCGACAGCCATATCATCCTGCCGGAAGTCATTTCGAAGGAGCCGCTTGCGCCGGCGGTGCGGCAAGGTGACGACCAGTGGTTCAACCTGATCAAGTGGACGCTCTATTCATTGATCAATGCCGAGGAACTAGGCGTCAAGTCGGCGACGATCGACGATGCGGTGAAATCTCCCAACCCCAATATCCGGCGGCTGGTCGGCACCGAAGGCGAATTTGGCGAGCAGTTGGGCATTGCCAAGGACTGGGCCGCGCGCGCCGTCCGCGCGGTCGGCAATTACGGAGAGATCTATGAAAGGAACGTCGGTACGCAGTCCAGGCTCAGCATCCCGCGCGGATTGAATGCGCTCTGGACCCAGGGCGGAATTCAATACGCGCCTCCCGTCAGGTAGTTTTTCAGGGGTCAGGCCATGACCGTGGATTATTATTCGCTGCTGACAAAAGCGGTTGCAGGCAAGGACGCAGTCGCGCGCGACCAGATTTACAAGGACGCGTTTAGCCTCATCACGAGATCCCACCTCGCGCGCGAGGCCGCCTCAGCTCACGCTGCCGCGCTTGAGGACGCCGTCCGGCGGATCGAGGATGACATCGCCGGCGAGGAGGCGAACTCCGCGGCGGCAATCAACGAAGTGTTGTCGACAGGCAGGAACTGGAAGCCCCTCGTCATCGCCGCCGGGGCGGTCGTCGCCGTCATCGCCTTGTCGGCTTTGGTCTACGGCTATGTCGCAATCAAAGGCCCCGGCATCGTCGCAGCCAGCGTGAAGGCGCCGTCGCCGAAAGCGCAGCGCGGGCGGGAAGACGTCGTCATGGCGGACCTGAAGCCCGGCGTGGATGGGGGCTCTTCGGGCGAAGTCCTGCCGTTTGCGCTGCAGCGGCAGGTGGTGTTCTACCGCACCACCGTCGTTCCCGGTTCGATCGTGGTCGATCGGGAAAACCGTTTTCTCTATCTGATCGACGCCAACAATTCCGCGCGCCGCTACGGGATTGGGATTGCGCAGGAATGCCTGAAGGGAGGCAGTCTCTCTCGCGTCATGAACAAGCTCGAATGGCCTGACTGGCGGCCTTCGGGCGCGAACACGAAGAACGCTGACGCGTTGATCGGGGCGGTCGGCCGTCCTGGCAGCCCGCTGGGCGCACGCGCGCTGTTGCTGGATAAGCCCGCGCTGCTCATTCACGGCACCAACTCGCCCAAGACCATCGGCCATCTCGTCGCTTCCGGATGCATTCGGCTCGTGAACGACGACGTCGAGGATTTGTACCGGCGCGTTTCGGTGGAAACGCGAGTCGTTTTTGTCAGCTAGGCGCCCGCCTGAGTCCACGCAGCGCGACAGAAACGGCCCAACAAATTCAATGCCGTCTGTATCGCGGCTTAGCGTCTTCGGCTTCTTCGTCGGTCAGCAGCTTCAATAGCCAATTGTGCTGCACCTCGTTTCGCTCGGGATTACGATCCGACTCAGCTAGTCGCCCGATTCAGTCAGATTGAAGGGTAAAGGTGCTTCAGTTTGATGCGAGCATTTGGGGTTGTGAAGTGCCAGTTTGCCTTGGTGTGGTTGGCATTGCGGTCGTGCTCCCAAGCGGCGATTTCCTCGATGAGGGTTTGTTTGTCAGGAATCCGGCGATCGAGGCGCTGGGACGATAG